>VAPA010032942.1_pt1 | contig 13338 bp, 12 predicted proteins | sample 3395041 | NCBI WGS metagenome assembly VAPA01 (sample SAMN08290432, study PRJNA428436) | hydrothermal vent metagenome | isolation source: Deep-sea hydrothermal vent chimney | place: Indian Ocean: Southwest Indian Ridge | depth 1973 m m
ATGGCGAAGACTGTAAAGTGGCAATCCGTAACATTCGCAGAGATGCTATTTCCGAGGCTAAGGAGTTTGAAAAGGAAAAGGTCATCTCTGAAGACGACCTCCGCCGAGCCCAGGATGAGATCCAGAAGATAACGGACAGGTTCATTGAGAAGGTGGACGGCGTGGTCCAGAACAAGGAAAAGGAGATCCTGGAGATCTAGGCTCCAGCCGTTTCCTTAATCCCCCGGTTAAATAGGTCTTACCAGTGGTAAACAGAGAGATACCCCGCCATATTGCTATCATCATGGATGGTAACGGGAGATGGGCTGAGGCCCGGGGACTTCCCCGCATAGCAGGACATCGGGCGGGAGTTCGTGCCGTCAGAGCCGTGGTGGAAGAGTGCGCCCGGGCCCAGGTTCAGTACCTTACCCTTTTTGCCTTTTCCCTGGAGAACTGGAGGAGACCCGAGGATGAAGTCGGGGCTCTCATGGCGCTTCTTGATCAGTATCTGAAGAGAGAGTTGAGCACGTTGATGGAGAATAACGTCCGCCTGCTCACAATCGGAAGAACTGAGGACCTGCCCGACCACGTCAGAAAAACCCTGGACAGTGTCATGCGGAGTTCGTCCAGAAACAACGGCATGAACCTCATTCTTGCCCTGAGTTACAGTGGCAGGCAGGATATTCTTGATGCGGTGAAGAGTTACGTCCACGAGGCTGTCAGAACCGGCAGGGGCCCCGATACTCTGGACGGGGAAGAGTTCAGCACCCATCTTGCCACCGCCGGGATTCCGGATCCCGACCTGCTGATCAGAACCAGTGGAGAGATGAGGATCAGCAATTTTTTCCTCTGGCAAATGGCCTATACCGAGTTGATTGTGACAGACAAACTATGGCCGGATTTTAACGAGGAGGATCTTTCTGCCGCCCTGGAGGAATTCAGAACCAGGGAGCGAAGGTTCGGAATGACTTCCATTCAGATAAAAACGGGCGAAAAGGGATGAAAAGAATCCTGTCGGCCCTGATCCTTGGTGCCATTGTTCTTTACGTGGTTATGGCCGCACCGAGGGTGGTCGGAGTCATATTCGTTGGGGCGATAATGTTACTGGCGGTACAGGAAATGGGCGGGATCGTATCCGCGTCCGGCGAGTCGGTTTCGCTGCCGGCAACAATGGCAGGTACAGGTTTTATCCTGATAGGCACCTGGTTGAAGGGGGAAACCGGTCTGGCGTCCGGGCTGGTTCTGGCAGTTCTGACGGTGACGGTGGTTCGGCTGCGCACCGGGGGGATAAAGGGTGCCGTTAGAGAGATTGCCGCCGGGATTTTCATTCTCATCGTACCAGCCTGGCTTCTTGCGCATGCCATTCTTTTCCTTGACGTGACCTGGGGCAGATCGGCCCTTCTGTTTCTGCTTCTTGTCGTCTGGGTCTGTGACAGTGCGGCCTTTTACGTGGGCAGCGCAATAGGCCGCCGAAAGCTGGCTCCAGAGATAAGCCCAAACAAGACCGTTGAAGGCTTTATTGCTGGTATGATTTCCTCGCTGCCGGTGGCAGCTCTGTTCTGGCTCCTGTCGCCGGCAGGGTGGAGTCTCGGGTTTACCGTTGCGGCAGGATTTGCTATCGCACTTGTCGGACAGATAGGAGACCTTGCCGAATCGATCCTGAAAAGGGACGCTGGCGTCAAAGACTCGGGCACTCTGATCCCCGGACATGGAGGGATACTCGACAGGACAGACTCACTCCTGTTAACCATACCGTTTCTCTATTACATGACACAATGGCTGGCTAATATTCTGAAATGAGCACGGTTAAACGGATCTCCCTTATCGGTTCCACAGGATCCATTGGACAGAACACACTGGACGTTGTACAACGCCGTCCCAACGACCTGAAGATCGTCGCCCTTGCCTCACGTTCAGATCACGTGAAGATCATTGAACAGGCTGAAAAGTTTCAACCCAGGCTCGTGGTGCTCTTCGATGAATCGGCTGCGGAGCGGGCCAGGGAAAGACTGGAGGGGACCGGGATAAAAGTGCTTTCGGGGATCGAGGGGATTCTTGAGGCCGCTACTCTGAAGGAGGCCGATATTGTGGTTTCCTCCGTGGTAGGGGCTGCCGGTATTCTGCCCACCTTTGCCGCGGTAGAGGCCGGCAAGGTGGTTGCTTTGGCCAACAAGGAGGCACTTGTCGCTGCAGGTGCTGTGATTTCAAATGAGGCCCAAAGAACGGGAGCCCGTCTCATACCTGTTGATAGCGAACATTCAGCCGTATTCCAGGTGCTGCTGGGACAGGATCTGAAGGGAATAAGAAAGCTGATACTGACGGCCTCGGGGGGGCCTTTTTTCGGTAAAGGTTCGAGTATTCCGGACGATGTCACCCCGGAAATGGCTCTGAATCACCCTCGGTGGAATATGGGCCCCAAAGTGACGGTGGATTCCGCCACGATGATGAATAAGGGGCTGGAGGTGATCGAGGCCCACTGGCTATTTGGGCTGGAACATGGATCCATCGAGGTTCTGATCCATCCTCAGAGTATTGTCCACAGCATGGTTGAATTTGTGGACGGCTCAACTCTGGCCCAGATGGGCATAGCCGACATGCGTCTTCCCATTTCATTCGCTCTGGCCTATCCTGAGCGCATGCCGTTGCCCTTTGATTCTCTGGATCTTGCGGCTGAAAAGAAGCTGGAATTCTTCCACCCCGATGAAGACCTTTTCCCCTGTCTGGGCCTGGCCTATGATGCTCTCAGGCGCGGTTCGGGTGTGCCGGCAGCCATGAATGCGGCCAATGAAGTGGCCGTGGAGGCTTTTCTCGGTGGTGTATTGCCATTTAAAAAGATACCATACGTGATTAAGGCAGTTATGGACCAGACCACCGACGTTGAGGAGACCAACCTGACCCAGATCCTGAATTGTGATAAATGGGCGAGAGAGACAGCCGCTCAGATCATGTCAACCATGAAAGAGGAGAGATGACAACAACACTTTCATTCATAATTGTTCTTGGTGTTCTCGTATTCGTGCATGAGTTGGGCCATTTCCTTGTTGCCAAGGCCACAGGTGTAGGTGTTGACCGTTTTTCCATAGGTTTTCCGCCGAAAATGGTAGGTTTCAGGTACGGAGAGACGGAGTACTGTATTTCATGGATCCCGCTGGGAGGGTACGTCAAGCTGCATGGTGCGGATCCGGATGAGCCTGCTGATCCCGGCGATGTACGTATGTACAGTTCCCGCACGCCACGACAGAGAGCGGGAATAGTGGCAGCCGGTCCCATCATGAACCTGGCATTTTCCTTTATCCTGATGCCCATTGTGTTCATGATAGGCATGAACTTACCGGCTTTCTTCGAGTCCCCTGTTCAGGTTGCCTGGGTTGTTCCGGACAGTATCGCCGATGCGGCCGGTGTGGAAAATGGCGACCTCCTGATACAGTTGGGCAGCAGGGAAATTGCCAACTGGGAAGACCTGTTTGAGGCAGCGGCTCTTGCTTCCGGTGATGAAATCCCTCTGAAAATTAACCGAAACGGAGAGCATTTTTCGGTTGTCGTCCCGGTGGAAGAACTCAAGAGCGGCAATGGATTAGGTGTCCTGCCGCCTCTCGTGCCGGTGATAGGCTCCTTAACACCGGGATATCCGGCGGTCGAGGCCGGCCTGATGGAGGGTGACAGGATCCTTTCGGTCGGAGGGTTACCCGTTTCCCACTGGAATGAAATGGCACAGATCATCCACGGCAGCCCGGGAAAATCAGTTACCATTGAAGTTGACAGGGACGGCACACATCAGACGCTGACAGTTATACCGCGTTTGGATGAGAAGTCTGGACGTGGACTTGTCGGGATCTCGCCCGAAAATGAGACAATCTCCCGCCGTTATCCCGTCATTGAGTCCATATCCATAGGTTTTAAAAGGAATGTGGAGCTGCTTGGTCTCACCTTCAAGTTTTTATGGGATCTCCTGACCTTCAATACGTCCCTGAAGCTCCTGGGCGGCCCCATCATGATATGCCAGGTCACGGGTGAAGTCGCAAGGGCGGGGATTTCAGAATTCATCGCTTTCATGGCCTTCCTCAGCCTTCAGTTGGGTATCCTCAACCTTCTGCCCATCCCGGTGTTGGATGGCGGTCACCTTCTGTTTCTTGGACTGGAAGGGATAAAGGGCCGCCCCCTGGAGCCTCGATCGAGGGAAATGGCCCAGCGAATCGGTTTTTTCCTGCTTCTCCTCCTGATCCTTGTTGTTTCCTACAATGATATCCTCAGAATATTGACCGGCAGGTGAAACCGTTCATGAGAGAGATCATCTCTTCCAGAAGGCCGACCCGCCCGGTTCGGGTGGGAGATGCGGTGGTCGGGAACGGTACACCGATCACGGTTCAGTCCATGACCAATACCCCCACCTCTGATCTGGAAAGAACCCTGGCACAGGTTCAGGCTCTCGCTCAGGCTGGTTGTGAGATTGTCCGTGTTTCGGTTCCTGATGAATCCTCCCTGAAGGGCTTTTCCAGGTTGCGCCAGAATGTTCGGCTTCCCCTTGTCGCAGATATTCATTTCGATCATCGTCTTGCTATCGGGGCTCTGAAGGCGGGAGCCGATGCAGTCAGGATCAATCCGGGAAACATTGGATCATCGAGCAAGGTTCGGGAGATCATCAGGGCAGCTGAGGACAGGGATGCTTCTTTAAGGATCGGAGTTAACGCCGGTTCCCTGGAAAAGGAAATTCTGAAGGCATACGGATATCCTGCACCCAGGGCGCTTGTGGAAAGTTGCCTGAAGTCGGTGGACCTGATCGAGGGTCTGGGGTTTTACAATTTCAAACTTTCGGTCAAGGCATCGAACCCCATGGATGCGGTGGAGGCCTATCGGTTGTTATCTGAGCTGGTTGATTATCCCCTGCACATCGGTGTAACGGAGGCCGGGACAGCTCTCAGTGGCACAGTCCGCACCTCTGCCGCCCTGGGTCTGCTCCTTGCCGAAGGGATCGGAGACACGCTCCGTGTTTCACTTTCAGGTGATCCTGTTCCGGAGGTCCACGCTGGTATCGAGTTGTTGCGATCCCTGGGGCTCAGGGGCGGCCCGTGGGTGGCGGCCTGTCCTACGTGTGCCCGGGCCGAAGTGGATGTAGCTTGTCTGGCTGCGGAAATGGAGAACAGAATCGTCGATATCAGAGCGCCTTTGAAGATCGCGGTAATGGGTTGCCCGGTTAATGGACCGGGTGAAGCCAGGGAAGCCGACGTGGGAATTGCCGGAGGCAAGGGAAAGGCGGTTCTGTTTGTGAGAGGGAAAGTAAAGGCGAAACTGGCTCCCGACGAGGCCCTGGATGCGCTTATGGAGGAGATCTGCCGCCTCAACGACGAATACGATGAGTAGACAGTAGTCAGCAGAAAACCAGTAACCACAGAGGACACAGAGAAAAAAGTTAGTAGGGTTTTTAAGGCTCACGAGAAGGGCGGCCACGCTGTCAGCGTGGCAGTTCCGGGTTTCGAGTTCCTGGTTCCGAGCAGCGATTTTCGAACGTGGCTAGAAACAAGAAACAAGAAACTGGATTATAAGAGCCCTTATTGTAGCCGTATAATCTAAGGAGTCTTAATGAGATATTCCAAATACTTCCTGCCTACATTACGTGAGATACCCGCTGACGCCGAGGTTATAAGCCACCAGCTCATGCTCAGAGCAGGGATGATCCGCAGGGTCGCGGCCGGCATCTACGACACTCTTCCCCTGGGTCTCAGAGTTGTCCGGAAGGTAGAGAACATCATCAGGGAGGAGATGGACAAGGCAGGGGGACAGGAGGTCTTTCTCCCAAGTATTCAACCTGCTGAGCTCTGGGAGGAGACCGGCCGCTGGGATTTTTACGGGAAAGAGCTGCTGAGAATGAAGGATCGCCACAACCGGGATTTCTGTTACGGCCCTACCCATGAAGAAGTTATCACGGATATGGTCAGGCGGGACGTCCGATCCTATCGCCAGCTTCCCCTCACCCTCTACCAGATCCAGACCAAATTCAGGGATGAGATACGACCCCGGTTCGGTCTCATGCGTGGTCGCGAATTTGTCATGAAGGATGCCTATTCCTTTGACAGGGATCAGGCGGGAGCTGAGGCCAGTTACCAGGCGATGCATGATGCCTACTCGGCCATTTTCTCCCGGTGCGGATTGAGTTTCAGGGCCGTCGAGGCTGACACAGGCAAGATTGGCGGCAGTCTTTCCCATGAATTCATGGTGCTTGCAGACACGGGGGAGGACCGGATCGTGAGCTGTGAGTCCTGTGATTATGCGGCCAACCTGGAGATGGCCGCCGTCGCTGCGTCGGATAAGATGGAGGACGGTGCCGAACCGGGGAAGAAGCCAGAGAGTGTTGGCACTCCCGGGAAGAAATCGGTAGAGGAAGTCGCTGAATTCCTCGGTATCAAGCCGACGGATCTTGTAAAAACCATTATCCTGTCGGGCGAGGCCGGGGACGTTGCCGCCATGGTGAGAGGTGACCATGATGTAAACCCCGTCAAAGTCAGAAAATTGGTGGGTGATGATACTCTTGAACTGGCTGAACCGGAGGTGGTACAGAGAGTTACCGGTGCCCCTGTCGGTTTCGCCGGGCCCATGGGACTTGAGATCCCGATCTATGTTGATCACTCCGTTGTATCCATGACCGACTTTGTCACAGGGGCCAACGAGGCCGATACACACATGACGGGTGTCAACCATACGCTGTACGAAATAGCCGAAGCAGGGGATCTTCGTGAGGCCGCCAAGGGAGATCCGTGTCCGAAATGCGGCGCGCAATTGACCTTCCTGAGAGGAATTGAGGTGGGTCATATTTTTTACCTGGGCACGAAATACAGTCAATCCATGGGGGCTGCCTTCCTCGACGAGTCGGGTAAGGAAAAGACGATGGAGATGGGATGTTTCGGAATCGGGGTGGGCAGGACCGTTGCAGCTTCAATAGAGCAGAATCACGACGACAAGGGAATTATCTGGCCTGTTCCAATCGCTCCCTTCACTGTTTGCCTCCTTTCAATGAACCCTGATGATGGGGAAGTCGCCGGGACGGCGGATAAACTCTACAGGGCTCTTTCGGAAAGTGGTATTGAAGTTCTCTACGATGAACGTGATGAAAGGCCTGGCGTCAAGTTCAATGATGCGGACCTTACAGGGATACCTCTGAGGATTACTGTAGGAAAACGTGGGATTAAAGAGGGGAATGTGGAACTTCGGGTCAGGGCCACCGGGGAGGAGAGCAAAGTGCCGGTGGACGGTGTCCTCCGAGCGGTCAGAGATTTAATCTGACTCAGTGCGGCGCGTCTACCGCGGTGGTGCGGCTCGCCATACTCGCCCTGTGCGGTGCGATTGACGCAACAGGTGCGGTTTTACTGGAAAGATTTTTACGCACGGGCCGCGTTTGCCGCGCCGCACCAGGCCTATCAGGCCTACCGCACCATGCAAAAGGGTATTCCTGGATCGGTTAACACTCTTTTGCAACTTGCATTGAAAATGCGGTTATGCTAGTAAATAGCCGGTTATCGCTTCTCTATTGATGGGCAGGAGGCAGGTCCATCAGAACAGGTTGCGACCGGGGAGCGCGATCTGGGTAATACGAGGCGGGCTTCGTTAAGAGCGGCAGGTCCCGCTCTTTTGTATTTTATGGGGTTAGTCGTCACCAATATGGATATCAAAGGGATCGTCAATCAGGTCGTACGGGTTCTTGGACCAATAGTCGACCAGCACGGCCTCGAGGTGGTTGAGGTGACTCTGAAAAGTGAGGGCGGGAGGTGGATCCTGCGGGTAACCATCGATTGTGAGACCGGTGTAAAGGTGGAACATTGCACGATGGTTAGCCGAGAGTTAAGCGTCCACCTGGATGTAGAGGATCTCATTCCTGTCAGATATAATCTTGAAGTCTCCTCACCGGGCCTTGACAGGCCTCTGAAAAACGAGAGGGATTTTGAACGTTTTACAGGCCGCCCTGTGATGATCAAGACGCATCGGTCGGTTTCCGGCCTCAGGAAGATCAAGGGAACACTGGAGGGCATCGATGCTGGAGTTGTCAAGGTGAGATTGGATACCGGTAATCTGCTGGATATATCCGTAGAGGACATGTCCATTGCAAGGCTGGATTATAAGTTTGGATCGGATTGAATCGAATATCTTTTATGTAAAAGGGGTAAAAGCAAATGCAGGTCAATCAGGAATTACTAATGATCTTCGCCCAACTGGAGCGTGAAAAGGGGATCGACCAGAATGCTCTGGTGGAGGCCATTGAAACCGCTCTGGTAACCGCCGCCAGAAAGGTTTACGGCTCGGGAACCGAAATGTTTGCGAGACTTGATCGGCAGACCGGGCAGATCGAGATCTACCAGCGCAAGGAGGTGTCCATTCAGGTTAAGGAACCCTCCATGGAGATCTCCCTGCTGGAGGCAAGGCAACTTGATCCGGAGGTGATGCCTGGCGATGAGGTGGAGATTGAGATCGATGCCAACGAGTTTGGCAGGATCGCCGCTCAGACGGCCAAACAGGTCATCGTCCAGAAGCTTCGCGAGGCCGAGAGAGAGATGATCTACAATGCCTATTCCGACCGTGTGGGGGAAATAATCAACGGAATAGTCCACGGTTTCTCACGGGGGGCGATTATCGTCGATCTGGGGAAAACGGAAGCCGAGCTGCCGCCCAAAGAGCAGGTTCCAAGAGAGAGGTACAAGCAGGGTGACAGGATCAAGGCATACATCCTGGAGGTCAAACAGAACGCCAAGGGACCACAGGTGGTACTCTCTCGAACAAACCTTAATTTTCTCACAAGCCTTTTTGATCTTGAGGTACCTGAAGTTGCGGAAAAAATAGTGGAGATCAGAAGTGCGGCCCGTGAGCCGGGCGGACGCTCCAAGATCGCCGTGGTAAGTCACGATTCCAACGTGGATCCCGTTGGAGCCTGCGTTGGCGTGAAGGGCTCCCGGGTTCAGGCCGTTGTCAACGAACTGCGAGGAGAACGCATCGATATTATCCCATGGCTCGTCGACCCTGCACTCTTTGTCAGTAATGCCCTTAGTCCTGCCCAGGTGACCAGGGTGATCATCAATGAGGCAGATCAGTCGATGGAGGTAATCGTCGCCGACGAGGAGCTCTCCCTTGCTATTGGTAAAAATGGGCAGAACGTTCGTCTGGCTGCACGCCTGACCAACTGGAATATTACGATCAAGAGCGAATCTCAGGCTGAGGAGGAGAAGTTTGAGGAAAAAAGTGCCGGGGAGGCTGATGAGGACGATCTCTTCGCCGGCATCCCCGGTAAAGTTGTTCAGGCCCTGCAGGAAGCGGGATACCATACTGCCAGGGCTATCACTGAAGCATCAGACAGTGATCTTCTGAAGGTTTCGGGCCTGGGACCCAAAACCGTGGAAAAACTTCGTGACCGCATTGTTGAGCCGTCAAGGGATAAGGGAGAATGATCCATGTCCTCTCGGACGGAGCCGTTACGGACCTGCACAGGCTGCAAACAAAAGCGCTTCAAGAGGGAACTTCTGCGTATTGTCGCTGATCCGGAAGGCAGGGTCATTGCTGATCTGAAGGGTAAGCTCCCGGCCAGGGGAGCATATGTCTGCCCGGACCGCAGGTGTATCGAGAAGCTGGACAAAGGACAACTGATCCATGTCCTGAAAAGGGACAGTCTTCTGGACAACGGTGGATTCGAGCTTTCCACGGTTGTTGCAGCAGCTCTCAGGGAGAGGGTCAGGTCTCTCATAGGGATGGCACAGAAGGGCGGCAAGGTTGTGTCGGGAACCAACCTGGTGGAGGCCGCAATGCGGAGATCACCAAACTGCCGCTGGCTTGCCTTGATCGCCGAGGATGCTTCTGAGGCAATAGTGACCAAGCTTTCGGCCCGTATCACCGCTGGAGGGGTGCCACTGCGCCGTTTCATCACCAGAGAGGACCTTGGCATGGCCATCGGAAAGAGCCCGCGAAGCGTCCTGCTTGTTAAAGATGCAGGGCTTGCCCGGGCTGTTGAAGAAGCAATTAATCGCTACAAGGCGGTATGTGTAAGGGAGGTAAGTTAGTATGAGCAAGGTTCGGGTGGAGGAACTTGCCACTGAATTGGGCCTGGGTCCCGATGATCTGTTCTCACAGCTTAAAGCAATGGGCTTTGATGTCGTAAATGTGACGAGCAGTGTGGACCGGAGCCTCGTCGACATGGTCAGGGATATGTTAGTGGATCAGCCCGCCGAGAGGGAAGAAGGACCTCGAAGGATCGTTTCGGTCAGAAAGGGTGAAAGCAAACTCGAGGTAGAGGTGCGGATGGAGGAGGAACCCGAGCTTGAAGAGCTTGAAGAGGTAGAACAGATCTCTCCCCCATTGGAGACAGATGTGCCAGAGGTTGCCGGGGATGTCGTACAGGAAACGGATGAAAGCCCGGCTGAACCGGATACACATGTTGCGGCCGAACAGGAAACTGAGCAAGTTGAACCCGTCGAAGAGCCGAAGATATCGAAGCTTGGAAATTTACCTCTCACAGCCCTGGAGCTGGAGAAAGATCTGGGTGCCGTGGGTTCCGAGATACCAAAGGCCAAAGTCGTTGTTCAGGCACCCGTGAAGGGTGAGGAAATAGAACCGGTTTCTGAACCGGAACAGGTTGAGGATGCTCCGGAGAAGAAAATCAAAGGAAAAATGGAGATCGGTGAAGAGCAGAAAAAGAGTAGACGCACCGCCAGGAAGGCAAAGAAACCATCCGTCAAGGAACTACTTGAGGAAATAGAGGAAATAGAAGAAACCGATGATGAAGCGCCGGAAGGAGATGAGGCTGCGGAAGAACCGACACTAAAGGTTGTAGAGATCAAGCATGCCGCTACTGCTCAGCAGTTCCGTCGCCGGGAACCTCTGAAAAGAAGGCTCCGGAAACCGAAAAGGAAAGCCGAGGACATTCCCAGGGAAGTCGTCAAACCAGCGTTGAAGAAAATCAGGATCACATCAGGACTCACGGTTGGTGATCTCGCTGGAATGACCGGGACGAAAGCATCGGAGATCATAAAGATCCTGTTGCAGCTGGGGATCATGACGACAATAAACCAGACAGTTGATCCGGAAACAGCGTCGCTGGTCGTAAGCGAGCTCGGGTTTGAGGTGGAGATGAAAACCGACACCATTGACGATCTTCTTCAGGAAGAACCTGAGGAGGAGAAAAACCTCGTCTCTCGGCCTCCTATCATTACCGTTATGGGTCACGTGGATCACGGCAAGACATCACTTCTCGATGTGGTGAGAGAAACAGATGTTGTTTCCGGTGAGGCTGGAGGGATAACCCAGCATATCGGTGCGCACATGGTCCAGCACTCGAAAGGTCAGCTGGTTTTTCTCGACACACCAGGACACGAGGCGTTCACAGCCATGCGAGCCCGAGGTGCTCATGTTACGGATCTGGTGGTCCTTGTGGTGGCCGCAGATGATGGTGTCAAACCTCAGACAGTTGAGGCAATCGATCACGCAAAGGCTGCCGATGTCCCTCTGGTTGTAGCAATCAACAAGATCGACAAACCGGAGGCGGATCCGGACAAGGTTATCCGTGAGCTTTCCGAGCACGGCGTCGTTTCAGAGGAGTGGGGAGGGGATGTGCTCTTCGCGCAGGTTTCAGCCAAGCAGAAGACAGGCATAGAGGCTCTGCTGGACATGATCCTTCTGCAGGCGGAGGTGCTGGAGCTGAAAGCGGATCCGAACACCGCGGTCAGAGGGACGGTTATTGAGTCCAGGCTTGACCGCGGACGCGGCCCTGTGGCCACCATTCTTGTCCAGAGGGGCACATTGAGGACGGGAAGTCTTATCGGGGCCGGCACCTACATTGGACGAGTCCGCGCCATGACAGACGACAGGGGCAGAAAACTGGAGGAGGCCGGTCCATCAACTCCTGTTGAGGTGGTCGGACTTCAGGGGGTGCCACCTGCAGGGGAGCCATTTGCGGTATTCAGCGATGAGATGAAAGCCAAAAGAGTCGCTCAGATGCGTGAGGAAGAGACCCTGGCGGGCCGGGAAACCTATAAAAAGATTACCCTGGAGGACCTCTTCAATCAGATTCAGGAAGGTGAGGTCAAGGATCTTAATGTTGTTCTGAAGGCAGATGTTCAGGGCTCGGTGGAAGCGATCAAGGAAGCCCTGCTGAAGCAGTCAACGGATGCAGTCCGGGTTAAAGTCATCCACGAAGGCGCAGGAGGGATCAACGAAGGGGACGTCATGCTGGCCGTGGCCTCCAGCGCCATCATCCTGGGCTTTAACGTTCGCCCGGACAATAAGGCTCTGGAGGTGGCCCGTAAGGAAGGAGTCGATGTCCGTTTCTACAGTGTGATCTATGATGTTATCAAGGAGATACGAGACGCTCTCAAAGGGCTTCTATCCCCCGTCTACCATGAGGAAATACTGGGCAGGGCAGAGATCAGGCAGACTTTCGTGGTACCCAGGAAAGGAACAGTGGCGGGGTGTTATGTGACCGACGGATTGATCAGGCGAAACGCACAGGTCCGGGTCATCAGGGATGGGGTAGTCGTGCACGATGGCAAGATCGCTTCCCTCAAGCGATTCAAGGACGATGTCCGTGAGGTGGCTATGGAATTCGAGTGCGGCATCGGGCTGGAAAATTACAATGATGTAAAAGTTGATGATATCATTGAAAACTATGAGATAATCGCTGAGGAGGCGGAACTTTAACGGGCTTGGACACGGGCCGTCAAGGTTCAATCCGTGGTTATTGGCATTCTCAAGGTAACTCTGTACATTCCGGAGAGCAGATCCCTGAAGAGTAAAAGACGCGTTCTGCGCAGCGTTAAGGATCGCCTGAGAAACCATTTTAACGTCTCTGTCGCTGAAGTTGAACACCACGATCTCTGGCAGAAGACCACACTTGCCATAGCGCTCGTTTCGAGAGACAGGAACCATGCTGATCAATCCCTGCAGACCATCCTGAACAGGATCGAATCGTACCGGTTGGCGGAAGTGATCGGCGTGGAGAGGGAGATCTTGTAGTGAAACTGGGTTAACAATGCGCAAACAACTCGATTACAAAAGAGCCGACCGTGTCGGAGAGCTTATCAAACACGAGATGTCCGAGATACTGTTGCGGGAGGCCAAAGACCCGAGGATAGAATCGGTAACGATAACCAGGGTACAGTTAACCGATGATCTGAGATCGGCGCGCATCTATTTCGGCGTTCTTGACCGAACAGCGCAGATCGATGAGGTAGAGGAAGGCCTGGAAAAAGCCAGTAGTTTCATTCACAGCCTTCTGGTTAAAAGGTTGAGGCTGAAATTCATACCCAGGATGACCTTTCACTTCGACCGGAACCTGGATTACAGCTTTCATATCTCCAGGATACTGGATGATCTGGATGTTGAGGAGGACTGATC
>VAPA010484190.1_pt1 | contig 13316 bp, 18 predicted proteins | sample 3395041 | NCBI WGS metagenome assembly VAPA01 (sample SAMN08290432, study PRJNA428436) | hydrothermal vent metagenome | isolation source: Deep-sea hydrothermal vent chimney | place: Indian Ocean: Southwest Indian Ridge | depth 1973 m m
GGTTAGGAAATCAATTAGAACACCCAGAACAGAAAGAAGTTAATAGTATTTACTATAATGTACTAGACAAAATTGTTTATATATGGAATGGTATCCAATGGGATATTTTAGTTAAGGATGGTATTCCAGGAACAACAGGGAAAAAAGGTACCAATGGTAAAGATGGAATTGATGGTAAAGATGGAATTGATGGTGATAATGGAACGAGTTTAATATGGAAAAAAGATTGGAATACAAATAAAGATTATAAAAAAAATGATGTTGTATTTCATAAAGGGACCTCTTATGTTGCTATTAAAGATAATAGTCAAAAAGTTCCATCAAAAAGATCAAAAGTTTGGGACATAATAGCCGAAAGAGGAGAACATGCAATTCCAGGTGGTGGTCTTGGTGAAAGGGATGTCACAAATATTGTAAATGATATTGTAAATAATATAATTTTTGATCAAACAGCCACGTTTGACACATTCAGATGGAATTTTGTAGGATCATTACCAGCAAGAAATAGTTTTATTGATGGAACATGGATTCCTTGTAGAAGTGGTGAGATAAGATGTATTTATATGCATAGAAGAAAAAAAGGAACTGGTAAAAGTACAATTGTAGATATTAACAAAAATGGAACAACAATTTTTTCAGGGCCTGGTGATCGTTTAATTATAAACGAAACAGATGGTAATGATTTTAAAGTAAAAGACTCTGGAATAAATATAAATACTTTTGTTGAAGGTGATGTTTTTTCTGTTCAAATGGATGATAGAGAAACAGGTAACCCAAAGGATTTATCAGTAATAATGGAGGTAGCATACCCACCAGAACTTTCTGGATCTCCATAAACAAAATTAAATAGGAGGATATAATGGCAGGAAATCAACAATTATTTTTGAACTTTGAAGCAGGAGAAGATTTAACTAGAGGTAATGTACTTTTTTTATCAAGTGATTTAATTGTAAAGAAAGCAAAAGCAGATGCCGATGCCACAATGTTTGCAATGGGAATTGCTGAAGAAACAGTATTGAGTGGCGACACCGTAACTGTTATGGTTTCAGGACTTATTGAGAATTTTACACATGGCTTTGGTTCACCGGGTGATTTACTTTATGTTTCAGAGGCCACGGCAGGAGCATTAACATCTGCCGCACCAGCCTCACCAAATATTGCACAACAAGTAGCTCAAATTGAGAGTACCGATATTTTAATGTTTGGTACTATTGGATTTATTGATACCGCCGCAGGCGATTCTGATAAAATAGATACTGTTAGATTTGAAAACTTAGGTTCTTTACCTGCATTAAATAAAAACATTGGTGGAGCATGGACACCTGCAAGGCCAGGAACAATAACAAATGTTGTTGTACATAGACGTAAAAAAGGAACTGCTGGAACAACTAAAGTTGACCTTAATAAAAATGGAGTTACTATTTTTACAACACAAACAAATAGACCAACCATTAATGAAACTGATGGTGATAATTTTGTTGTAACTGCTCCCGCAATTGATATAACAACATTTGCGGCTTTGGATTATATCCAAGTACAATTGGATGAAAAAGAAAAAGGTAACCCAAAGGATTTATCAATCACCTTAGAGTTTCAATACGACGTAGTTTAATTAAATATTTGAAGGAGTGTTTATATGGCTGAAAGAGCCCAAAGTTTATTTTTGAACTTTACTGCAAATGAAAATCTATCTCGTGGTGATCTTGTATATTTAGATGGGCCAGGGCAAATAAAGAAAGCCCTGGCCACATCTCTTGCAACAATGCCTTGTATGGGTATAATTGAGGAAAATGTAGTAAGTGGTGATACAGTAAGTGTCCTTGTTCAAGGATTATTTGAAGAATTTACTCATGGATTTTTATTTGAATTAGATTTATTTATTTCAGACACAACCGCAGGAGCATTAACATCTGCCGCACCTGCTCCACCAAATATAAAACAGGAAGTTGCCCAAGTATTAGGTCCAAACACATTATTGTTTGTTGCTTCACCAGGATTTGTAGATGAAAATAATTTAGACGATGAAAAAGTTAAAATAACTTCAAATGATACAACAACCGATTATTTAAAAAATAAATTATCCGCTGGAACAGGTATAACAATAACCGAATTGAATGATGGAGGTAATGAACAACTTTCAATTTCCGCGGCTGGAGGAACAGATACAGCATCAAATGTAAATATTGGTGGAGAAGGTGTATTTAAACAAAAAGTAGGATCAAATTTTGAATTTAAAGGCATTAATGTAAATAATAATTCTAATATAATGAGTTTATCGGCAGATACTCCAAACAATGAAATTGTTTTAGAAGTCTTTAATAAAAATGCAAAATGGAACGCAGATCATATTCAAAATGAATTGGTAACTTCAGCAACACCAACAATAGATCAAATTTTTAAATATGATGGTACCCAATGGAATTTATCTGAATTAGATTTGAGTGCCACTTCCTTAGCTGTTGTCCAGGTTAGACGAACAACCATATTTTCTCCCACCACTTCATTCACAGATATGTCGTTTGATGTAACCGATATAGAAAATATTTCAGCGTGTATAGAACATAATAAAACTAATACTGAAAGAATTGATATTAAAGAAACCGGCCTTTATTTAATTAGTTTTGGTACCATAGTAGATTTTCCTTCCTCTGGTCAAGTAAGAGCAAGAGTTTTTAAAAATGGAACTACTAAGATTCCGGGCAGTGAAATCCATGACGATAATCCATCAGGCCAAGATACAGATGTTAATATGACGGTAGTAGCTTCATTAGTTGCAGGTGATTATATAACAATTCAATTAAAAAATTCTACAAGTGGAATTGATACGGAAGTTCTTGATACAATTGCAAATGTTGTAAAACTTCAAGGGTCAAAGGGCGCCCAAGGTGATGTAGGTGCCGGTTCAAATATTATTATTAAAGATGAAGGTTCTAATGTTACCAACACACCTCATTCAGAGCTAGATTTTGTAGGAGCAGGAGTAAGTGTTACCGATGGTGGATCTGGTAAAGCGACGGTTAGTATTCCTAATACTGGAACTGATAACGATGCTATACATGATAATGTATCTGGAGAAATAAATACAATAACTGAAAAAACAACACCTGTTTCTGCCGATTTAATTATTATTGAGGATAGTGCGGCATCTAATGTAAAGAAAAAAATACAGATAGGTAATCTTCCTGGAGGAGGTGGTGGAGGTATAACATTAAAAGATGAAGGAATTGTGGTATCTGGAGGACCACATGATACATTAAATTTTGTTAGTGGTGTTTCACAAGTTATTAATCTTAGTGGTGGTGAAGCAACTATAAAAATTGGAGTTAAACATCAATTTTTTGCAGACCAACTTAGTAGTCCAAATACTTCTAATTGGGCAGTAAATGATTTTGCGCCTGCGGCTGCTGATCCATCTAACACTGCCCTAATTGTAAGATTATTTGATGATTCAACAGAAGAAGGTACTGGATTTATGTTGAGAGTAGATGAACGGGCCACAGATTTAATATTAAGACAAGTTGGTAAAGCAAAATCAACCCCACCTGATACAACTAAAAAGGTTGATTATAAACTTTATTTTAGAGAAATAACAGATCAAGGAACAGTAGGAACTTGGAATTCTTTTCAGTATAATGCATTTACGTTTCCGGCCTCTAAGGATTATGTTTATACATCACAACAAGAAACATTAGCAACACTTGGTCTAACAAATGATAAAGTTTATCAATTTGAATTTACACGCCAGGCAGGATCGACCGATGATACTTTATCTGGCGATTATTTATTACTTCAATTAGAGTTACAATTTATATAATGGCTATAAAATTTAATGGCAGTAATAACAAAATAGTATCCGATTCCACATTTGTACCACCAAGTGATGTAACTGTTTTACTTTGGACTAGACCTTTGACACTTTCTGGAACACAAAGAATTTTTGGATCGGACGCACAGTTTGAGGCAAAATTTTCAAGCAAAACACTTATAAGTGATATTTATGAAGGAAATAATATAAATGCAACTATTAGGTTTTCTACATACACTTGGTATCATTTAGCATTCACTAGAGATGGAACTTCTAAAGATGGAAAAATTTATATTGATGGTTTAATTGATATAACAAGTTTAGGAACCCAAACAGGCACCCCTTCAACGGCAAATATGGCAATAGGAAGCGCAACGGGTTCTACAGATTATTATAAAGGTGAAGTGGACGATTTTAGAATTTATGATAGAGTTTTGAGCGATAAAGAAATACAAACAATTTATGCAACAAGAGGTACAGATGGAATAGTAAATGGTTTACTTCATAGACTGCCTATGAATGAAAATGGAGAGGGGTTAAATGTATCTGGTAGTGGTAGTGTTAAAGATATTGGTCCATCAACGGTACATTATTCACCGACAAGTGTGCCCCTATATAGAGGTAGCATTTTAAAATATAGAAGAGAAAATATATAAATATTTGAAAGGAGAATTGTATGGCAAATATAATAATTTATGATCCAAATGATGTAATTGTAGGTAATAAAGTAATAGAATATATACCATCCGCAAGCACACCAGATTATGAAAATAATCCAAATACATTAATTAATCCGGATATGGTTGAAGTGTCTGGAACTTCTCAAATTTATTGGAAGGCCGAGGATATTTCTGGTACGTCAGGAACTATTGTCGAAATGACGCAAATTGAAAAAGACACAGTAGACAAACTTATATTAGATTTGACATTATTAAATGGTGAAACTATGCACAAGGTAGAAATCAAAGAAGAAGATCCTAGCAAAAAAACAGGAGGCAATTTTGATTGTTTAAGTGTTGAAATGGAAATCACTGCAACTTCAGGATCCTGGCAAAAAAAAGATATATCATTTTCAATACCAATAGCATTACTTTCTGCCGAAACGACTTTAGAATCTTTAAATAAAACAGATGTTGTACAATTTTTAATAGGTCCAGAAACAAAAGTTGGAGTTTTAATTTCAAGTTCTACATCGGGAGATACTATTTTAACTGTAAATTCTACGGTAACTGATAATATCCAGGTTGGATTTAATTGTTCTGTTTCATTATCTGGAGGAAGTGAATATGAAGATTTAGGAATAGTAACAAAAATAGATAAGCCAAATAGTCAAATAACGGTGGATAAGCCTACAACATTATCACATACTGCAATAGTTACAGACGTTAAACAAACAGTCAATATGGTATCCCATTTGTGGTTGCCAGGTAGTAATAGAATTGTTATTGGAGAATCAAAAATAGGTGCTAGTTATATTCCAGCAAATACAATTTTAAGAATGAGGTATCAAAATAATGAAGGTACCACAACCCAAAAAACTTTTAGTTTTAGAATAGAGTATCTTTACTAATGAATGAAGATGTTAAACATAAATGGAAAAATCCATTACCATTACCTACTGATGTTGTCCGTAGGCCGATTAGTAAAAATTTAAAATTGGTTGAAACAGATATTAAAAATTGTATGGTTATTATTGATGGACTAGGAGAATTTTATGATGTTGTTTTAGAATATCTAAATAGTGAAGAAGGATACCTAATAAAAAATTTAACAAATAATTTACAAGGTGATTCTTTTTATAAAGGAAAAATTGTTAAAGAAAATGAAATTCATCCAATAGAGATTGAATTTCATTTAACTCGTTTTGGACTAGGTTCTTCTAAACAAATAAAGGAAGAGCCAGATGAGATTCCGGTAAAGTATCAACAGCTTATTAATGAAGCTAAAAAAAGTAAAGAAGTTGATGCTCAAGCACTAGAAGAAAGGTATTTAAAACTTGGTATTCCTGAAGAATATATAAAAAAAATAATTGCAAAAAGGAAAGGACAAAATGAAGTTTAAAGGATTTTATGATTATTACCATCACATCTTAAGAGAAAATAATGATTTTGAAGTTTTCTTAGATTTAGATGGAGTAATTGTTGACTGGGTTGGAAGTACAAAAAAGGTTTTAAATATAAAATCATTAAAACCGTTTAATAGAGCAAAAAGTGACCAACATACTATTATTGATGCTCAAGGTCTTGAATTTTGGTCAGAGATGCCTTGGATTAAGGATGGTAAACAACTATGGAATTTTGTTAAAAAATTTAAACCTACTATTTTAAGTTCACCAAGAAGTTATAAGTTTGCTCCTGAAGGAAAAAAAATTTGGATAAAACGAGAATTAGGAAGTATTAATGTTATTTTATCAAACAATAAATCTAAATTTGCAAAATCCAATAGAATATTAATTGACGATTATGATAAAAATATTAATGCTTGGGAAAAAAGAGGAGGAATAGGAATTTTACATACCGATACCAATTCAACCATAAAGAAATTAAAAGAAGTAATTGAGGGAAAATAAAATGAAATTCAAAGAACTTTATGAACAAGAAGAAACTGGGAATAATGGTACCAATGGGTCGAATGGTATGCAAAACGGCGATAATGGAAGTGATGTTCCAACTACAATTCGTCCTTTAATAGGTCGTCGTGCAGGGAGAGTGGCCCACCCTAAAAGTGGAATGACTTCAAAGGAAAACGGACATAAACATGATTATAGGGTTGATGTAAAAGGAGATGGTACCGCCTCAACAGCCAGCGGCCATACCCATTCAATAAAAGGATGGATTATTCAACCAACCGCTGGGCACAGTCACTTTTTGACGGTAAAATGAAATTTAAAGAATTTTATAACGAGTCTATACTATACGAAAAGTTTTTGACAAGAAAACGTGGACAAGGCGTTTTTAAATCTTTTCCTTTTAGCATCTATATTAATGCTACTCCTAAAGAAATAAAAGAAATTGTAGATGATAATCCAACAGAACTAGCTAAAAATGAATTCCGCTTGGGGGTCGATGGAAAAGGGAATGTTTTATTTTGGAGTGCAGAATTTTTACATGATGAAGTAGAAACGTTATTAAAAAGAAGTGGTAACTTAAAAGGCAATTTCATTGCAAGATTTAATTACTTGTTAAAAACATTTCCTAATTTTGTTCAATTATCCCAAGCTGGACCAAATTCTAAAGTAAGAAATACATTTAGTTTTGAATTTAACATAAAAGAAAACATTAAAAAGAAAATAATTAAAAATTTAAAAAAAGCATTTCCAAAAATAAAGGAAATTTCAGATGTTTTTGGGGACAGTTTTAAAATTTAAAGGAGGGGATTATGGGATTAGTTAGAGAACATATAGTCAAGGGTATACTTGAACCATTTATAACACGAAAAAGAAGTAAATATTGGCCTAAGGTTCGGAAGATGTTTGTCAAAAAAAATCCAACATGCAAATGTTGTGGAACAAAAAAATCTCCAGAAATACATCACATTAAAGATTTTTCTAGTTTTCCGTTACTCGAACTCGAAACTACAAATTTAATCACCCTTTGTGGTAAAAGATGCCATATACTTTTCGGACATTTAAAAAATTGGAAAAGTATAAATCCAGATATTGTTGAGGATGCGCAATGGATGTTAAATAAAATAAAAAACAGAAGATAGCTGATAAAGGTTGGGAATTAAACAGAAAATACTATATTCCATGATATAAATAATATGTTTGAGTTAAAAGAAATCCTTCCCAATATTCATCACATAGAATTTGAAAGCCAATATACAATGAGTCTTACTTGTTGTAGGATACAGGAGTTTTATGAATCCCCACATACTACATTAAATGGCAAATATTTTGATTTTGAAACACTTATGGATGTTCAGTATGAAACAACTGGAGGATTTACTTATTTATCAGATTGGTCAGGATTTAATTTTCCTGATTGGATTATTAAAGATTTCTTTTCCAAATTTAAGGATTTAACAAGAAAAGAGAAAAATTTATTTTTAGAATTAAGTATTGCATTTCCACAGACATTTAAAAATAAAAAACATAAAAAAATTTATTTTATTGCCAGTATTATTGATGATAAGGATACTTTGTCTCATGAATTAGCACATTCTTTTTATTATATAGATAAACATTATCGCCGGGAAATGATAGGCCACATGAAACCTAAGTCGGCTTGGTATAAAGCAATAATTGACAGACTCGGACACTTAGGATATGGTAGGAACGTCTTAGATGATGAATTACAAGCATACCTGGCAACTGGCACAAATGAATTAGGACTTGATGATTCTATAAGACTTCCAAAGACTTTTGAAAGAACTTTCAATAAGTTTTTAAAAAAGAAAAAATAAAAAAACTTGTCAAAAATAGCTTTATAGTATATATTAAGAGAAAGCTAACCATAGTCCAAATTTTACCGAGGGAAGTAATGAGTTGCTAACTCATTGAACAATTTATGGTCGTGAACTGTTTGAGATGTAAAGAATAAAGATAGTGGTATTATATGAATGGAATAGTTTTTATTTTGGAGTTTTAGATGGTATGTTTGATTATGTAGAACATTCCGCAAAATGTTATAAGTGTGGTAATTTAATTGTGGATTGGCAGTCAAAAGACGCCTATCTGTGTTTAGAAAAACTTGATCCTGCCGAAGTTGATTCTTTTGATTCTTTTTACGATAGTTGCAAAAAATGTGGAGCGTGGAATGAATATAAAGTAATAAAAGATGAAACTCTTATTAAAAAAGAACCAGATGGTAAAGGTGGGTATTTATATCATAAATTAATAACAGTAAAAGGTTTTAAACGAATACCAAGCCATGATGAAAAGATGGACAATTTTAAAAAGAAAGTCACGGGAGATTAAATGAAAATTGGTTTAGATATTCATGGTGTTATTGATGCAAATCAAGAATTTTTTGCATTTTATTCTAATAATCTAATACAAGAAGGATCAGAGGTTCATATTTTAACTGGACCAAGATGGACAGACGAATTAAGAAATCAAATAAAGGGATATGGAATAAAATGGACTCATGAGTTTTCAATTACTGATTATAATTTGAAAGTAAATCCAGATAAGGTAACCTTTGATGAAAAAGGAAATCCTCATGCACCAAAGGAATTATGGAACAGTGCAAAAGGAATTTATGCTCATGAAGTTGGTTTAAATATGCATTGGGACGATTCACCAGAATACTTTGATTATTTTCCAAAGACTTGTGAATGTTTTTATTATAAAAAAATGATGGGATTAGGAGTAAAATTTGAACTTGCTAGACAACATACTTGATATTTTTCTTATGGGAATTTGTGTCCCCATTGGAATTTTAATAGCAATTGCTTTGCCGATAGAAATAATCTTAACCTTGATAGGAGTTTAAAATGGAAAATGTAGTTGAAAACGCTGAAAAGAAAATTAATGAGATAATTCCTAAAGAAGTTTTTAAAGAATTGCCAATTGGTCAAAAACTTTTAAAGATGGGTATAAACCAATTACTTATGAACAAATGCGAGAAAGATTTGTCTGTGAATCAATGAAAGAAAGAGAAGATGTCTGTCAAGAAAAGGCAGTCCTAGAATGGGCAATCAAAAAGAAAGGTATGACCAGAGAACAATTTTTAAAGAATTGGAAACTTCCAGAATGGAAATATTTTTCGGATGATTATGTAGCCGGATTCTTTTGGAAATTTAAAACTAAAAACTTTTTTGGATGGAGTTTTTACAACTATGATACAGAATTTTATAAAGTTAACCCCGATGTTGAATTTCACAACTTAGATTCTTATTCAAAAGAAATACCAGATAGAGTATTCGAGAATCTAACAATTGCAAGACGCTGTGGTGCAAAAGATTTTCAAGTTGGTTATCCAGTAATGAATAAAATACAATTATTTGATCCTATCCTTGTCGCTAAGATAGAACAAGAAATGTTTGAAATTGATTTTTGGGAGTAAATATGGCTTATTACAAACCAAAATTTAACGTTGGTGATATAGTAACCACTTATTATGCAGGATATTATCGAATAACAGGGTTTGATGGTACCCGTAAAAAAACAGGTTCAGGATTAGTATCGTTTAAAAAGGTTATGGATTCTGATTTTATAATTTATGACAGCGCTGTAGACATTAATTGTGATCAAAGTTATTGTGAATTAGTAGATGTAAATAAAATGAAAAAAGATTTTTTACATAATATGAAAAAATTAAGAAAAATAATAAAAGAAGGAAAATAAAAAAACCTTGACAAATGAAAACTATGTATTATATTTATAGATAATTTTAAGGGCTATTTGGCTGCTTCCTTCTACTGTAATTAACCGATCTAGCGGCCATGCTTTCCCTTACTTTCATTTAAAAAGAGAGATTAAAAATGAAAAATGAAATTTATTTAAGACGTAAGACCAAGGTTCTTTTAAAAAAAGGATCTGGTAGATTGATACCAGAGCTATTAGGAACAATGTTGAAAAACATTGAATCTCTTGGATATACATTTTCTAATAAATTAATCAAAAGACTTATTACCTTTACTCCTACCGAGGCAGAAGGGTTTTTCAAGGAAACAATTAAAAACCTAAAGGCTATGTTAGGTGCTAAAGTTAAGTATGCGCCGATGTATCCTAATTTTCCACAACAAGTGATGGATGCATCCGATGATGAACTTTATTTTAATGCTATTATGCATTATTTTGGTGATGCCATTGGTGAAAGAATAATGCCCGAATACAAAAAAGAAAAAAGAGAACCATTAAAAGACAAAATTAAATTAAAGAAAATTGATCTTGGATCAAATGAAGATTTTGAATCCTTAATCAAAGGATTAATGGCTTCTAAAACATCAATTTCCGAAACAGACAAAAAGGATGTAACAAATGTAATTAAAAGCTATGGCGATGAAAGTAAGAGGTTGATCCCCAATGAGATTCCTTTAAAGGAAAATGTTGCTTTATTGGTAAGCCTTTTAATGGACCATACCACAATCGCTGAACAATACGCACCTAAGATATTAAAGACAGCAACCGATATTTTAAGACTAGCGGTAGCATTGTCCGATGGAGATATTAGTTTAGTAGAAAATACAAGATTTAAAAGTTTCTCTAAAAAAGAAAGAAGAGTTTTATTAAGTGCATTAAATTCCGATAAGAGCGCAACTGAAAACATGTTAAGATACAAAGAACAATGGAAGCGTTTAGGAGAAAGATTACATCCATTTGAATACAAGAATAGATTCCCTAATGTTATTCAACCATTTAAAGTTATTCGCAATAACCTAAAGTTTGAAACATTTGGAGGAATTGTAGAAAATTTATTGGCAAATGGATATGCATTAACAGCTTCAAAGCGACTTATGAAAAGACCTGGTGAATTTGCTAGACGCTTAGATCATTTATTAAGGACTGTAAACAGACCAGCCGCTATTGTAAATGAGTTTGCGGCAATCGCTGAAAATGTGTCCTCGCCTGTATTGTTACAAGTGATGAACCACTTTTTAAATAGAACAAATAGAACAAATGAAAGTGATGTTAGAGTATTTTTTCCAAAGGGAAATGCTGGTAAACTTAAAGCGATTAAAAATAATTTGCCACCAATTAAAGATAAATGGTGTGTTGAAATTGCTAATGTATGTCAAAATAGATTAATTGAAAAGTTCAAAGAATTGTCTGACTTAGGAAAGGTTTATGTTGATGCTGAATTAATGCAATTCAATGTTCCTTTTGGATTGAGATCGGCTTCTAAGGCATTAAAAACAGTAGGAAGGGGAAGTAGAATCCAATTGCCTGTTGGAAATACTATACGTTTCTTTATTTGGTGGAAAGATGGTAAGGAAAGAACCGACCTTGATTTAACTGCTCCGGCCCTTAGCCAACGTTTTGAATATATGACAGATATTTCTTATTATAATTTAACAGAGGAAGGTTGGGGACACCATAGTGGTGATATTACTTCCGCTCCTAAAGGAGCCTCCGAGTTCATTGATATTGATAAGAAGAAAGCATTGTCCAGTGGTTATGGATATATTATTTTGTCGGTCTATTCGTATACGGAACAACCATTCAATGAATTACCAGAATGTTTTGCTGGTGTGATGGGAAGATCAAAACCTAACAGTGGTGAAATTTATGACCCAAGGACAGTATTGAATAAATTTGATTTAACTGCTAACACTAAAGTTTGTATCCCACTCATTATAGATTTGGTAAATAATGAAATGATTTGGACAGATTTAGGAGTTACGAATCAGCTACAAGAATCAAACAATGCATTTAATAACCGTTCTACAATGTCCTTAGTGGCAGAGTCAATGGTAAAAATGAATAAACCTACTCTATACGAGTTGTTTGATTTACATGCCACAGCAAGAGGAGAAAGAGTAGATACAAAGAAAGAAGCGGATACAATATTTTCAGTTGATAAAGGAATTACTCCTTTTGATACCGAGAAAATTATATCTGAATTTTTATAAATAAATTTAATGGGCTATTTGGTTGCTTCCTTCTATTAACTCGAAAACGAAAACGAAAACTAGCGGCCATGCTCCCTATAATTGAGGAAGAAAGATGAACTATCCCGTTGATTGTGCATGGTGTGAAAAAAAATTTGAGGCAACAGATGAGCTTGATTTTAAAGAGGATGTGGAAATGGAAGCAACTTGCCCACATTGCTCTAGAGAGCAACTTATACACTATGTGGTTCGCTTAAATTTTGCGTCCAGAAAAACAAAGGAAGAAAGATGAAAGTTTTTGAATTGTCCTTTGTCATAAAGGCGAACAACCTAAGTGGAGCCATTAAAACAATGCTAAAAGAAATGACTATAAGCGGGATAACTAACGAGCGGATCCCATTAAAAGAAAGAATTAAAAAAACAAAAAAACTGCTTATATGTATGGAAAGAAAAATGGGTAAGGTAAAAGAGAAATGTCAGAGTTGCAGCAATGACGCAAGAGAAGACCATATTTGCCCATATCGAGAAGAAATGCAAGAGGACAAGGTAAGTCTTTGTAATTGTTGTGAAGAGTGTGAACATAGTTGCGCTATGGATATTTAATTGAGGAGTAAGAAATGAGTTTTAATTCTTTTAGTCAATTTTGGGCTTTAAGAGGCCTTAGAACGCCTAACCTTGAAGATGCCAGGAATCAAGCTGAAAAGGCCTGGAATGCTGGAGCCGAACACGGCAAACCTAAAGTAAATGGAACGGATACTTTTTATTTAGTCGGAAGTCTTTTTGAAGAACTTTTCAGAGAAATTGGAGCCCCAGAAGAAGAAAAATTAGACTGGTCGGCTTGGTTTTACACTTGGATAGATCCCCTACTTGACAGCGAAAAACCAAAAGAAAAGACAGAAAAGCTTTTAGAAGACTCAAAAACAAACTTTAACAACCTAGCAACCTACGTAAACAGTTTGGAAAAACAAATGGATAAATGTCAACTCGAGTTGAATAGGCTGAGTGCTCATACGAC
>VAPA010440790.1_pt1 | contig 13301 bp, 13 predicted proteins | sample 3395041 | NCBI WGS metagenome assembly VAPA01 (sample SAMN08290432, study PRJNA428436) | hydrothermal vent metagenome | isolation source: Deep-sea hydrothermal vent chimney | place: Indian Ocean: Southwest Indian Ridge | depth 1973 m m
AAGTTACCTGACCCTGATATATAAAGACCTACAGATTCTCTCAGATGTTCATTTGAGGGAAGTCCAACTTTGCCCAAGTTCTGGGCAGCTGTTTCATACCCATGCGAGTTGATATTTCTATAGACTGCTTCGCGGTCCCTGATGAAAAGACTCAGTGTTTCAAAAAACACTTGTTGGTCCATTTCGATTCTCTCCCCTTTATTTGGAGAGCTTGGATACTTTATTAGGTGCCGAAAATAGAGAGAATGTACTATTTTTCCTCAAAACCGCTCTAAAATTGTAACAAATCAATTAAAACTAGTATTAATAAGAATCTTCCAAGTAATATTCGATGTTGCGAGGGAGAGATAGCAATCCTCTGGCGTTTGATTCCTCATCCATCGACTTCCAAAGCCAATCCTAGGTTCTATCATCGCAACTGGGAGAGAGTGTGCTTGCATACGAAGAAGAAAATCAGCCTGTTTGTTGTTTCATTAGCATTAGTTCTTGCACTATTGAATGTGGCACCCCAGGTTGCGCTTGAGTCAGGAGTCGATAGAATTGGTGTGGTTGAATCTGCACAACACAACTACTATCTATCGGACGTCATTGGACCTGATGATGAGACTGGTCCAATCATAACTATCACTCTTACTGGAGCAGGAACAGACGGAGACCCTGGCTCATGGACGGTATCAGTTATTGATCCAGAGAGTGGTGTTGATTCAATTAATGTTGACATTGATAGTATCGTCGTTGGGACATCAGATGGAACTTACTCTGTTCCAAATTCATTAGGTCTACATACCATCACAGTTACAGCTACCAATGCGGATACTGGACCCGGTGACCAGGAAACCAGCATCTCTTCAGACTCCGTCTATATTGTTGATGACGACATAACAGGTCCATCAATTTTCATCACCTATCTAGGTGACGCGACAGATGTCAATCCTGGTTTCTGGACTGTCATCGTGTCTGACTCGATTAGTGGAGTTGATTCAATAGTTGTTGAGATTGATGGAGTTGACGTAGGAACTATCGAGGGTGATTATGCTGTTCCCAGTTCAGCCGGTGACCACACAATCAATGTAACCGCTCACAACAGTGACTTTGATCGAGAGGCTGACCAAGAAACTAGTATCCTCTTGGATACAGTAACAATTGTTGAAACCACTCCTCCAGGAACATTGATTGAACTATCAGGTGAAACGACTGGTGTGTATTCAGATCCAGTCTATCTTGAAGCTCGATTGATAGATGTGTTGACAGGAGTGCCTATCCCGGGTAAGTGGATAGTCTTCACCGTCGGTATACAAACGGTAGATGCAATCACAGACTCATCCGGTATTGCATCCTATATCCTCATCCTTGACCAAGAGCCTGGTATCTACACGTTGTTAGCATCATTTGCTGGAGATGATGACTATCCTGATTCATCTGCAATGTGTGAGTTTGTCATAGCCAAGGAATATGCTCATGCGGAGTACACCGGTAGGACGATCATTCCCACATCAGATGACACGATAACTCTGAGGGCTACAATTTTCGATGAAGATGATGGCTATTGGGGTGACTTGACCAGAATCTACGTGACATTTACGTTGTACCTATCATCAGAAATTGTTTATGACACGGGTCCGATTATGGTTGAGACCACTGATATTGAGGGTGTGGGATTAGCATCTGTTGAGATTCCTAACCTAGCTGCTGGTGAGTATCTAGTGGTGGTTAGTTTCAATCCTACGGATAACAGCTACTATCACGGTCTTGACTCTGATGCAACTATAACCATCTACGAACCTGTGCGTGGATCAGCAAAAGGTTCTGGATGGATTAGGGACGAAGACGGAAAGAGAGTGTTCTTCGTATTCAACGTGAAATACAATGGTAAGGGTACTCTGAAAGGATTCTTGAAATTAACTTATAGAGTGAATGGCAGGACCTACTTTGTGAGGAGTACAGTTATTCTCAGCTTCACCACTGATGGAAATCACGCATTCTTTGAATCAGAAGTTAGAATTAGTCAGCACAAATTTGGAAAGCATTGGAAACACTGGTCAGGTGAAACTTACAGAATCAGAGTTGATGTCTGGGACAATAAGAAATCACATGAGGACGATGTATTCCAGATACGAATCTTTGACAAGAATGGTCTTGTTGAATATGAGGCGGGTTTTGATTCATTGGGCTATCTGGTCAGGGGTAATATCAAAATCAAACAGAAACGACATAGATGTAGATAATAGAAGGGTTTTGTACAGCTGCCATAAACTTGGACAAACCTAGATACCTCTAGATGGATATTGGATGATCAACGCAGTTAGTAGGTCCTTATATCCTTAGCAAAGAATAATTTGATGTAGTAAAGATTCCAAGATGAGAACCAAGTCTAAGGATCATTCTATTGTCACCGTCAGTTGGTCGGGGACATTAAATGCCTGTGGAGAGGAAGTAAGACGTTGTGATTCTTGCGGTATCACGATGCTGCCTCAATGAATCAGGAACCAAACAACGGATCAGGATGCAATTTCCAGGTTTGTGTAGGTTTTGGGCAACGGTAATATCAAAGTTAATGACCACTGGAAGAAACGTAGATGTTGGTGTTGACCAAGATGGGTGATGGATTTCTCCATCACTACCCAATTTACCAGACTTTCTCTAGTAACCTTAGAGCATTCTGACCAATTACCTTTGAGATATCCTCGTCAGAATAACCATTCTTGACCATCCATCGAATGACGTTCTCCATGGCCTCGGTTGGGTTTTCAAGTCCCTGCACATGAGTAGGAAGTTCTGTGACTTCAAGATCCTCCTGTTGTTTGGGACGAGAGTAATGTCCCATTCCATCCTTGGTCATTCTCTCATCATAGAGTTTGTAGAGGCCCACGTGGTCTCCATACAATGTATCTGGACCGCATCCAACATGATCAATTCCCATGAGTTCTATACAGTACTCCATATGGGCCATATAGGTGTCAATTGAGGGAACTGGGTTGTCTTTGGTTGCAGTATATCCTGGAGCCGCCTCAATTCCGATGACGCCACCAATTTCAGCAAGTGCCTGAAGGACGTCATCAGGAACCATCCTCTTGATTGGATGAACAGTTTTAGATCCCGCATGTGAGATGATGACTGGTTTCTTGCTCGAATCGATTGTGTCTCTTGCTGTCTGGTCGCTTACGTGGCTGACATCAATCAGCATTCCCAGTTTGTTCATCCTAATGACACAGTTATGTCCGAAGTCAGTAAGTCCACCATCTCGCATCTCATCAAGTCCCGTTCCAAGCTGGTTGGACTCGCTGTATACTAATCCCATCTGACGAATACCAAGACCATACAGAACATCGATTCTGTCAATCTCATTCTCTACACAGGTTGATGACTCAAGAACAGCTACCCAAGCTAGTTTCCCAGTTTCAAATGCATAATGGATATCTTTCACAGTCTTGCAGTGAAAGACATACTCCTGATGTGCAATGTCACAGAGTCGCTGACCCAAGTCATGAATAGTGTCAGTCCATTTCCAACCATGTTTGGACGTGGTGTTTGCAGAACCGTCCATCATGTTGTCAAAGACACAATCCAACCCTGTTCGACTCAAGGCTTCATATGCTAGGAAGTCTCTTCCCTCTTTATTGAGCGCTAAAGAATCGCTTTGAACAGCGGTATATCGCACCGGATGTTCATGAAGATCAATTATGATATTCTTCTCTATAATCTCCTCAACCCGCTCTTCTTCCGTCTTCGAGAGAGGGACCAAATATGCCCAGTCTTTCGGTGTTGCTTCCCTGAACTTGAACTCTTTATAGTCAATTCCAGGTTCTAGATAATCATAGGCTTTGTAGCCCGAGTATTTCTTTCCTCTTCCCATTTCATTCGCCTCTATTCATTCTTTGAAAACCGTACCCACTAGCTTTTCGAAGTCTGCAGCAGGGTAGGTGACACGACTCTGTTGTATACCCATATCTACGAAACTCTCTGCAACCTTGATTGCTGCAGTCAATGGATTGATGACCGGAATTCCCACATCCCATTTGGTGTTGGCTGTTCGAAATGCCATCGACATACACCCGAGGACAACAGACCCCGCTCCGTTCTCTTTGGCCTTGTTGATTGCTATTGTGGCTTGCTTGATAACAGCTGTAGGGTCATCGCTCCACATCTCTGTGATTGGCATCTCTACGAACTCGACCGATGCCAGCCTGCTGTTGAGCCCCATCTCTCTTGTCCGAGCAACGAGGTCGTCTGCGACATCAAAACCTCCGGCCTGCTTGGGTGAAATGACACTGAACCGGTCTGAAACCATGCATGCGATGTGATAGGCTGACTCAGCAGGTCCGATGATTGGAATATCCATCAGTTCTCTAGCTGCCCCAAGTCCAGGATCTCCTGCACATCCGATGATTATCGCATCAAACTTGTTATCCTTGCGAAGTTCGAATAGCCATTCCAGCATAGGTCCAATGGACATGTATGCCTCAATCTCGGACTCGATAGAAAGAGGTCCCTCTCCAACCTCTTCAACTATGACATTTGTCCCTTCTCGAGCTAATGAATTCGTGACCTCTTCACGACGCTTGATCTCGTCATCAGGCATCCCGTCGCCGGGTATAAGATAGAGCAGTTCCAATAGACACACCTTCTATTGTACCGAATGCAATCCGGTATTATACCCTTTCGAGTTAGGTAGTTCTTAGAACTCAACCTCGTTTCTTCATGAATACAACAACAAGCGCGATAATTACTATTGCACCGCCTGCAACACCTACATAGAAACCCAAGGCTGGTGAAGGTGGGATTTGCACACTCAGGTTGAATACTGCTGATTTTGTAAATCCTAGAGTGTCATCGACAGAAACATTGATTGTATATGTACCGAATTCAAGATCTACTTTGTTATAGATAACACCATTGTAATCGATGACAAAGTTTGTATTGTCATTCAACCACCAGTCTTCAACTCCTGAGAAGTCTGTTGCATTGAGGTCATATCTGAAGTCCTGACCGAGTTCTATGACTTGGTCTGTTGGTTCCTGAGTCCATTCTGGCGGTGCTGCATCATAGTCCACCGAGTCACTCACCACTATATTGTCTATTGCCGGGCCTCCTCCTGTCGAGAAGACGAACTCATTACATGTTGTGTGTTGATTGTCTTTGAAGTTCAGAGCTAGAGTTCCATTGATATAGACATAGAACTGGCCTGTGAAGTCTCTTGTAATGACGAAGTGTTTCCAACCAAGTATGTCATCATATGGGAACGATTCATACCAAACTGCCGTTGTTCCACTGGGACTGCTACCAGGAATGACCTTGCCTGCTCGTAATCTCGGCTGGGGACTATTGTCATACATACCGGTCACAATTTGTAGGAAATATGCCAGTTTCATCCAGATTTCAAGATTCCACTCAATCATAATGAATGGAATAACAATCTCGTGATTATACGTGTCAACAACATCTACATCGAAACTCCAAGTTCCATAAGCTACTGAACTGTTGTGAGTAGCGATACTGAAAACCTCGCCTGTACTGTTAGATCTCAATGCACCATCCTCTGTTGTAAAGTTGCCAGGAGGGTTTGAAAACGGTAGAGTCTTTCCTTCAATCCCATAGACCCTCCAATCAGAGAAGTTTCCATCATCGAAATCGTATGACCAGACCTCGGCAGCTGAAGCACTCCAATCCACTCTCTCAATATCCGGAAGTGCAATAGGACTATTTGCTCCTGGGATGACTGAGCACACCATTACAAGTGCAACAGAGAGCGCTATTAGTTTCAGTTTCTTACTTGACATTTTCTCTCCTCCTAATCCACACTAATTATAGAATACGGTACTGAATCAAATCAGCTTTGTAATAAAATGAGAGTAAACGGGGATAAGCTCAAAATGCTTCAATTGATTGCAAAGCTATATTGAGATCCTCCGTCATTTCTACGGTATGCCAAACAAAGGAATATTACGAACCCCAGAATCCAACTTTGAGAACCTCCCAGGATATCCTTTCTCTCCAAACTACATGGAGATAGATGGCTTGAGAATTCACTATGTCGATGAGGGTCCGAAGGATGCACAACTAGTTCTCTTGTTGCATGGAGAACCATCGTGGAGCTATCTATATCGAAAGATGATTCCTCCCCTCAATAAGGCTGGTTTTCGTACAATTGCACCAGATCTTGTGGGTTTTGGTCGTTCTGACAAACTTCCAAGAACCAAGGATTATTCATACCAAATGCATGTCGACTTAATGGTGCATTTTGTTAAGAAATTGAATCTTGAAAATGTCACGTTATTTTGCCAGGATTGGGGTGGGCTTATCGGCCTCCGTGTTATGGGCGAAGAACCAAGTAGATTCGCAAGGATTGTTGTTGCAAATACAATGTTACCCAGTGCTAAGGGACTCAAAGCAAGGATTGGCTACTCGCTATTCAAGCTTCAACTTAGACGCATGGGGACGGTGACGCCAGAGCAGCTTCAAAAGAATCCGAATTTCATGAGCTGGGTTGCACTCTCAAGAACAATCCAAGAACTCCCAATTGGTGATCTCGTACAATCTGCAACAGTGACCACCCTCTCTCCTGAGGTCGTGAGCGCCTACGATGCTCCTTTTCCTGATGAATCGTTCAAAGCCGGTGCACGAATCTTTCCGTATTTGGTTCCTTCCCAGTTAGCACAGAATCAAAAAGTCTGGGACAATGTGCTGACCAAATGGGAAAAACCATTCCTGACCGCTTTCAGTGATAGTGATCCTATCACTAGAGGAGGTGAGAAATACTTCCAGAAAATGATACCCGGTGCCCAAGGACATGACCATGTCACAATAAAAGGTGCAGGACACTTCCTACAAGAAGACAAGGGAGTCGAACTAGCTCAAGTAGTTACCAACTTCATGAACAAGAGTTAGAGAATTACTTGGCCGCACAGTATAGAATCGCCGCAGTAGAATCCAAAGGGTTCTCACTTAATCCAGTGGCTTCATCGGGATCACACCGCGAAACTGCAAAATAATCTGTTTCAGTTCTCATGATTCCCCTTGGCCCCTCTAACTTGAGCCGCGTGAGAAAAGCAATCGTCCTTGCAGTAGCACTGGCTTTGCCAAGTGGTTTTCTCGAATCCTTGTAATGCTCTGCCACAAGTTTCTCTACAAAGGCAATTCTCTCCCAGAATGTAGAAACCTCTCGATGAAGTTTGAATGCGACCACATCCCCAAGTGAGTCCAAAATGAACACGCCACACGTGTTCTTGGGAAGACTACCAACAATCACTTTGTGAACATCTTCAGTCAATGTGGTTCTACTTAGACGCCCTCCGAAATGTAGGGGTACTCCAACTTTTATGATCGGAACAATCACGATACCTGGGTATGATAATGGTTCAACAAGTCCAATTACTCTTCCCTTGAGGATCTCATCAGCTACTGCTTGAACATGTCCATCCCTAATCATTATCTACCTTCCTCCCGAGCAACAGCGTAAGGCTATTACACAATACGAAACTGCATTCGCGTTTATAAACTTTGCATCTTCCAGAATCTGAATCGGGTGTGGTTCTCAGGTGAAAAGGCAATGATCCTGTTCTTTGCTGTGGATGTTGTCTTCATCTAGAGTTTGGGAACAACCACATAGATACCCCCGTACTCCGAGATCTGTTCATAGGTAACGTAGAAACCCTCCCCCAAAATCATTGTCTTGAACTCATCCGCAGCCCAATAATATTCGTAGTCATCCCATACATGTGCTAGTTGTTCTCGAGCTTTTGCTCGTGCTGAAAATGTGGGAAATGAAACATCCCCAACAATGATACTCCCGCCTTCATTGAGTAGTTCATGGGACATTCGTTTGATTGCATCTATCTTTCCTTTGAGATTGAGGTGATGCAGGGTGTATGCTGAAACGATTCTGTCAAAACCAACTTTGAGTTCCAATGGCCATTCTGCTTTAATATCAACTTGGAGTAGATGCGCATTTGGCACCTTCTTCTTTGCCTCTTCAAGCATTCTTGAGGAATAATCAATACCCCATATCTCACAGTCAAACTCGATGAATCTCTGAGCCAGATTTCCTGTACCAATGCCTGCATCCAGTATTTTCAAGCCAGGTTCAGGATTTGTGAGCTCGACAATCCTGTTCAACACATCAGCATAACCACGGAATGGAAAACTATCTGATACACTCCTAACGTAATAATCATAATCTGCTGCCCATGAATCGAACAGCTCAGGACTCCTTTCTGGACTCATTGAGTTTTCTCCATTAGATGACTTGAATTTGGTAGAAATTTAGTCTAGAGGCAGGCTTTTGTAGTTTGTTTACATAGTATAAACAACCGCGTTAGAGTCGGAGGTTGTCTAGTGGTTATCGTCATTGTCCTAATCCAAATAGAGGTTGGAAAAGCAAAAGCAGCGTTAGGTCATATCGAGAAAATCAATAACATTCAGAATGTCTACATGGTGACTGGTCCCTATGATGTCATTGCTATTGTGGACCTGCCATCAAAGGGTGATTTTCGAAAACTTGTTGAAGCAATTCATGATGCTCCTGGTGTCACGAGAACTGAAACCTGTATGGCCATCTAACCAGAAACTATTCCACAATCTTGAAACTACCAGCATCTGTGCGTTCCACGAATCTCTCAGCAAGGAGCTGGTCAAGCACCGGGTTCACATCCTTACAATGGATGTTGATAGAGTTCAAGTGAGAAATAAGTTCGTTTAGACTCAAGCTCTCTGAATTTGTTAGGATACGAATAATTGCCCCACGTAGTTGTCTAGTCGACCCTTCGAATCTGGGTTGTTTTGATTGTGGCGAGATACTAGTGGAACTAGATGTCAAGACAGATGAACCATAGTCCATCAGTGCATTGTGCCAGTCGCTAGACTTCCCCTTCAGGAGTAGATCATCTGCAATAGTCTGAAGCTGACTGCTGGACATCTCCTCATTAGCAAATCCAGATGCAATTAGCACACGACGAATGTTAGTATCAACTGCAGCCAGGTCTCTGTTGAATGCAAAGATGAGGATTGATTGAGATGTATATGGTCCGATTCCCTTGAGGTGTCTTAATTCCTCCATCGTCTGAGGAAATTCACCCCGATCTACAATCTGACTTGCTGTCTTCTTTAACCACACAGCTCTCCGATTGTAACCTAGACCACTCCAGACTTGAAGCAACTGTTTTGTTTCAGCAGATGCTAAATCCTCAATGCTGGGAAATTGACGCAGGAACTCTAGATACTTCGGGACAACCCGATTGACCTGCGTTTGCTGTAGCATAATCTCGGATACCAGAACATTGTATGGACTGTTATCGCATCTCCATGGCAGGTCACGAGCATTCTCTTCCCACCAGTGCATTATCTTCTCTTGGAATGCTTTCACGTCTTCGACACTGTAGCTGGTCATTACAGATTCATTGCATAGGAAACTAATATTTGTCCTTGTTCAATGAAAACTTCGACAATCAGGTGATGCAGAATGAGATGTCTGAAGATCTATGTGGCAGGACCTTACACTGGGTCGACAATGGAAGAGATTGAAGAGAACGTCCAGAGGGCAATAGACGCTGGACTTCAAATCTGGAAGAAGGGACACTATCCCTACATTCCGCATCTCACACATTGGCCTGACCAGCGTGCGAAAGAACAGAATATACCAATGGATTGGTCTGATTACATGAGATGGCATGCACCATGGGTGGATCATTGTGACGCCCTCTTTTTGCTTGCGGAATCAAAGGGAGCACTTCTTGAATATGAGAGAGCCAAAGAAGAAGGAAAGGAAGTGTTTCATTCTCTTGATGAAATACCTACTGCTGAGAGAGCAAGCACCTGGGCTGATGCGCACGTAGAACCAGAATGATAGACTTTGTGAAAAGAGAGAAGTACCGAGGACAGTGTAAGCGGCTTAAGACTGCCATGCTTCTGAAGATTAGAGAATCGTGACATGACCACTTGTCGGACAAGGATTATACTAGAAACCAGCCTTTCTGTATAGCTGTCGGAGTACAGTATCTATGAATTGCGTCAGTCACTTTTGTTATTGTTGAAATGTAGAACATTTTCTTTCCTCCGGACACAAACTATTATAATTATTTCTGAGTATCTTAGTAAAATGAAATTTATCACTAAGAACAAGAGAAAAATTTATAATCACTTGATATCCTCCCCACTCCGGTGATGCATATGGAAGACTCCTTAGAGGCTTATGTGTCTCGTGAGATTATTCGAAGATATAGAGAACACTCTATCGTGGCAGTAAACGAGGTCCTGCCTGGTCGAATTCTCGTCGACTTCCACTTCAAGAAGAGCGGCGATACTGACCTTTTCCTAGAAGTCACCGCCAAAAAGATAGGGCGCACGATGCTTAATCAGATAATCAACATGTATGCGGCAATCTCCAACATTGAACCCACATTGAAAAGGTTTGAGCTGATAGTGGTCGGTCCTGAAATAGAAACCTCCGTGAGAGAAGAGCTTGAAAGGCTTCCAGTGAAACTGCTGACCTTTGAGCAGATTGGGATAGCAAGTGAAAAGGGTCCTAATTTGAGAGAATTGGAGAGACAGAAACATCGACAAACTCTGCATCTTTCACCGGATGAAGCTAAGTTGGTTGCTATATGGGAGTCTGAAAACAAGACCATCATCCGTCCTTCTGACGTCCAGGAGGACTTGAATTGTACGCCTGATTATGCATATCTGCTGCTCCATAGTCTCAAAAATAAGAACTGGATAGAGCGAGTTTCCCAAGGTCTATATCAGTTCATCCCCCTTAGCTACGGCTACCCAGATAGAATACCACCTACAAATTCCTACGTCATAGGCGCCTCTCTTATCGAGCCATACTATTTTAGCTACTACACATCCAACAGCCATTACGGACTCACGACGCAGATCCCCTACACTGTATTCATTGCAACAACCAAGAAGAAGCCAGATTTCGAATGGTCAGGTAGCAATTTTAAATTCATAACTCTATCAAAGAACAAGTTCTTCGGCTATAGGAAAGAAGTCGTTTTCGATACTAAGGTTAACATGGCAGAGCCAGAAAAATCACTGGTAGACTCCTTCGATAAACCGAAGTATGTCGGTGGATTAGAACAGCTGACTCGGATTATGTGGCGGGGGTTGTCTCGAGTCAACAAAGATAAGCTTGTCAAATATGCAGTAAAGATGAACTCCCACTCCCTAATCCAGCGATTGGGTTTTATCATCTCTTTTCTGTCCGGAGAAGACCTCGTGAAGCCGCTATCACCCAAACAAGAGAATATGTTACTAGACCATGTGGGAGGAACTGTCATATACTTAGACTCCAAGAGGCCAAATACAGGTAAGATGTCCAAGACGTGGAGAATAATCAACAACATCCCGAGATCTCAGCTGCTAAGCGAAATTGAGATAAGGTGAGCCATCCTGCTGGAGAAAAAATTTGTAACCTTCTACGCCCGTTCAAGCGGGGTGCCGGAAGTCAGTGCTGAGCGGGACATAGTTCTAACCTACGTCCCAAAAAATCATGTCTAAAGATATACTTCCGAAACTAGCCTTCAAGGGCGGAACTTGTCTAAAGAAGGTATTTTTTGGGAACACAGGCCGATTCTCAATGGACCTCGATTTTACATGCATTGATATAAGTCCTGAGGAGTTAAGAAAAGAGATTTGGACCCTTTTTAACGAGAAGAGCTGGTATGACATAAATTTCATAATAGAGGAAGAGAACCTGATTTCGGAATCCTATCTAGCTGTGGTTCGATACTCCCATGCCTGGAATTCAAGAAGCGTTTTCGATCTTCAAGTCAGCTTCCGAGAACAACCGGTCTTTCCTCCCTCAGAGATTCCTCTACAGAGTGAGATGTATTTCACGTATTGCGAGTTCCAAAATTTTCCTGTACAATGTTTGAAAAGGGATGAGGTTCTGTCTGAAAAAATCAGAGCGGCGTTTCAAAGAGTCAGAAGCAGAGATTTGTATGACCTATACTTATTCGCCGGACGAGCGTATAATAGAGATACCATCAAGAAGTTAGTAGTTGTAAAATGCTGGAATGCAAGAGACCCATTCGATTCAAAATTATTCTTTGATAAGGTGGAAAAGGGTGATTATGACTGGGAAAATCTCAGAAACCTTGTCCGTAGAGGAAGCTTGCCCTCAGAAGAGAAGGTAATCGCAAAGGTTCTACACGAATACGAGTATTTGAGAGACATGGATAGAGAGCTATCCAAGATCATAAGAGATTCAAAAGCGCATAGAGAGAAGAATCTTGTGAATAGAATGCTAGCCGATCTTGGAGATGAGAGCTAACCCGATGAATCCTCGCTTGGCGATTCTCTGTTGAAGATGGAATCAATCCGGTAAAGCAGTGATAATACTCCTCATCAATGTTCTCGGAAGTCCCATGGTGTGCAACACATTCGGCAGCCAGTAGTTTCCAATGCGCCTCCTTCACTTCCTTGAGTTCCAATGGAGTCTTCTAGATTTCATTTGCCCCCGTCATCGATATTTGCTCATTCGTGGAAAACAATCCTGATATGCATTTCAGAGTAGGAGCGATAGTATGGATGTATCGGAAGTCATCATCGCTCGAATTTTTAGTCCTGACGAAAAGTGGGGTTTCGAGGGAAGTTCTTCTTCCGTAGAAGGCAGTCTATTCATGCGCATCGACTGCAGGACGGGACCGTGGTCGAAGTTGGCTTACAGAGTTATTCAGGATTCGTGAGCCGCACCTACTATATTGTTGATGGGAATGAGTTTCGAGCATTTGCGCAGGACAACTTCAGGAAGACCGACTGATAGCAAAATTGTATCTGGAAACCTGCCAAGTCTTATATTCCGTCAGGTTGATTGCCTTTCAAATTACTACGTGGTTGAAACAATGAAGAAAGTTCTAGTCGTTTTTGACACAACATATGGAAATACAGAGAAGCTAGGTCGAGAGATTGCTTCTGGAATAGAGGAGTCTGGTCTTGCTGAATGTAAGGTGATTAACATTGAGGATGTAGAAACAGAAGACATCTCGGTCTTTGATGGCGTGCTCTTTGGTGGACCAATCCATGCATTCAGAGTGACCCGAGGGATCAAGAATGCAGTAAATAAAGCCGCAAAGATGGGATTAGATGGAAAACTGGTTTCTTCATTTGATACCTATCAAGTTTCTTCACATGAAGGAAAGGGTATCAAACAGATTGAAGACCTGCTAAAGAAGAAAGCAAAGGGTGCGAAGATATTCTCCCCAGGTCTGACTGCACTTGTATTGGGTCGTCAGGGACCATTGAACGATGATGAGCCAGCAAAAGCACGAGAGTTCGGCCTGCGGTTTGCTCAAGAACTTGGT
>VAPA010049236.1_pt1 | contig 13253 bp, 11 predicted proteins | sample 3395041 | NCBI WGS metagenome assembly VAPA01 (sample SAMN08290432, study PRJNA428436) | hydrothermal vent metagenome | isolation source: Deep-sea hydrothermal vent chimney | place: Indian Ocean: Southwest Indian Ridge | depth 1973 m m
CTCCTCCTCTAGCAGAAGGTTCATCTAAAAGCATACCGGGATGCTTATGGAGGGTGGGGTTGGTAACAATGTCCTTTTCCTGCGCGTAGGAAATAAACCTTGGCAAAACAAAGTGCATGGCTAGCATGGCAATGATACCGGGAACGATCAAATCCAGATAGAGAGGATTGATCAGCGGTTCAAAGGGTGTAGAAGCTTTAAACATTATCCTTAACAATGAACCTGTTAACAAAGAATTTGCACCAACGGTAAAAATGCCTATTAGGCTAATACCATACCTAATGTAGTACCTACGCACGGGAATGGCAAAAGCCAACCCTACGGTCATGATCACAAATGAGAGTAGCGGAATTAAATAAAGCATACTTTTATCCGCCAGCTGGTAGTCCCCCCACATTTTTGTGTACCACAAAGGGACTTCCAAATTAATAAACGCGTACCTCATCCTCAAATATATAAGCTGAAAAACTATTAATAACAGGTTCGCCACAATTATAAAGTAGATCTTGTCCGAAAATCGTTTGTTTAGATCCTTGATAGTACGTTCCAATTTAATTTGAATTTTATTTAGGGTAGGATGGCTTTTAATAAACTTTTGTATGCTGTTCATATATTTTTATGTAAGGCAATATTAACGAACCTTGGGCGTATGATACAAATCCTTCATCCTTTTACCAAACATCATCCTTGTCTGTGCGTCAATAAAAGGGAAGAAAGAAAAAGTCAACAAATTAAGCATGACAACAAATCCCTCAAGATTGATGGAGATCTTTTTAAGCAGTGACCAATCCTTGGGCATAGGAGGAGTTAGTTTTGCCCGGTAATAGGTGGGCGGAATTAAAAATATCAAAGTAAAGGTTAATATCCAACTCATAGCATCGGGCAGACTGTAGGCAAAGCTGCTCTGTTTGACCGCCGGATTGACTAAAGTCAAAATACCAAAACCAAAAGTTAGTAAAAAGACAATATTGAACCTAATTACCCTAGTTTTTATGTGATCGTATATCCAGAGAATTTTTTTGGAGGAAGAAATATTCTTATTTTTCATAAAAACTTTCATGGATAGAGGTACTTCCAAAACTCCCCATCCCCACCTCAAAAGCTGCTTATATAAACTCTTGTGTGCCTCCCAGAAATTTTTTCCCTCCACAGCATCTGCAGAATAAGGAATATAGTGACTGGCCAGTTTAAATTCGCCATCTCTTACCAAATAGGCACGCCAAAAAAATAAGGTGTCATCTACCCCCAACTGTACATCCCAGTAATCAGCGTCGATCAGTGTCTGCACCGAACAGGAATAGGCTGCAAAAGTATCCTTAGCCAAAGTACTCAAACCCCAAGGCACACTTCTGCTGGATAGAGTCCCTAGGGTAACAAAATTTGCTTCTATCCTAGGCATGGAAGGAACACGCCAGTGATTATTGTTGAACAAATGGACAGAGGTAGAATAAAAATAGTTGTCTCTTTGGTCTGTAGTTAAATATAGATGAGTCAACCTGGCCATATATTGAGGGTTCGGTATATGATCGGCGTCAAAGGAAGAAAAAACATAGTTCCTCATATCTCGCCCTTTACTTTCCAGGTATTTGACAGCCTTGCCGGCACCCCACGTTCTGTTGGCACCTCCCACACCCTTAGCTTCCCCAGGGATACCTGCGGGATGAACAAAGATCAGTATCTCGTCAAACTTATTTTTATACGGCAAAACTATTTTCTTAATATTTTCCTTTGTCTTCTTAGACGGCTTTTCTTCGATGGTATAAACCAAGGTAAAACTCTTAGTTGGGTAGGTCTGCGCCAAAAGAGCATCGAATGAATCTTTTAACACTTGGTAGGGTTCGTTCACACAGGGAATAAGTATGAAATGTTTAAAAGCTTCCAGTTTAGCAGGCAATGTTTTTTTGTCCGGGAGTTGGGAAAAATCCAGTCCCAAGCATTTCTTATTCCAGTCCTCTTCCATTTCCTTTTTATATTTAGGATATCCCACCGCCAAGCCAACCGTATTCATCACTGCCAAATATGACCAATACATAGTCAGAAAGGTTAAAAAATAAACCATAGCCCTAGGATAGATCAATCCTAGCCAAATGGGACTTAGGATAACTGTCCAGGTTAAAACCCCCGGGACAATTTCGAATACCCTTTGTACTAACTTGTCATATTTTTCTAAGGTAATTGAGCTCATAAATTAAAGAGATTGCGGGTATTTTCGCTGGAAATCTTTTCTATATTCCCATAAGAGGAATTTCTTATCTCCGCAATCTTTTCGGCTGTTATTCTAACATATTTCGGATAATTAACTTCTCCTCTGTGTCCTTGAGGTGATAAATATGGTGCATCAGTTTCGATCAGCAAATTACTTTCAGGTACTTTCTTAACCGCATCCAACAAACTTTTGTCCGCAGATGGGTAAGTTATTATCCCGGAAAAAGATATACAGATATTTAGGTGCAGTAACTCTTTGGCAAATTCCCAGTCAGATGTATAACAGTGTGCAACACCTCTTAAATTTGTATGCTTGTAAAATTTTAAGGTCTCTATAACCTGCCGGTTAGCGTTTCGGTTGTGGATCACGACTGGGAGGCCTTTTTTCACTGCCAAACCAACTTGCAGCTTAAACAACTCCTCTTGTTCTGCAAGGTCTCTCGTTTTATAAGAAACCTCACCTTCAGGAATATCCAAACCGCACTCTCCTATACCAACAATTTTTTTCCTGGAAGAATTCAAAATTGCGGTTAGCTCTTGGTAGATTTCCTCCATGCTCTTACCAATATCTTCGTGGGGGTAAACTCCAACCGTGCAGGACACTTCGTCATATTCCCTAGCCGTTTTCAACACCCTATTGCTCTCCTTTATAGAGGTACCAATAGAAATGAGCTTCTCCACCCCAGCCTGCTTGGCTTCTTCTACGATTTCGGCGACACTTTTTTTGTATCTTTTATGTGGGAGGTGGCAATGCGAATCAATCAGCATAATACAAACTTTCTAATCTAACCTTGGAAACAACATTTCGCCGGCAGTGATTTTTACTTTGCCAAATTGTTGCTCTATCTTTTGAGCAGTATCGGGTATAAATGGCTTTATGTACTTGGCTACTTTTCGGAGCTCGCTTACCTCGTGGGTCAAAACCTCCCTTAGCTTTTCTTCCGTTTTTATTGCCCATGGCTCGTTTTTATTTATGTGCTTGTCCAGATCAGCCAATAATATCCAGATGCTCTGCAGTACTTTATCAACTCTATACTCCTTCAGAGGTTCGAACAGGGCACCCTGCCAATCTACATTCTCAGCGCCAACAGGGAAGTCAAACCCGGATTTTTGCGCAAGTGCCGCCACTCGTGAAATGGTATTACCCAAACCGTTAGCCAACTCACCGTTGTAAACCTCTTTTATCTGTTTTAAAGAAAAGACTGAGTCCTCGGTAATGGGCCCATACTTAAGTAGAAAATAGCGTACCGAATCTACTCCAAACTGCGCTACTAGATCAGTGGGCCGAATAACATTTCCCAATGATTTACTAATTTTTTGACCTTCTAAATTAATAAAACCGTGCACATAAACCTCATCCGGCAGTCGATAGCCGGCACTTTCCAGCATAGCAGGCCACAAAAGAGTGTGCCAACGTGCAATATCCTTACCTACAAAATGGACTATCTTAGTATCTTCGTCCCAAAAGCCTTTTTGACTACCTTCGGTAAGATAGTTGATCAAGGCATCAAACCACACATGGATCACTTGCTCCTCATCATTGGGAGCTGTTATGCCCCAAGATACTTTATACTTGGGCCTTGTAACCGTGATATCTCTTAAGCCGTGCTCTAAAAAAGCCAGCATTTCCGCTTTTTTACCTTGGGGACGCATTCTTAGTTCATCTGAGCTAATTTTTTCTTTGAGAAAGTCTTCATACTCAGACCATTTAAAAAAATAGTTTTCCTCATCAAGTCTTTGGATTTTTCTGGTGGGGTGGACAAAACACTGCCCATACTCGTTTAATTCCGTCAAGGTCTTGTGCGCCTCACACCCTTCGCAATAAAAACCTGCATATTTATCCTTGTAAATATCCCCATTTTTTAACGATTTTTCGAAAAACTCGGCCGAAAATTTCTTGTGATCTGCATCCGTGGTACGAATAAATCTATCATAGGAAATATTTAAAGCGTCGATCTGTTTTCTATTCTCCTGAGAAATATCCGTCACATGGTCCATAGGCGATAATCCCCTTTCTTCCGCTGCCTTTTGGTTGGTTGTACCATGCTCATCGGTTCCGGTTGTATAATAAACTGCTTCCTTGCCAAGCCTTAATCTTTCGTAGCGGGCTATGCAGTCGGCTAATATTTTTTCATAGGCGTGGCCGACGTGAATAACGTCGTTGGTATAGTCTATAGCTGTTGTAATTAATATTTTCTTCTTCATGAAATAATTCTACCTTTTGCTTCTAACTTGTGAGAAAAGCAAAAAATATAATACCAAAAATAAAATAATATTAAGAGTATTGTCTAATGCAAAAGCCTTCAACCCAAGGAAAAAAACAATACCGAAAGAGGTAAAAAGCGCCCATTTAAAACTTTTTCGATACAAAAATCTCAGATTACTAAAAGTAGGCACTTTGGCGTGAAAATAGAAGTAAACAGGCAGGGACAGGGTTAGCGTGACGGCAATAAACATCACTCCCAAAAAAATTATTATTTTATCAATGCTGGCAGGTGGTGTTGTATCCACATAACGGTATAAACCAAACCAAGAAAGAATACTCAAGAAAATTATCGTGTAGATAAACTTGGGCATACTAAGATAATATCATTATTTAAAATAAATCTTCCTTGGTCTTATCTGTTAAAATATGCTCATGATCGACTTGCAATCCTTACTCATTTTGATACTTTTAGTGGCCGGAACCGCAGGTATAATTATTTTTGCTTTCACACAAAAAATGAATAAGCTGCAAAATGAGCTGAAAGACGATGAGGATGATAAAGTGCTTATGGAGTGGCTTAAAGACATGAAAGGTTCTGTGGAAAAAGGTTCAGAGGTATTAGACCGTAAGCTTAAAGATCAGAATCAAACTTTGCAGGAACAACTTCACGGCCAACGAAAAGCCATGGCAGAACAAACAAAGCTTATTTGGGAAAGGCTGGAAAACTCTTCTAAAGTTATTAGCCAGGTGCACAAGGAATTAGGCGGCATATCAGAGTTCGGCAAAGACATGAAGGATCTAAGTAACATCTTAAAATCCCCCAAATTGAGAGGGGGTTTAGGTGAGCAATTCTTGTACGAAATATTGGAGAACTCTCTTCCCAAGGAATTATTTAAAAAGCAATACAAGTTCAAAGACGGTGGTGTCTGCGATGCGGTTGTCAAAACAGAAAAAGGATTGATCCCCATAGATTCAAAATTCCCTATGGAAAATTTCAAGGAGATGCTGACGCAAGAGTCTCAGGAAGCACGAAACAAGTATAAAAAGGTTTTCATAAAGGATGTCAAAAAAAGAATTGAGGAAATTTCCTCTAAATACATCCTCCCGGAAGAAGGTACCTCCGACTTTGCCGTGATGTACGTTCCTTCGGAAAATGTTTATTACGAACTGGTGGTGAACACACCGGAAATAGAAGAATACTCCAGGAAGAAAAAGGTTTTCATTACCTCTCCCAATACCTTAAATTACCAAATGCGCGCTATTCTTGTAGCCTATCAGCAAAGCGAGCTGCAGAAACATGCCGGAGATATTTTGCAATCCCTAAGCGGAATAAAATCTGAGGCGGAAAAGTTTGACGAGGAGCTGGGTGTATTAGGAGGGCATATCACCAGAACATATAAGGCGATGGATGGTGTTAAGATAAAATTCACTAAGTTATTTGGAAAAATCGAAAGTACTCAGGCTTTAGGAGATCCTCAAGAAAAACAAAAAAAGCTTATCTAAGATGTAGGTGCACAAAAAAGAAAGCCCCAAAAGGTTACTGAATATATTCACCTTTTGAGGCTCGTTTTGGCCATGCTTTCAAGTTCGCCTGATAACGAACGACCCATACAACCACAGCGACAAGAAAAACACTCCCATGAACATGAAGAGAATGACAGTTACAGCAGGCCAGTATTTTGAAAATAGCACACCCGAGAGTAGTGCTAGTCCACCTACGATCGAACTGCCAGCACCTACCAAGAAACAGTAATCAAGCACATACGGATCTTGGATCTTAGGCAACCTCGCAATAAACTTGTCCATAACTCCTCTCCTTTTTTAGTGTTTCTGATAATTGTTAGTCATTTACCAACCCAACAATTATACTATAGGCCTCACCACCGGTCAACTCGTTTCTTGGGAATCAGGTAATCCTCTCGCATCCATTAGATGCAACAAAGAGATGAGTAACCCAACCAAAAGAATTCCCACAAACCAAGCTGCGGGAACATACCACTCATTGACACCGTACCAGGCTCTCCTCAGGGTAATGAGGAACGCTGCACCAAAAACGATCTGGAGAACACAGACACCGAAAGTAAATGCGAAGAGCAAAACAGTCACCCCTCCATTTCCTAGTGCACCGTGGCTACCCCTTGCCACATTAGACACAACAGACTCCTTTCCTTATTCGTTTATATTAGGCATACGATATAATCCTTATATGCCAAAAGCTAGTAAATTGCAACTCAACAAAGAGCAAAAGAGGGCTGTACTGCATAAAAACGGTCCTATTTTAGTCATCGCCGGGGCCGGTACCGGAAAAACCAGGGTCATCACAGAACGTATTAGGCGCCTGCTTAAAGATAATAAACATAATTCTCAAGAAATTCTTGCTCTTACCTTCACAGATAAAGCCGCACGGGAAATGAGTGAGCGGGTTGGGGACATCATGCCTCTGGGATACGAGGAGCCCTGGATCAACACGTTTCATGCTTTTTGTGACAAAATATTAAGGATGGAGGGAATAGAAATAGGCCTAGACCCATCCTACAAAATTCTTTCCGGACCGGATCAGTGGCTACTTTTTAGAAAAAACATCTTTGATTTTAATCTCAAGTATTTTCTCCCTATGGGAAATCCTACCAAGTTTATTTCCGCTATTTTAAAATTTATTTCCCGGATGCAAGATGAAAACATTTCTGCAGCAGACTTCTCAAAATTCGCGGCAAACTTCCAGGGAGACGAAAAAGACAAGGAAAGATGGTATGAACTCACCAATATTTATAAAAACTATCAAGATCTTAAAATACAAAATTCTAAACTGGATTTTGGCGACCTCATTAGCTGGACCATACAACTCTTTGAAAAAAGATCCAATATCCTAAAAAAGTACCAACAGCAATTTAAACATGTTTTGGTAGATGAATTTCAGGATACCAATTACGCACAGTTTGAACTTATAAAAAAACTGTGTCCATCAGATCTGGGAGAAAGAAGCCTCTTAGTTGTAGGGGATGATTCACAGTCAATTTATAAATTCAGAGGAGCTGCCGTCTCTAATATCCTTAAGTTTATGAACGATTACCCTGAAGCAGAAATGATCACCCTTACAAAAAATTACCGCTCGACACAAAATATCCTTGATCCGGCATACAAACTTATTCAAAATAACAATCCTGATACACTTGAATCCAAATTGAAAATATCCAAAAAACTTGTCTCGGAAAATCCGGCAAAAGAGATACCTGTGGAAATACTCCAAACCGAAACAGTCGAGGACGAGGTAGAGATGGTGATGGCCAAAATATACAAGATTTTGGCCAAGGAGCCTTCGTACACCTATAGAGATATTGCCATTTTAGCCCGCGCGCACAGTCACCTTGATATGTTTGTTTTAGCGCTAAGAAAACACGGCATGCCGTATCAGCTGGTAGGCAACCGCGGTTTGTATGACCAGGATGAAGTACGAAACCTCCTGGCATTATTAAAAATTATTATTAATCCCAAAGACTCCATCAATTTGTACCGGGCTCTAAATATAGACTCCTTGGATATTCCTCAAGAACAAATCACTAACTTACTTTCACAATCAAAATATAAAAAACAGGGAATTTGGGAATTAATGCAGGAAGCTCAATCAGGTCAGCTAAGGGAGATGGTAAAATTAATTAGAAAATACCAAAACAACATCACCAAGCTCTTACCCGTACAGTTTGTTTACAATTTGGTCAACGAATCCGGTTATTTAAGTCTTTTTCTAGAAGAAGAAACTATCGAAAACAAACTGGGTATAAAAAATCTGGATCTATTTTTAAACAAAGTAAAAAGGTTTGAAATTGACTACCGTAGCGAAAACAAAGAATTACCAACCATAATAGATTTTGTAGATCACATTGACCTACTCATAGAAGCGGGCGATAATCCAGCACAAGCCGAGATCGAAGACGTTGATACTATTAATCTTCTCACCGTGCACTCAGCAAAAGGCTTGGAATTCCCGGTGGTTTTTTTGGTCAACCTAGTAGCCGGGAGATTCCCCACCAGAAACCGCTCCGATGTCATAGAAGTGCCTGATGCTCTAGTTAAAGAAACACTGCCTTCCGGTGATGCCCACTTACAGGAGGAACGTAGACTGCTCTATGTGGGAATGACTAGAGCAGAAAAATACCTTTACATGACACTTTCTAAAAACTATGGCGGAGTACGGGAAAGAAAACCCAGTGGCTACTTACTAGAAACCGGACTTAAAATAAAAGAGGTTAAACAAGAGGGAATTGCGGACAAAACGAAAGGCCAAAAAGCTCTCTTTGGCGTGAATTCAAAATTCCGAGATCCTATTTACAGCCAAACTGATTTTATTCCCAAATTTTTAAGTTACTCACAAATAGATACTTACAAGATCTGCCCCTTAAAATACAAATACAGCTATGTTCTTAGAGTTCCCTCCATGCCTAGCTATGCCCTAAGTTTTGGTATCACCATTCACGACACCCTCAGAGATTTTCATTCGAAAAAGATGTTTGAAGATGTTTCCCTAGACGAGCTTTTAAAAATATACGAAAACAACTGGCATCCTTTAGGTTACCTTGACGAAAAGCACCGTAATATAAGATTTGAAAACGGAAAGCAGTTGTTGGAAACATATTATAAAAAACAACAAAAAGAAAATGTAAAACCTTTGGCTCTGGAAAAGTCATTCAATATAAGGGTCGGTGGGATAAAATTTTATGGGAGGATAGATCGTATCGACCCTTTAAATGGAGGTGTAGAAATTATTGATTACAAAACTGGACGCGCTAAGACACAAAAGGAAGTGGACAAAGACGCTCAGGTAGCCTTTTATGCCATAGCTGCTAAAGAAGCCTTCAACATGGAACCAAAAAAGCTAACCTACCACTTTTTGGAAAGCGACGAAAAAGTATCTACTACCAGAAATAACGCGGAATTAGAAAACATCAAAGAGGAAGTCGGAAAAGTAGTGGAGAAGATCAAAGAAGGAGATTTCACACCCCGTTCGGGCATGCATTGCAATTGGTGCGACTACCAAGACATCTGTCCTTTTGCTTATAAAGGGTAGCCGCTATTGGGCCTCGTCAAGAGGTGAGTAGGATATTTGTATCATGGTACCTATTTCATCATCCAGCACAACGGCCACACCCACATTTAACGAACTGTTCTTGGCAGAAATAATAGATGTGCCCTCGGATTCAAAGAAAGAGGTTATATCATATCCATTATTTTCCAGTTCTTTCCTGTAGTAGCTGGTCACATCCATAGGATCTTTATCTGAGGTTAGGGAAACCGATCCGCCCCTGAGTTCGTCTATAATCACCGTACCCACAACCTTGGCTCCGGGGTAAACGGGAATACTGTTAGGAAAGTCTTTGGGGAGCTCTCCTTTGCTGCTAATTTTCAGGCTGCCTTCTTCTGTTTCGTAGGTAACCTCATATTCGTCACCGGATCTGTCAATGTCCACATCGGCAACACCCCCTCCGGAACTTTTGATAGCCTTCTCAATACTTTTCTCTATTACTCTTTCTGCAGCTCTCTTTTGCCAAGAGGAAAAAAACACAGCCCCGACAAGTACCAATCCGCCAATGATAACTATAGGAAGATACTTTTTCATAAACTAAGTATACCTTATAGCGGCAGTTCTTGAAATCTTGATAAGAACTTTAATATAGGGCTAAAGTATTTAATATAAGGAGGAGGAAACCTAAATATTTTTCCCCCAAATTTTTCTTTAAAATGGCTAAAACCACCCCATTTTTTAGTAAATGAAGGAAATCTATCGTCGTCAACGCCGTCAAGATCCAAGTACTCATAACCTAGCTTTTTAAAGTATTTTATAGATTCCCACATCAGTAAATAACCCCCCTTTCCTTTTCTTCCTATGCTGGTTGTGCCTCCTTGCAAATAGGTCACGGTGTTTTTACTGGCTATATAAAACTTGACGCTAACCAAGTCTTCATCTTTATCGTAAACCTCTATCACAAAAAACTCATCTTTGAAGGCCTTTCTTTTGGCTATTAGTTCCTTGTAAGGCGGAACGTAAAACTTCCCTCTTTTACCTGTTTCTTTGCACACCTTTTGTAGTCTCTGTACTACTTCTTCATCCGGATCTTTAAAATACTTGACGTAATTGCCTTCCCTTTCAGCTCTTCTAGTCGAATATTTAGCGCTTTTGGATAAATCCTGCCAAAGATCTTTTTCACTTTTGGTAAGGTCGATAACCAGTGAGGATGGTGGACTTAGAGGAAAGTTGCTCCTTATATATCCGTGTTTTTGTAGCAGCTTTTCATTTTGTTCATACCCCGGCTCTATCTTAATAAACATGGCTTTCTTCTTTGTGCAGATATCTTCTATCTCTTTAAGCTGAGCTTCGGTAAATTTTTTTGGCCTCTGAATTTTGGAAACTGTACCTAAGAGGGTTTTTAATACAGCTATTCTAATGCCTCCCCTGGTATCAAGCATTTCCCACTTAAGGGCTTTGAGATACTTTGCCCAGCCATCTGATTGTCTGAGACTGGTTGTCTTCACTTTATTAATCCTAAATCAAGCAACTTCCAGCGCAAGGCATTTAGGTTAGAAAATAAAAAGTACGGTATTTTTTTTATTACCAAGTCGTATGAGTTTACGTACTTTACATGCTCTCCACCAAATTTAAGTTTAAAATTGGTAAAACCGTGGTATTCATCTTTAGCATTTTCCGGATCGTCGGCAGCTCCCCACATATCAAAAATTTCGCAGCCCTTTTCTTTTCCAAATCTAATTAGCTCCCAACCTAAGGCGTTGCTGGCAAAAATGTTTTTTTTACTTTCTGCGGATCCGCCGTAAGGATAGTACAAAACATTGTCGTAGATAAAAATCATCCAGGAAGCCAGGGTCTCTCCTTCGTACTCTGCAGATAGGATGTGGCAGATACCTTTGGGGTGTAACTTCTCCCAAATGATCTCGTAGTATCTTTTAGGCCTTATGAAATAGTGCTGCCTCACGGCTGTCTTTTTAAATAGTTTGAAAAATTCTTGGAAGTCTTCTTTGTTTTTGGCTAGTTTCGCGGTGACCCCTTTCCTGGCTGCATACCTGGTATTGTATCTGTGTTTTTTATGCATTTCGGAAAATATTTCTTTTTCTGATTTTTTTAGGTCTAAAATAATGTTAGCCTGCGCGAACTCTGATCTTTTTGATTTCTTGCAGTGTTTTTTAAAAATTTCCAAAGCCTTTTGCTCTTCAGGGGAGCCTTTGATAACATTGGGTACATCAAAGGTCAGGCCAATACAGTCGTTTTCCTTGAGGGAGTTTTTAAGTTTTTCGAAGTCTATCACGGCAGGATTCACACGCGGACAATAGGCATAATAATATTTAGACTTAGGAATTTTATGCTTGGTGTAATATACTTCGCCTATTCTCACAGATGGTGTACCATATTCATCTTTCACTTCTGCCCACTCTTTTGACTGCACAATGTGTCTGTACATGCTTGTAGTATAAGTTTTTTAGGTTAAGGTCACAAGTTAAAAGAGGAAAGTTGCTTAAAATGTGATCTTGCTTTAATCTTTATAAATATGGATAAAAGAGAAATTATTATCAGCGCCATTGTACTAATTTTGCTTTTGGTGGGTTTCTATTTCTTGTTAAATCTGGGTGCAAGTTCTGCTGGCAAGGCACAAGACGAGCAAATCACCGGTAGGATACCTACCACACAGGATGTGGACTCCCAAGAAAGTTTAACGGGCGAGATCATAGAAATCCAAGAGCGTGAAGAGGAAACTAATGTGTCTACACAACAACTAACCAAAACAACCCCTCCGGCCATGCAGCTAAAAGAGGGTGTCAATTATAAAGCTATCATGAAAACCTCCATGGGAGATATTTCCTTGGATCTGTACGAAGATCTAGCCCCCGTGACCGTTAATAATTTTTTGCATCTTGCTCGTACAGGTTTTTATGATGGGCTGATCTTTCACAGGGTTATAGATGATTTCATGATCCAGGGGGGAGATCCTCAGGAAAACGGTTCTGGAGGCCCAGGGTATTCTTTTGAAGATGAGATCAATAAGGCCAAACTGGTAAAGGGGTCCTTAGCTATGGCTAATTCCGGACCTAACACCAACGGCAGCCAGTTCTTTATTGTTACTAAGGAAGCTGTGCCTTGGCTTGATGGAGCTCACACTAATTTTGGCGAGGTCACCTCCGGACTAGAGGTGGTTAATACTATTTCTAAAGTGGCCAAAGGAGCAAACGATAAGCCTTTGGAAGACGTGGTTATAAACAGCATTGAGATCATTGAGGAGTAACCAGGATAATCCAGAAGGGAGGATCTAGGTTAGACCCTCATTTACCCTCGGGCCGCATAGATTTCCAGCCACTGATCTAGAGTAAGATGTTGCGGTCGCTGCGTTTCATCTATACCCAGGGTGTCTAAAAACTCTTTAGGAAAAACCTTGTTCAGCATTTTGCGAGGCTTGGAAAATCCCCAATGCAGGAATTTCTCAAAATCATTTATATCACCCAAAGGCACTTTTAATTCGGGTGATTTAGACATTTTGATGACGGCACCATCAACCTCGGGCTGCGGATCAAAATAAATTCTAGGAACTTCCTTAATTATTTCCACTTCAAAAAATGTCTGTACGAAAGTTGAAAGGTAAGAAGCTTTGGGAACTTTACCAGCCACTTTTTTGGCCACTTCTTTTTGCATTAAAAACACACATTTCAAAATATTCCCTGTGTGTCTCACAATAGTATGTAGTATGGGGGAAGTAATATAGTAGGGTAGGGAACCGAAAACTTTGAATTCCTCCTTCCGAGGCCCTGGATGGTGAGCAGCTCGGGCAGGCCGGTGGGGATTCGCCCC
>VAPA010503906.1_pt1 | contig 13223 bp, 18 predicted proteins | sample 3395041 | NCBI WGS metagenome assembly VAPA01 (sample SAMN08290432, study PRJNA428436) | hydrothermal vent metagenome | isolation source: Deep-sea hydrothermal vent chimney | place: Indian Ocean: Southwest Indian Ridge | depth 1973 m m
GACTACAGGATCGCACTTGATTCTGACCAATTGAGAACTTATCTTGAAAACCGAGCAGCGAGAATTAATAGGGATCCCGAAAATGCCCGCATGTATTTTGATGATGACACCAAGGAATTGGTTCTGATTGACGCTGAAGTAATCGGGTTTCGCCTGGATATTGGCCGATCCATTAACGCAGTTCAAAAAGGGCTTTTAGTAGGCAACCATGATATAGAGCTGGTGGTAGAAAAAACTCTTCCAGATATTTCATCTGAACACACTGCCGAGGAATTGGGCATCACAGAACTGGTGAGCTCCGAGACATCCTATTTTTACGGGTCGGACAGCTCGCGAATCCATAATATCTCAACAGCAGCGGCAAAATTCCATGGTATTTTTATCGCTCCAGGCGAAACATTCTCGATGGCGGACCAACTGGGTGATGTCAGCCTGGATACGGGTTATTCAGAAGCCTGGATCATCTTTGGAGACCGCACCATCAAAGGTGTGGGTGGCGGAGTTTGTCAGGTGAGTACTACCTTGTTCCGGGCAGTTTTCTTCGGCGGATATCCAGTGGATGAACGATACCCCCATGCCTACCGGGTTCTTTATTATGAACAGAGACCTAACGGAAGCAATAATCCCCAACTGGCCGGATTGGACGCCACAGTCTATGTGCCCCTGGTTGATTTTAAATTTACCAACGATTCCGAACACTGGTTATTGATGGAAACCTATGTACACGCGGGCTACCGCCAGCTGGTCTGGAAATTTTACAGCACATCAGATGGCAGGACGGTTAGCTGGAGCACAACGGGATTAAAGAATGTGAAGGATCCCCCCGATCCCATCTATGAAGAAAATCCTGAACTGAAAAAGGGTGTAGTCCGCCAGGTTGACTGGGCTGTGGAAGGTGCCACAGTGACAATCACCCGGGATGTGTACCGGGACGGCCAGAAACTCTGGCAGGATATTTTTAAGACCAAATACCGACCCTGGGCGGCAGTTTGCCAATATGGTCCAGATACTGGCAACATGCCCCCCGAAGACCCCGATCCGGACGATCCCTGTAAGAAGTAAGTTATAATTTAATAATAGTTAACTCCAACGGAGGAGAATTGGATGGTCAGTAAAGAGCTGCTTGAAATTCTGAGATGTCCCGCTTGTGTACAAACCAGGGAAGGAACACTGGATTTTTACAAGGAAACCTGGTTAGTTTGTAAAGAATGCAACCGAAAATATCCAATCCGCCAGGATATCCCGGTCATGTTAATTGACGAGGGTGATAAATGGGTGGATACGGCAGTGGAAGACCTGCCTGTCCCGCCGCCTGAGAAATAAACTTCTTATTAAATACACTGCACTGAACCCCAAAAACAGGACACAAAAGTAAGAACACCTTTCGTATAATCTGGGAGGTGTTTGCTGTCCTTCCGCCATGGACTGAAGTCCTCAGAGGGGCTTCGCCAAACGTCCCTACTAGAGGGACGTTATCTATCTCCTGCTTTGATTGATCTACAATAGCCTAAGCGTCAATGCAGATTGACGCTCGGACATCCGGCTGCTTGTGCTGGATGCCCCCTCTGGGGATTTCAATCCCTGTTTCTATATGTGTTTATGTTCTGATAGGCGGGGATGATCAAGTCGTTATCAGATGTATAAATCCATCGATTTTAAATTTGGCGCCAGAGGAATTAAGTCAGAAGTTCGCAATATTACCCAAGAAAGGGTTCTATTTATTTGTTCGGTTTACAGGGTGCATACCAATAAGGAAACCGTGTCCTCTTGATTTAACCCACCACTGTATTCAGCCAGCATTCTGAAAGAACCTGATGGCCCACCTCCGTGGGATGGACTCCATCATCCAAAAGTAAATGGGGAGAAATCTGGCGGGCAGCTTCATCCAGGGCATCCTGAAAGGGCACAAAGACGGCGTCAAATTTACTGGCAAGCTCCTGGACAGACGCCTGCCTGAGCGAGATGTCCTCCTCCCACTCTTGAGTTACTTCGCCAGTTAGCAGGATGAACGGCTCACAGAGCACAAGCTGAACATCCGGCAAGCGCTGGCGAGTATGCTCGAGGATCTTCTGATAAATAACCCGGTATTCTTCAGGACTTGATCCCAATCCGGAAAACATGTAATTCCAGGTGTCGTTTATACCGATCAGAATGCTGAGTAAATCTGGCATTAGCCGCAGCGAATCCTGCTCCCAACGACCCTCCAGGTCGCGAATTCGATCCCCGTTGATACCCCGATTGTAGATCTGCAGATACTGGTCTTTATTCTCTTCCAGCAGTCTATCCCCGATTCGGCGGGCATAACCAAAACCCAGGCTGTCCCCTGAATTCGGTCCGATTGCCAGTCTACTGCGGCCGGTATCTGTAATGGAATCCCCCTGGAAGAGGATCACGGAATGAGGTTTAAGAGTATACATTTATAGCAGGCCTATTAGTTTTTCCAACGCGCCGTAAGATAGCAAATTGTGAATATCCTCCACAAAGCGGATCTTTTCCTGGCTGGCATCCGCCAAAGACCCCCGGAAAATAAATGGATCATAATCCAGGTCTAGGGCTCCCCGATAAGTGGAAAGAACACACTGGGAGGCAGCGAATCCGGTCAGGAACAGAGTATCAACACCCAGATCCTGGAGCTGCTGATGCAGGTCGGTTTTATTGAACGCGTTTCCATAGGTTTTGTGGATCCGGGGATCAGTAGGAAGAAGATCGATTTTTGAACTAGTGTCAAAACCCGGGGATCCGGGTACCCGGCCGTCTTCCTCGTCAATATCCTCGATCACAATTACTGGCAGATCCTTATCGCGGAACAGCTCAATGGCTGCATTGATGTATTCCACGGCAGATGACAGGGACTGAGCAGTTTCGGGGCTGTGATCAAAAAAAACTTCCTGCATGTCAATTACTAATAAGGCAGGTTTCATTTTTGTTCTCCTTGGAAAAAGACAAAGTACCTGGGAACTGACTTCTTATAGTCCAGATAGGATTCTCCGTATTGTAACTCAAGGGCGCGCTCTTCTCCAAGGATGCGGAAGTGGTTCATTATAATCCTGACCATCAACAAGATCAGGACAGTCCAGCTGCCAACCATCAGACTGAAGCCAATCATGACCAGGATAAAGGCGACCCATTGGGGATTGCGCGAGAATTTATAAAGTCCGCTGGTGGCCGGCTCACCCAGGGGGGTGATATTGAAGGTGTGCAAGGCATAAATGAAACCGACCTGGCTGATCAAGGTAAACATCAAACCAACCCAGAAGACAGGAAGATCGAGTTTCAGGGGAGTGAAGATGATCAAGATCATAGCGGCCAGAGCAAAAGGCAGTCGACCTTTTCTGCTGTAGCCTGCCCGTCTGTCCAGCCTGTACGATCGTAAAGGCGATCGACGGTATTATTTGGAAAGATCCTTAACAGAATGAAGAAGAATCCGTAAAAGAATACCATCGGGACCCAGCCATTGAGCCAGCCAAGATGGAGTGGAGGGAATAGAGTCATGGATCATTACTTAGTTAGGAGACCTCCGAGGCCGTGAATTTCTAGCGCACCCCCCAGATTGTCCAAACAACGATCATAACCAGACCGATCAGGAAGCGGGCTACAAACGAAAGCCCCCAGCCAGACAAGAGACCTTTGGTGATATCCCAGGCTTCATTGCTGTCGCGAATTCTGGCATACTCCAGCAAGAACAGCAGAGTTGGCGCGGCTATGATTCCTCCCAGAGGGGGGAAGGCAAAAGTGCCTATTAATCCTCCCAGCAGGGCTCCGCCAATAGATGTCCAACTGGCTCCTGCCTGGCGGGCTTTACCGCCCATTAGGAAGTTATCCACTAGGGTCCCGCCAATCATTAACAGGGTGATTATTACCAGCACCCAGATTTCCAGGGTAGCGAAACCTGTCACCAGGCCGTGGAGCAGGGCTGCGGCCCAGATGATCACCACCCCGGGATAGATGGGAAGCACCATCCCGAACAGGCCAACAGCCATGATCAGATATATAAATATATTCAGGGAAAGATTTAACCAATTTGGCATAGGATTATATAGGACCTCGGAGGTCTATCTATCACTAAGGTTTTATGACATCGACTCCACCCATCCAGGGACGAAGCACTTCGGGGATCACAACCGAGCCGTCTTTTTGTTGATTGTTTTCCAGTACAGCAATCATCACCCGGGGAAGTCCCAGGCCGGAACCATTCAAGGTATGCACAAAGCGGGTTCCTTTTCCGCTTTCAGGACGATAACGGATAGCAGCCCTGCGAGCCTGAAAATCTCGGGTATTGGATATGGAAGATACCTCAAGCCATTCATTACAACCGGCTGCCCAAACTTCAATATCATAGGTGTATGCCGCCACAAAACCAAGATCGCCAGTACAGAGATTATTAATCCGGTAGGGAAGGTTCAGTTTCTGGCAAATGCGCTCGGCATCTTCCAGAATGCGGTTGAATTGGGCCTCAGAACCCTCGGGGGTGCAGTAGATATACATCTCTACTTTATCGAATTGGTGGCCGCGCTTTAGGCCCCGAACCTCACGGCCGGCACTCATTTTTTCGCGGCGAAAACAGGGAGAGTAGGCTGTGTATTCCAGGGGAAGATCATTTTCATCAATAATCTCATCCTTGTGTAAACCCGTCAGCGGTACTTCTGCCGTTGGCACCCACCAGAAATCTTCCTCATGATCATGGTAGAGGTTATCCTCAAATTTAGGAAGCTGACCAGACGCATAAACAATATCTTCCTTGACCATAAATGGGGTGTAACGCTCCTGATAACCATGATTGGTGTGGGTATCGAGCATAAAACTCACCAGGGCCCGCTGGAGCCGGGCGCCTAGTCCATTCAGCACATAAAACCTGGTCCCAGATAATTTGACCCCGCGTTCAAAATCCAGGATTCCCAATGCCGGACCAAGATCCCAATGGGCCAGGGGTTCAAAGTCAAACACAGGTTTCTCGCCCACGGTTTTCACCAATTCATTGTCGCTTTCATCTGTCCCAACCGGCACACGGTCATCAGGTAAATTTGGGAATGTTCCCACCAGGGCTGAGAGGGCTGGCTCTACTTCCTTAAGTTCGTTTTCAAGGGTCTGGAGCTGATTCCCTGATTTTCCCATGGCCGCGATTTTCCCCTGACGCTCTTCAGGGTCTTTGATCTTTCCGATAGCCTTCGATTCCAGATTGCGCTCTGCTCGCAGGCGCTCGACATCCTGGAGTAAATCCCGGCGCTTGGCGTCCAACTGGATTACCTGGTCAACCGGAGAAGGGTCCTGGTGCCTTTTGGTTAAACCCTGCCGGATCAGGTCAGGATTATCCCTGAATAATTGGATATCTAACATTATGAACTCCTATTGTGCTTAATTAAAAACTCCCCTCGCCAGCAGGACGAGGGGGTGTTCGTGGTGCCACCTGCTTTCACCGCAGAACTGCGGTCTCATTATCCCGGTTAACGGATGGGCCGGCTCCTTTACGGCCATTTTTGACCCCTGCAGGAGCGATGTCCTCAGCCAGAGGGCTTTAGAAACGGAGGGGAATTCGCCGTTTGTGTTTAATTCCCTTTCACCAGGCGGGAACTCTCTGGATAAACACACCGGGTACTGATCTCCGCGGGCATCTTTGTTAATATTTTCCTTATCCCCATTATACAAGAAGGACCAAGATTGACAAGCCTGCACGAGAATTCCAGGACTCTCACTAAAAAATACGGGACCCTCTACCAATAAAAAGGATATGCTATACTTCAAATGTTGGTCTGAACTCTCAAAAACGGGCTGACTATAAAGCTTTTTTCAAGGTTGATCGGCGCAAATTTAGATAAACATCAGTGTTGAAAATATGAGATTTAACCTAAAGCTGTATCTCGAGACTATTCACTATACATTCTTTAAGGCTAAAGGTACTCCTGGAAGACTCTCTCCCAAAAGACTCCTGATTGTTCTTTTTATTTTTATTTTCTATCCACTTTGGCAGCTGAGCATCCGGGCGGCATATTTGCTGGACAATCTTTTTTATCCAGATCACCAGGATCAGGAGATAAAAGAACCAGTTTTTATTGTTGGGAATTTCCGTTCAGGCACCACATTCCTGCACCGGTTATTAAACAAAGATGATCGATCAACCAGCTTCTCAAGCTGGGAGTTATACCTGGCCCCCTCTGTAGTCGGCAGGTATTTTTACCGCTGGCTGATGAAAATTAATTATGTTATCGGAAATCCTGCCCGGTGGATCGTTGGTATATTTGACCGGATAGTTGCCAAAGAAGCCTACATGCACAAAATTGGCTTGAATGAGGCTGAAGAAGACGGGCAGATTTTTTTCCATATCTGGTCAGGTTATGATTTACTGGCATTCTTCCCTTTTCCAAAACTTGTTATGAAGTACATCTATTATGACGATCTCATACCCGCTGAAGAAAAAGAACGGGAAATGAACTATTATTCTGAGATTGTTAAAAAACATATTTATGCCCATGGGGGAAGGCGCTATATTTCCAAAAATCCCAGCAATTCACCCAAAGTCCGGACACTGCATCAGCATTTTCCGGATGCGAAATTCATTAACCTGGTCCGTAATCCTCTCCAGGTGATTCCATCTTCTATCAGCTTGTATTCAAAACACACCCATACTTATGGCGACCCGGAAACGGATTACTCACTTCAGGAAACTGTCATCGAACACAGCAAACACTGGTATTTGTACCCTCACCAGTATTTAAAGACCCTGCCTTCAAATCAATATATCCGGGTCCAGTACAAAGACCTGGTCTCCGATCCTAAAGGAACCGTTGAACAAATTTACCAGAAATTTGGGTTTGAAATTAGCCCGGAATTTACTAAAATTCTGCAAGTCGAAGCCGAAAAAGAAAAATCTTATAAATCCAAACACAAATATTCTTTGAAGAAAATGGGCTTGAGTAAAGAACGGATTATCCGCGAATTTAAATTCATCACCCGCCAGGTAGATTTCGATTCGGCAGATTGACATCCCGCCATATCAACTTAAGGAACGACGGACTTTTCCACTGATCATCAAGAACATCAAGGAGACTATCCGGGTGTTGAAACTAGCCTGCAGATTAAAGATGAACTTGGATCTGTCCGGGTTAAGGCAGGGTTAATTATGGGAAATCATCCTATCAATCTGGCAGTCCGGTTTATCCTGGAGGTAGCTGCCTTGATTGTATTCGGCTACTGGGGATGGCTGACCGGAGAAGGCTGGACGAGGTACTTGCTCGCGGCAGGAGCTCCGATCCTGGCCGCCCTTGCCTGGGGAACTTTCGCCGTTCCTGACGATCCAAGCCGCTCAAGAAAGGCGCCAGTTCCAGTTCCGGGTTTAGTGAGATTGATCCTGGAGCTATTGATCTTTGGTCTGGCTTGTTGGGCTCTATTTGCATCCGGGCTGATGACCCCGGGCAGGGTTTTCTGTGTTGTTGTGATTTTGCACTATGCGGTTTCCTATGACCGGATTCTGTGGCTGGGCACGCAGAAAGAGTTCAAATAAAATAAATATTCAGGGCTAAGCGGGAAAATGATCAATCCCAGTGAAAGGTCGGGGAAGATGATGTTGGAAAACCTAGATATCCAGGAATCTTTACCCGGAGAACTCGCCGCAGTTCTGGCAGTTGAACAGGCTGCCTTTGGATCAGAAGAGGAAGTCCGCCTGGTCAAGGACCTTCTGAGAGATCCCAGCGCGGAGCCTGTTTTATCGTTGCTGGCATTATTCAATACTCAGGCTGTTAGACATATCCTGTTTACCAAAGCAGTCCTGGATCCGCCAATTGCCCTAAAGGCTTATATACTTGCTCCTCTGGCGGTCATACCTACCTTTCAGAAACAGGGAATCGGCTGTTCTTTGATCAAACAGGGACTTCAAATCCTGTCTGGTTGGGGTGTGGATTGGGTTTTTGTTTTGGGCCACGAATCTTATTATCCCCGGCACGGTTTTTCTCCGGCATTGAAGCTGGGTTTTGAATCGCCCTATCCTATCCCAGAGCAATTCATTGCTGCCTGGATGGCACAGTCTCTGACCCCCACCTGCAGTGCAACCTATCGGGGCAAAGTAATTCCTGCGCAGACCTTGAATCAAGCCCACTACTGGCGAGAATAGAATGAAAATAGATTTTACTAAGGTCACAGCCTATATCACCTGTGCCGGAAAACTAGTGGTTTTTACCCAGGCGGATTTTCCTGAGGCTGGCGTTCAGGTCCCCTCCGGGACGGTTGACTCTGGCGAAAACCTGGAACAGGCCGTACTGCGAGAAGCCTATGAAGAAACTGGCTTGCTGAATTTGAAGATAGAAGGTTTTTTAGGGGACAACAAACATATCTTCGATCCCCCAAATAAAGACCTTGTAAAAATGCACCGATATTATTATCATCTCTCTTATCCTGGACCCATTATCTAGGAACGCTGGCAGCATTGGGAGATGACTCCTTCAGAAGGGCTAGAGAGCCAAATCCTATTCGAGATATTCTGGGTTGATATCCAGGACATACCAGAATTAAATGGACCAGATGATTTTCTTGATATGATTATTGATAATTCTTGATAGGTTCGGTTTTATAGCTTCCAGGAGTAAGAATATTTTCGTTGAACTAATAAGATACAAAACATATGGCATAATAACGGAAAATGGTAAAGGATTTTCGACTATGAATTGTAAACAATGCGGCGCACCCATGGTGCTGTACAGAGAAAGGGACTATTATCACTGCGAACACTGCGGGAGCTATCATTTTCCAGAAGAAAACCTGCAAGGTTTGCGGGTCCTGGGAGAAAATCCAGAAGGTATAAAGTGCCCGCAATGTAAGGCCACATTAAACATGGCTACAATTGATGATTATTATCGGGGATTTCAATGCTCGAACTGCCGGGGTTTATTGTTCAACCGCACCCGATTCAGGGAAGTGATTGACAAACGCCGATCAAAGATCAAAGCTCTAGCGGAACCGATCACCACTTTCAACCCTTCAGAATTAGAGCGCAAGACGGAATGCCCGATTTGTTTTCAAGAAATGGAAACATTCCAATATCTGGGACCGGGAAACATCGTGATTGACACCTGTAATACAGATGATCTGATCTGGCTGGATTATGGAGAGCTCAACAAAGTAGTAAGCGCTCCGGGCAGGGACCGGGGAGTGCCGCGAAGAAAACCAGAAAAAGAGCATCAGAAAGACAAAAAGGACGAATCTAAAAAAGATAAAAGATCAGCCCTGGAGCTTTTTCTTTACAAAATTGGGGAAGCCTTCTTTTCTGATTAAAAATCTAAAACCAGGAGGTTAATGGATGGATCATTGGGAAGAATGGCAGAAGGTCTACCAATATGGCACCAGGGTGATCTGGCCGCCTGCTGAGGTCCGGGAAATTGTCAACCACCAGCGGGAAAAATATGATCCAGTGTCCGCATCTTTCTGTGGAGCGCACATTACTTTAATCCAACCATTGCTGAACCCATTATCTGATGCTGAGTGAGGAAATATCCAGGATATATTGAGAAGATTTTCCCCTTTTGAAAGTCAGTATGGACCAATAAAGTCCTTCCTTCCCTATCCCTGCATCTGGTATGAGATCCAACCAGGAGACAAAATACTCGCTTTATGGCATGCTCTTCATCAAACGGGGTATTTTAATTTATCTCTCAATCACACAGATGATTTTATTCCCCACATGACCATAACAGAGGGATTATCCAGCCCGCCGGTAGATGAGGAATTATTGACTATACTACAGGAGCATAGCAGCCAGGGGTCATTTATCTGTCAGGATGCAGTGCATAAAGTACCGGACGAATCGTTTTGTTTTGGAGTTGAAAAACGACTGTCCCTTGATGGAGGAAAATAACACTTCGGGGGTTTTGTTATTCATCTCCGGTAGAATACAAGCAATATGATTGGATTCCAGTTATGCACATAACAATTCTAGCTTTAGGTTCTACTGGTGACATCCTGCCTTATTCTGCCCTCGGTAGTGGTTTGCTGAATGCCGGCCATTAAATCCGGTTCATCACTTTCAACGATTTTGCGTCCGGGATCAAAGATCTGGGGATGGATCATTATCCGGTCCAGGGAGATCCCAAATCTCTGGTTTCGGGAGGTGGAGGAAACATCCTCTCCATGGCACGATCTTTTGGTTCCCTGGCCAGGGGTTATGCCCGTGATCTATCTAACCCGCTGCTGCTGGAAACCGATCTGTTTCTCAACCAACTGCCCGCAAACCTGTATGCTTACGACCTGGCGGAGAAAGCATCAGTTCCTATGATGGCGGTTTCTGTCATTCCGCTGGCCCCTACCAATCAATTCCCCCTGGCAAGTTTCCCGGATCTGCCGCTGCCAGGTATTAATAAGCTGACTTACTTTGCAGGCGAATGGATAGTTTGGATGATGTTTCGAAATGTGATCCGTCAATGGAGGAAAGAGACCCTGAATTTACCGCCAGTATCTATGAGGGACTATTTAGGCTCTACCGGAAGCCCTGAGCAGCCCATCCTGAATGGATTCAGTCCAGCGGTGGTTGATAAACCGCCTGACTGGAACGAACACATTCACATCACCGGATACTGGTTTCCAGAAGATCCTGATTGGGAACCTCCCGGTGAGATGGTTGAGTTCATCAAGAATGGACCGCCACCTGTTTTTATAGGTTTTGGCAGCATGCCTGTTACAAATCCCCGGGAAACTACCCGGATAATTCTGGAAGCGCTGGAACGAACAGGACAGCGGGGAATTCTCCATGCTGGTTGGAGCGGGATTGGTAATCAGGATTTGCCCCTAACTGTGTTAAAGATCGATTATGCTCCTTATCAATGGCTTCTTCCCCAAATGGGAATGATCATCCATCACGGCGGATCAGGAACCACAGCAGCTGTTCTCCGCTCTGGAGTGCCTTCCTGCGCAGTTCCCTTTATGTTTGACCAGATTTATTGGGGTAAGAGAATAGCCAGCCTGGGAGTTGGGCCAGAACCAATAGGAATTCAAAAATTGACAGCTGCCAGGCTGGCCAGGGTTATTGAACAGGGTCTTAATGACCCTGTTATGAGGCAAAAAGCCCAGGAGCTAAGCCAATACATTCAGGCTGAAGACGGGATTCAAAGAGCTGTTGACCTAATTAATGAACACCTGAAGAACCCCTATGTGTCTTGTTGATTTCAGCCTAATAATTTTGGATTGAGAGATGAGCATGCGGAAATTTATTAATGGAATCAGATCTGATGCCAAATTTATCAAGGATCATGAGCTGCAGCCGGGTTGGTATAAGATCCTGAAAGTTTTCCTAATTGTGGGATTGATCGTCGGACATTTCCTGCTATACGGATTGGTTAAAACCCTGGTGTTTTTCGGCTGTTTTTTTAGCTTGAGTCTGGTGGTTCACATTATCTACCGTATAAACACCCATCAATTCACTCAGAGTTGGCTGGATTTTATTGTTGAAGTGGAAGACGGAATTTCCAAGCCAAAACGTATTGGAATTTATTATTACCTGGCGGTGGCCGCCAATGGGATCATCTCCTTCATTGTTAGCCAGCTTCTCGTGAAATAATTTTTGAAAAGTGCAGGGAATATTTCATATGAAAATCATCTGGATGATATCAGACCATTGGAAAGAAGTAAAAAGAATCTATCAACAGGGCATAGATACCGGTGATGCTACCTTTGAGATATCTCCGCCGGCTTCCTGGAGTGCCTGGTCTCGGAAATTCCTATCCAATGTATCCCTGGTTTTTCTGGACGGGGATACGGTGTTGGGCTGGGCAGCCATCTCGCCTGTTTCTTCTCGACAAGTCTATCAAGGAGTGGGGGAAATCAGCCTCTATGTCGACCTGGATCATCAAGGTCAGGGAATAGGTAAAAAATTAATGGAGAGAATTATTTCTGAATCAGAGGATGCTGGTTTCTGGACCCTGCAGGCCGGCATATTCCCGGAGAATAAGCCCAGCATCCAGATGCATCTGAAAGCAGGGTTCCGGATTGTTGGTGAACGAGTGAAGATTGGCAGAATGGCCTACGGCCCCCACGCTGGAGAATGGCGGAATGTGATCCTTCTGGAAAGGAGAAGTGAAGCTTTTAGTTAAGAAATCAGGTCTAATTAATAAATAATTTAGACCCGGTCGATATATATGAACGAAATCATAAACAAACTCAAAGAAGGTGATTTGCGGACGATAGGCAATGTGCCTGAGGTCGTGGATATGGTTCTTGCCAATCCGGAATTGTTCAAGACGGTCCTGCAAGGCATGCTGCACCCGGATCCGGGGGTGAGAATGCGTTCATCCGATGCAGTAGAAAAGATATCCAGAAGCAACCCTGAATACCTTCAACCACATAAGGCTTTTCTACTGAATGATGTGATCGGGCAAACCCAACAGGAAGTGCGCTGGCATCTTGCCCAAATCATTCCCCGGCTCGAGTTGACTGATCTGCAGAGGACCCAGACAGCAGAAGCCCTTTTTGCCTTCCTGGATGATCCCAGCAAAATTGTCCAGACCAATGCCTTACAGGCCCTGGTGGAACTGGCCTGGGATGACGATGAGCTCTTTTCGGAAGTAAAAAAGGCTGTTGAAGACTTGGCCGAGACAGGCAGTCCGGCGGTGAAGAACCGGGCCGATAAATTGCTACCAGCACTGGCAAGAAAAGATGCCCCCCCACAGTCTTAAGGAAAATTATTCCCGAAAATAATTTATATAGAATATTAACCAATACCAGGTAATTCGGAAGGTATAATGATTTCCTGGTAACCATGCTAGCGATTTAATAATTGAGGGACAAGAAATATGGAAGATAAATATCGCAAATTAACCCTGGAAGAACAGCGAGTACTCCTAAACAAGGGAACCGAGAAGCCTTTTACTGGAGAATATGACAACTTCTACGAAAAAGGATCTTATCACTGCAGACAGTGTGACGCCCTGCTTTATCATTCAGTTGACAAATTCAAATCTGGATGCGGCTGGCCAAGCTTTGATGATGAGGTCGAAGGCGCCGTTACTCGTCAACCAGATGCAGATGGCCGGCGAACGGAAATTGTCTGTACAAATTGCAGCGGTCATCTGGGTCATGTTTTTTTAGGTGAAAGACAGACAGATAAAGATACCAGGCATTGTGTTAATTCTATATCTTTAGCCTTTGTACCGGAGAAATAACAAGATGGCTGAAAAAAAAGCGTATTACGCGGGAGGTTGTTTCTGGGGTGTTGAACACCTCTTTCAAAGCAAATCTGGAGTGTTGAATGC
>VAPA011040657.1_pt1 | contig 13214 bp, 6 predicted proteins | sample 3395041 | NCBI WGS metagenome assembly VAPA01 (sample SAMN08290432, study PRJNA428436) | hydrothermal vent metagenome | isolation source: Deep-sea hydrothermal vent chimney | place: Indian Ocean: Southwest Indian Ridge | depth 1973 m m
GTGTCAATCCATCCTCGAAATACAGTCTATGAACCTCGCCAGGATCATCTTGTATTTCCAGGGTCCTTGCAGGTTTCGATTTCCATCCTTGTTCTCTAAATATCCGTAGAATTGGACCGGTCGTCTTGTATCCATACTGTTCTGCAATATCCTTCATAGTCCTATTCTCATCAAAATAGAGCCGATGAACCTCATCAACATCGATGGTCTTCTTCTCAGACTCTTTTTTCGTTAGTGACCCAACACTCTTAGTACTCAATTTACTGATGCAGTTCCTCACCAACTCATCTCGTTCATCCTCGGTGAATAGCTCCTCGTGAATCTCGCGGAGGAGTGTTGTTCGATCCTCCTCAGACAGGGTCTTCTCGTCAGGATCAACCTCTTTAACTTCAGGCTCAGACATGAGCTCTTCAAGAGTGAAGAATTTCCCACTGTCCCAGAGCTCAGTTGCATCAATTTCCCTACCTTCTCTCATCGCCACACCTCTCCTAGCAGCACTCGCGTTCTTGCATTTTCACACTACTCACTCTTCTGTATCGTACCTTTTCAACTCCCACCGAATCAGTGCCCATAGTATCTACACTAATCTATCGGTCTTTGTTGTTGAGAGAATGATAGCTGAAAATGTCCATATCCCTTTACTCTAGGGACGATAGAGAGTATGCATCTTTTAGCGCTGGAATAGAGAATCCAAAACTCTTGGTTCCTAGATAGGAAAGCTCATATTTTTCTAACAAATCGAAGACTTCATTGTATATCTTCTTGTGGTCACTCAAACTTGGAGCCTCCTTAACTTGAAGACGTGGGCGCAAGACGGCTCCTTGTTTATGGCTTACGACCTTCTACGACTTTAGTCATCCTTGTGCCAGTTCGAAAAACCGCTAGATTTTTTATTTTTAATATCAATACACGAACCACTATCACAAAGAGATCAATACGAGGGGATTGAAGAATGAAGATCGATAGGAGAGTTTTTACCAAGACACTGACCTGGCGATTCATAGCCACGGCCACGACCATCTTTGTTGCGTTCATTTTTACCGGTTCACTAGTGATTAGTCTTGAAATCGGGTCAGTGGAAGTGATTCTCAAGACAATCTTTTACTATCTTCATGAGAAAACGTGGGAACGCACAGAATTCGGAAAAGAGGGGATAGTCGTTTCTTGAGAACATTCTTTGTTCTCACTCTTCTCTACACCAAAATCTCTATAAACCAAAAACGAACAGATGGCGTTTTGTGGGCCAGTGGCTAAGTCAGGCATAGCGACAGGACATTCAGAATTTCTCTGATGTGTTGAAGCTCTTAACTTGTTGGTCGTGGGATTTCCCCATAGTCGATGAATGGTCGTGGGGTATGCGCGTTGGTTATTTTCCCGACACAATATCCATAAGCTGTTAGTTCTTCCAGCTGATTACAATAGGTGTGATTGATGGGGCCGCGTGTAAGGAGAACCGATGAAAAGGTTTTGTATGCACTTTCAGGTGCCAGATGCGCACTATGCCAAGACATAGTCATTGAAAAGAAGAACGATGGAGAATGGTATCTCTTAGGTCAAATACATCACATTCGAGGACGTAATCCAGATGCTTTGTTCCCAGATGTAATACTAGAAAAAGAACTACATGAAGAATCCAATCTCATTGTTCTCTGTCCCAGCTGTCATGTTAAGATTCACAAATCTGGTGACTTCACCATTGAGAAAGTTATACAAATCAAAGAAGAACATGAGAAACGAGTTTTATCAAAGTGGGGTTCTGAAATATCTCCGGAGAACCTTGTAGGCTCTTTAACTCTTGAAGAAACAAAGAGAAATGAGATTAAGATTCTCTTGACAACTCTAGATGTTGCAACAGATGCACACGATTCGATAGAACCCACCTACTTTAGATACCCCTACCCAAAATGGGTTGATTTCGAGAATCATATTTTTCATAGAAAAGAGATGGGTATGATAAAGGAAGATCTCCAAAAGAAATCAGTATCTCTTCTTGTTGGTAAACCGGGATCCGGAAAGACTGTTTTACTACAGATGATTGGATATGAACTTGTAAACGAATTTGATTTCGTTTATTATGAGGACTTCTCCCGTCCGTCTGATCGCTTATTAAATTGGCATCATAATACCGAATATGGAGATGAGTATAGAATCACTGCCTGCTTGGAGGAGATATCCAATCTAATTCTGAAGAGTGGCAGCGTATCCCGTGTGCTTGTGATCCTAGATAATACACACGCATACTCAAACTTCACACGACACTTGCCAGAATTAATACCCTCACGTCTGCCCGAAGGAATTTCATTACTACTTGCTATGCGTCCAAGATACAGTGCTATTCATGATGAAATTGGGGAGCTCGAGCGAAAGTCTCAAGAAGGTGTAGTCGAACTCAAGCAAATCGATGCGACAACTACCGACAAGTTTCCTTTTGGTAGGTTACCTAGCCATGGATTCACAAGCATGTATGATGAAGATGGTCATATTCGTTTTGTTGAGGCTGACCGAGTATCACTAATCAAAACTAATGACAGCATTCCTTGTAGAGTTGTAACCGACGAACGAACAATAGAAGTAGTATTTGATATCTTAAATGAGATTGGATTGAAATTTACGAATGAAATTGCAAGCGAAGGATGGATACGAGTAAGAATTGGTGCGAGTTTGTCACTACTTGCTGTTTTTGTACTAGGAATGACTGAAAGTAATGGTTTAATCACTCTGGATGAACAGTACTTCTGTGATAATGTTGTAAAACGGTTCCAAGTCTTAGAGGATTCTCTTATCGATCAAAAGGCTACAGCTGATTATTCCGAAGGCAACCTTAGGATTGTATTTCAATCACTACTAAAAACCTTGGCTTGGTTTACCCACCTTGGAATACCCGTGCCAGAAGAATACATTATAGATCAAAGAAGAGGTTATCTTGAGGGTATTGACAAAAGGTCAATACTGTTGGCAAGAACCTACCTATTGGATCGAAGAGAGATTGTAAAAGGTCGAGTAGGAAACCAAATTACCTACACTCTTCCACACGATTCAATGGGTACTGTTGTTTTGCAATGTTTGATGGGAGTAGATTTCAGTGGCCTAACCAAGCATGAAGACGTTCAGGTATTAACACAAATGGCACTTGATCTTGAAGGATATCTGAATTCTGGCGAAAAAATGCGTTTAATGAATGGTCTTATCTTCAATTCCATAATTGAGGTTTTAATCGAGCCATCTATCTTGTGTGAATTTCTTGGAACTGGAGGGAAACTTGCATGGCTTTTTCTGAATACCTTAATTTTGCCAGAATTTTTCGAACATTGCAAAGCGCTCGTAAACATTCCACGACTTTCGGAAGATATTATCAATATGCTGAAAAGGGAAACTATACCCATTTCGCTGGATTTACTCTATTCTAATTTAGCCAACGCAAACCTGATCCATGTTATGCTTAATGATGATTTTATTAAGCATATCATTACAAAAATCGAGGAAGGAGAAACAACAACGATTCTTCTTCAGGGGTTTCCTGAAAAAACGGTTCTCTGGTACCATCCTCGTGTCCAGGACGCAATAATCAGAAGAACACGCGACATAATTCTCTCAGCTGACGGAGCTATCACACTCCAATTTGGCCTCTTAGATTCACCAGAAATATGTCAAGACTCAAGAATTATTGAGGCAATCCAAGGGTCGATCAACAAGATTCTATTCCGTATCAGAAATTGGTCCCATGCTTGGGGAACACTAGCAGAATTTCGTAACTTTGATGATATTATTGGAAACAAAGAAGTCATTGAAGCTGTTCTCTCTAAGAAAGAGCTGATAAGCGTAATTGACATTGAAACAATAGAGAAAATCATTAAACATGACGGATACTTGAAAGACAACCATTTTCAAAATGCACTCATACCTTTTCTTGAATCTGCTCCCATAACAGATTTGGCAATTATACTTCGTCACGACGTCCTCTGGTCCACACCTAAGATTCAGAAGTTAATCGATAAGATAGTTGCGAAATCAGACGAGCCATGGAAATTGTTTCAAGGTTTGGAGAGCTGTCAGCGACTTCTGGAAACAAAGTGGGGTCAAGAAACAGTATCTCAGACTTCCCAGAGATTAGGAAAATACATTCGCGAGATTCAACCTCCGTTCATCGAATTATCCAGTTCTTATGGTACTGATTGTCTTTGCTCAGATGATACACTAACCAAAGAAATGAAATTGAAATCAGAGGAAATTGCATCATTTCTATTGGAATCTGATGAATCTGTTCTTAAGACAATACTGATTCTTCTAAATCTGGGAATGCTACCTTCACCTTTTAGAACAGAAATACTTGAAGAAGCGGTTCAGAAGAAATCAGAACTAATCCTGAAAGGATGTTCCAACTTTCTTCAAGTTCCTGGTATTTCCCCCCTCTATATACTTCTAGCTTTTCCTAAACTTGCAGAAGAAGAACATTGGTTGAAGTTCATTATATCTCGGTTTCAAGGTATCGGACCTATAATTGAGGATCTCTATGTAATTACTAAAATTCCATCTCTGAAGAAAAATAAAACGATTAGAAAACTGATTAAGAAGAGGACTGATTTCATAGTAAACGAATTCTATAGAACATCTTCAAAGAGAGAAGTTGTTCTCTATATTTGTCATCAATTTCCATCTCTTAAAAAGAAGAAATCTGTGAAAAAAGCACTCAAGAATTTAGGATTGTATTGAAAACGAATCAATATAGCGGGCCAGGAGGGATTTTTGGGCGACCTGCTGGAAGTCAGCAAGCTGGAAACATATATTGGTTCGAGATTAAATCAGTACTTTTCAGGGGAAGAAGCATTAAAGGGGTTGTAATGATTCCTGGGCACATCATGAAGATCCCCGAATGGAGATGAAAAGTCCATGAATATTGAGAAGCATGCAAGGAAATTCGATCCAGATCGAGAGATTCTACTTCGCATAAATCAAACGGGGCTGCAATTACAAAAAGTAAGAGAAGACTTCCCATTCAAAACTAATCCTTCTTCAATTGACGCATTGACATCCGAAAAACTTCACCACCCTCCCAACAAACCCGACTATTTCTTCTATTGGGTAGAACATGGACTAAAACCTCTAGGGAAAATAACGGTTGGTTCAATTGCACCATGGAAGAATGCATGCAAGAAGATTGAGGTATTCAAGCAACTCCTACATAGCGCTATGGACCCAAACCTGTCACTGCCTGAGAAGATTGATTTGAAGTGGGAAGAAATTTCCTTTTTTGGGGGTGAGAAGCTCATAGCGAAGAAGATTATTTCGATGTATCACGATGAAGTTCTACCGATTTTCAAGACAGAACATCTCGAAGGAATCTATGACAAACTTGTTGGAAATGACAATTTACCACAGGGTTATCGGAAACTCTCTCTAGGACAGAAGTTTCAACTATTGAGCAGTGAATTATTGAAGGTCAAATATTCCAACGAAGTTACAAAATCATGGCATCCCGTATATTTCATGCGCTTTCTATACAGATACTATCCTCCCTGGAGAGAATTCAGACAACAGAAGCCAGTTGATATACAGAAGCTGAGAGCTTTGGATCTATATCGAATTCCCGCCAATGAGCAAGAGGTTGTTTTCCTCTTCGCAAAATTACACGAAAAACTCGGTGTTTCCACTATTACAAAGGTACAAACAAAGTACCCCGATGTCCATGCAATTGATGAAAAGGGAAACGCATTGAAAATCGAGCTGGAACTACTTGCCAGCAACTTTCTTGATCATGATCACAATCCTAGTGGGTGTGACTGGGTTGTATGCTGGGAAGATAATCTAGGTAAAGAGTGGCCCCACAAATCAATTCAAGTAAAGCAACTTAGAGATTTCGTATAAGTATGAATATGGACCATTTACTTCACTCCTATGATTCAGAGCCAACATTCATTTTGTTTCACATTTCTCCTACACTGAAGATTGACCGTGGTCTTTCAAAGACGGGGAGTGTATTAAGAATCAAATGAGCATCATTCAAGTAATGGATTCATCAAAGAAAGGTCGTGCTATATACCTTGTAGCTTCAGGCTTAATAGTCGTTGGGGCAGCTATCGCTATTCTCCAGTCCATTGGTCAATTATCGATTCTGACAATCGAATCGAGCATGTATCTTGCACCTCTAATTGGTCTACTATCTCTTTCATTCTTGATTCGCCAACCAGATAGAAGTGTCGTCGAAGGTGAGATAATCAAATACATCTACATGATCGAAGACAAAGTGAATGAAATCAAAGTTCAAATGGCATCAATTCTACTATATATTTCACCTTGGGAATCTTCCTCAGTACTTGCTTCGAAAATAGAACGAATGTTTCTAGACGAAATTGACAGAACACTAAGAAGTAAGGAAATGAAAGAGCAAATTGACAATTACAAACAAGCGTTCTGGCTTGTTTTACTAACTCCTTTCTCTTTTCTCTCAATAGTTATTATTCTCCCCATTTACTGGTGGGTACTGGGAGTGTTGGGATTCTCCATTGGATTAAGTCTTGCTTTTCTTTTACTCAATGAAGAGGGTAATACATTGACAAGAATCGTTGATTATTCGTTTGCTCGTTGGGCTTTCGAAACAATATCTTTTGATCTCAATAGAAGAAAGGCTGGGGTCAGGATGGATTCAGAACACAAAGAGAGACTTGAGGCATCATTGGAGCTGGCAAAACCGGTCATAGAATTAGCTGTTCGAGGAGATTGGAAGGGTTTTGATCAGAATAGTGGAAATCTCGAACATCTAGTTGGACTTCCAGGATATGATGAACTCAATTGGAATAGAGTTGAAAGATATTTGATATTCCTCAAATCGTGCACTAGCAATATTCATGCATCGCATGTGGATATCTCACTGAATAATGGGAAAACACAAATTAACAGTGCAGTTTCAATCCTTGAAGAATGTGGCGAGCATACTTTCAATGAGGAAGAAGAATCAGTTAAGAGAATGCTGCTACTCCTCACAGATTCAACAAAAGATAGAGAAACGTATCTAACTATTGATGAGAAATTCTACGAGAAGCTAGAAAAAGAGGCTCTAGAGAATCTTTCAGATGGATCTATCACTATTTTGGGTGGTATGCTATTTTGGTTGAATAAGATAGGAGTCCCCGGAAACCGAGATATCAAAGGAGTAGATTCACTGTCATGGCTTCTTGTCAATGCCGCAGAACGAGAATTCCTGAATCTAAATCGTGTCTTGTCTTTAGTTGCAAAATGGGAAACTGAACCGACTACAATATTCAAAGCTTTCGGACCTGCATCAATAAAATTATTGTTGGAAAACGATGTTGGATTTTCAATAACACAGCTTTCGACCATAGCGAAAGCTCTTGGAACAAGGATTCTGAATGATGATAACACTGATCCATATCAGGTTTTAGCACATCTTGAAGAGTTGAAGAAGAACAATCCTAAAGAAATTGTCAAGCAGTTTGCATTAGAATTACAGGTAGACACCAAACGATCTCAGAATGATACTATCAATACTGGAATGGAAGCAATAACTAGGTTCATTGACGATTTCTATACTACTGAATAATAATAAAAGAGTTGATGTGGCGGGCCAGGAGGGATTTTTGGGCGACCTGCTGGAAGTCAGCATGCCAGAACCCTCGACCAGTCCTTGAACTCGGGGAATTCCCAAGATCTACAAGTTGCTCCTGCTCTTAGACTCTCTAAGAGAATTAAGAGCCTGTCGCTATGCCTGGCTTAGCCACTGGCCCGTGATTTCGCTTCTGCTCCATTTCAGGTTAAAGAGCTTTCGGAATATCTCATGAACTACTCATCGTTGGTTAGAATCATTGAATCAAACTCTTTATTCCTCTCCTCTAGAGGAATCAAGTAAAACCAACGAATCATTTCACCATCATCTTCTGCCATGAACGCATCATCAATCCTGTCCACAATCTGAGGTATTTCATTGATTTCGAATCCCATCTCACGAAGCTTGTGTAGAATAATCTCTTCCTTCATTGCTCCTCGTCTCCTACCTGTGTCAACTTGACGAAGCAGCTTCAAAAGAACCTGTTCAACTTGAGGTAAACTCTGAAGATTATTGGATTCTTCCTCACTCAATAGTCGTAGGAACCAGATTTGTTCGCCATCTTGATCATCAGCGAGAATCTTCTCAACTCTCCAAGTATCCAGAGCTCTGTCAATTAATTGAGTAACAACTGACTCATCTCCCGTATCCATTTTCAGTTGTATTCTTACTTCAGCTAATGAAATCATTACTCGGCCTGTTCCAAAAATATCTAGAAGTTTGTCTGTTGATTCATTCATCTATTTCCACCACTCTTCTACTCTCATACCTTTTTCTGCGAGTTCCCTCATTGCTTTCTTGACCATCTTACTCCTTTTTCTTAATGAATCTCTTACAATCTTCCTTTTTCTGACATCATTTGGTGGTGCTAAAATTCCAAGTTTTACCATCTCATAGGAGTTAATGGTGCGTGCAACCCAAGCTACAGATACTTTCTTCGATTTCTTAAAGTACCGAATTGTGTTCGCTTTCGCTTCCATTTCAACACCAAATGATTGAGCCATCCGGACACAATCATCCAAGATGTTGTTACGATTCCTATTGATCTCCTTTTCTAGCTCATTAGCAAGTTTCGCATCAAATGGGTTTGTAGATTTCTTTAACTTGACAAGTTTGGATTTTTGCAGAGTCCAGCATTTCTGAGTATTCTTTCCATGTTTCTTAATGAACTGGATAAGATTTCTATTCACTTTGAATGCCTGAGGATATGCTCTGGCTTTGTTTCCTGGATGAATTGCAGTTGACTGGTATAAGTGAAAGGAACTTGAACTAACGGAACCGTCCTGAGGTACAAAGTCCTCAAAGAACGCCCATTGTGTTTTCAGAGATCCATTGAGGATGAATGAAGGAACATGATGATTCAGGAAGGATTTGTTTCCTGAAGAAACACCCAATTTCATTAGAATTAGGCCAAGAGGCGCTGGGAAATAACAGACGTAAACATTGTCTTTTGGTATAAACTTTGGATTTAGCTTGATATCACCAAAGTTACGCAGGTTCATCTCAACTCTTCTTATTCGTGATCGTTCTGGTTCATGGAACTCCACAGTACCATTTGGTTTCAAATGACCATCAGTTAACATTGTAGCCACAAACCGAGAAAGTGCTATTGCTAACTGCTCTCCTTCTGGGAACTTCGGATTCTGAATTCCACCTCTACCGCTCCGTTTAGTGAGTCTGGATATCTTCCCTTCTAAATCTCGGAGGTTTTTTCCCATCAAATGATTCAGTGTGAAGCACAATTCTCCCTTGATTCGCAAGTACCTTGGTGATAAAAGCAGAGCAACTCTAGATTTTCTCTGTGGTTGCATTCTCATAATGTGTTCAATGATGTCTTCTCTCTTCTTGATTCCTAATGAATCTCCCACCTGTCGAAGATAGTTATCGAATTTCTGTTGATCCTTGAAGTAGAAATACATTTCTCGATAAGCATCTAAAAGATGTTCGTAAGCCACATCAGAAACTTGCTTGCGAATCTGTTTCTGATCATTGCTAGCTTGCTCAATGAGATAAGGAGTCGACTCACTGATTAACCAAGATACTACCTTCTCTGATGACACTCCCAATTCATTGCCAAGCTCCTCGATTTGTTTGCGATGATACTTCTCTCGTCCACTTCTAAGGACGGCTTGAATTTTGCCTTCTCTTTGCAGTTTCTTAAGAAATATCCAAGCCCTTGCCTCACGTTCCCATTGTTCAAAGGGAGCCATCGGATTAAGAAGTTCCAACATTGGATTGTTCTGTAAGAACTCATTCAGTTCCTTTTCAGTCTGAGGTGCATAAACTTCTCGAAAATTCCTCAAAAACAGGTCGAGACGATGATATCCTTCGAGCTGAAGCAATTGCTTCAATGCTTCTGGATGGTTTTTTCGCTGTGTCCAGTTCTCAGCCTGTTCAATGTCAAGTCCCAGCTCCTCTGCAATCTCCTCGAGGCTCTTCTCTGGATGAGTATCAAAAGCCTTCTTGAAACGGAGGAACTCCCTTATCTCCTCCATGTCCTCCTCGTCTTCAAGAATCTCTTTATGACCGTGTTTCTTGGCGAGCTCTTCGAAGTCCTCTTCATCCTCGACCACATCTTCCAATGCCTTACTGAAGCGCTCTCGCAGCTCTTCTGGGAGTGAGCTAAAGTAATTGTCAAGAAACTCTTTCCATCTCTCATCTTCGGAAGAGAGTTCATCCAAAACCTCGGATTCAGAGGTTTCTTCTTCCTCGCTTTCTATAGCTTCAGAGCTCTCGATATCTTCAGAAATTTCGCTTTCTCCATTGTGGACCTCAGATTCACTGCTTGACTCTATCTTTTTCTCTGTATTAGAAGCACCCTGCCTCTTATCCGCATCTTCAGAATACTCCATGGTAGAAGCTGAAGAGGAACGAGTCATTTCGTTCTCATGATACTCGGAGGTTTCTGCTGACCGCTTTGGAGTGTTCTCTGGAGGTTGTGGTTCCTCATAGCCCTCCAGAGGCTTATTTCGCACAGGCTCCTCGGATACCTCTCCTCTTTGCTGAGAGCTTTCATCATCCTCTAACTGGTCATGCTTGGGTTCAGCATTTTCTCCCGATGTAGGACTCTCTGGAGCTTCAGTAGCAGCTTCAGAAGATTCCTGCTCGGATTCTTGTGCTTCCTCCTCAGCTTCAGTTTCTGTAGAGTTCTCTGCCTGTTCACTACTCTCGGTCTTCGTGGCATACATCTGGCCACTGCCATCATCATGGTACGACTCTGTGTCCTCAGTCTTTCCCGTACCAGTTTCATCCTCAGGGTCGTCTTCTTTCTTTTCATCCAAGTCAGGCTCTTCAGATGACTCACCTAGCTCATCCTCAACATCCTTGGTAAACTGCGCCTCCCATTGGTCCTTGACGTCGTTTGGATCCACACCGTATTTCTCAAAATTGTCGAGGACATCCTTCTCCCAATCGCTCAGATTGTCATCATAAGCAGACTCTTTCCTTGCCTCGCATCCTTCATCTTGGAACTGTCTAAACTCTTCTTCGGACTCCTCACGTGCCCTCCTCTCCTCCTCTTTTTCTGCCATATCCTCTACGGCTTCTTTGACACACTTTTCTGCTTCTGCTCTATAGTAGTCCTCTCTGTCTTCATCAGCTTCAACCTTCTCTGCTTCTCCTTCTCTTCCATTATCCTTTTCTTCCCCATCCTCGTTCTCTTCCGGTTTTTCAGGCTCTTCCTGCTGTTGGTCTCGTTCTAACTCATTGATTAGATTACGGGCTTCTTTTCGAGCGTCCTCATCATTCTCTTTTCTTTCATCATCTTCTTGCCCTTCTTCAGATTCATCCCCTTCACTTTGAGGGGCTTCATCATACTCCCTTCCTTCATCGCTCTTGCCACCATATGTGCTACCTTCTCCATTCATGGAATTCTTTCCCCGTCCAGTATCTTTGCAGTTTCTTCGAATATGTGATAGTTCTCATCTGTCAAATAGTAGTCAACTGTGACTTTGAGGACGAAGATATTTGATACATAATCTCCCTTTCCATGTTTTCTGGACACTGTCTTAATCAGTTTCACTAATGCACGCGGTTTCTCTTCAGTTATACATTTGTTACAGTAATCGCCAAACTCCGGAGTGCTAACAATTCTCTCAATGGTGTGACTGAACTCAGCCATCGCCTTCTCGAGAGCCTGAGATCTCTTCTCTTCTTCTGAGATTTCGAGTGTATCACCTTTCTTTGACTTCTTCCGAATCTTCAGACGTTCCAAGATATCCTCTGGAAGTGGTTTCGAATCTTCGAGCTCAGGATGATCACTGAATATCTTCTGCATATGCTCAATCACAGTCGTGATATTCACATTCCCTTTCGGAATTGCGTCTTGAATGTACTTACCAATCTGAAACATCTTGACATTCTTTGGTGCTCCCTCTTGCTGAAGATAGACCACTGCCTCTCCCACTGCCATCCCCCCAATATGTTCAGTCTGAGAGTCAGTACATCTGGCATGTTTTCCCATGAGGGTCTGGTCATCATCCGATAGAGCATGAATGATTAGGTTGACCACTATCTTGATCGCCTGGGGGACCAGACTTGTGGGTGACTGGTCAATAAGAACTACTCCAAGCCCAGTTCCACCCACTGTTCGCAGCATCTCGATGAATGCATTGATGGCTTGAAGGCGAACACCTGAGTTAGCCTCACCAACATTGTCAGTCCTGCCTAGTAGATAGTGCGCCTCCTCAAGGACTAGTAGATTGGTCACATTGTTCGTCGGATTCGCTAGCTTGTATTCACTGATTGCAGCTACCAGGATGCCTATCAACAGTATCTTGTCATTCCCTGAAAGGGAATCTAAGTCAATGATTGTTGGATGTGCAAGGAGCTCCTCGATTGTCAGTCCGGTGGGTGTGTTCAACATGTCCACCAAGGCGGGTTTTCTCAGGATGCTCTTGATTCGCGCAACCAGTGCTCCATAGAGGTTGCTTTTAACCTCATCACCATAGTCTAGTTTTTCACTGACCTCTCTTGCAGCATCAACTAAATCTTCCAGAAGGATGGGTCTGCCCTTTGTGTTGGCTCTCAAATTCCATCCGCAGCTCTTGTACACCGTATAGATGACATCTTCTATGTGCATGGATATGACTTGGTCATTAGGAAACCAGAGAGTCCACACCTCCACAACACGATCCACCCATTTTGATATCTGCACATTCTTGGGCGGATTCCAGATATTGATGACCAAGTTGGCGATATCACTTCGACCACAGGTGAATATTCGAATCTCAGGGAACATCAACATCAGAACCCACCACTCGTAACTCTTTGATGGGATGAGAACAACAGGATTGATTCCCAATGTGATAGCCTGTCCTGTGAGGTTGATCACCGAGGTCGTCTTACCTGACTGTGTATTTCCAAAGACTCCCAGATGCATGTTCATCTGGTTTGTCCCAAACAGGACATACTTGTTTGAGAGGACCTTCCCACTCTCATCTATCGGATTGCCCAGATGTATCTCTGGAGTTCGTAGAATCCATTGGACCTTAGATGGAACTTGTGAAGTCACTCTTTCTGGGACGTCAGATTGTTCTGTATTCAAACTGGGTGCACGAGTTCCAGATGAGAACTTCTCACGTTTTGTGACTCTGACGGTCACGTCTCTCCGGGGAGGAATGAGATATGTTGCCACTTCGTCGGATGTGAGTATCGA
>VAPA010422872.1_pt1 | contig 13179 bp, 18 predicted proteins | sample 3395041 | NCBI WGS metagenome assembly VAPA01 (sample SAMN08290432, study PRJNA428436) | hydrothermal vent metagenome | isolation source: Deep-sea hydrothermal vent chimney | place: Indian Ocean: Southwest Indian Ridge | depth 1973 m m
ATAGTTATTGTTTTAGTTGCTTAGATACTGGATTGGATGGGATCAGATACATATTAAGATCCTATTCCACATACAGTCTTATTGATAATTATGTCCAGAGGTTTTACATGACAAAAGATGAATTAACAAAATGGTTTACTGAACAGCTTTATGAGAAGTACCGTGACTTAACCAAGACACCCTTTGCAACAAAGTATGGCATGGGTTCTAAAGGGGAAGCCTTAAAGAAGCTGTTACAAATGAAACCTTCGGATGAGTTAAGGCAACGTATTTTGTTTGCTATAGCAGAGCAGAAGAAACACCGTAGAAAGTTGTTTGACCAATGTGGCTCAATGCAAAAGTATTTAGAGGTGACAAAGTTTAATAAGTTTTATTCCACCCGTATGTGTTCTACATGGATTAATCAGATGGGGTGGGAAGATGAGATACCCGAAGTTCATGAGGTTGATGAAAGGCAGCACAACTTATTTGAAGGCAGGTGTAAAAATGAGGCGTGTGCAAAACCTATACATGGGCCTGATTTTGAATACTGTACGCAATGTTTAACAAGAGAGAATGAAGATAAAAATTTATTGCGCGACCAACTTCGTAAGATGGGGTTAACGTTAAACGAAGGGGAAACACATCATGACTATGCAATGCGGTGTAAAGCGGTTGCATTAAGAGAGTTAAAAGGGGTGATGCATGGAATGTGATTGTGGAAGAGGATATAAACGTAAACATGAAGTGATAAGAAAATATGTTCTAGTTGCTGAATATGTTTTGTGTGCAAGCTGTCATCGTGTCGAATGGCTTTGGCTTACCGATGAGTTTGAATCAGAGATAAACAGCAAGCCTTTCTTTTGGTCAAATGAGGTCGCACCGAATGGGTTACAAGAAGCTAGCTAAACGTTATGAGCTTGTAAAAACAAGCGTGAAATGCATTTGTATGAAGCCAGATACTTGTATGGATGCTAAACATGCTGCGTTGTATTGCGTTCGGTGTGATGCGTGGATTGAACCCACATGCAATAAATTTGATTGTAGTCACTGCAAAGACAGGCCATTAAGGCCAAGTGAAGTTAAATATGAGTGATGAGCCGACAGTATTAAAATTACTCACCCGTTTAGATATTCCAGTGGAGCGCGTGATTAATGGTTTAGTTGAAGACAAGAATGATTTTAAGCACATTCTTGTGTTGGGTTTTGATAAAGATAATAAACTTACTTCGCGTTCCAGTACGTCAGACATAGGGCTTTTATTAGAGCTAATGGAACACTTTAAACATAATTTATTTGATGGTCAGTACGATGGCGAACCTTAGCAAGAAAGACCAACAGTTAATTAAGGAGGTTGATAGATTATTTGATAACTTTGAATACCATCGTTGCGTACCTAAATTTATTTTAGTGACGCAAAAACATTACGATGCATTATTGAAGTTAGAAAACTTAAATCATCCAAGAGAGCCATACCAGTACATTACGCATTATCAAGGCGTAAGAATAGACATAGAGCAAAGTAAAAAAAGAACACAAAAAAGATCGCATAGAGCATGAAACTATTAAACCTTATCCTTAATCGGGCAGTGAGTTTTAATCATAACTTAAAGAAAAGATATGATAGAAGCTGTCAACAACGAAATAATATTACCGTATAAGTATACGCCTCGCGATTACCAAGAAGGTTTATGGCGCGCCGCGTTTCCTGATTGGTACGGTATTAAAACTATTGCAGCTAAACGATATATTCTGGTATGGCATAGACGCGCAGGTAAAGATAAAACAACAATAAACTTTGTTGCCTGTAAAGCGATAGAAGAGGTGGGAAACTACTTGTATATGGCACCAGAACAGACGCAAGCCAAGAAAATTATCTGGCAAGGTATCGGTTCAGATGGTATGAAGTTTATTGATCACATTCCTTTTTCATTAATTAAAAAGAAATATGAAAAAGATATGTTGATTGAATTAATTAACGGTTCAACAATACAGCTTGGCGGTAGCGATAGTTACGATTCATGGATGGGAACAAACCCGCGTGGCATTGTGTTTAGTGAATACTCTTTACAAAACCCGCAAGCGTATAATTATTTTAGACCGATACTTGTTGAGAATGGTGGGTGGGCTGTTTTTATTTATACGCCGCGCGGCCACAATCATGGTTACGACATGCGTAAAGTTGGGTTACGTGAAAGCGAAGCCGGTAATCCTGATTACTATTATTCAGAAGAAGACATAACAACAACAAAGCGTGAAGACGGTTTACCTGTCATTACACAAAAAGATATTGATGAAGAAATAGAGGCGGGTATGCCGCCTGAGTTGGTTCGTCAGGAATTCTTTAATTCATTTGATGCAGGAAATATGGGGGCCTATTATGCGGACATTATCGAACAGCTTAGAAACAACGACCCTAGTTGTATTGGGCATTACCCTTACGATCCTACACGTCCTGTTATTACTGCTTGGGATTTGGGTATTCATGATGCGACTAGCGTTTGGTTTGTTCAGCCGTATCAAGGTGGGCCGCGTGTTATCGAATATTATGAAGAAAGAAACAAACCGTTAACCGATCATGTTAGTTATGTTTTAGCACGTAATTATAATTATTTAGAACATCTCGCACCGCACGATATTATGGTGCGTTCCTACGAAACAGGCAAGACACGTAAAGAACTCGCATTTGATATGGGTTTAGATTTTACCGTTGTCCCTCGCTTGCATATTGAAGACGGTATCGAAGCCGTTCGCGCATTACTCCCTCGATGTACTTTCCATGAAAGCGGAACCCTTGAAGGTGTTGAAGCCCTCTTTGGTTATGAACGCGCATGGGATGATCGTATGAAACGTTATCGCAATTCACCGACACATAATTGGGCAAGTCATGGAGCAGATGCGTTTCGTGTCTTAGCGACAGGTTGGCTTGATGAAGCTGATTATTTAACCGGAAATGCAGGCGATATATCCGTTAACCGCAACGTGAGTTGGTAGGGAGAATATTATGACACCAGAAGAAATAGTAGCGCGTTTTCGTTCACTTGAAGCGGAGCGTAGAAATTTAGATACTCAGTGGGAAATTATTAGCCACTACGTTATGCCTAATCGTGGTCGCTTCTTTGAAAAAGAAAGTGACTTTGAAGAGTCGATTAACTGGACGCACCGAGAACTTTACGATTCGACTGCGGTTGTTTCTGCGCGCTTACTGGCAAGCTCAATTCATTCAAACTTAACGACAGCGAGTGGCCGATGGTTTGGTTTACGTTTTCGTAGTGAGGAAATGAATAAAGACCATGAGGCTAAAGCATGGCTAGAAGAATGTGAACGCATTTTATATTACGCGATTAATGAATCAAATTTTAATTTAGAAATAGCAGAATGTTATTTAGATCTTGTTTCTTATGGGACAGCCGTTCTTTTACATGAGTCCGATGATGCAGGTGGCTTTGTGTTTAAAGCAACAATGGCCAGAGAAATATACTTTGAAGAAGGTTGGGATGGAAAGCTAACTGGTATTTATCGTTATAAGAAATATACCGCCTTACAATTACTTGAAAAGTTTCCCGATACCATTCCCGATACAATTAAAGAGCAAGCGAATGGTGCGGCAACCGCCAATGTACCACATGAAGTTATTCACTGTATTCGCCTGCGTTTAGAAAATAAAGATGCTGATGTATCTGATGATTTAGTACCCGAGGCGCGGCCTTACGAAGAACGTTATGTTCTTGCAAAATCTGCACATGAACTCACGGATAAGAAGAGCGGTTATTATGAAATGCCCGCTTATGTCATGCGGTGGGGTAAGGCAGCCGGATCTAAGTTTGGCGATTCACCGGCCATTAATGTTATTTCTGATATTCGTACACTGAATAAACTTGTCGAACTGGTTTTAAAGTCTGCGGAGAAAACCATCGATCCCCCTACGTTGACACAACAGCGCGGCATTATTGGTGATCTAAATTTAACCGCAGGTAGCGTGACTGTTGTTCGCGACATTAATGGTATTCGACCTTATGAGTCCGGTGCGCGATTTGATGTATCAGAATTGCAACGTGAACATTTAATAGAGACGATTCAAAATTCCTTTCACACCCGTCAGCTTATATTAAAAGACTCACCGGCAATGACGGCCACAGAAGTTAATGCGCGTTATGAATTTATCCAACGTGTACTTGGCCCTGTTGCGGGACGTATTCGTGCAGATGGTCTTGACCCTTTAATCAAGCGCGGTTTCTGGACGTTGTTCCGTGAAGGTCGTTTACCTGAGATGCCGGTTGTTGTGGCAGAAAGTATTGATGAGTTAGATATTGAGTACATGGGGCCACTTGCGCGCGTACAAAAAATGAATGACGTGCAAAGTACCGAACGTTTACTGGCAAATTTAGGCCAGATTGCTTCGATTGCTCCTGAGATTGTGGACACCGTTGATTGGGATAAGTTGATCCGTATGTATTCTGAACGCATTGGTGTACCCACAGAAATATTAAAAACCGAAGCGCAGGTTCGTACCATTCGCGAACAACGCGCACAAGCTCAAGCCCAACAACAACAAATGGAACAGGCAACACAGCTTGCAAGTGCAATGAAAGATGGATCGCAGGCAGACTTAAATGCGACTCAAGCGGGAGACACCAGTGGCTAACGAAAAAGAAACTGATAAATTAGCAGACGCTTGGCGCACCGCGCTTAGTGGGCCGCATGGTGATCGCATAATTACTGATTTGAGTTTTTATGCGAAACGCCAAGTCCATGTGCCTAACGATCCTTATTCCACGGCTTTTAACGATGGGTTGCGTACGATGGCAACCAATATTTTAACCATGATAGAGGAAGACAATGATGTTCCACATGAAACAAAAGTATTGCGCTGAGTTTAACGAAGACGATGCAGCCGCATGGAAAAATACGTTACCTGAAAGTATTAAAGATTGGGATGAAGTAAAAAACGCGAAAGATGGTGATTCGTTTTGGAATCAAATGAGCAATATGCGTTCAATGATGGGGCAATCTATCCGCATACCCACAAATGATGCGAGTAAAGAAGTTTTACAGGAATTTGACCAACGCTTAATAGATAAAGTGCCTTCATTGATGCGTAAGCCCGATCTTGAAGATGATGATGTGATGGCCTCATTTTACACTCAAATGGGACGACCCGAAGAAAAAGAAAAATATGTTGCACCCGATCTTAGCGCGCCAGAAGGTATTGTTTTAGATGAGAGTTTAGCCGGTAACTTTAAGGATATTGCCTTTAAGCACGGTTTATCACAAAAACAATATGAAGGTGTTGTTAAAGATTACACTGCCTCAAGCGTAAACGTGGCACAAAATCAGCTTGATTCACACCAACAAGGTATGAGTGATCTCAACAAAGAGTGGGGTGCGGCTTTCGATCAAAATATTGAACGTGCCGAAGCTATTCGTTCTAAATATTTTGGTGATGTTGTTGAAGATATTAACCTTGCAGGCGCGCCGATCGTTAAAGCATTTAACTCGATTGCTGAACGTTTTGGTAAAGAAGGTTCGTCAAACCTCATTGAAGAAACCAAAGAGCGGCCTAATGCTATTGCACCATTAGAAGCAGGTGAGCGACTAAACGAAATACTTAGCAATAAGGATCACGCTTATTGGATTGCTCAAGATCCGGCACATAAAGCAGCAGTTGATAAAGTGGTTACGCTAACTAAATTAGCCCATCCTGATAAAGATGACGCTAAGAGCGACTTGCATATTTAGAAGTCGTGGTCTATATTCCGATTATTGGGTAACGGGATTCCGTCCAAACAGAACACGTACATTATTCACGTTAAAGAATAAAGTCATTAGTCCCGCAATGGTGCAGGGGTAGCTTCGACGAAAGTTTAATCACTTTTAAAGGAGCTACTCAATATGGCTATTTCAATTAGTAACGTCTATATCCAGACGTTTGAAAATATCGTTCGACACCTCGCACAACAACGTCAAGCACGTTTGCGTATGACGGTGGATGAACGCGGCGTAACCTCTGAGAAACATAACTGGGAATTAATGGGCAAAAATGCCGCTGTTGCAAAAGTCGCAGCACGTGTTGCCACACCTGAAAATGATTCTGCTTGGACTCGTCGCGTTTCCGTTGCAACTACATTCCATGTAGGTGACACGGTAGAACAAGAAGATCCCGTTCAAATGCTTGTCGATCCACAATCAAACATTGCTCATTCATTAGCAATGGCAATGAAGCGCGCACAAGATGATTCAATCATTGCAGCCGCAACAGGTACCGCATTAGATGGTGCCGGTGCTGCTCAACCTTTCCCTGCGGGACAAGTGGTTGGTAATGGTGCAGGCGTTTTCACCTATGACGGCGTTACCGCAGTCTATGAAAAATTCATGCAAAACGATATTGACCCAGAAGAAACCAAGTACATGATTATCGGCCCTGTACAACTTCGTAAGATGCAACAACTCACCGAATACACATCAAGTGATTACGTCAATGTTAAAGCATTGGCGACTAATGGCTTCGTGCGTTCATGGATGGGTTTTGATTGGATTGTGTCTACACGGTTACTTGCACCTGCGGGCGGAGAAATATCTTGCTTTGCAATGACACGTCGAGCATTAGGCTTACAAATGAATAACGATATTTCTGTACGTGTTGCAGAAGATCCAAGTATTTCATTTGCATGGCGCGTGTATTGCTACGGCACATGGGGCGCGGTTCGCGTGGAAGATGAACAGATTGTTCATTGGCACTTGAAAGACTCATTAGTGTAAAAGCTTGAGTTTGGTAGGGGTGCAAAACTGCACCCCTATCTATATTTGGAGAAAATATCATGGCGCAAGGATTAGTTACTTCATACGGCTTAATTCATGAAAGTATTGTTAGTAAAGCGATTGCCACGTATGCCGATGTAGGTGTGGGCAATATCGCAATTATATATGGCAACAGTATTTCTATTCATCGACAAAGTGAAATTCGTTTACGTTTACTTGAATTGATGCAAGTACTTATTGAAGATGGATTTAAACTTCCCGCAGTCGCAACAAATTATATTTTTGTTACAACACCTATAGATGCAGGTAAACAAGGCGTTGCCGTTCAAGAAGCGGGCGCGATAGGTATTCCCGTTGAAGCCGATGTTTCGATTGTTTACTCAGACACTTTTGATAACGCACCCGCGTCAACATTAAATCTTGTTGCAACCATCGAGGCATTACTCGATCACTTACTTGATGATGTGCTGAGTGCGGCCTAATGCCACAGTTAAACGACTGTATTTTAGCAGCAACCGGTGGTACGCAAATTAGTGATTCATTGCTTGCGTATTACCAATTAAACGGCGCAACAAGTGGCGTGTTACATGATGCGGAGTATGAATTTTTAATCGCGCGTGGTGTTGCCGCAAGCCAACTTAATGATATGTGGTTTAGCTATTTAACAGGCAAAGCCTATACCGGCTCTTTAAATGACATGCTCTATCAGTTTTGGTGCGTGAACAACGGCGTACCTTAATCTATAAAATTTAATTTAAACGTAAGGGGAAAGACATGAAGGCAGGCGCAAACAGAACAGACATTATTGCGATTACTAAATTAGCAGAAGCAGGCGAAAGCATAGAATTTATTTCTGGAAGCTTACAAATTGACCAAGAGACGATTAAAAACTTTATGCCAAATAAAAACCCATCAAAAAGCAAGTCAGGCGAAAGCAAAAGTAAATTAGCTGATTCTTTCGCAGGTTAATCATTGTGGCCGTATCAGAAGTTTCAATTTGTAATTTAGCCTTGAGTTGGTTGGCGGGCAATCTCATTGTTTCACTTGATGATGATAATAATGAAGCCAAACTGTGCAAGGCAAATTATGAGTTATCGCGCGATAGCGTGTTAGAAACAATGGCGTGGACATTTGCAACAAAACGTTTTCGTTTAACACCAGAATTAAACACACCTGAGTGGGGGTATGAGCAGCAATTTACTTTGCCGCAAGAAATTATCACAACACTTGAGGTTACAGATAATCCAGTTAAACCTAACGGCACAAATGATTTAGATTGGCGAAGAGAAGAAAACCGTATTGTTTGCAATAAAGAAGTTATTTACGTCAAAGCGATTGTTCGTATTATTGATCCGGCAAGATTCCCGCCTAACTTCGTACAGGCATTAGCAGCGCGCATTGCAATGGAAATCTCTGTTCCACTTACTGAATCAAAAGAATTACTTGCCGCTATGGAGAGAAAATATTTAGCTTATTTGTATACCGCGTCAGCAACCGATGGGTTGCAAGGCAAGTCTGATTTAATTAATTCGCAAGCATTAACAGGAGTACGTGGCGGTGCCTTTCCCACCTCCTAAAAATGATTTCATCCACGATGCTGCACTTGGCGTTATGCAAAGTGTTTTATCGAATGATGATTTACGCCGCGCTTTAATTATTACCGCTAAGGATGAAGGCGTAAAGTTTGGTGAGTGGTTGGCCATATGGTCTTATGATCTTGCTGAGTATTTAGTGGCAGAAGGGGATGCGCGAGCATGATGAAGCTGCAACCTATTCAATATAGCTTTTCGTCTGGTGAAATTACGCCGCGATTGTATGGTAATACGCAGACCGAAGTATATCGTACAGGGGTTGCTGAACTTTACAATATGGTTGCTAGAGCACATGGCCCTGCGGTTTCACGCAGCGGTTCATTTTATGTCGATGAAGCAAAAGACAGCAATAACGTCAGAATTATTCCTTTTAATGTTGCGCGTGGTGAAGATTTCTTTTTAGAGTTTGGGCCATTATATCTAAGAATATATAACAGGGATGGAAGGATAGATTTAGCCGGCCAACAACTTATTATTGACCCCTCATATATTGATGAGTTTCTTTTCTGGACGGATAAATCGACAGGTAGCGGCACGGTTACTTTCTTGCATGACATTAAGGCGGTTAGTTTAGATAATGGCAGTGGATCAAATGTTGCCAGAATAGGACAAAAAACACGCACGATTGAAGCGGCTAATGTTGGGCAGCCGCATACGTTTAGCGGTTCATTTTCAGGTGATGGCATTTTACAAATATTAATCGGTACAACAGATGGGGCCAGTGATGTATTGAATGCCTCTGTTAATGTTATCGGTGATTTTAGTTTTAATTTTACGCCGGCCACCAATACAAATTGGATCACGCTTGTTAATTCAGGCGGCAACGGCACTTCTGCGGTTGCGTACACATCACATTTTCATGCGACAGGTTCCTTTGTTGAAATAACAACAACGTATCTTGCGGCTGATTTACCCGACATTCAGTTTGAAATGATTAGCTCACAAAATACGCTAATTTTAGCGCATAGCAGCCATCCACCAAAACAGCTTGTTTTAACATTGCCACTTGATTTTCAATTATCGGATATTGTTTTTACTGCACAACCTGCAAATTGGGTGGCAGGAAACTATCCGGCTGTTGTCACTATTTTTCAAAGTCGGTTATGGCTTTCTCGCACACCTAATTCTCTTCAAACTATTTGGGCAAGTCAGTCAGGTGATTATTATAATTTTGATAAAGGTACAGCTTTAGCAAATGAATCAATTCAAATTGACTTAGCTGCGTCCGGTGAAATTGAATGGATGCGTGGCCAGAAAGAATTAATGATGGGAACAGATTTAGGTGAAAGTAAAATAACGTCACAAAATGGCATTCTTACACCTTCGGATATTGATATACGTCAACAGTCTGCTTATGGAAGCGCCAGTTTATTGCAAGGACAAAACATTGGTGATCAGATTTTATATGTATCACCTGATCATAAAAAAGTACGCGCACTCACCTTTGATGAATTTCAGCAAGGTTGGTACTCGCCAGACTTAACATGGATAGCCGAACACATTACTAAGTCAGGAATAAAAGAAATCCATTATGCCCGCGATCCAGACACGTTGGTTTTATGTTTATTAAATAACGGAAAGGTCGCAGCATGTACTTATGATCGCTCTCAAAAATCATTAGGTTGGTCATTATTTGAATTTACAAATATGCCCATTATTTCAATGGCAGTCATTAACGGCGATTTAGGTTCGACGATTGTAGGTGCCGGTAAACAGAGCAATGGAAAGCTTGTTTTATTAATTGATGCAGGAACATTTGATGTTCGTGCAGAACTCGATAGCACGATTACAAGACCAGTTGAAGCCGGAAACATTATTACAGGATTAGGGCATTTAGAGGGATTAACAGTAGGCATTCATGTTGATCACGCACTTCATCCAGACAAGGTTGTAACGGGCGGTCAAATAACACTGGATTATGCCGGCACGAATGCAGCGGTAGGTTTGCGTTATACATCAAGACTAAAAACATTACCGCTCGATGTGGGTTCAACGCAAGGCAGTGGTTCAGGCAACATGAAGCATTGGGCAAAAATATATGTTCGTGTTGTTGATTCAAGTATACCTAAAATTAATGGGACACGGCCTGCAACAAGACAGCCTGCAACACCAATGAATCAGGTTGAACCTAATACGACAGAAGACATACAGGTGACTGATATTGGAAGAACACGTAAAGCACAAATAACTATAGAGCAAGACTTACCACTTAAACTTGAAGTGTTAAACCTCTTCGGCATTGTTGGACAAGATTTATTATGAATTATTATTTTACAGAAGAACATTTTACAGATGAGTTAATCGAAGAGATTAAACCGTTAACTGAATTAAGTTGGCGTGAAGCAAACTGCGCGCCAGAAACAATCTACGCCCCTAACTGGGACAAATATACAATGTTAAATGATAAAGATTATTTAAGATTGTTTACTGTTCGCTCAATCATTGAAAGCGAACTGGTAGGGTACGCCACCTTCTTAGTAAGTGAAACATTACATTCTGCGAATGTAATTCACGCCATGCATGACTCTCTATTTATTTATAAACCGCACAGAAAAAATGGAACAGCTAAAAAATTGATTGAGTTTGTTGAAAAACAATTCGTATTAAATGGTGTAGACACGATGGTGATGAGCGTTATGACGCACCGCGATTATTCAAACACATTAAAGCAACTTGGCTTTACGCATAGTGAGTCAAACTACATTAAGAGGTTAGCGTAATGGCTATAGGTGCAGCAATACTTGGCAGTATTACATCTACTTCTGCGGTGGGCGTATTCGCAAGTGTCGTCGGAGGCATTATGGCTGTTCAAGCAGGTGATGCACAGCGCGAAGCGGGTTCTAAAGCACAGTCAGCGGCAGAAGCAAACGCGGCCTCAATAGAAGAAGAAACTGCGATAAATATTGAGCAACTTCGACGCACACAAGGGCAAACGTTAGGTTTAACGAAGGCAATTATTGGTGCAAGCGGCGTGAAATTTGATGCACGTAAAATTGGTCGCGTGTCTTTTAGTGAAGGCGGGGTAGATGTTACGCAAAGACGGGCAGGCTTTACGACAGGTAATGATTACTCAGGCAATGCGCCGCAAGAAGAATTTAATCCTGCGACAGGTGAATATGAAACGCCGGTCTATGAAACAACCACAAAAGAAAAAGGTTTCGGCAAACAACTCACAGGAGAAACGCAAGGCAGTTCAGCTTTTTTATATCTGCGTGAAATGAAACGAAACTTTGCAACCGACTTAGGCTTTATGGGTAAACAAGGCCGAAGCCGTGAAAAAGTGGCGCGCTTGGGTGGTCAAGTTGCAGCAGCACAAGCAAGTGCGGCAGCAACAAGTTCGTATGCGTCTGCGGTTACTTCTTTTGGTAGCGCGTTCAAGAAAACACCATAATGAAATTACCTAGCATAAATTATAAGCAGCGCGCAGCATTGGCAAAAGTTGATCCAATGGATTATTTGCGTATTGGTAATGCAAAAGCACAAGGCTTAAAAACAGTGGGCAAACTTGTGGAAGATGCAGGTGAGGCGTATTACAAGCAAGAGTCTGTTACGCAAATGCAGACAGGTGAGCTTACTTACAATGAAAGCCTAGACGGCATTCAGCAAAACCTAAAACCACTTGTAGTTAATGAAGAGACAGGTAAAAACGAAGGTGCTTGGTTAAACGGCCAAAAAGATTTTTCTCAACAAGAACGTGAAATTCGTCAGGCTTCATTAGATAAAATGACAACGCCACTTGCGAAGAAGTTGTTTAACGAGCGAGCCGATAGAAATTTAAACCAACGTAAGCGGACAAATACAACTCAACTACTTGGTTTTCAAAAAGAACACAATGTTGCCATATTACAAACAGGAATAGACCGTTATGTAAAAGCAAAAAATTATGAAGCCGCTATTGATTTAGTGGGCCAAGCCTTTGCAGTTGACACCATTAAGGAAGGTGCCGCAGTAAAGCAGGTTATTGAGCTTCGTTATGAGAAAACAAATTATGATTATGCAGTCGAAGTGGACGGTATAGATTCTGAGAAGCAACTTATTCAGTACCGTAAAAATATAAATAACAGTTATTTAAAAGATGTAGACAAAAATAAAAATATCGCTGCGGCTGAAACTGTCATTTTAAATAAGAACCGCAAAAGCATGGATGATGTTATTCAAGCGGTTGCCAATGATACAGATGGTACGCCTTTAAAAGCGTATGCCGCAGGGCAAGCCGCGCTTGATGCGTTAAAACGTAAAAGTGCAGAGCAGTTAGGTGGTGATGAAGACTTTAAGCAAGACGTTTATTTTTCAGCAAAACAAGTTCTTGAACGTTACTACACTAAAACAGTGAAAGGCTATCAGGTCTTATCAGACCGTGACACAAAAAAACGTGACTACTTAGAGGGCCGCGCTGTTGCGACATCTAAATTTAATGTTACGGCATTGTCTGATTCTTTTCTGATAGATAAATTTAATTACACCGCTAAAGGGGCAAGTGATTATGCGCGTAACTTTAAAAACGAAGACCCAAGCTTAAACGCAGTGTCCGATGAAGACTTCTTGACAAATAAATTAGGTAAGGGTGATTTATATGTTAGCTTTGTTGAGCGAACAGGTAATCAAGTCCCCGTGTTAGAGAATACGCTTAACGCTGCGTTAACCTCAAATAATGGTGAGCTTGCATACGGTGCGGCGGCTATAGCTTATAAGATAGGGCAAGCTAAACCTTCTGCGCTTTACGCTGCGGGTAAGAAAAATAACATGAGTATTATTAATACTCAGATGGAGCTATTAGGTAAAGGGTTTGATGGTATTGAGAGCGCAATAGAAACATTAAAACTTTATAACAAAGTATCGCCAGAAGAGA
>VAPA010848050.1_pt1 | contig 13095 bp, 7 predicted proteins | sample 3395041 | NCBI WGS metagenome assembly VAPA01 (sample SAMN08290432, study PRJNA428436) | hydrothermal vent metagenome | isolation source: Deep-sea hydrothermal vent chimney | place: Indian Ocean: Southwest Indian Ridge | depth 1973 m m
CGCTCCCGTCGCTGCCGAAAGATTTTTGGAAGTTATTGAGGAGGCAGGAAGAGCGGGAGAATTTATTAGACCGGGCGGTATTACTGGTGCCGCCATAGGCGGAATTACCGGCTTAGCTTCGATAGGTCAAGATCTTCTTGGTGTTGGCCTTGATGCCGCAGAGGGCTTTGCTACAGCAGAAACCAGTTTAAACAATTTGAATGCTGCGATAGATGATTATAGCGAAAGGGCGGCGCGATTGGCGGCCGGCGAAAGTATTTTTGATATTATCGCAGGCGATTCGGGAGTGTCGGAAGATATGGCCGAATTCACTTTGGAGCGAATAGATGCCGAGAAAAAATTGTCAGATTTGCTTCCTGAATTAACTGCAGCCGAAAAAGAATTGGCCGATATACGAGGGGATTTTTCGGATAAAGCAAGTGAAAAACGTTTTGCTATTAAACTAAGATACGAAAGAGCCATAGAGGATATTGAGGAAAGATCGGCTCGACGGGCTATCGAGATACAGACGCAAAAATTAGAAAAACTAGAAGATTTACAGATTTCCTATCTGGCAAGATTTAGTGATATAGGACAAGATCTATCTGATGATGAAGAAGATATTGCTCGCCGACATGGTCGAAAAACCATTCAAATTGAAGAAGATTTGGCAGATGATAAAATTAAAATCCAGGAAGATTATCTTCGCCGTCTAGATGAAATCAATAGAAGATTCGATTTTGATACCCAGGAAGCTGTTAGAGCCAATGATGCCATTGCTTTCCTGCGCATTCAAAGACGTAGAAAATTTGAACTTAATGAAGCAAAGATTCGAAGAGATGAAGATATCGATGATTCTAAAGACAAGGCTGAAAAACGGCGTCAAGGACTCAAAGATACATTAGAATTTGAACTTGAAGATGCCCGAATTGCTAATACAAGAAAGCTGCGTGATTTAAATAATTGGCTGAACGCACAAACAGATGCCATAGATTTGTGGGAAGATCGGCAAGAAGCAAAAAGACTTCTGCGATTGGAGCAACAAACAGATGATGCCTGGACTGCCCAAAATCGCCAAATGGCCGATTATGTGAATTGGTGGCTCGATATGAATATCGAAACCAACAGAAGCGCTACAATCCTTGAAGATCGAATGGAACAAATGCGCATTAATCTTACAAAAATTCTCTCCAGATTCCCTAGTTTCAGGAACATAATCGATCCAGAATTATTGCGAAGTTTGGGTCTTTCTAGAATGATACGCGGGGCGGGAGAAAGGGAGGGATTAGAAACCCAAATCAGGGGAGGGAGTGGGGGGAGAAGAGCGGGTGATCGCACAGGTGCTCCGCCAGAAAAAACAACTCCTCCAACGGAAATACAGAGCGGAACTGATGCTCAGATTAGACAAGCTCGTACCTTAGCCTCTCAGCAAGCTACAACATTGGGTAAATCACAAGCTACATTTCAAGCTATACAAAACGCCGATTATCCAACTCTATTAGCCATGATACAGGAATTTGAGCGAGAATTAGGGGGTGATATAACAAGTTTGCCGCCTCAACAACAGGAACCGCCTTCTAAGGATACAGGCTATACAGGAGAACAACCCAGATCTGCTGGCTTCCCCGGACTAGAAGAAATGTCTCACGACGAAGCCCTGGATATCGCTTACGATTTAGGCATCAAATTAGGTATGAAAGTCAAAGACATTAATACAATAATTAGGGCCTACAGTACAGAGAGATTAAAGGACCAGATATTGCTGTGGTTAGCCCGGCTGGAAGGGCGACAGTTTGGTGGGCCGGTTCAAGCAGGTAAACCTGTTATCGTCGGCGAGCCTCTTCCTGGCGGCCGGCCGAATCCGGAAATATTTGTTCCCAAAAGCGATGGAACTATCATCCCCTTAAACAAGCTGGCTGGCTTGGATCAAGATATTCAAGCCACAGATTCTTTTTCGCCAACCGATATAACGTTACGGCAAATGTTTTTTAGCCCACCATTCCTTGGTGGCGCTAACCCGCAATCGATTGACAATAGTCGATCTGTAAATGTTGTTAATCCCGAGGTGGGTCTTGGATTATCGCCAATTGAGATTGCCGAAATTAAGCAATTATATGCACAACTGAGACTAGAGGAATCATTAGTATGACTGTGGTAAGTGTTTTAGGTTGGCGAATAGCCTCAACAGAGGCAGGCTTGCAAATAGGCGCGTTCTTTGCCCGTGGGATACCGCCGCCAGATGTCTTTGAGTATAAGGATTATTCTGAACGAAGGCCGCAGTCTCAAGGCGGGCAATCCAGGCATGGATATAAAAATATCACCGTTGTTTGGAATAGACTGGATATTAAACAAAGCAATGCGCTGCGCGATGTAATTCAGGCAGGCATAGATGATGTTGGCTATGTTTATTTAACCTTAGACCGCAGTAATGGCAGCGCATCCGGCAGAGATTGGATTGATGTATATGGCTATCCACAAATGCCTGATTTCAGACCTATTGAGAATTCGGGTGGACTTATGCACGGTTCAATTACTTTTGTTTTAAACGCCATTGTAATTGTTAATGATCCAGCATCTTTCTAGGAAAGTTAAGTGCCAACTATAAGCCTCGACACATTAATCCTGGCTGGTTCATCTGAATCTGTTTCGGTGGGAATCCTGGCGCATATCCAGGTGAATACTCTAACCCTAACAGGAACAGCGCAAACACCCTATCCTCTAGTTAATATAATTACAGAAGGGGAAGTGGCGCTGCTGCGTGCCCAAGAACATGAAATTAAGATTTGGGCTAATGCACTTGTCCCACAAACGCTTTGGAGCGCCAGGATAAACGATGTATCAATTGGTCGGAACGAGATCGCAATTGCATTTGACAGCGGCTCTGGGGCCAATTTTAGCCTGATTAGCGGCGGTATGTCCCTTTGGGTAGGTTCTACTGCCGGTGCCCGAGATATCGCCGAATTAAGGATAAATGGAGCGCCTGTTAGCGGCGATGGCGGCGTTACAGGTACAGCCAATGTCCATTACCATCCTTGGATATTGGCGAACAACCAATATCTGTCCTTTATATTCGATTATCCAGTAATCCAAAAGTTCCCTTATATAGATCCTGATGATAACAATGCGTTCAAAAAAGATAGAAATATCGCCTATACAGATGAGAATACGAAACCAACTCCGGTGTGCATATGTGGCACAGATCGGGCAAAGTGGCTAACAGGTGGCACAGCTGTTTTTAATGTCGATGCTTCAGATTCTTATGCCATTGCCGATGGCGCAACAATCGCTTCATATGCTTTAAATGTTTTGCCGTCTGCAGGCAGTTCTACGGTGTTCAATACAACTACTGGCGAGGGTACCGTAACCTTTACCCAAACAGGACAATGGTGGCTGGAATTTATAGCTACGGATTCCAATGGGAAAAGCCAATATTCGTGGCGTTGTTATTGGGTTAACGATCCTGATCCAAGTGCGTCTGACCGGCCCATGTTTGAATTCACTGGCTTGCGCTTAAATGGCGATTGGGAGCGGGGGGGCTGGAGCGGTTCGTTCCAGGCTCATAATAATGCAGCACTCGCCGATATACCAGACAAGACCAGAATATTGATTTGGGCCGAAAATAAGTACGGCTCCAATGCACAGGCTATTACTCTTTTTCCTTCTCATGACATTGAAACCGTTTTTGGCGGTTACTTAACTCGTGATACTACCAACCAAGATCTCAAGACCGGCGTTGGGCAGGTCAACTTCGAGATTCATACCCCAGAAGAATTGCTTAGACGTTTCAATTATAGCGTTGATATAACTGCTATCGAGGGGACACCTTCAAAATGGTACGAATATGAAAAATGGATGACTGTCGGCCGAGCCGTACATCATCTATGGAAACATCATTCATCCATATTTGGCGCATGTGACATCATAGGCTTAACTACTAATTCATTCCCTCGCCCAAGTGTACAATTCGAAGAAGGAGATCTGTACACTATGGCAGATGGCATCATGCGCAATCAAGGAATACGCATGCATGCTGTAAGTGATATGGGAGGGCGTATCCATATATCATATGACCTGCAATTATTAATTGATTACACCAGGCCAAAATATCAAACTGCCTTTAATATGACTATGGACGATATCAGCGGCCAACTCGAATTAAGGCGGGAGCCAGTTAACCAGGCTGCTTTTGTCAAAGTGTCTGGTTTTTATTGGGATGGGATTACTTTTACTACTGATGCAGATGGCAATACTATTGGTGATGCAACGCCAGTTTGCGCCTCTGCCCCCGGCCTGTCTCCAGCCCATTCTGGAGCATCTATTTTTGTGGTAGATAGACAGACTGTCTATGGGCAAACCCATATCAATAGGTTGGCCGGCCGATACTATGCCCAAAGAAACAATGAATACCGGTCAATCCCTATAAATTTCCATGGCAACTATTACGGTGTGTTCGATGTAGCTTATGAGCACTGGTATACCTTGTCATTGCTTACCGGGGATACCGCGCGAGGCGTTGTCTGGACAGAAAAAAAGCTGGCCTGCCGCAGCGTGTCTGTACAATTTGAAAAAGGAGTATCTAGAGTAACTGCCATCTTCGAGGCTGAAATGGATGCTATTGAAGGAGAACCCGGTTTTTGCATGGATACAATTCCCGAATACGGGGGTGGCTATCCTGATATTGTTAATGAAGATGCCCCTGACGCTTTGGCCACAGCGGGTGAATGATTGTGTATTTTAAAACCGGTTACGAGAATGCCTGGTCGCAACGTTCTACCAAAGTTGTTTCCGATATGATCCAGGATCCGTTCTGGCCCACTAAGCAAAGTAGCGATGCCAGCAACGATGCTATTCTGTTTGATTGTGGCGTGGGGTTTATACGGAGATCTATTGACGGTGGTCAGAATTGGATCGTTGTGACGCCGTCAACTAATCCGCCTAACGATGCCGCAGACTCTCCTATTCCAACAGTTTCTAGCTTGGATTTTATACAAGGGGACGCCAATTGGACTTATACAGATGAATTTGTTTTTTTAGCCAGATGGAAAAATATTGACGACGATTGGCGATCATGGTTAGTGTATACCGATGACAATGGTGGTAGCTGGTCGTGGCAGTCGATTGGCGCTGAAGCAACAATTCCCGGTTCTGTAACTACAACTACAACCACATCTTATTTTGTTACATTTGCCAACGAACTTGCATCGGTGCAGATGTCAAGCACCAGGATATTGAGTGTTCTGAACGATGATGGTGGAGGGCAGGCTGTTTTAATAAGTGTTGATACCGGGGCAGGAACAGTTACCGAATTAGACACTTTGAGCTTGACTGTGGGGGGGAGTGACAACAGGATTGTTCGCTTAACAGACGAGAAGGCCCTAATATGCTATTTAAGCGGTGGGGCTTCTTTGCGTGCAACAATATTGACTATCACAGGTGACACTATAGTTCAAGGGTCTGAATTAACTATAGTAAATGCAGTGGCAATAGGTTTAGCAAATGGTTCTTCATCTACAAGGGCATGGGTAGCTTACAACGAGTCTGGCGGCAATGTGAATGTTCAAGAGTTATCCATAAGTAATACCACCATTTCTATATCTGGCAGCCCTATTCAATTAACTACAGATAATGTATTGGATTTATCCATACACGCTATCACACCCTCCGGAACGTTTGATGGTTTGTTAGTAACATATCGCAATGCCACCGTATCTAATAGACCTTATGCTCAAAGGATCAGTTTTAGTCCGACAACTGTTGGCGCACAAGCGCAGCTTGATGCTAACGCCATGTCAATAATTTCGCATATTCAGGACGGTGTGCGTAGACTGGCTCCGGTAGCAACCAATTCCGCGTTTTTTGCATATGTCTGGATAACTGCTTCCAGCAATACATTGAATATGATATGTATTGATGCCTCTTCCACCATATTATCCACCGGAGCCATTCTCGCCGGATCGGCCAATTCTGAATCGCCAAGCATAGATACACATGGTACAAATGTCTGCTTGGTGGCATATAATTATGATACAGATACCGAGTGCAGGGCCTTTACACTTTCTGTCGACACATCAACATTGGCTCTTACTGACAACGGTGATGACTTTCTCGTATACAACACTGCCAACACCGGTAATAATACTAGCACTATCTCGTTGTCTACTTCAAAAGCGATCATAGCACAGACCGTGGTTAGTGATTTGCATCATCATTTAATTTCCATATCGCCTGGCGGGGTCTCTGCTACAAGGGTGTTAGGGTTATCTATTGGAAAAGGGCTGGGTGCAACTGTATATATAACCACCCATGACGCTGGTCTAAATGAATTGTTATTATCTCTATATTCTTTGCCGGGTCTAACAGAAGATACGGTTTTATCGCTTGGCGCGGCTTCTTCTGCAGAAGTCGATAATCTAACCCGGTTTGCTTATCCATTTGCCGGAATTGGCGACGATGATTGGGTGATAATATATGGATTGATGAACGATCCTTACACCCTCGGTGATCCTGTCTATGTGCTCGAGTCAGATGATGGCGGCGCTACCGCTTCTCTAGTCCCAGTAGACAGCACTTGGGCTTCAGGAGGCTGTGGCGCGTTATGGATGGAGTCGGACGGCATGATGTATGCTATCCGCAATTTGGGATCTTCTTCTAAGTTGTATTATGGTAATGCCGTTGTCGAACTTAATTTGATGTCTACACTCCCTTTTCCAGCAGGCGTCAGCCCACACGGAATAAAAGTAGATTCTAATGATTTATCTGTCTATGCAGCGGCCGATGCCGCTCAATCAATTATGGTTGCAAAATCTTTTCCACTTTACGCAAAATGGATTGATATGACCTATGACCATGGCGTTGCTGGTAAGATAAACAGCTTGGAACTGCTATAAAAATGTACTTCAAGGCTGGTTACGAAAACGCCTGGTCGCAACGATCTACCAAAGTCGTTTCTGACATGATTCAGGACCCGTTCTGGCCTAGTAAGCAAAGTAGCGATGCTAGTAATGATGCTATCTTATTTGATTGTGGAATAGGCTTTATCAGGAGATCGGCCGATGGTGGTCAGAATTGGACTGACATCACTCCTGCATCGAATCCGCCAAATGATGCCGGCGATAGTCCTGCTCCTTCGGTTCTTAGCTTGGATTTTATTCAAGGTGACGCCAATTGGACTTACACAGATGAATTTGTATTTATTGCTAGATGGAAGAATATGAGTGATGTGTGGCGCAGTTGGTTGGCGTATACAGATGATAATGGCACAACATGGACCTGGAAATATATCGGTGGAACTGGAGGTGGTTCAGGTGTTACGTTTCAGGAAGCAATAGGTTTCTATGACACTGGCGTTGGACCAAAGTTGTCGTCATGGGATGGAGCGCTTGGTTGGGATAGTTTAAATTATCAATCAAGAGGTAATTGTGTACTTTCGGCAACCAAGGCCATTCATATAGCAACGCAATGCAACAGCGACCCCCCATATACCGATATCGTCGCCTTCATAATTACCATAGATAGTAATGGCGCTATAACCTCTGTTACTGGACCGACAACCATTTTAGCGACCACGGACAGCAGCCAAAATAGATGGTCTGCAATAGCCCGAATATCAGATACTAAATTTATTGTTGGCTATGTGGATTATGAATATTTACCTGCGCCGCCTTGGACTGTATGGTTTCCATTAAGAGCCAAAATATGTGATTTGGTCGGCGGTACAAGTATCTCTGTAGGGAGTGCAATAGATATTGTTGGCACAAGTGAAAATCAACCTATTGGGGAATTTGATATTGTCGTGCTAGATAGTACAACAGTTGCTTTTCCTATGGTTTATGGCAGTGCCGTTGCGTCTGATGAAATGGCTGTCAAAATCTTATATGGAATTGCTGGACAAACGGGATCAGTTGGCTCTATACAACAATTAGGTGACGGCAACATTTATTTTTATGTCCGGGGAACTGCTATGGATAGTACGCGGTTCCTTGTTCATATGTGTCAGGGAGATGTTAATGAAGGAAATGGCGTAGTTGTAGGTGTAAGGCACACTGGCAGCGGAACTTGCTCATTTGGAACACCAGATTTTTTCGATGAACTGTTGCCGGCAGAAAAGGGCAGCTGGCAAATTCGAGGAGCTTTTGGCATAAAATTAACAGATACAAAATGGGTTGTTACTTATTGGCGTAGCCCAAGTTCTGCCGGTTACACCAAGCGTGTAGGCATATTTACGCCAGCTACTTTGGCTGTTTCGGTTACAGGAGCTTTACATGCTTCTGAAGACGATCAATCTATAGCGCGACTTGCCGACGATGAATTTGTAGTGGTTGCCGAAGATCCTAGTGCTCCTGGCAATGCCGCTATTCGGGTTCGCAGATACACTGTAAGCGGCAGCACAATAAGCACAAATGGTGGATGGGTTACTTATTCCTATTCCGGCTTCACAAAGGCGATGTACTTATGGCATGCTGAGCATCTAAGCCCTATCCCGGGTACCAATATGTTCCTAAGTTCTAGTACCATCAATGACATTGATGTGGACTGGGGCGCATCTGGGATTACCGATTGCGATAATCTTTGTCGGGCTTTTACGTTTGAGGCCCCTACTGGATTATCTGAATCAATTAAAGGGTTGGGGGTAAGTGTTGGCAAAGGCGCTGGGGCCAGGGTATATGTGACTGGCTGGGATGGTACTAATCTTTATTTGATTGATTACGACCTGCCAGCTTTAACCCTTTTCGACAGCTATTCACTAGGCTTGGCCACAACCGCCAATTACGCTTATCCATTTGCTGGAATAGGCGACGATGATTGGGTGGTTGTATATGGGTTGATGAATGATCCTTACACTCTTGGCATCCCCACCTACGTTATCGAGTCAGATGACGGCGGCTTAACAGCTTCTCTAGTCCCGGTCGATGGCACCTGGTCAACCGGGGGTTGCGGCGCGTTATGGATGGAATATGATGGCATGATGTATGCTATCCGGAATCTAGGATCTTCTTCTAAATTATACTATGGTAATGCCGTTGTTGAACTTAACTTGATGTCTACACTTCCTTTTGCGGCAGGCGTTAATCCACATGGTATAAAAATAGATCCTTATTCCCTTGCAGTTTACGCAGCGGCCGATACTGCTCAATCAATTATGATTGCAAAATCCTTTCCGCTTTATGACAAATGGATAGATATGACTTATGATCACGGCGCTGCCGGTAAGATAAACAGCCTGGAATTATTGTGACTACTCTCCCCTATAAGGGGAACTTCTAGGGTACCCAATTAGATTGGGTACCCACAGACGATAGCCCTCGTCTGAGAATGTTTATTGTAGTGTATTTATGTATTATGATCAAATACATCAGTTAGGTGCTTGTATCTCCCCCTTAATTAAAAGAGGGGGTTTTATGCGCCATTTCTATAACGCTTGCGCATCATGGTATAATGTGCTTAATTGTTGCGCCGCAGAGCCGCCATTCCTTCTTACATAGAGGATCGGGGGCTTTTTATTTTGGGATATAAATGACACTCACGATCCGCGATATTCGAGAAAGGGAAAAAGAAGAGCAACGAAAAATCTTTGAACCTTTCCACGGTGATCGCCCAGCTGTTATAAAAAGCGTAGATGGCAATACACGTCCATCTAATCAACCAGCAATGACATGGGTTGCATTCTATAACCAACCCGAATCTCGCGTATTGGTTCACAATCCCACCGCCAACGATGTAGCAGAGACACCGGTTTGGGTTGGCCCAGAAAACGCTTCATCTCCTAGATTAATTATTAAAGGCATTTATTATGGGGGAATATCGACCGAGGTCGATACTACCGAGGGCGGTGCTCTAGGAGTTAGCCCCCATGCCAAGACGCAGCAATATCCATCTGAAAGCAACCCTGGGCCAGATAAAATCCTCGTTTATCAGCCAGCCCTGCAACCCCTGAAAATGACTGGCAATGGAACGGATTTAACCGTCACCATCCAGCCCCATTTATACACAAAGAATGGCAGACCCAGGTATTTCTCGGGGGGCAATCTTGATTTAACTTCCTCGGTGCCAGGAACAGCTAATACAAAACGTAAAACTCTAGTCTATCTGGACGAGAATACAAATGTATTGAGTATAGTTGATGGCGGCACTGTTTCATCGGCAGGCGCTCTTCTTTCTCCCCTGGCAACCTTGCCTGTCGGCGGCCGGATGATTGGCTATGTTGAACTAACCAATGGGCAAACATCAATAACCACTGCTACACATATAGAAGATTGGAGAGACACACTTAAGGGAAGAGAAGATGTCACTGGCGCTACTACTATCAATCCCCACATAAAAAGTTACACGCTTGAAGTAGAATTTCTGTCTAGCGCAACAGGCACCGTCACTTTAAGTTTTCAGGATGCCAATGTCCATGATATTACTTTAACTGGCAACACTATACTAGCCATCAATGATCCCCCCTCGAATTTAAGATACGGGGAAATGAAGATTATTGTCCATCAAGACAGCACTGGTGGATATACTCTTTCTTGGCCAGTCAATGTTTGGTGGCCAGGAGCAACCACGCCAACCATGTCCCCAGCGGCCGATGCTGTAGACATGTATGAAATTGTTACGCTTAATGGCGGTCTTTATTATCTCGGCCGGACTCTTGCTGCTTATGGACCTTCTCCGGCAACAATCACGGTTGATGTTCTTACTTTATCCGGTTCAGCATTGTCAATATCTATCGGTCGAGGGGTTATAGTAAACGCGCTTGCTTTGACCGGATCGGCCGAAACAATTACGGTAGTAGGAGGTCCAATTTCAGTAACTATGAATGCATTAACACTAGCTGGCACCGCTGAAACCTGCACTGTGGTATAAAAACAAGTGTGCTATGTCACGAATTTTACATGACGAAAATAATGAGGCTATTACAACAATTAATAGAATACAATAAAGGGGCTACATGATGGAACAAGAAGAAGTGCGTTTCCGGCAATTTTCTGAACAGGTGCAGGGGAACAAGGAACAGATTTTGCTTATGACCAATATGCTTAAGCAACAAGGGGCGAAGATTGATAAAATCTATGAATCGCTTATTGGCAATGGTAGCCCAAAATCGATTGTGGCGCGATTGCTGATAGCTGAAAAGTGCCAGAAAGATGCTGCAAAAGACCAGCATGAAATGGCGGTTACTATGGAAAAACTCAGTTCTTGTGTAACTAAATTAGATAAACGATCTGCTAATGATTACAGAACCATCCAGGACCTAAAAGGGGGACAAGATGATCTTAATGAAGGGCAAGATAATTTATCCATAAAACTTGATGAGAACACAAAGACAATTGCGGCGTGGCGCAACAGGGCTGTTGGCATTGGGATTGGAGTTGGTCTAGGAACCAGTGTCATCATATACTTGTTACAACAGATTTTCTCTAATGTTACCATTCCATAGATAATGCCATTTAATCGATTAAGTTCCAAAAGGTAGCATTATTTAATAGATTAAGTTCCGAAAAGTAGCGTTATTTAATAGACTCAGTTCCGAAAAGTAGCGTTATTTAATAGACTCAGTTCCGAAAAGGAGGAACAATGTTTTTTGCTCAAGCAATAGAAATTAAAGAGTTCACACCGGGATTGTTGATATTTATTGTAGGTATTCTGCAATCCCTTTTCTTTGAGTATGTGCCTGGTGTAGAAGCCTGGTACGGGAAACTGGGAGATAAATACAAAAGATTGCTCCAGGCCGGATTGTTGTTAGCCATTACCTTGATTATCTTTGGTTTAGGATGCGGCAATGTGATCGGCGGCATTGAATGTAGCCAGGGTTCGATAATTGAACTACTTCTGGTCTTCTTTGCAGCTTTAACCGGCAACCAGGTCACACACAGAGTCTTCCGGAAAGAACATTCTGATCCCGTATAAACACATCGCGATAACCCCGATTTAATTTTAGCGCGTTTCAGCGAGGATATGCCATGCCTGCTTTAGAAGATTACAACGAACTAATGGCCTTGAAGCCTTATCAGAAGATAGGCTTCCATGTTTCTGTTGGCGGCAATCGTAATGGTATTGGGCTTTATTATGCGGCCCTTGACCAGGCGGGGATACCTATTAACCTTATGTCGGCCGATGATTATGGCGCGTGCAAAGAGGTGGCCGATATATCGAGAGCGTCTGGGGTGCCGCATGTCATTGCCTACCGGCTAACCACTCAAGGACAGAATGACGGCTACGATTATGATGTGCCTCTATATAGTTCTAGTCCAACTAATGCAGCCCATGTTCATTGGCAGGCTGTAAGAGCCAAGCTGTCCCCCAATTACGACAAAGAAAAAGTCTGGATTGTTATCTGCAACGAAGTTGATAAAAACCGGGCCGATTGGTTGGGCGAATTCGCCTATGAATATTCTTTATTGACCAGAGACCAGGACTTTAAAGCTGTGTTCTTTGGCTTTGCTTCTGGCGAACCAGAATATGATGCCTGGGAAACAACAGGTATGCAAAAGTTCCTGAAAGAATGCGCGAAATATCCGCATCTATTGGGCGTATCACTTCACGAATATAGCTATAACGTAGATGATATAAAAGATGGGTTTGGCTATAAAGTTGGACGTGTTGCCACCCATTTATATGCTGTTTGTGATGGGCTGCAAATTCCCCGGCCGACAGTGCTTATAAGTGAATGGGGCTGGCAAGCAACCGATGTCCCGGATCTCAATCCTGGATTGAGTCATATTAAAGACATAGCCGACTTTTATTCTCAGTTCCCCCAAATTCTAGGCGCTCACATATGGTATCTTGGATCTGGATTTAGCAATATAGCTAATCAGGTGCAACCCTATATCGAGCCTGTAAAAGATCTCTCATTGGTTTACGAGGCACCGGGCGTTTCTCCCCCAGAACCGCCAGCGCCTCCGCCTGCAGATGAAACGCTTGAACAACATCTGTGGCGCGTTTCGGTCGAGGAACAAATTAAGACTGGCTTGCGCCTTAATCCCGATGCAGCCCTACAAAAAGCGTTGTTGGACAAGTCCATAGAGGATCCGGCCGATCCAGTTAATATCGCTATTAACGAGGTCTATACCGATTATTCTGGCACCGATTACGCCACTCAAGCAGGCGAAAGACTTCGGACCGGCGAAA
>VAPA010145183.1_pt1 | contig 13056 bp, 12 predicted proteins | sample 3395041 | NCBI WGS metagenome assembly VAPA01 (sample SAMN08290432, study PRJNA428436) | hydrothermal vent metagenome | isolation source: Deep-sea hydrothermal vent chimney | place: Indian Ocean: Southwest Indian Ridge | depth 1973 m m
ACGCGACATCCCTGTCGCGCAAGGTTCCGTAAAAGCATTCCAGCGGTTACGCCTCGATAGTGAAGTAGTCTTGGGTGGAAGGGCTCAAAACCCCATTTTTCAGGGATGAAAAATCGGAGCGTACATGGATGTATTCACCGCGTGTTTTGAGCGGTTTCACCCGAGACAGCCCGGTAACACAAGTCGAGGGCATTTTAAATTTCCAGAATTGTAGATGGAGAATTATTATGGACAGTAGTGAGTCTTGAGTCCGAAAAGTAATGCAGAGAGTTTTTTATTTCCCATCTTTGTTTGCTGGAAATGGCTGAATTTTGTATGGTTTACGATCTATGAGCTTTAAACACACGAAAACAATAATAATCTGGGTTTTTCTTTGATTTTTTCCCGCAACCTGCTGATCGTAATGGGTACGACTTTCGTTGCCTTTTCCACCCTGTATACGCCGCAGCCGATGTTGCCGATGCTGGCCGAGCAGTTTTCTATATCCTCGGCCGATGCCGGGTTACTAATGACAGTGACTTTATTGCCGTTGGGCTTCGCCCCGGTGGTGTACGGTTATTTTTTGCAGGCGATCCCGGCCAAATTGATGCTTTCGGTTGCCTTGTTTCTGCTCATGCTCGATCAATTCGCGTTTTACTTTGTGAGTGAGTATTGGCACCTGTTGGTACTTCGTGCGCTTCAGGGGTTGCTGTTGCCGGCAATTTTTACCGCGTTGATGACCTATTGTGCGACCGTAGTGGCAAAAGACCATATCCGCAACATGATGGGCTGGTATATAGGAGCGACCATCGTCGGTGGTTTCGGTGGTCGAGTGATTGGAGGGTTTTTTGCAACCTCATTCGACTGGAGAATTGCCTTTGTAGTACTTGGAATGATGCTCATCATTCCGGTATTTTTTCTGCGTTTTGTCAATGCCGATGCCGAAATTAATTTTGAACGCCTGGATACTCGAACGGTTTTCCGCGTACTGAAGGATCATACTTTTCGCTACAGTTACTTTTCAATGTTTTTTGTTTTTTTTGTATATGCCGGAGTGCTTAACGTGTTGCCGTTTCGGCTACAGGAAATTGATGCATCAATATCGCCATTACACATATCGAGCCTGTACATTGGCTATCTGATTGGCGTGCCAGTGGCAATTTTCAACCAGAGGATAATGGCTAGAATTGGCAACGATAAAAAGGGATTGCTCATGGGGTTATTGCTAAATGCTATAGGGCTCCTCGCATTCCTGGTGACCGATTTCACAGTATTGCTGGTAATGATGTTTGGTTTTGCGGCCGGATTCTTTTTTATTCATTCGACCTTATCGGGGCTGGTCAACCACCTCGCACACGAGCACAAAGGCGTTGTTAACGGACTGTATGTATCGATTTATTATATCAGCGGCGCGCTCGGTTCCTGGTTACCGGGCTATCTCTACGATCATGCTGGCTGGAATAGCCTGATACTGGTATTTTTCGGTGCGCTGGTATTAGCCGCGTGGCTAATGACGCAATTACCCCTGGCAGGCAAGCAGAGGAAAACGCTCGCGTGAAAAAAAGCAGACTACCATAAGATGCGAGAAATTAAGGCGGTACGGTTATTTTTCGCGCTTTGGCCGGATCATTCCGTACGCCGCGAAATAGTCTCCAATATCGAGTACCAGGAGATTGATTTCAACCATTGCCGACTTGTGAATAGCGATAATTTGCACATGACACTGCATTTTATCGGTAATACATCACTGCATGAAATGGCCTGTCTGGACCGGCAGGCGAGTACGGTCAGTGCCGAGCCGTTTAGCCTGACGATCGACTACTCGGGATACTTTAAAAAACCGAAGGTGCTCTGGTTTGCCAGTCAACGGGCGCCTCAGGCGCTTTATGACCTGCATCGGGCACTAGGGCTAGAAATATCCCAGTGTGCCTTCGAGCCGGAACAGCGTCGTTTTTCACCGCATATCACAGTCGCGCGTAAAATTAGCACCGAACCACCAGCAGCCCTACTGAAGCCGATAACCTGGAAAGTGGACCGTTTCGTGCTGATAAATTCGATATCGATTCCTGGAGGCGTGCGTTACCAGATCGTGAAAAGTTATCCGTTGTCAGGCGCTTGAGGGATTGTCTAACTCCGCCGCCATTTCGCCTAGAGTAGAAAACACAAAATCGACCTGCGGGCGTTGCTCCACACGAACTGTCGCGCCCCAGTTCTCACTGTTTTTCAATCCCTGCCGATCGATCCAGGCCTTTGCCAGGTGGAATGCGGTTGCAGGCACGTGGTCGTGGTACAGGCTTTGCGCGGTATGCAGGATTTGATCGGGCGCGATACCGTGATCGGTCTTGAGTCGTTCGAGCATATACTCGAAATTGCGCGGGTTCGGTTTATAGCTACCCACATCTTCTGCGGTGTAAATGGCGTCGAATTCGACCCCCAGTTTTTTCGCCGAAGCGGCGAAACCCTCCCGGTGGACGTTGGATAGAATGACGAGTTTGAAATGCTTTTTCAAAATACGCAGCGCGTCCGCACTGTCGGCAAAAGCAGGCCAGTGCGGTATCGAAGCACCAAAATCCTGGTCCATGCTGTCGTTGGTTTCGAGGCCTAGCTGTTGGGCGGTTGTTCGGTGCACGTGCTTTAATAATTCCGGGTAGAACAAGTCCGGGGTTTCGGTTTCCAGTGCGCTCTGGATTTTGGCGAAGGTCTCCAGGCCGGTCTTGCGGTCTATGTCATCGCGTCGATTGGCATAAATGAGTGGTTGGAGCGCATCCCAGAGGCCGCTTTCCCAGTCGATCAGGGTACCGTAGCAGTCGAAACTGAGCGTTGAATATTGCGACAGGTTTTGATTCATTTTTGATGATCATTTAAAGCGCTTGAGTGGCTCGCGAGAGTATCATTTACTATCTTGTGATGCCAGGCAGTGGATGACTCTCGCTGAATACCCGGAAGTTATAGCACCTGCTCCAGGTCGGCGATGATATCCCGGGCGTCTTCGAGTCCAACAGATAATCGAAATATGCCTTCTCCGGCGGTATCGCGATACTTGTCGAGTTCCCTGCCTTCGAGCCGGTATGACGATTCGATCAAGTCGTCGGTTTGCATCAGGTAAACCAGGCTGCGGTGGTGGCCGAGAGACACCGCGTAATGAACCACTTCGAGTTTTTTCATCATGCGCTCGGCAAGTCGTTTCGGATTGGCCGTGCGGAATGAAACCATACCGGAGAAATTATCCATCTGGCGGCTTGCTAACTCGTGTTGCGGGTGCGAGGCGAGGCCCGGATAGATGACTTTTTCAACCTTTGGCTGATTTTCGAGGAAATTCGCCAGCGCGAGAGCATTTTCCTGGTGGCTGCGCATACGAATCGGCAAGGTCGCCATGCCGCGCATGATAAGCCAGGCATTAAACGGGCTGATCACGCCCCCATAGTGGACCAGGGCTTCGCCGCGCAATGGACCGACCAGCGATTGTTTGCCGCAGACCGCGCCACCCATCGCATCGCCATGCCCGCCGATATATTTGGTCAGGGAATGTACGACCAGGTCGGCGCCCAGAGTCAGGGGGCGCGTGGCAATCGGTGTGGCGAAGGTTGAATCGACTACCAGCAGGGCTTTCTGTTGCCTGGCGATATCAGCAATCGCGGCGATATCGGAGATTCTCAGTAGCGGGTTTGACGGAGTCTCTATCCAGATCATACGTGTATTTTCCAGCATCGCATTCCGAACGCTATCAAGCTCTGAGGTATCCACCGGTGTCACCGAAATTCCGAGACGCGTCAGCGTATCGCGTGCCAGCTCGGCGGTGCCGGGATAGTTGGTATTGCTGATGACCAGGTGGTCACCGCTACTCAGGTAGTTGAGCAATACCGAAGCACTCGCGGCCATGCCTGAAGCGAACGCGATGCAGGCCTCGGTCTGCTCGAGCACTGCGAGCTTTTGTTCGAGTTGCCAGGTGGTGGGATTCGACCAGCGGCTATACACGAAGGGCGCATCTTCGTTCAGGTTATTGGCCGAAAAACTGACCTCTTCGTCAACCACGAAGGTGCTCGACATTACCAGGTTGGGTGCGGATGCGCCGGTGGCCTGGTCAGGCGTCTCTCCCGCGTGGATCGATTGGGTCTGCAGGCCCCTTTTCATGTGATCATCTACCATAGCTGAACTCGTGTGTGAATGAGTGAAGTATTAGAATGTTTTTAACCTGTTTATGTCATACAATATCATACCGTTATCGGTTCTTGGGCGCGAGGTTGACCTACGTCAACCCCTCGTTACCATACTAAATTTAAAATGGCTCAATAAAAATTACATCGACCCTATCAGCCCCGTATGAAACATAAAGATATCATTTTAGATGTTACGAACTTGGTGATTGACAACGAAGTGCCCTACCAGCCTGCCTCTCTCGATATATGGGATCAAAAATACCGACTCAGGAAAAAAGACGGAACACCGGTTGACGATGACATCCAGGCCACTTTTGCCCGGGTAGCTCGCGTCCTGGCCGACCAGGAAGAAAATGAGGCGCTTCGAGAACACTGGTATGAAAAATTCCAGTGGGCGTTGAAAAATGGCGCTATCCCGGCAGGAAGAATTGTCTCCAATGTAGGTGCAGGAGAATATAGACCGAATACATCTACGATCAACTGCACGGTATCTGCCACGATTCACGATTCCATGGATGATATCCTGCAAAAATTACACGAAGCAGGCCTGACATTAAAAGCAGGGTGTGGGATCGGATATGAATTTTCGACGCTCCGCCCCAAAGGCGATTATGTTGCCGGTGCAGGGGCTTATACCTCGGGCCCACTGTCTTTTATGGATATCTATGACAAGATGTGTTTCACGATTTCCTCTGCTGGGGGGCGTCGCGGTGCGCAAATGGCCACTTTCGATATAAGTCATCCCGATGTGATGGAAGTGATCCGTGCGAAACGGCAACATGGGCGTTTGCGGCAATTCAACCTGTCCTTGCTGATCACCGAAGAATTCATGCAAACACTGGCAAACGATGGTTTATGGAAACTGGTCTTTCCTATTCACGACTCTGAGCTGGAAAGCGAAAATATTGATTTCGGGGATACAGAAAATATTGTCTGGCACGACTGGTCAAGTGTCGATAATTATATAGTAAATGCAGACGGTAAGGTGGCCTGCCGGGTCTATAAAACCCTTCCTGCACAGCAGTTGTGGGATGCCATCATGACTTCGACCTACGACTATGCCGAACCTGGATTTATCCTGATAGACAGGGTGAACGAGCTTAATAACAACTGGTTTTGTGAAAAAATTCGCGCTACCAATCCCTGTGGCGAACAACCTTTACCCGAATACGGGGCCTGTTTGCTTGGTTCGATCAACCTGACCAAATTTGTCGTTAATCCCTTTTCCGATGAAGCTTATTTTGACTGGGAAAAATTCAAAAATGTAGTGCGGATTTTCACCCGCATGCTGGATAATGTCGTTGATATTAATGGTCTGCCATTGCAACAGCAACAAGTAGAGATATTACGTAAACGTCGACATGGCATGGGGTTTCTCGGTTTAGGTTCAACCTTGACGATGTTAAGAATAAAATATGGTGAGCCGGATTCACTGGAATTCACCGAAACCGTGAGCCGGGAACTCGCGCTTGCTGGTTGGCAGGAGGCGCTGGAATTGGCAAAAGAGAAAGGTCCTGCAAAGATCTTTGATGAAATGTTTGAAGTGACTGCCGAAATGTTACGGTTACGCCCGGAAATGAGTGACCATGGCTATCACGAAGGAGACCAGGTCAAGGGCTCGATTCTACATGCGAAATACAGCCGGTATATGCAAAAAATCGGACTACTTGATCCTGAACTTGTCTCGGAATTATCCAAAGTCGGCGCACGTTTCACGCACCATAGCTCTATCGCGCCAACCGGGACGATTGCGTTATCGATTGCCAATAATGCTAGCAACGGTATTGAGCCGAGCTTTGCGCACCAGTATGCCCGCAATATTATCCGTGAAGGTAAGAAAACCAAGCAAAAGGTCGATGTATTTTCGTATGAATTACTTGCCTATCGCCATTTGGTCAATCCCAAGGCATCATCGCAGAGTCAGGTTCCTGGCGAGCAGTTGCCCGATTACTTTGTTTCAAGCGAAGATATATCGCCTGATAGCCACGTCGATATACAGGCTGCTGCTCAAAAGTGGATAGATTCCTCCATCTCGAAGACGGCCAATGTGCCGACCGATTACCCTTTCGAAGAGTTCAAGCATATTTACCGCTATGCACACGAGAAAGGATTAAAGGGATGCACGACTTTTCGGTTTAATCCGGAAATTCATCAGGGCGTACTGGTCAAGGAACAGGACCTTGAAAAGACGATGTATCAATTCGTTCTGGAAAATGGTGAAGTTATCACCACAAATGGAAACGAAGTAATCGAATACGACGGGGAAACTCATACAGCAGCCAATCTGTACGACGCCCTGAAAGAAGGATATTACGGAGAACTTTAGCCAGGATTTCGGGCCGACTATAAAAAATATGACTATAAAAATTGATAAGAAAATAACCGATTATTACGTGGTCAACGAGACCGCTAATCCGGACGCAGAAAGTGAGGCGAAGGCACAGGACAAAGCCGACAAGGTCGATAATGTCGTTCAGATGCACGAAAAACTGGAGCGCCCGACGGTATTAAATGGATCGACTTATAAGATAAAAACACCCTTATCAGAGCACGCACTCTACGTCACCATTACCGACATTGTTCTTAATCCGGATACCAAACATGAATTACGCCGTCCGTTTGAAATGTTTATTAATTCCAAGAATATGGACCATTTCCAATGGATAGTTGCCTTGACGCGTATTATTTCGGCCGTTTTCCGTAAAGGTGGTGATTTCACATTTTTGGTCGAAGAGTTACGTTCGGTATTTGATCCGCAAGGCGGCTATTTTAAAAAAGGCGGCAAATATATGCCTTCCCTGGTCGCCGAAATTGGTGATGCACTGGAAAATCATCTATGCCTGATCGGGATTCTTAAAAAAGCAGAACCCGATGAACATCAAAAGAAATATATTAAGGATAAAGCAGTGGAATATGCCCAGAAAACGGCAGCCACAGATTCCACTCAGAGCGAATATCCAGATTCTGCTGAACTGTGTAATAAATGCATGACCAAAGCCATGATTATGCTCGATGGCTGTTTAACCTGTCTTAATTGCGGCGAATCCAAGTGCGGGTGAACGCGCCTCACAAAATATCCTTTCCCCCCAAATCGAACAGGAAATCCCCGTAGGGTCGAATTCATTCGACCAATAAAACAGTATCCCGAACCTGTAGGGTCGAATTCATTCGACCAATAAAACAGCATCCCGAACCTGTAGGGTCGAATTCATTCGACCACCAATCAAGAGGCAATTTTCGTCGCGTCGAATTCATTCGACCGCTTGATTAATTGGACTCGCTTGACAAGTGTTTCGAAATAAGAAAAAATATCGACAGGAATAAGTACACTGAAAAATAAATAACAAAACTGCCTGAATAATTTCCATTGAATCGAATAATCCATGAATTCACCGGCTGACGCTCCCCCAGTATCCTGTCTCAACAATACCGGTCGCGCCCAGCTGTTGCTGGTTTGTGAGCATGCTTCAAATTTCATTCCGCCACGGTTTGAAAATTTACAGCTTTCAGCCGAAGTTCTGGAAAGCCATGCTGCGCTGGATATTGGTGCGCAGGATCTGGCGCGGGTAGTAAGTCGGCTACTGGACGCACCATTGGTTTCCACTACGGTCTCTCGGCTTGTTTACGATTGCAATCGCCCCTTTGGCGCAACAGGTGCGATACCCGAGAAAAGCGAGGTATACCCGATACCCGGTAACCAGAATCTGAGCGATGCCGAAGCCAGGGATCGACACGAAAAATACTACCTGCCGTTCGAAACAGCTATATCGGATCGCCTTGCAGCATTTGCCGCCCCTCCTTTACTGGTGACTATCCATAGCTTTACCCCGGTTTATCAAGGTACGACCAGAGAAGTCGAAATTGGCCTAATTTATGACCAGGATTGCCGCCTGGCGGACGAAATGGTTAAACTGGCACAGGATCAAACAACGTTTTGCGTCGAAACCAATAAGCCGTACGGGCCCGAGGACGGCGTTACGCATACCCTGGGTTTGCACGGCAACAATAATGGCCTGTTAAATGCCATGATTGAAGTCAGAAACGATCTGCTAGACAGTATAGAAAAGTGCCAGGAAATGGCTTTAACACTGGCCACTCTAATATCCAGGGCAGCGGCCAACCTGGGATACACTATCCCCCTGAGGAACGATCATGCCGCGAATTCTTAGTCAGTATGTGGCATTCGTCGAAGCGGTGAATTACCGAATCGGGCGCATCGCCATGTATGGCATATTCGTCATGGTTGGGGTATTGCTGTGGTCGTCGATTTCCAAAACTTTCTTTTTACCCTCGTTGTGGACGCTGGAAACCGCCCAGTTTGCGATGGTGGCTTACTATATCCTGGGGGGCCCTTACTCGATTCAGATGGGATCGAATGTACGCATGGATTTGTTCTATGCGCCCTGGTCGGACCGGAAGAAGGCCTGGGTTGATTCCATTACCGTGTTTTTTCTGATTTTTTATCTTGGCGTTCTGCTTTATGGCGGGATCGAAAGTACCCAGTATTCCCTGCAGTACAATGAGCGCAGTGCTACCGCCTGGCGACCCCTGATGTGGCCAATAAAAATCACCATGATTATTGGAATTTTCCTGATGCTGCTGCAAGCCACCTGCGAGCTGATCAAGGATATCGCCAGGATTCGCGGGGTAAAACTCTGATGCCCTACGAAATGATCGCACTTTTGATGTTTTCCTCGATGATGCTGTTGCTGTTCACCGGGCAGCGAGTTTTCGGCGCTATCGGCGCGGTCGCTGCCCTTGCTGCGATAACCATGTGGGGAACCGGGGGGTCGGATATTCCGTTTTCATCGGCGATGAAGCTGATGAAATGGTACCCGCTGTTGACACTACCGATGTTTATCTTCATGGGCTACATACTGTCGGAGTCCAAAATAGCCGACGACCTGTATAAAATGTTCCACGTATGGATGGGGGGAGTACACGGCGGCCTGGCAATCGGTACTATCGGGTTAATGGTGCTGGTCTCGGCAATGAATGGACTATCGGTGGCAGGCATGGCAATCGGGGCCACCATCGCCTTGCCCGAATTACTACGCAGGGGCTATGATAAGCGCATGGTGACCGGGGTCATCCAGGCGGGCTCGTCGCTCGGCATACTGGTGCCGCCCTCGGTAGTACTGGTGCTGTATGCGATGATTGCGCGCCAGCCTGTGGGGCGGTTGTGGCTCGCCGGCGTGATTCCGGGATTGATGATGGCTGGACTGTTTATTATATATATTGCCGTTCGATGCCGCCTGCAACCGGAGCTTGGCCCGGTATTGCCGAAGTCTGAGCGCGATATACCTTTGATAGAAAAATTGCGCCTGTTGCGTTCGGGCCTGTTACCAATTTTGATTTTTGCGGCGATGATGGTACCGTTCGTCAACGGCTGGACCAGCCTGGTCGAGAGCTCGGCCATCGGTGCGATGACCGCTTTCATGATGGCCGTGATCAAGGGCCGTATGACACGTGAGGTATTTGAAACCTCGGTGCGCCGGACGCTGGGTATTTCCTGTATGTTCATGTGGATTATTCTGGCGGCACTCGGCTTCGGAGCGGTTTTCGATGGTCTGGGCGCTGTGAAGGCAATTGAAAACCTGTTCACCGATCAATTCGGTTTGAGTCCCTGGACAATACTGATTTTAATGCAACTGTCATTTATCGTAATGGGAACCTTTCTCGACGACACCGCGATGCTGGTAATCGTCGCGCCACTTTACGTACCCCTGGTGGGTGCGCTGGGATTTGATTTGATCTGGTATGGCGTGCTCTACACGATCACCACGCAAATTGCCTACATGACACCCCCATTTGGCTACAACCTTTTTCTAATGCGTGCCATGGCACCTCCCGAGATAAGTATACGGGATATCTATGGTTCCATATTACCATTTGTAATTGCAATGATCGCCGCCTTGATACTGGTAATGGTATTTCCGCAAATCGCATTATGGCTACCCGAATCTATATACGCCCGTTAGCATGAGGATGCTATTTCGGCGAATAGAGTGCTGTACTGATTCATTAACAACCAACCGGAGGAATCCATGACTAATAGTCAAAAAACTAATAGAAGAAAGTTTTTGAAAACCGCGGGCGCTGGCCTTGCTGGTGCAGCGACACTAAGTGCACCGGCGATACATGCGCAGAGTAAAACCACAATCAAATGGCGTATGCAGACCTATGCGGGTCCGGCACTGGCTGCGCATGTTATCAAGCCGGCAATCGACTCGTTTAACAAAATTGCCGGTAGCGAGATGCAAATAGAGCTGTTCTCTGCCGATCAGCTTGTGCCAACCGGTGAGCTTTTTCGCGCCATGCAAAAAGGCACTATCGATGCGGTTCAATCGGATGATGATTCGATGGCGTCACCAACCGAGGTCACCGTTTTCGGCGGCTACTTCCCGTTCGCAAGTCGATACTCGCTCGACGTTCCTGTATTGTTCAATCAATATGGTCTGAACGAAATCTGGGACGCTGAGTACTCCAAGGTAGGGGTTAAACACATTTCTGCAGGTGCCTGGGATCCCTGTCATTTCAACACCAAGAACCCAATTAACAGCCTCGCCGATCTGAAAGGCCTGCGCGTGTTCACATTCCCTACCGCGGGACGGTTTCTGACCCAGTTCGGAGTGATTCCGGTCACCCTGCCGTGGGAAGATATCGAGGTAGCGGTGCAGACCGGGGAACTGGATGGGATCGCATGGTCGGGTATCACCGAGGACTACACTGTAGGCTGGGCGGATGTGACTGACTACTTCCTCACCAATAATATTTCCGGTGCCTGGGCGGGTTCATTTTTCGCCAATATGGACAGTTATAACAAGCTGCCGCCTAATCTCCAGGAACTGCTCAAGGTGACCACGGACAGCTCACACTATTACCGCCAGTGGTGGTACTGGGGTGGTGAAGCTGATCTGCGCGTGAATGGTACGAAGTTGAAACTGACCACAATACCGGATAACGAGTGGGCCCAGGTAGAGACAGCCGCGATCAAGTTCTGGGATGAAATTGCGGCCGAGTCACCGGTCAAGGCGAAGGTGGTTAACATCTTTAAGAAGTATAACGACACCATGCAAAAAGCCGGTCGTCCGTATCGTTACGGTTAATCTACTTTTGTTCTATGTTTATGAGGCGCATTTCTTGCGCCTCACTTTTTAATCGCTGAGAGACAAACTCCGATGTCAGGTTTACTTACGTTTGAAAATTTAAAGCAGCGGGTCGAACAGGGCTCGATAGATACGGTGATCACCGCCTTCCCCGATATACAGGGGCGGCTCATGGGTAAGCGTATGCAGGCGGAGTTTTTTATCGAAACTGCCTGGGAGGAAACCCACTGTTGTAATTACCTGGTCGCAACTGACCTGGAAATGAATACTGTAGAGGGTTACGCCTCGACTAGCTGGGCGGCCGGATACGGGGACTATACCATGCGACCGGATATGACCACGCTGAGGTTGTTGCCGTGGCTGGAAGGAACAGCGATGGTGTTGTGCGATTTGCTGGATCATCACGGTCACGCTCCCGTACCACATTCTCCGAGAGCAATATTACAGCACCAGATCGGGCGACTCGAGAAGATGGGTTTTCGATCAGCGGTAGCGACCGAACTCGAATTTTTCGTTTTTAACGAGACATACGAGGAACTTCGACAAAATGATTATCAAACCATGACAACCACCAGTCCGTATAACGAGGACTACCATATTTTTCAGACTACCAGGGAAGAGGGTTTGATGCGCCAGATACGAAACGGATTGCAGGGAGCCGGCATAAAAGTTGAAAATACCAAAGGTGAAGCCGATGCCGGACAGGCTGAGGTTAACGTACAATACGGCGACGCGCTGTATATGGCCGATACTCATTGCCTGGTAAAAAATGCGGTCAAGGAGATTGCATTTTTAAATAATAAATCGGTCACTTTTTTAGGTAAGTGGAGTCATAATGCAGCGGGCTCATCTAGCCATATTCACCAATCACTCGTCTCCCTTAAGGGAGAACCTGTTTTTCAGGATAAGAAAGGCAAATATGGTATGTCCGCTACGATGAAGCACTACCTCGCGGGATTGTTGACCTATACCGATGACAACACCTGTTTCCTGGCGCCTTATGTCAATTCATACAAACGCTTTATAGCCGGTACTTTTGCGCCCACGAAATCAATCTGGTCGCTTGACAACCGCACCGCAGGATTTCGAATCGTTGGTGCTGATACCGCTAGCGTGCGCGTCGAATGCCGAATCGGCGGCAGCGATCTTAATCCCTATCTTGCGATAGCAGGCCAGATAGCGGCTGGAATTTCGGGTATGGAACAAAAACTGGAACTTGAGCCAGAATTTACCGGCGACGCTTATCAGTCTGAGCAAGCACGCAGTATCCCCACCAATCTGGTTGCTGCCACCAAAGCACTAAACTCGTCTTCCATGTTACGCGAGGCATTTGGCGATGAAGTGATTGATCACTACGTACATGCGGCAGAATGGGAGCAGGAAAGTTTTGAAAGGGTAGTTACTGACTACGAAGTTAAACGAGGATTTGAACAGGTTTAATACCGCTCGACACGACGGATTATAGCTATGGCAAAATCTCCCTACTCTGCTACTGATACTATTGCCGATTCAATCAGGCGAGATTTCGACTCGTTAACCCGGGCTGAACGCCAACTGGCGAATACGATCGTGGAAAACTACCCCATTTCTGGGCTTGGCACGATTACCCAGGTTGCCGAAAAAGCGGGCGTGTCATCGCCTACTATTGTAAGAATGGTTAAGAAACTGGGGTTTAAAGGATTTCCTGAATTTCAGATTCAACTTCGGCGCGAACTGGAAGCCAAGATTACCGGGCCGATAGCCAAACACGATACCTGGGCGCAGAAAGCACCCGATAGTCATATCCTGAATCGATTCGCCGAGGCAGTCAT
>VAPA010292572.1_pt1 | contig 12992 bp, 10 predicted proteins | sample 3395041 | NCBI WGS metagenome assembly VAPA01 (sample SAMN08290432, study PRJNA428436) | hydrothermal vent metagenome | isolation source: Deep-sea hydrothermal vent chimney | place: Indian Ocean: Southwest Indian Ridge | depth 1973 m m
ATCCTGTCTTGATTTAATTGGACAGCCTGATCGTGTAGCTGAAAAAGCAGTCCATTCAGCATATGCGGTAATGATTTTCTCTCTTGTTTTCATTGCTCTAACGCCATGATGAGGGATGCGAACCTGAAGCACTTCAAAGTGCATAAAAAACGATTTGCAAATCTCAAACCATTCAAAGTCAAAAAGAGGCTTGCTGGTTCGCATTCCGCTCCATCAATTTGTTAGGTCTTGATTTTATTTTTTAATATCTTATTGAATTTGACTATTTCTATTTTGTTTGTACGTAATACTGTTCTGCATTTTTTGATGAACTCATCTTCTTGAGTTTTGTTTTTATTGCCAAGTGATACCATTAATCCATGTTTTACTTTGCTGAATTGTTTCATCCCATTGGGAAACTTTGCCATTCTACTAATCGGGATTACAATAAAAAAGTGCGGGGAAAAATCTTTATCACAACCAAGACATACGATATGTGTTGCCTTTATTTCCTTTTTTTTATTTTCATGAAGTAGTGCCCATCCCCAATAATCATGATCAAAGTTATATTCATTCTTGAGTAAAGAGGTTTTTACATCAATTCTGAATTCATTACCACTATATTTATAACTTAAGTCATAGCCACTTTGATTGCCATGATGCTTTACATGCAGGCCTTCATCTTCCAATTTATTCTTTATTAACAATTCTCCTAAATATCCTTTTACAGATGAAAGATTCATTCTTGAACAATTAGGATCATTTATGATTTTGATCAATCGTTTAATTGTTGCAGATATATTATTCATTATGTTGACCTAACGCCGAGTTGAGCGGTTCGAGATCGGGGTGGTGAGTTTACTCACCAAGTCCGAGGTCGAATGCGTTCGAACGATTTGTTCGGGCGCGCGAGTCAGCGCGCATCTGAACAAATTGGTCGAGAAGCAAAGCTTAACTCGGCGTTCAGGCGTGCGCAGCGCGCCTGAACATTTAATAGACGCATTGCGTATAAGTGTGGGCCTGACAGCATACTGAGCAAAAGCAATTTATCTTGCTGTGGACACATCAACCCTGCATTTTTTTATGAAGGGAAAAGAATTAAGACTGAATAAAACACTGCTACTCAGCAATATCTGTTTCGGGATCAGGCAGTAACGACTTAATGTGAAGTTCTTCAAGCTGTTGCTCATCAACTAACGACGGGGCATTGCTCAGGGGGCATATAGCCTTCTGGGTCTTTGGAAACGCTATAACATCCCTTATTGACTGAGCTCCCGCAAGTATCATCACAAGCCTGTCAAGGCCGAGCGCGATCCCGCCGTGAGGCGGCGCGCCGAATTCCAGCGCTTCAAGCAGAAAACCGAATTTGGCGTCCGCGTCTTCAGGACTGATCTTAAGCATATTAAACATCTTATCCTGTACATCCCTTTTGTGAATACGTATGCTTCCGCCGCCTATCTCATAGCCGTTGAGAACAATGTCATAGGCCTGCGCCCGTATTGAGGACAATTCAGGACTTGGAGTACTGAGTCCTGAAGTATCTGCGGATAAAAACTTTTCCATATCCTCTGTTTCAGGACTGGTAAAAGGATGATGCATTGCTTCATATCTTTTATCATCACTGTTCCACTCAAACAGAGGGAAATCGGTGATCCATGCGAACTTGTAAATATCTTTATTTATCAATTTAAGCCTTTCCCCAAGCTCCAGTCTCAGTTTCGCAAGTGTGTCATTTACTACCTGGGTACTGTCGGCAACAAAAAGAAGCAGGTCGCCATCCTCTGCCTCAAGCCTTTCCGCAACCGCTTTTAACGTCTGCTCCGGAAAAAACTTGGCTATTGGAGATTCAAAGCCTGTGTCTGACGCAGACTTGACCTTTATCCAGGCAAGCCCTTTTGCGCCGAATGCCTGCGCATCCTTTGTCAGGTCGTCCAGTTCTTTTCTTGAATAGCCAGCCAACCCTTTGGCATTTATGCCTTTCACCATCCCGCCTTTAGAGAGCGCACCGAGAAAAACCTTAAAGGTGGATTCTTTCACAATGTCACTTACATCTTTAAGCTCAAGTGAAAACCTCATATCAGGCTTGTCTGTTCCGTATCTGTCCATTGCGTCACTGTATTTGAGCCTTGCAAAGGATTGGCTCAACTCATGGCCGATAGAGTCTTTAAAGACCTTTTTCAGCATCTCCTCAATGAGGTTCATGATGTCGTCCCTGTTTACAAAAGACATCTCAAGGTCGACCTGCGTGAACTCAGGCTGTCTGTCAGCCCTCAGGTCTTCATCTCTAAAGCACTTAACTATCTGATAATATTTTTCAAGGCCTGATATCATGAGTATCTGCTTGAAAAGCTGGGGTGACTGGGGAAGTGCATAGAAATGCCCCGCGTTTGTTCTGCTCGGCACAAGATAATCCCTTGCCCCTTCCGGAGTTCTTTTTGTAAGAACAGGTGTTTCAACTTCCAGAAAACTTTTGGAGTCAAGGTACTCCCTTATGGACCTGGCAGCCTTATGCCTGAGGATCAGGTTTTTCTGAATTACCGGCCTTCTGAGGTCAAGGTATCTGTGCTTCAGCCTGAGAAATTCAGAAGCCTCGGCTTCATCCTCGATCATGAAAGGCAGGGGTTTTGATTCATTAATAACCTGAAGCTCACTAATGACCACTTCAACCTGCCCGGTCGGTATTGACGGGTTTTCAGTACCTTCAGGCCTTTTTGTGACTTCTCCTTTTACCTGAAGCACAAATTCATTTCTGATCCTGTGAGCAAGTTTATGAATTTCAGCGTCGATCTCGGGGTTGAACACTATCTGAACGAGACCGCTCCTGTCCCTGAGGTCAATAAATACAAGGCCACCGTGGTCGCGCCACCTGTTAGCCCATCCGGCGAGCGCGACGGTTGTGCCAATATCTTTTTCTCTAACTTCACCGCAAAATTTATCACGCATTGTTTTAACTGTCCGTTGTTTGTTGTCCGTTGTCTGCCTGCCCCGTTGCCCAAGCCTTGAGGGCTTTACGGGGTTGCTACCGACTATTGACTACCGGCCACTGACCCTTATTAGTTGTCCGCCTGCCCCGTTGCCCAAGCCTTGAGGGCTTTACGGGGTTGCTACTGACTACTGACTACTGACTTTTGTCAGCTTTTGTTATTAGTCACTTCCTTCCTGAGCCTATCGATCTCCTCCGGTTTAAGATGGCGGATAGCTCCTATCGGAAGCCTTCCGAGTTCCAGCCCGTTGATCCTGATCCTTCTGAGTTTGATAACAGGATGGCCGAGCCTCTCAAGCATTCTCCTTATCTGCCTTTTTCTTCCCTCATGTATTGTGATCTCTATCCATGAATTAGCATCGGTTTTTTTTACTTTCTTTATTTTAGCCGGAGAAGTCTTACCATCTTCAAGCGAGATACCTTTTTCAAGTTTCAGAATATCTTTTTCTTCCAGGATGCCGTTTATTTTAACAAGATATGTTTTGTCAATCTTCTTTTTGGGGTGCAATATGGAGTTTGCCAGATCGCCGTCGTTAGTCATGATAAGGAGACCCTCTGAATTATAATCAAGCCTTCCGACAGGGAAGACACTGGTCTTAACTCCCTTTAATAAATCTTTGACAGTCGGTCTGCCTTCAGGATCATTCATTGACGTAATGCATTTATCAGGCTTGTTAAGCATCAGGTAAACTTTGCGCCTTACTCCCTGTATAAGCTTACCTTTAACCTTGATATGGTCCTTATCAATATCCGCTTTCATGCCCAGGGAAGCAGTCGCACCATTGACCTTGACCTGTCCTTCGAGGATCAGTTCCTCGGCCTTCCTTCTGGAGGCTATCCCGCATTTTGAAATGATTTTCTGAAGCCGTTCTTCCATGTTTATTGGTTGTCCGTTTTTGGTTATTAGTTGGAGGCTTATATTAGCACAAACCCTTGATTTTTTCTTATGCAACTGATAGTCTGAATGAGGGTTGATCTTTAATAAAAATACGATATAATTAGAATGTATATCCAAAAAATTTCAGGAGGTGTTAACGATGTTAATCAGGAAAAGTGTTCTGCCGATTCTATTAATGATGTTCTCTGTTTTCTCCCTTGGGTGCATGGAACGGTATGCCCAACCCACGGCAAGGGTTGATCCCGGAATTTCAGCTCAGCTTCCTCCTTATTACGGACCGAAGGCGAGGGTAACGGTCGCAAAGTTTGAGTGGAAAGCACGCGGCGGCGGCGGAACAACAACAATAAGCGGTATGGGACAGCGCGACGTAGTAATATCCCATCAGAATGCAGGCGCCATGACCGGACTCAGGGACATGCTTACTACAGCCCTTGTTCAAAGCGGAAGATACAGAGTTTTGGAAAGGCAGGAGATCAGTTCAATAAAGAGTGAGATAGCCCTTGGTGAAGAGGGATATGCAGAAGAAACCTCTTCAATAAAAAGAGGCCGCATCAAAGGAGCTGACCTGATGGTGATAGCCGCGATAACAGGATGGGAGCCCGGAACCTCAGGCGGAAGAGCCGGCCTTGGCGGCATTGGCGGCGGTATTATCGGGGGAATAATGGGCGGCATGAGGAAGTCCTCTCTTGCCATGGACATCAGGATAATCGACACATCAACATCCGAGGTTCTCGCAGCCACGAGAGTTGAAGGTGAAGCAAGGGACGTTAATCTGGGTATATTGGCCGGAGGAATAATTGGAGATGTCGGTCTCGGAGGCGGCCTTTCAATGTACGCGAAAACGCCGATGGAAAAAGCTATCAGGATAGCGATAAACGAAGCCGCAAAATATATCGCATCAGCAACACCGCCGGAATATTTCAGACACTAAAATATAAAGGGGGGTCGAATCGACCCCCCTGAAATTCTCACTACTCAAATCTGCTACTCCCATTCAATTGTACCCGGAGGTTTCGAACTTATATCAAACACAACCCTGTTTACTCCTCTAACTTCATTAATTATCCTGTTTGAAACCGTTTCCAGAATTTCATAGGGCAGTCTTGCCCAGTCCGCTGTCATTCCATCCAGGCTCTTGACCGCACGGACAGCTACTACATTCTCATATGTTCTCTCATCTCCCATAACACCGACAGTCTTGATCGGCAGGAGAACGGCAAAAGCCTGCCAGATTTCGTTATAAAGGCCTGACCGCTTGATCTCTTCGATAACGATTGCATCTGCCTTTCTCAGGATGTCGCATCTCTGTTCCGTAACCTCACCGATTATGCGTATCGCAAGTCCCGGCCCGGGGAAAGGATGACGGTTTATAATCTCCTCCGGCATATCGAGTTCCCTGCCCAGGACCCTCACCTCGTCTTTAAACAGCTCCCTCAGGGGCTCAACCAGTTTAAGCTTCATATCCGCCAAAAGGCCTCCGACATTGTGATGACTCTTTATTACCGCAGACGGACCCTTAAATGATACACTCTCTATCACGTCGGGATATAACGTGCCCTGAGCCAGGAACTTGACTCCTTTAAGTTTTTTGGCCTCTTCCTCAAAAATCCTTATAAACTCATTCCCGATTATCTTTCTTTTTGCTTCAGGGTCTATAATCCCTTCCAACTTCTTCAAAAACCTCTTGGAAGCATCAATGCATTTAATATCCATATGAAAGTGTCTTTTCAGTGTCTGTTCAACTTTCATTGCTTCGCCGGTCCGCAGGACTCCGTTGTCCACAAATATGCATGTCAGCTGCTTTCCTACAGCCATATTCATTAGTACAGCTACTACTGCCGAATCAACACCGCCACTGATCGCGCATACTACACCGCTTTCTTTTACTGTCTCCCTTATTTCAGAGGTTGATGTTTCAATAAAGGACTTCATGGTCCATCGGGGCTTGCACTTGCAGATCGAAAGAAAATTTTTCAGGATCTTTTCCCCTTTTTCCGTATGCACAACTTCAGGATGGAACTGGAGTGCGAAGAAGTTCCGTTTCCTGTCAGCCATCGCCGCAACCGGGGAATTACCTGTATGTGCCAGTCTCTCAAAACCGGGGGGGGAGTTCTCTATTCTGTCTCCATGACTCATCCAGACAACAGTACTGAGGGATGAGGGACGGGAGACGAGGGACGAACCATATTTTCTCCTCTTTTTGCCTATACCTTTAAAAAGGTCTAAAGTGTCATCTATCAGCAGTTCAGCGCGGCCGTACTCTCTTTTTAACGCCCTGTCAACCTTTCCGCCAAGGCAATAAGCCATGATCTGCATTCCATAGCATATTCCAAGAACAGGGACACCGAGTTCAAAGACCCTCATGTCAGGCATAGGGGCTTTTCTGTCATATATACTGGAAGGCCCGCCGGAGAGAATTATTCCCTTGGGCGCAAACTTCCTGATGCCGGCAAAAGAGACATTGAAGGGCATTATTTCAGAGTAAACCTTATTCTCTCTGACCCTTCTGGCTATGAGCTGGGTATACTGGGAACCGAAATCAAGAACCAGAATTTTTTCTTTATGCATAATAAAGAGACCGCATTAATAATATAAATTATGAAACCCGGGTTATGGTTAAGGTCCAGATGCCAGTATGGTCTTCAGGTCAGGAAGTCAGTCTTAAATTAACCCAAACACAACTGCCAGCCCGGCTTCATTACCCTTTCCTTTACCTTTTTTTTCTTGTATCGTGGATCCTGCTTTTTACCAATCCAGTGAATAATTGGGGGCTTCTTTGGTAATAATTACATCATGGACATGGCTTTCTCTTAAGCCTGACGGCGTAATCTTTACAAAACGCGCCTTTTTGCGCAGTTCATCAATGGTCCCGCATCCGCAATAACCCATTCCGGATCTTAACCCCCCAATCAACTGATGGGCATTCAGCGACAGCGGCCCTTTGTGAGGCACCCTTCCTTCCACACCTTCAGGCACCAGTTTCTTACTCTCAACACCTTTCTGGAAATACCTGTCTTTGGCTCCTGATTCCATGGCGCCGAGCGAACCCATTCCTCTGTAAACCTTATAGCTCCGTCCCTGAAAAAGTACGGTCTCACCGGGGCTCTCTTCAGTTCCCGCAAACAGGCCTCCTATCATAACAGAACTCGCCCCCGCAGCAATTGCCTTGGCAATATCCCCGGAAAATTTTATACCTCCATCCGCGATAATAGGTATATGTGCAGAATTTGCCGCTTTTGAGCACTCCTTTATTGCCGTGAGCTGAGGAACTCCGGCACCCGCAACGATCCGGGTAGTACAAATAGAACCAGGGCCCACTCCTACTTTTACAGCGCTGACTCCAGCTGATATGAGTTCTCTGGTTGCCTCTGCAGTTGCAACATTGCCGGCGATCAGCTCGAGTTTAGGAAATTTTTTCCTCAATTGCCGGACGATTGACAGAACAGATGCCGAATGCCCATGCGCTGTATCTACAACAATTACATCAGCACCGGCAGCCTGCAGAGCTTCCGCCCTGATCATGGCCTCTTCACCTATTCCTACCGCAGCTCCGACCCTCAGTCTGCCGAGCTTGTCCTTGCATGCCATTGGGTATTTCTTTCTCTTTTCAATGTCTTTAATTGTAATAAGGCCTATAAGGTTAAAGTCTTTATCAACTATTGGAAGTTTCTCGATCCTGTGCTCATGAAGTATTTTTTGCGCTTTCTCAAGAGTGGTTCGCACAGGAGCCGTGACCAGCCCTTTTTTGGTCATGACTTCATTCACTTTTCTCCGCACGTTAGTTTCAAACCTGAGGTCCCTGTTTGTCAGAATGCCGACAAGCTTATTATTCTCAGTAATAGGGACTCCCGATATCCTGTATTTTTGCATTATCCCGAGCGCCTTGGACAGTCTCTCGTCGGGCTGCATAGTTATAGGATCGACAATCATACCGCTTTCAGACTTTTTAACCCGGTCCACCTCTGATGCCTGTGAAACCACAGACATGGCACGGTGAATAATGCCAATCCCGCCTTCCCTTGCAATCGCAATCGCAAGGTTACTCTCTGTTACAGTGTCCATGGCCGCGCTGACAAGCGGCATATTGATCTTAATGTTTTTAGTCAGACGTGTATGAACATCCACTTCTCCCGGCAAAACATCAGACTTGGCCGGCAATAGAAGCACATCATCAAAAGTCAGCCCGATCTTAAGATTGTCCTCTAACATAACTTAGCTCCTCATATAGTTGTTATATAATTCACAGATTGATCTCTACAGAAGCATTTTCTCTCAGTGATTTTATCCAACTGTTATATTTCCCTTTCATTTTTTCCTGAAAAAGAATATTCTTGATCTTGTCCCTGATCTCTTTTATTTGTATGCCCTGAACTCTATCTTCAACTATTACAATATGAAGGCCTGCGGTACTCCAGAAAGGCCTGCTTACCTCGCCGGCATTCAAGTCCGCAATAGCTTCCCTTATCTCTTTAATCATACCACCGAGATTCACATATCCCAAATCCACTCCGGAACCTATCTTCCCGCTTTCAAGCCTTTCCGATATGCTGGCAAAATCTTCTCCATCTTTTATTCTCTTCATTACATCTTCAGCCCGGTCTTCAGCTTCATTTTTCTGTGTTATATCAGCCCGGTTCGCGGGAAAAAATATCTGTTTTGCCTTTACCTTTTCCTCATCAGCATAGTTTTGTCTGTTTGCCTTGTAATATTCTTCTATCTCACTGTCAGAGACAAGTATGTTATCCCTTACCCCGTAGTTTACTATCTTCGCAAGGAGGATCTGCTCGGCAAACTGGTTCTTATATTCAGCGATCGTAAACCCCTCTTCCTTAAGTGTTTTGATCAGATCTTCATCATTTAAATTGTATTTTATCTTGATTTCGTCAACAGCGGCATCAATTTCAGATGGGTTTACATCAAAACCTGTGCGGCGCGCTTCCTGAAGCTGAAGTTTCAGGTCTATCAGAGTTGTAAGAAAATCCGCTTCGAGTTCGGCAATCTTTTTTTTCCTTGCTTCACCTTCCAGCCCCTTCAGGAATTCTCCGCCGTCAATCTCTATGCTTTTTCTAAGTTCGCTCCATGTTATGATCTCGTCATTGACTTTTGCGACAACCCTGTCGAGTAATACCGCACCATAGGACAGGGGACTGCAAAGAGTGAGCAGCAAAAAGTGAACAAGAACAGTAAAAACCAGATGTTTCATTGGCACCTTCCGGATTGCAGGAAATTCCCGCATTTAAATAAAGGCAATTATGCCATTGTTTGATATTTTAATCAACCTTTGGAACGCTCCAGTAAATAAATAACGCTACTTATATGGTAACAAACGCTGCAAGCCGAAGCATTGTGTATTCCACATGTGAATAATAGACAAAGGCCGGAAGTCGCAGGAATTGATCAATAAGATAAACCGTCTGTATTTTCAGGTCTTTTTTGGTCCTGCGGCACCGGCCGGAAGTCGCTTCATAAGCAAATTGACATTATTAAATCCGTAGATTATATTAATAAATATGTCTGGCTTTCGAACTGGAGACCTGGATGCCTGAAGAACAAACTGAAAACAGCTTTGAATACAAAATGCCTGAAGATAAGATTATCAAAGATTTCGAGGAGCTTTTTGAGGCAAAAGACGCGGATATTGTCAGTAAGCTTGCAATTAAATATAACGTAAGCGAAACAGCCCTTACCCTCAGATTAATAGACCTGAGTCTTGTTTAACCCGCCGCAGTATTAACACCCGGGCATCAGTCAAAACCGGATAATTTACTTATTTTTCATTGATACAGAGGGTTCACTAAAACAGCTTTAGACGGAACAAACACGGATTGTATGAGTAAAGTAAATCCAATAAATTGGTGGCGGTGGCTGGATTAAGCCATGCTGGTCAGACCCCCCGTGATTTTATGGTTCGGTCGGCATTCAAAAATACCGGCAAATTAATCTTATATCTCAAGCGGTTTCTAGTCCCGTAGCGGCCCCCAGGGAATCCATTCCAAGAAAATCTTTCCCCAAAAACATCGGATTATTGCGCGTAAAAATCATACCGCAAAATAATGAACGGGAAAAAGCGTGGCCGGGTTTAATTTGTTTATTGCTTTTTTGTAAGAAAATAGCGGGGTTATGTCCGCATACAATGGGTACCTCAAAAAAGAATAGTCTTGCTGACAACGATAATTATACTGAAATAACTCGACCGCATTTTACTCTATGGGGCATTTCGCTTGCCAATTAGCCATCCAACAATTCCAGAACCGAAGATTATACCAAATAACGCAACTAACGTGGTAATTATCCACTGCCAGCTACCCCTTATAGTTTGCAAAACCATATATTTGGGGTTGATTTTTACGCTTACATTCTTTTCAATAGGAGGATAATCTCGCATTCCCTCCATCTTATTTGGCATAATTATTTTAGAACTAATTGAAAACAATAATGATTGAGTGCTTGATTCTAGGGGAACAATATCCCAATTCCATCGTGTTTCTCCAGTGTTAATTATGACTTGCTCTTCATTCGACAAAGGTACAATTTGAAAATCATCTCCGATTAAACGAATTTTCATTATATTGGTTATCTTAATTTTTTTTGAATGTTTTATGTCAAACTTCTTTGCATCCGCCAAATATTCTTTTATAATTATTGCGCCCACTCTCTCTTTTTCTCCTACTACCATTTGGGGGGGGATATCAAAATAAATTAATCCCTTGGTTGATTTCTCAATATCCGACTTCAACACATCAGATATTTCAGTCCAAGTTCCGTCCAACTTAATTATAACTCCATTAGCTGTTTTAACCATACCTGTTATTAATTTAGGATTGCTTTTAATCCTATAATTCACAATCCATAAAACTTGAGATTTCTTATTACCTTTCACGTACATAATAGAACTTCTATCTGGTAAGTCAACACCAAGACGGATGATGTCCACCTTAGTCCCATCAGATTTGGAATTTTTTAATTTTGCAATTAAATCCCGATTCTGTTTAGTAGATGTTAACAACGCCTTATTAATTAAAGTCATTTCGTATTCAAGATTTACCACAGCAGCTCTTTGCCAGGTAAGAGCAAATATACTAAAAAGACAGTAAAAAAAGAGAAAAGTTCTCAATGTTGATCCATTATTATCATTATGGAAAATTTATTATATGGGGTTTTTATAAGATAAGACTTTAAGCTCACCCAAGACATTATTATCAGCCATTAACCCCAAACATATACCATGGGGAGCGTGGAAATCAAGGAAAAAAGTGCGATTAAACTTTAGTGTTGACAGCCAATAAAAAAGGGTATTAATTGATAATATTATATTTATCTGTTAATCCTTCTTAGACGAACTATAGCCCACGCGGGGGTGCACATGAATCGGAATATTAGTTATGTTCCAGTGTTCGTAGACAACCTCAATTATGCCCGCGAATCCAAGATGACCCGACTCACATATTTCTACGTAGAATGCACTGAGCCCCATCACATAACATACGTTCAAAACAATAACACTCTGTCGCTTTTACTGAGTTGCTAATAAATTTATCTGTTGCTCTTATTGAACCGAGAATAAATGACTTTAGTGACTCTACTTGATGAAGTAATAAAACCATCTGCAATGCCCTGTACTTTAAGATGTTTTTCTCTAATGCCAAAAGCTTTGGACTCTTCCTCATTTTATTGCCTAATGTATTTCAGAGATAACAATGAGTTCAGCGGCGTGACCGCTGGAACGACCGGTTGGGAGTCAACCTTGTCCAATGGCAAGGGCTAACCCCATCGTTTTCCACTAAGGGCTACTTAAAAGATCAAGAAGGTCATGACGGTTGATAAACGATAAGGCATCTTTTAGACCATCGAGTTTATTCCTTGTCTCTAGCCACTCCCACACGTCTTGCATTTCACGGCCCTTGGTAAACCTATCGCGCTTATAGGGCGGTATATCAAAATAATCTGATAAATCTTTCCAATCATCCCCTATTCTCATGCTAAGGCCCACTTTAATTTTGCCAGAATACTCTATCGGCTTTAATTTTTCCGCTTGTGGTCTTTGATAACTAGTAAAAGGTGCTCTTTTTAGCATCGCGACTAAAAATGCAGCGGAAACGTCTGCCGCATATTCTTGCCATTCATCGATTTTGCTATTATCAGCCCAGTCACAAATTCCTTTTACCATAAACATGCCTGGGACTGTTTCTGACTGATAGGCTGCTAGTGCTGTGCCATAAGATTCCATTTCAATCCCAGCTAATTGAGACCACTGAGATTTAAGCTCTTGAGCAAAGTTAGTGTCAGCCACAATCTTTTCTCCAGAGGCGACGACGCCAAAATGTAACCTGGGGATTATGCGATTCGATGAACCATCTGGTCTGGAGACCTTTGCAGAGAGCACCCATTTTTCGGTAGATAGGTTTCTTGCCGCTTCGACTAAATTGAAAGCAGGTCGCACAACTTGATATCTAGGCTTAGTTTTTCCATCAGCCACTTTCCCTACTTCATAGCCAAGTATTTGCTCTGCGACTATTATGTCGCCTAACCACTTAGCATTCCAATTCATTTCGGCATCTTTTATCCCAGCCGTAATACCAGAAAGGATAACCTGACTTGGATTCCAGACAGTTATTGCCTGGGAAGTTGCTATTGCCGCCTGAACATTGCCCATGCCTGGCAATGAAAGAACAACAAAAGAATATGAACCACCTCCTTGGTCATGAGGAATTGTGCCCTTATAGTATGTTCGGTTCTTTGACTTTATTTCCTCCGTTGTTCCAAGATGGCGCATCACTGCCGCTTGTTCTTTAATGAGCGCAGTGATAATTACAATATCGACAGTATTATCCATAGCAGCCATCGAAGCCATTCTATTATTCTCCTTATTATTATTTTTAATAAACGGTTTGGGTTCATCAGGGGGCGAAGGGGCTGCTTCGGGTTTTGCCATACTGATTTTTTCAATATCGATTTGTGGTCGTTCCAAAACCCCAACCCCTTTGCAAGCAGAACAAATCGTTGCAGGTGTTCCCAAAAAAGTAAAACTCTCGGAACCAATAAGTCCGCGCCCACCACAAAATTTACAGGTTGATAGTTTTTCGTCTGGAACATTCAAGTCGAACTCGCCCGCCCCCCTGCAGGACGGACAGG
>VAPA010300034.1_pt1 | contig 12990 bp, 15 predicted proteins | sample 3395041 | NCBI WGS metagenome assembly VAPA01 (sample SAMN08290432, study PRJNA428436) | hydrothermal vent metagenome | isolation source: Deep-sea hydrothermal vent chimney | place: Indian Ocean: Southwest Indian Ridge | depth 1973 m m
ATCCTGAGATTGTTCCTTTTCTGGACCAGACGAGCCTTAAATATATCGACTCTGTTGATAACCATCTTTTTAAAAAGGAACTGTCCAAAAAGTATATGATGCTTAGCCATGTTTACCTCACAACAATTTTATCAAATTAAACATTAGAAGTAAAACCCCCATTAGAAAAAAATTGTTTCTAACGAGGCGGAATATTTGATTTTTTGTCGCTATTTATGCTATAAAAGTACATTCCTTGCCCTTATAGGACCGGGATAAGGGCTTATCTCAGTTTTCAGACTCGTCCAAGCCTCGACGGGGCAGCTGTGGTGGATGATGCGCTGAGGCAGAGAGGTAGCGTGCCGTATAGGGGTTGCGCTGAGATTAATCCAAAAGGAGATGAAAATGAATCTTTACGAAAACATCATAATTCTTGACCCAAATCTCGATAATAAAGCAATAGAACAGGCTGTTGAGCGGGTTAAGAATGTAATTATCAAAAAAGGCGGGGAGGTCCTCAAGTCAGAAAACTGGGGACATAAAAAACTGGCCTATGAAATAAAAAAACAGAAAAAAGGCACCTACATCTTACTGCTTTTCAAAGCTCCTCCCGCTATCATCACAGAGCTGGAAAGATTTTACAAGGTCTTAGACCTCCTCCTTAAGTTTATGATCATAAAACTGAAAAAGAAAGAGATAAAGGCAGTATTGTCGTCTTTATCACAAGAAAATAACAAAGAAACAGAACCTGCAACCCCGGAAAAGGAGCACAAAAGTGTTTAATAAAATAATCCTGATTGGAAATCTTACAAAAGACCCAGAGGTAAGATACACACCCAGTGGAACCTCTGTATGTAATTTCAGAATTGCAGTCAATCACAAATACAAACAGGGCGATGAAATAAAAAAAGAAACTACCTTTATAGATACAGTTGTTTTTGGCAAACAGGCTGATACCTGTGGCCAGTATCTAAATAAGGGCAGCGCCGTTCTTGTAGAGGGCAGACTTCAGGAAAGACGCTGGGAAACAGACGAAGGGCAGAAGAGGAGTAAGTACGAGGTCGTTGCGCAGACCGTACGTTTTCTTCCCAGAAAGCCCAGTGTTGCTGCTGTTCAAGAGGGAGAAGATGTTATCGCTCCGGATGAAACAACAGATTTAGAGCCATTCTAGAGAGGAATGACATGAATAATCAGAGAAAAAAAGGAACTAAACCACATTACAGGAGATATCAGATAAGAAGGTTCTGCAAATTTTGTGCAGACAAGACTTCATTCATTGACTACAAAGATGTCAAAACCCTGAAAAGCTATCTTACCGAGAGAGGTAAAATTACAGCCAGAAGAATAACAAATACGTGTGCAAAACATCAGAGAGCGCTAACATCTGCCATAAAAAGGGCAAGGACTATAGCTCTCCTGCCGTTTGTGGAAAAATAATGAAGATTCTTAAAGGATGGGTATCTGTTCTTGCAAATGAAATGATCAAGGGCTTGTACAAGAAAAAATTTATTGCATTGAAAGTCTCAAAAGAAGAAGCTATAAAAGTTACAGACGAATTAATACTCGACGAACTTATGGTAGAAGACAGACTTAATAAAGAAGTAAGGGAAATATTAAGAAAATATGATATGGAAATAGAAAAAGGACGGCTTGATTACCACAAGCTTTTTGAACTTACGAAACACAAAATTGTTAAGGAGCGAAATATTATTTTGTGAGGCTCTCTGATGACAAAACAACCCATTTGACACATGTAGTGCTAAAGGGCCTTCTGGAGAAGGACATAATTACCCCGGAAGTTGAAGAAGGAGATATAAGGCGCGAAATGAAACGGGTCATTACAAATGAACTAAAAATCAGCGCTGATATAGACTCCTCGGTCAGAGGTAAACTACAATCCTATTCTAAAAAAATCCCAGAAGGGAGCCCTGAGTGGGAGGTTCTCTATCAAAAATTTTTCCACGAAGAGGCAGCCAAGAGGGGCAGAACTTAAAGGGGTCATTTTTCGCTCTGTTTTAACACTCCTTTATGCTGTTTTTGTTTTCCCTCCTGATTTTCTAAAAACAAAATATGTTTTGGCTGGCTGGTTTTTTGCTCTGGGTATAACAATCGGCATTGCTCTGTATCGTTATACAAAAACCGACCTTCCCCGTTCAGGATGGAAAAGTCTTGAATTTTTACTACTGCTGCTACTGTTCATTGAAGGGTTAATCCAATCTTTTGACAAACCCCTGCTCCACCTGTTTTATATCCCTTTTATCGTCGTTATTTCCGGGTACTTTCCACTCAGGATTATCATAAGTTGTATCGCGGCAATTTTTCTGCTATGGGCACCCGCATTTTGGCAGATTAATGGATATCTTACTCAGATAAGTCGTTATGACCCGTTATCCCCGACCCTCGAGATTGAGCCCGGATTCCTGATTGGAATTTTTTCAGCAATGCTGGGCACCGGATTTATCTCCTACTATATTTTTTACAGGAATATAAAAAAATCGAAAAAAGCCACTGAAGACCTTGAAAAACTTAAAAACAGTGCATTAAATCTGGATGCTTCTACCGAGGTTTCTCTTTTTGACGAAGACAGATTCTCTCGTTTAGTTAAATCCATTTTTGAAACGCAGAAAGAGTTAAATGAAATACTTAATCTCAGTAAAAAAACAATAAATGCAGACTCTACTACACTTTTTATCCTCGAAGGCGATAATCTTATACCAAAGGCATCTACGGAAGAGACCCATTCAGAGCCAATATCTACGGGAAAGGGCTATTTATTAGGCGTAATTAAAGAGAAAAAAGCATTTATACAACCAAAACTTAAAGGCAGCCCTTTTGAGACTGGTTATTCAGCTGCAAAGGAAATAAAATCCTCGTTATGCGTACCAGTGTTCGACAGTAATGTTCCAATGGGTATCCTTGCAATGGTAAGCAAAAGGGAAGAGGCCTTTGGTGAACACGAGAAAGATGTAGCCGTCAGTCTGGCATCTCAGATAACACAGATACTGGGAAGAAACCGCTATTATACTGAAATCGAACGTTTTGCTATGGGATTTAAGTCATTACATGAGGCAAGTAAAACTCTCAGCACTTCTCTGAAGGTTGAAGATATAGCAGACAAGTTCGTCGACCTTGTTTCTGGAATGGTAAGTGCATCAGCAGTTGGTTTTTTCTTTGCGGACAAGGGAAAACTCAGGGTCATTGCAAAAAGAGGGTTTGAGCCCGAGAAGGAAAACTTTTATCCAAAAGGCACCTTTTTTGATTTAATTATCAAAAATAAACACTCTATACATGTTTCTCACGTCAATAAAAAAGATGCCATCTATCCTTTTAAGGCAGATACTAAAACCTTTTTAGGGATTCCCATTATTTATGAAAAAGATGTGATTGGTATTTTTGCAGTTACCTCAAAAGAACCGGATGCCATAAGTTCCTTTCAGGGACATCTGCTTAATATAGTGGGTGACCAGGCAGCTATGTCCATAACCAATGCCCAGCTTCACAGAGAAGTTGAAAGGCTTGCCATAACAGATGGACTTACAGATCTTTATAACCACAAACATTTTCAGGAAAGGCTTACCAAGGAATTTCAAAGGATCGAGAGAATCCCCCACTCCCTTTCTTTAATGATTATAGATATAGACCACTTTAAAAGAATAAATGATGCTTATGGTCATCCCACAGGTGATACAGTTCTTGCAAAACTGGCAGTGATTCTGAGAAAAACACTCAGAGGGATAGATGTCCTTGCCAGATACGGTGGAGAGGAATTTGCTGCGGTTTTAATAAATACGGAAACCAGCGGTGCAAAAAAAATGGCGGAAAGGCTCAGGTCTCACGTAATGAATAATCCCTTTTATGTAGATGAAAAAAAACTAACAATAACTGTCAGCATTGGAATAGCCACGTATCCACACGATGCAGCAACAAAGGAGGAACTTATCAGTAAGGCAGATCAGGCGCTCTATTATGCAAAAAAGAACGGCAGGAATCAGGTCTGTACATGGAAAGATGTTGGTAAGAAAATAAGCTAGCAAGCAACAGTTGTCAGTTATCGGTTATCAGTTGTCAGTCTAAAAACTAAAAATAACAGTTTAAACGGCTTGAACGGTTTGAACAGTTTGAACAGTTTTTAAAGGAGGATATTATGGAAGTTAAAATTAATAAAGGTGTCTTATCACTGGTTGAGGGCGATATAACAAAGCAGGATACTGATGCTATTGTAAATGCTGCCAATAAAAGTCTTCGCGGTGGAGGCGGCGTGGACGGCGCAATCCACAGGGCAGGGGGAACAAAAATTCTTGAGGAATGCAAAAAAATAGGCGGCTGTCAGACAGGCGAGGCAGTTATAACAACAGGAGGAAATCTAAAGGCAAAATATGTAATCCACACAGTAGGCCCTATTTACAGAGATGGACTTCACGCAGAACCAAGGCTTCTTGAGAACGCATATCAAAACAGCCTGAAGCTTGCTTCATTGAAAGGCATAAGAAGCATCGCATTCCCGTCCATAAGCACCGGTGCTTATGGGTATCCACTGGAAGATGCAGCAAAGATTGCTTTAAAATCAGCGATAAATTATCTTAAGGAAAATACTGACTTAGAGGTTATTAGGTTTGTGCTTTTTGGACAGAAGACCCTTGAGGTTTATGAAAAGGTTTTAAAACAGTTACCATAAATGTTAGTCCTTTCAAAGTCCCATTCGAAAATTAATATTCCCTTTCAGGAAACCTCAATGTAAGGAATTATTTATATTCGCTCACTAACACCTGACTGCCGTCAGGCAGGCAGGTTTGAATAATTTTACCGAGCACGACCGGAGCAGACCGAAGGAAAAACAATCACGGGCCAATTTCTTTGGTTACTTATAAAACGTTAGTTCCTAAGTTTTTCAAATGATAGGTAAAAAGACATTTATTGAATTGACCTGCTTTGTTTCATGAATTGAAAGCCAGCAGGTCTTACATTTTCTTTGTTGGGCAAAAAAATGCACAGCGAGCTTTAGTGAGCGAATTTAATAATAAGCAAGTCCATACATTTGGGTTTCTGCAAGGAACACTAAATGCACAGCGAGCGTGCACCCCGTAGTCTACAAGTCGCAGACTTGTTATGGGGTTAGCGAGCGAATATAATTAAACAATAAGTCCTTACATTTCAAAACTTTTGCATGAAAGTTTTTTAAAGTAACCCGGGCGTGGGTTGGAAACCCACATTAAAACAGGGGTATGGGGCGGAGCACCAATATTTTAAAGCCATCATGTTAAAATATTAGATTCAGGTTCTGAATTCAGTAAAAATCAGAGGGAAATACTATATTGTCTGCTTCGAAAAAAACAAACTCTAACAAGTTCAAGCTAACATTAGATTTTATGCCTAAAGGCGACCAGCCAAAGGCGATAAAGGAGCTCTCAGAGGGCATTCAAAAAAAAATCAGTCATCAGGTGCTTCTTGGTGTTACGGGTTCGGGAAAGACGTTCACCGCTGCAAACGTAATTGCAAATGTAAACAAACCTACTCTGGTTATAGCCCACAACAAGACCCTTGCAGCCCAGCTTTACGGAGAATTCAAGACATTCTTTCCTGAAAACGCAGTGGAATATTTTGTAAGTTACTACGACTACTATCAACCTGAGGCATACCTGCCTTCAACAGATACATATATTGAAAAAGACTCCATGATAAATGACGACATTGACAGACTGAGACACGCTGCAACACGCGCTGTACTTGAAAGAAACGACACCATTGTCGTTGCGTCTGTTTCCTGCATCTACGGTATTGGTTCACCGGAAGACTATCGTGAGATGCACCTTTTTATTGAAGAAGGAATGCACACCGAAAGAGATGCATTTTTGAGAAAACTCGTAGATATGCACTATGAACGCAGTGAAGATTTTAAAAGAGGTAATTTCAGGGTAAGGGGCGATATTGTTGAGATATTTCCGTCTTTTTCAGGTGATAATGCAGTAAGGGTTGAATTCTTTGGTGATGACATTGACGCAATCTATGAGTTTGACCCCCTTACAGGCAGAATTCTGAGACGCCTTACAAAGATTGCCCTGTATCCGAACAGCCACTGGATTACACCGAGGCCAAGACTTGAAAAAGCATTCTCTGCAATTAATGCCGAACTCAAAGAAAGAATCGATTTTTTTCTTGCGCAAAATAAACAACTTGAGGCACAGAGGATTGAACAAAAAACAAGATTTGATATGGAGATGTTGAGAGAATTCGGTTACTGTCATGGAATAGAGAATTATTCCAGGCATCTGAGCGGTCGGGCACCGGGAGAACCTCCCTACTGTCTCATAGATTATTTTCCAGAAGATTTTTTAATAATAATAGACGAATCCCACGCAACTGTCCCCCAGATTGGGGGCATGTACCAAGGAGACAGGTCAAGAAAACAGACACTCGTGGATTTCGGATTCAGACTCCCATCAGCACTTGATAACCGTCCTTTAACATTCAATGAATTTAAACACAGGGCAAACCGGGTAATTTACATATCTGCAACCCCTGCAAACTATGAGATTGAAAAATCAAATCACAGGGTTATAGAACAAATAGTCAGGCCAACCGGGTTAACAGACCCGGAAATAGATTTAAAACCTGTTAAAGGTCAGGTGGATGACCTCCTCGGAAAGATTAAAAAAAGAGCTGAAAAAGGAGAAAGGGTTCTGGTAACCACACTTACAAAAAAAATGGCAGAGGATATCACAGACCATTACCAAGAATTAGGCATAAGGGCAAGATACCTCCATTCAGACATTAACACCCTTGAAAGGGTTGAGATATTAAGAGATCTGAGACTCGGAAAGTTTGATGCCCTTATCGGAATAAACTTACTGCGAGAAGGACTTGACCTCCCGGAAGTTTCACTTGTTGCTATACTTGATGCGGACAAAGAAGGGTTTTTACGTTCAGCACGCTCACTTATCCAGACATCAGGCAGGGCTGCAAGGAATATAAACGGCAAGGTTATATTTTATGCCGATACCGTAACAGGCTCAATGAAGACAGCTCTGGAAGAAACAGACAGGAGGCGCAAGATCCAGGAAAAATACAACACTAAACACAAAATAACACCTAAATCAATAATAAAAAATATAACCAACATCCTTAACTCCATCTATGAGGCTGATTACTGGACAGTACCGGCAGTAGCTGAGGAAAGGGTTGAATATGCAGATGAAGCAACAATCAAAAAACTTGAAAAAGAAATGAAAAAGGCAGCAGAAAAACTTGAATTCGAAAAAGCAGCAGAACTAAGGGACAGAATCAAGGCAATTAAGAAACACCATATTGAGATAGGGATAAAGACCTAAACTCCAACCATTTCTTCAAATGCTTTGAGTTGTTTTATCTCACCCATGGCAATAAGCGGGCTTAATAGCTTATTTCTCAGACTCATAGTTAATTATAGAAATTTCCATATATTTTTTTTCAGAAATCTTTATCAGGGTACACACCTACAGCACATATCGCCCATCTTCATCATCATCCTTATACATCCTTTTTTTAATCAAGAGTCTTATAAAACCATATATGGTTATCAGTGCGGCGAAGAAAAAGAGAATCGTATAAAGGTTATCGCCCAGATATGTAATCCATATGGTTCTTTTTCTGAGATGACTTTGCCATCTCCTTTCAAGTTCTTCCAATGGAATTGAAAGGCTCTTTTGAACTGCCGCGTCTATTTTGTCACCTGCCTCCAGATGGTGCAATATCTGAATTAATGCTGTTGTTCCGAACTCTTTATTTATATATTCCACAATACTCTTACTCTCCTCGTAAGCCAGCAAGAGGGAGTCTTTATCTTCAGGAAATCTTTCTGCTAAATCCTTGAGACTTATAAATTTCCCTAAAAGTGTTGCCCGTCTGAGAGATACTTTTTTCTCGCCCATTATTATCTCTGCCATCCCGCCGCTTGCCCATTGAGAAACGCCTTCATTCAGCCATTTAGGCAGGTTTCTGCTGCCGATATAGTAATGAAGTAGGAGGTGAGACAATTCATGTTTCAGGGTTGCCTCTAAGGTAAACGGGTGAGTATCCATTCTCGAGTAGTCAATAATTATCAGGTTGCTCCCGGGTACTGCAAAGGCAACAACCAGATCGCTGCCAGCCATCTTCCGAAAGGCTTTCCTGTCTTTAATTATCACGACAACTGGTCTAAAATCCAGCTTCCACCCCAGAGCTTTTTCGAGTTCCACCTTAACATCAGGATAAATATCAGCAACTTCTTTTGCAACATTTTGCAGGGGCTTTTCAAAATGAATTACAACTTCTTCACTCTGAATGATATACGTGTTTACCCTGTTTGAGAAAGCCACTGAGGAAATCGTTAGTAACAATAGAGCAATTACAAATAATCGTTTTGCCATATGTATCAGAAACCAGCACATTTCCTTAGAGAAAAACCTCTAACGGGGTAAGAAATTAAAACTTTATACTTATCATCCCAGCTATACCTGTCTGCCCTGCCTACCGGCAGGCAGGCGACAGGCAGGAATGGCGGGGCTTTCTAACAGGGTAAAAAAAGATAAGAGGGCTCTTTTCGAACACATTTCTTGAAGTTATGTATCGCTGTGCTTTCCGTAAAATTTCTCCGCCTCCTCTTCCATCTTTGTCAGTCTGATGTAATAATCCGGGAATTCGTTTATTCGTTTTATTTCTTAAAAAGCTTATTCAACACCTCTTCTATTTGTTGATAGGTCATCCAACCCTTTTCGAATAAAATAGTTCCTATTTGCCTGTGTGGTCTATCAGCCAAATCGTCATCTATTTGCTCGTTTATAGCTTGTTTTAGTTGATCTGCAGTTATAAATCGTATATCTACTGCAATCTTACCAAATCGAGAGCAGTATTTTTTTAAAAGTTCTCTGTCAACGTTGTCTACCACTTTTTCTCCTCCTTTTAAGATATCCCTATCAGTCTATTTAACTATTGCGGTATAACCTGCCCCATTATAACAAATCCTATTTATAAGGACTACGGGCCGTAAACCCCGTATATCCCTACCCTGTCGCAGACTCGCAGAGAAGAGCGGGGTTTTCCTTTCCTGTACCTGAAATTGCCCTTATCCCCCTTTCTTGCTTCCGCAAGAAAACAGGGTGGCATTCAGGATTGTACGGGGTAAACCTTTCTCTTTTTTATTTCTTCATACGTATAGACAGGCCCGTTTGTGCAGATGTATTCTGTGCCGTGAAAGTATTGCCCGCATTTGCCCATGCCGCATTTCATGCGAGCTTCAAGGGTAGTTGTAATCCTTCTGTCAGGATGCTGGATAAACTCATAGCAGTTCCATCCCTTGACACAGAGGCTGCCTTTGTTTACAGGATGGCTCCTGCTGGGGGAAACACCGACTATAGTACCTTTATCAACATGCAGATAAAGACCGCGGCCACAGCCGCAATATGGACATATCGTGGGAATTTTGTCCATAGAACTGCTCAGCGTTCCCATGGAAAGATTCTACTTAAATTTGCAGACAAAAACAAGAGTGTATATGGGACTTTAAGTCAATCTTAGGTTATAATTTCTTTATGAACATTAAAAAGAAGCTACAGCAGGTGCCCTCTTCTCCCGGCATTTATATAATGAAAGGACGCGTGGACAGGGTTATCTATGTGGGCAAGGCAAAAAACCTGAGAAACAGGTTGAAATCATACTTCCGGGCCTCCCTTTCCCTGGATGCACGAAAATTAAAAATGGTAAAAGAAACCAAGGACTTTGATTATGTGATAACCAAAAACGAGCTCGAGGCTCTTGTGCTTGAAGCAAATTTTATAAAAAAGACAAAACCCGGATATAACATAATTCTCCGGGACGATAAAAACTATCCGTACCTTAAGCTTACTGTTAATGAAGAATGGCCAAGGCTTGAGGTAGTCAGGAAAATTGCAAAGGACGGATCACTTTATTTTGGCCCCTATGTTTCCTCAAACACTATGTGGGAAATGCTGAAATTTATCCACCGAAATTTTCCATTGCGGACATGCAGATATGACCTCAAAAAACCTATGAGGCCGTGCGTCCAGTATCAAATTGAGCGATGCCTTGCCCCATGCGCACAAGACCTGAGAAAAAAGATACACAAGGACAGATACACAGAAACAGTTAATGAAGTAAAACGGTTTCTCCAGGGCAAGAAAAAGGAACTTCTCTCGGGTTTCCGGAAAAAAATGCACCGGCTTTCAGAAAACCTGCAATTTGAAGATGCAGCTAAAGCCAGGGACAGACTTAAGGCAATTGAAAAGGCATGGGAGTCCCAACGGGTAATATCACCGGGACTCGGAGATATTGACGTCATTGGATTACACAGGGAAAAGCAGGAAGTCTCTGTATTTATGCTGTTTGTAAGGAACGGGCTTGTAATCGGTCAAAAAGACTTCTTTCTAAAAAACCTCGGCGGCATAGAAAACAAGGAGCTTATTGCAAGTTTTGTAGAACAATTTTACTCAAAAGAGATGCCTCTGCCTGCTAAAATAATTCTTCCGTTTAAAGCAAAACTAGAGACCCAAAGACGCTGGCTAAGTAAAAAGAAAGGGCTTAAAGTTGAGCTTATTACTGCAAAGGGCAAGAAAGAATCAGACGTCCTTAAGATGGCTTTGGATAATGCCTACTATTCCTTTCACGCACATAAAGAAACTTTGACACCCCAAGCTGCAAGAGAAGCGCTTATGTCAATAAAAAAACTTTTAAATTTAAAGGTAATTCCCAGAAGAATAGGGGCAATTGATGTATCGAACATTGCCGGTTCTGAAGCAGTCGGTGCTCTTGTTATATGGGAAAACGGAGATTTTATAAAAGACGATTATCGGCTTTTTAAAATAAAAACCGTTAAAGGAATCGATGATTTTGCTATGATAGGAGAAGTGGTAGGCAGATATTTCAAGCACCTCCAGAAGAAAAGAGAAACACTGCCAAAGTTAATTCTTATTGACGGCGGTAAGGGTCAGCTGGCATCTGCTGTAAAGGCAATTAAGCCTTTTGCATTGCCGGTAGAAATAGCTGCAATCGCAAAGGCAAAGCTGGGACAGCCTGACAGGATTTTTTTACCACGTAAGAAAGAAAAACCATTCTCATGGGGTAAACCTGAAAAAACAGGTCCTATTCCGTTAGAGCCGGCTTTGGATTCGACCCATCTGCTCCAGAGAATACGGGATGAAGTACACAGGTTTGCCATCAGTTATCATAAAAAACTCAGGACAAAGAGGGTTCTTGAGTCGCCGCTTGAAAAGGTAAAAGGCATTGGAAAAACAAGAAGGCTCTTACTTTTAAAGCATTTCGGAAGTATTGATGCTATAAGAAAGGTTTCAACAGAGGAAATAGCCTCTCTAAAAGGAATGAACAAAAAGACCGCAGAGGTTTTAAAAGCGGCTCTTGTCAGTAACTCGTAGAGGAGGAACAAAATGGAGACAAATTACAAATTAATAAATTTATTTATCCTTACTTTATTTATATTAATTTTTCTGCCGATGATTTCAGAAGCAGAGTATAATATTCACCTTAAGAACGGCAGGGTAATAACTGAAGTTGACGAGATAAAAGAAGAAAACGGGAAAGTAACAATATACAAAAAAGGCATTGTACTTGAGCTGCTAAAGAAAAATATACTCGAGATAGAAGAATACGGGACTGACTCAATTAAAAAAGAATTCATAGAGGAGGAAGCGCCTGAAGAAGCTCCTTTAGAGGAACAACTGCCTGAATACATGCAGTATGATAAATTTCCTCACAAGCCTTCAACTGAAATATACGAGGAGGAAGAAGCAGAAGAAGCTGATGAAGATATTGAGGAAGAAACAGAAGAAACCAGGCATAAGCTCAAAACCACAGGTACAGGAAAAATTGAAGAAGGAGAGTTGCAACCAGGACCCCAGCTTAAAGAACTCAGAAAACAAGAAGAAGAAGGAACACTACCAGAGCAATTTACACCTTATAAGGATTTTTTAGAGCAACAGCATCAAAAACAGAAACAGCAAATTGAGGGACAATAAAACCAAATTTACGGATTTACGAGGCAAATGAATGCTAAAGAAAGAAAACATAGAGAAATTTATGAAGGAGAACCAGTGGTGAATATTTATATTTCAGGTTCAATGGCATATGACAGGATTATGAATTTTCCGGGGAAATTTGCAGACCACATCCTTCCTGAAAAGATACATATCCTGAATGTATGTTTTACAGTTAACCGTATGGATGAAAAATTTGGAGGCACTGCCGGCAATATAGCCTACTCTTTAAGCCTGCTCAATGAGAAATCTATTGTTCTCGCAACCCTAGGCAAAGACTATAAAAGATATTTTGAATGGTTAAAGAAAAATAACATTTCAGTTGAAGGAATTAAAATAATTAATGAAGAATTTACTGCCGGAGCCTACATAACAACAGACAAAGCTGATAATCAAATAACAGGTTTTAATCCCGGCTCCATGAAGTTTCCTTCAGAATACAGGACAGACAATATTGAGCCTGAAAAATCCATTGTCTTAATTGCTCCCGGCAATCTTCAGGATATGATTGAATATGCAAAAGAATTTAAAAATAAAAGTATTAAATATATATGTGATCCCGGACAGTCGCTGACATCATGGGACAGCAATGAACTGAAAAAATGGATAGACGGGTCAATCTTATTGATTTCAAACGATTATGAACTTGAAATGATTATGAAAAAAACAGGGATGGATAAAAAGGGACTTTTAGGTCTCACGAAAACTATTATCACGACCCTTGGAGAAAAAGGCTCCCTTATAAGCAACTCTAATTCTGAGGTAAACATACATCCAGCAAAAGTTATGAATGTCTTAGATCCTACAGGAGCCGGTGATGCATACAGGGCTGGACTGTTAAAAGGACTTGTTACAGGCAAGGATATTGAGACTGCGGCTAAAATGGGGGCTGTTTCAGCTACATATGCAATTGAGAACTATGGAACTCAGGAACATTATTACACATACGAAGACTTCGTTAAAAGATATAGAAGTAATTTTGGAGAACTGTGAA
>VAPA010540170.1_pt1 | contig 12972 bp, 7 predicted proteins | sample 3395041 | NCBI WGS metagenome assembly VAPA01 (sample SAMN08290432, study PRJNA428436) | hydrothermal vent metagenome | isolation source: Deep-sea hydrothermal vent chimney | place: Indian Ocean: Southwest Indian Ridge | depth 1973 m m
ACCCGTACCTGCCCGGGCCCGTCAGGGCCAGGGTGTCAGGGGCCGGGATCAGGCTCGCACACAGGCCATCGGGACTACCGGCAGCGGTTATGAGCTGCCACGGCAGTGGCGTCCTCCTTACAGAGGCGACAGGCCCTACGGATACGGTATCTTCATCGACTGGGCCTATGCGCAGTTCGGTTCCTACTCGATGACTACCGAGCTGTGGAACAGGTCGGTAGATTTCGTAGGGATGCCGGAATTCACCGGTGATGACGCGCAGGTCCAGCGGGACAGGTGGCTGCTGCTGCACCAGGATGAGAAATTCGGAGGCAAGTTCTTCATTCCGTGGAGGAGCTACAGGCATCCTGAACTGGGTGCTGGTGAGATCGGCGGATGGATCCCGCGCTACGGTTCCGGGAACAACGCATTCCCGGGTGATCCTCTCAGACACGTGGCAGAGATCCACTGGCAGTTCGAGCTGTGGAAGGCAGGTCTGCTGCCGAAGATCGAAATCACCGACGCTACCGCCGAGGTGCTCTACGAGACCAGCAATGCAAGTGGAGCCACCGTGCAGTACCAGGGTGATACCGCCACGATCAATCGCAGCGGAAGAAGAGGCGCCTACAGGATCGTTCTGGTAACTGCCACGATTGAAAATACAGGTGCGCTCGCAACCCATGTTGCCCGGGGACAGCGTCTGGCAGGTAACCGCAATGACGTCGTCTGGCTTATAGGTGACCGGGACAGGATCACATTCCTGCAGGGATCCGCTCACCAGAGCATTGGAGTCCTCGAAGGCACCATGCCGATCCCGGGGATCGCAACCAGCGCGCCTGCCGCAGGCGGAAGAAGCCGGCAGGTACAGGGAATGCCCAATATTCCAATGGGCATGCCCCTCGAATTGATGCAGCAGTTCATGCAGAGAATGGGTGGCGGGCAGCAGGCTGCCCGGGAGGGCAACGTCCGTGAAGTCAAGTGGCTCGTTGCCATCGAAGGAAACATGCCGCTGAAGATAGTCGCTACTTCTCAGAAGGGCGGCACTGCGGTTAGAGAAATCACACTGCGATGACCAGGGAGAGAACCATGAAAACGAGAATACACTGGATACCGATACCGGTTCTGATTCTCGCTGTCACTCTCGCGGCAGCCTGGTCATTCCCGGTATCTGCACAGGACAGGGAACCTGCAAACCCCGGAGGTTATCACGGCGAACTCGATTTCCCGATAAGCTGGAAGAGGTACTACAGCTATGCAGAATGGACGAAGATCATCCAGGATCTTCAGGCTCAGTACTCGAACCTGTGCGACATAGAGAGTATCGGAAAGAGCATGATGGGCCGCGATCAGTACCTGCTGACGATCACGGCGAAATCTACAGGCTCTCACGATACCAAGACGGCAATCTGGGCCGATGGTGCGGTGCACGGTAATGAGGTGAACGGTGTAATGTGCTGCCTCTACCTGGCGTGGTACCTGCTGACCCGCTATGACTACGACCCGTATGTACGGGACCTGGTCAATACGCGCACTTTCTACATCCTGCCGGGTCTGAACGTGGATGGGATCGACTCCTACATCACGTTCCCCAACACGGACAACAATCCGCGGGAGCCGTACAGACCCGAGGATAACGACGGCGACGGTCTCTACGATGAGGACCAGACCGAGGATGTCGACGGAGACGGCGAGCTCTCGACCATGTACATCGAGGATCCGGACGGACGGTTCAAGCTCTCCGATGACGGTCGCCGGTTCATCCCGGTGCTGTACCCGGAAGAGCAGGTAATGCGCTTCCGCAGGATCGGATCCGAGGGCTATGACAACGACGGAGACGGCAGGATCAACGAGGACGACATCGGGGGTCCCGACCCGAACAGGAACTACCCTTACGGATGGACGCTGAGTGCGGGATGGCCATACCCGATGTCTGAATCGGTGACCCGGAATGCCTTCGAATTCGGGCGAACGCACGATAACATCTTCGCGGGCTTCCACTACCACAACACCGGACGGCTGATAATGTTCTCAGTTCCCTGGGCTGTTTCGACTCAGACCACCCAGGCCGCACAGTTCGGTGGCGGCATGGGCAGGAGAGGTCAGCCGCGGGTGACTCCGGAGAAGCGGCTGGAACAGATGAGGCAGGAGAACCAGTACGCCCAGCTGTTCGACCGCAACGTTGCTCCCGAGTACCGGAACGACATGGCCGTCCAGAACGAGATAGTAACCATGGGCGCGCGCATCTTGAAGAATTACAGGCCGACAATGTCCGGACCTCCAGGAAGCGGTCAGGCCCAGGTCAACACCTACATGATGCTCGGCGCATACGGTTATCTCATCGAGCTGTGGGGAACTCCCCTCGATGGCGATGTGGATGGCGACGGCAGGGTCGACCAGGTGGAACGGATGTCGTGGATCGATATCGAGCTGACCGGTGAAGGCTGGATAATGCCGCACAAGGTGAACCATCCGGACCTGGGAGAGATCTGGATCGGCGGTTCGGCAAAGAAGCACGCCGGACGCACTCCTCCGGCGCGCTACATCGAGTCGGAAACCCTCAGGAACACCCAATTCGTTCTCTACTGTGCAAGTCAGTTCCCGAAGGTGGAAGTGGATGAGATCGAGATCACTCCCGCAACCGGAGACCTGATCTGGGTCGATGTCACGGTGAAGAACGATCGTGCATATCCGACCATTTCAGACCGTGATTTCGAGAGAGAATGGGTTCCACTGGATCGATTGACTTTGACATCCTCCAATAGTATAACACGTGTGGATATACCCGAGGGATCGGTCCAGCTCGATCCTCTGGACGGATCTACCAGAGGGAATGTCGCCGGCAGTGAGGATCCGGAATTCAGGATCCTGGCTCACGGCAGCCGCGCCTTCCGTTATCTGTTCAGGATGAGCGGCAACAGCGGATGGGTGGAGTTCACCATCACATCGAAGCACGGTGGGACCGACACCAGGCGGCTCAACATCAGGACGGGTGATAGATAGGCAGTAACTGTATCTGCTGATTACCCTTGATTCGGACAGGCGCCGGCTTTCCATTAAGCTGGCGCCTGTCTCATTTAGTGTGCAATGAGGATTGGATCTGATGAGTGGTGAGGAGCAGCATTACAATCCGCTGGGGTTGATGCGGTCAGATGCCCCCTTCGAGCTGGTTTCGAGTTATGAGCCGGCCGGCGATCAGCCGGCAGCCATCGAAGCACTTGTCGAGGGGCTGGTACGCGGCAGCCGCCATCAGACTCTGCTGGGCGTGACCGGTTCGGGCAAGACATTCACGATGGCGAATGTCATCGCCGCTGTCAACAGGCCTGTCCTGATAATCAGCCACAACAAGACACTCGCCGCCCAGCTCTATGGGGAGCTGAAGGGATTCTTTCCGAGCAACGCCGTCGAGTATTTCATCTCCTATTACGACTACTATCAGCCTGAAGCATACCTGCCGGGCAGGGACCTCTATATCGAGAAGGAAACCCAGGTCAATGAAATGATCGAACGGTTGAGGTTGCGGACTACGAGCACACTGGCAGCCCGCCGGGACGCCATCGTCGTGGCATCCGTTTCGTGCATCTTCGGCCTGGGACGACCCGAAGATGTTTACAAGTACATGGTGGGTCTCAGGTGCGGTCAGGAGATGGACCGGCAGCAGTTCCTGCGGGCCCTCGTGGACATCCACTACAGACGCAATGACATATCTTTCGGCAGTGGTGATTTAAGGGTCAGGGGAGACGTGGTTGAAATACACCTGGCCTACGAAGAGGTAGCGGTACGTGTCGAGTTCTGGGGGGATCAGATCGAACGCCTCAGCTTCGTGGACCTGATAACCGGTGAAACGATTGAAAAACTCGACCAGATAGTGGTCTATCCGGCTACACACTTCATAGCCGACAAAGACAATCTCGACCGGGCCCTCGAATCGATCGCATCAGATCTGGAGAGAGAGGTGGCGGCATTTCAGGATGCCGATGGACTGGTAGAGGCCTATCGTCTGAAGGCCAAGACTCTCTACGACATGGAGATGATGGAAGAGGTCGGCTGGTGCACCGGTATCGAGAACTACAGCCGTTACTTCGATGGTCGCCGGCCGGGTGACCGCCCATGCACCCTTATCGATTACTTTCCCGATGATTTCATTACCATCATTGATGAATCGCACGTGACCGTTCCCCAGATCGGGGCGATGCATGCGGGCGACCGCTCCAGAAAAGAAACACTCGTCGAATACGGATTCCGGCTCAAAGCAGCCCTCGATAACCGACCTCTGACCTTCGATGAATTCGATTCACTGCAGAACCAGTACATATACGTATCAGCCACTCCGGGCAATTTCGAACTGGAGAGATCTGAGGGAGTGATCGTGGAACAGGTAGTCAGGCCCTCCGGCCTGCTCGATCCGGCTGTGGACGTGCGTGAGGTGAAAGGGCAGATAGATGATCTGCTGGAAGAGATCCACCTTCGTGTGGAGAGGAGCGAGCGAACCCTTGTCACGACGCTGACCAAGAAGATGGCGGAAGATCTTACCGATTTCCTGGCGGGAGTCGGGATAAAAGCACGCTACCTCCACTCTGAAATCGATACCCTAGATCGCGTGGAATTGCTGCGCGGATTGAGGATGGGAGATTTTGACGTTCTTGTCGGCATCAACCTCCTGCGGGAGGGACTCGACATGCCCGAGGTCAGCCTGGTGGCCATTCTGGATGCCGACAAGGAGGGCTTTCTGAGGAGCAGGACCAGCCTGATCCAGACTATGGGTCGTACTGCACGAAATGCCAATGGTCTTGTTATAATGTATGCTGACCGTGTAACTGATTCGATGAGGTCGGCCATAGACGAAGTGCAGCGGAGACGTGCCATCCAGGAGGTACACAATATTGAACATGGCATTACACCTCAAACTCTGCAGAAGAGCAGGGAGGAGGTGATGGCAAGTACCTCGCTGGCCGATCTGCTGGATTCGGGCAGGAAAACCGATTCGGCGGCACTCCGGATCGAAACGCTTCTGAAGGAATTTACAGGCCTGAAGGGAGAGAGCTGGGAGATGGCGGTCGAGGATAGAATGCTCACATACGCAAATGCACTGCAATTCGAGGAAGCCACGATCCTCAGGGATGAACTCGTCCGCTACCGTACCGGCAGTTCTCATGAGCAGGAGGATCAGGATGATCGACGCTGATGTTCTGAACAGCATTGTCAAAACTGCGCTTGAAGAGGACCTCGGTCATGGGGACATCACAAGCGAACTGACCCTCGATCCTCAATCTGAAAGCGAAGGGATCATTCTGGCTCGTGAAGAGGGCGTGCTGGCCGGGATGCCTGCCGCCGAGAACGTGTTCCTGCAGGTTGAGCCGCGGGTGGTAGTTACTTCGACTATCGGAGAGGGTGAACAGTTCAAGTCGGGTGAGATCATAGCTCACATAGCCGGACCCACTGCAGGGATCCTGGCCGGCGAACGTGTGGCCCTCAATTTCCTACAGGGATTGTGCGGCATCGCCACTCGAACGAGACAGTTCGTGGACGCGGTTGAAGGCACAGGCGTGACCATTCTCGACACCAGGAAAACGACACCGGGCCTGAGAGCGCTTCAGAAGTACGCGGTTCGGATGGGTGGAGGTGCCAATCACCGGATGGGACTCTTTGACGGTGTTCTGATCAAGGAGAACCACGTTCACTCTGCCGGTGGTGTAAACAATGCTCTCGAGCGGGCTATGACCGGTCTGGCGGGATCTGACTCACGCTTTCTGGTTGTTGTGGAAGTTACGACCTCTGAACAGGCCCGGGAGGGTCTGGATGGAGGGGCGGACCGGCTGCTGCTGGATAACATGGAACCGGATGAGATAGCGGCGATCGTTTCGATGGTTCGTGATTCAGACAGGAGCGATCTGGAGCTTGAGGCCTCAGGCGGTGTCACCCTGAGCAATGTCCGGGAAATCGCAGAGACAGGCGTTGATTATATAAGCATTGGCGCTCTAACACATTCGGTGAAGGCAGTGGATATCTCTCTGCTGCTCAGATAGCAGATTCCAGCAATGCTGAACTCAAACAATCCTCTTCCATTCCTTCCCGGCGTACCACCAGAGCGGGATATCTGGATAGAGAAGCTGGTAGAGCTCTTCTCCCGTGCCAGATCTGAATCGGTGGAGGGTCTGGTTGAGGGGGCAGAGAACCTCTATTTCTTCAACTCGATCACATCGACCAATGATCATCTGAGGGAACTGGCGCAGCGGGGTGCCCCGCACGGCTCGCTCGTGGTTGCCGAAGAGCAGACCGTGGGCAGGGGCCGGCATGGCAGGCAGTGGTACTCACCACCGGGCTCCGGCCTCTACTCCTCACTGCTGCTGCGTCCGGAAATGGGAATCGACCGGGTCGGCTGGCTGACTCTTTCTGCCGCCCTGGCAATAGTCAGAACTGCCAGGGGGAAAGATATCACTCTCGAAATCAAATGGCCGAACGATCTGGAGTGTGAGGGCAGGAAGGTCGCCGGTATTCTGGCCGAGACCGTAACAGAGGGGAACCATGTTCGCTTTGTAGTTCTCGGTGCCGGGATAAATGTGAACTGGGAGCTGGAGAAGGTCCCCGATTCACTTCAGGAGCGTGGTACGGCTCTTTCATTACTTTCCTCTGAACCGTTGAACAGGGACCGGTTCCTGGCTGGATATCTCTGGGAGCTCTCATCAATTGTCGGAAACCTGGAGTCCGGAAAATCTGGAGTAATGCCGGCGGTTGCCAGTGAAGTGATGGCTCATCTGGCATATCTTGGTGAACAGGTGCGGATCACCACCGGAGAAGGGGAAGAAAGCGGGATCTTCACCGGCCTGACCGAGGAGGGATATCTCCAGCTCGACGGGGGTCGCAAGGCAGTAACCGGTGAATTGATGACGAAAACCGAGGAAACCTACTGATTATGCTGCTGGCTGTTGATATAGGGAACACTCATACAGTTGCCGGTGTATTCGAGAATGGATTGCTGCGGTCCCACTGGCGCATTTCAACCTCACTCGATGCCACCAGGGATGAGATGTGGGTCATGCTGCGGGCTCTTTTGAAAGAGGGTGATGTGGCACCTGCCGATCTGAATGCCGTTATCGTGGCATCTGTGGTTCCCGCTCTCACCGAGGTGATCGAATCTGCCTCTGCCATCTATCTGAACCTGAAGCCGATACTTGTCGGCCCGGATCTCAACCTGGGCATAACAGTGGGTGTGAGCCCGCCGGAAGCAGCCGGCGCCGACCGTCTGGCCAACGCCGTGGCTGCCCGGGAAGAGTACGGCCTGCCGGTGATCGTCGTGGATATGGGGACGGCGACGACATTCGATGTGGTTGATGAGAAAGGGGCATATGTCGGTGGAGCGATAGCTCCCGGGGTGCTCACCAGCTCCGAGGAACTGTTCCGGCGAGCCGCCAGGCTCGCAGAGGTGGATATTCAGAAACCGGAAAAGGCAATAGGGGATACCACGGAATCGAGCCTGCGATCGGGTCTCTACCTGGGAACACTGGCCATGATCGACGGAATCCTGGAGAGCATCAAGGGAGAGCTCGATTCCGATCCGGTGGTTGTGTTCACAGGCGGCCTCTCGACCCCCTTCCTGGAAGCTTTTGAAGAACGGGGACAGATAGACCCGCTTCTAACCCTCAAGGGACTCCGCCTGATAGCCGAGAGAAATCCCGACGGCTGATCCTCATCGAGTTCATCCCTGATGAGTATGTAAACGAAATAAAGAACTCTTCCGTTTCCCATTCAACAGCACCACTTATAAACGCCCGGTTCCTTCCAATGATCTTCATTCGGGCATAACCTGTTGCACTACAGGCAGATGATGGGAACTCATTTACAGAGAAGAATTACGTTTCGGTTTATGGTGGGAATCACCCTCCTTGCGATTACACCCGTTACACTTCAGGCACAGAATCAGCAGGCGAGTCATAAAAACAAGACAACACCCTGGCGGGAAGAACCAGACGACCCTAAATCAGCCGTTTTAACTCGCATATCCGATGCAAAGGACAGGGCCATCGGGCGCATCAACGTCAACAGACTGGACCACAGGACCCATAACTTCGGGGACATGGGGACCACGGCTGAGGGATGGCACACCTCCCGTTTTCGAAGGGCGGATGGCAGTGAACTCGACAGCTGGGGCTGGAATCAGAGCATGGCTCTGGCGGTCGGACCCGGTCCCTGGTTCAGCCGGGCGCAGGTACACGAATCCACCGGTGATTACCAACCGCTCTCCCTGGCCGACTGGGAAGCTCAGGACGGAGCCCGCGGCACTCAATTCTCAAGAAACCAGATGTGGTATCCCAGGTTTGCCCACAGCAATTCGCCTGGTACCTGGCCGCCTCAGGGCTGGCCCGCGCCGGAGGATATCGAGGATGTCTGGCTGGGCACGGAGACCTGGAAGAAGTGGAAGCGATGCGCAGATCAGGAAGCCTACTGCGAATTCGACGACTCTCATGCGGACCGAAATCCCTATTCATCGGTTCTGGATATCTCAGTGAGAAAAAGGATCCTCGGTTTCACAGATTTCGATGCGGTCTTCTTCCAGTTCGAGCTGACCAACAACAGCAGTTACGACTACTCACCGGTCTTCCTGGGTTCCTTCGGAGATCTCGGTTCTCCGATATATGGCAGCTTTACAGGGTTCCCCCGTTACGATCCGTCCAGACAGATGCATTACAACATCGGAGCCAACTACGATTCATCCCGTGGCCTGCACAGGGACGATAAAGGCGGTATCTGCAGCTGGTTCGGATTCATGTGGCTGGAATCTCCAACCGGTTCATTTAAAAAGGATCAGTTCGGTTACCTCGTGGACAATCCTGATAAGATCAGGTCCCGACTGGCACTGACGCACTGGGATGATATGGTGGAATATGACGATGAAATGCTTTACTCGGCCCTGACCGCAGACGTCCAGTATCTCGATGTCGGCAGATCCATGAACATCTGGAAAACCGATTCTTCCATGAACAACCCGATCCTGATCCAGGATGAGGAAGACTGGATGGCGGTTTACGATCCTGTGAATGCAGATCATTACTACTACTCCTCGTCGGGCCCGTTCACGTTCCGGTCCGGTGAGTCGATCGATTTTGTCGTCTGTGTTGTTGCGGGCGATTCGGAATCGGCACTGAGGGAAACCGCCGATATTGCATTAAAGTACTATCAGGCTAAATTCAGGGCCTCCGGGCCACCGCCTGCACCGCCTCTGACATGCCAGGGAATACAGGCAGGTCCAGACGGGAAGGAGTTCAATCCGGACCTTCACAATTACCGGATTCATTATTCAGATTCCGGCAGAGTAGCACTGGCATGGAACGGGCAGGAATCAGAATCAACCCGAGACAGATTTACGGGCGACCTGGATTTTGAAGGGTACAAAATATACAAGTCCACCGATCACGGATTAACGTGGGGCGAGGAGATTACCGACAGCCGGGGCAGGTGGAAAGGGTACGTACCGGTCGCTCAGTTCGACCTGATCAACTCGATAGAAGGCGAGGATCCGGTGAGTGGAACCTGGCTGGGGGAGAACAGCGGTCTGGTGCATGAATGGACCGACTTCGACGTACTGGATGGATTCGAATACTGGTACATGATCACCGCCTATGATTTCGCACCGCCCGATTCATCGTATGAATCATCTTTGGGTGGGGATCCGAACTCGCATAATATCGTTGCCGTTATTCCGGGAGTGAAACCGGCTGGATGGCTTGATGGCAGGTTCGAAACGGGCATCGGACCCGGTAATCGTATTGATCTGTCAGGGCCGGCGAAAGACTATGAGACTTCCATTTCAGTGGCCATTATCGATCAATCAGCCATAACCGGTAACTCATACTCGGTCACGGTAGTGGATTCGGGAAGGTATGGAGGGACATATTACAATTACCTGGGCGGTCTGCGGATACGTAATACAACAGATAATCATACTCTGATAGCCGCCGCAATTCCCAACAGCAGGACATACGGCGATGATCTTGTCCCGGTCACCGAGGGATTTAGAGTTACTACCAGTCAGCCCAATGGCGGTGATGGAGGTGTTTTCAGCTTTACCCAGACAGTTGATATCACACCCGATACGACTTATACACCTGCATTTTTCGAGGCTTATATGGAGGGGGAGGGTTCATCTTCGAATCGCGCAAACCGCACGGGCTTCATGAATACTCTCGAGTACAGATTTACAGGATTCATTACTGCTCGGGGCGACACGAATCGCGCTTACGATATCTACTCCGGATTGGTGCTCTGTCCGTACGAGCTGTGGGATCTTGAAGACAATGTGCGACTGATGCCTATGATCTATGAATTCTATGGAACCGGCCAGTGGGTCAGCGATGACTATAGCGTGACAACCACCATGCCATATTACGCTTCCGGCTCATCCGGCCCTCTTACCGATGTAGATGAGATACATCCGGATGCGGCTTACTGGGATTACGTACCTTCAGATCCTGCCAGCCGTTCAGACTGGGTATATCGGTGGGCGTTCACCGAATACGATGGTGCTGAACTTGATCCTTCAAACGCCTTGTGGGAAGTTGGTGACGTCTGGATATTGCAGCCTTTCAGGGTTCTGAAAGGATATGCCGGCAGCAGTTATTCCTTTTCAACGATTGCTCCGACACTGGTGGATACTCTGATCGATTACGATGACATCAGAGTTGTACCGAATCCGTACTATGTACGTGCCGAATGGGATCAACGTGAGAATCGCCGGATGATCATGTTCACTAATGTTCCTGCTGAATGCACGGTGGATATCTATACGATTTCAGGTGAATTCGTCGCCTCACTCGATCACTCTGGTAGTGCTCTTGATGAAATCGGGTCAAAGGGGTACAATTCGGACCGGATCGGCACGGTGGTATGGAATATCTGGACATATGAATTTACTGAGGCTGTATTCGGTCTCTACATCTATGTAGTCAAGGTGGATGGGCAGGTAAAGAAAATCGGCAAGTTGGCGGTTATCAGATAGCCGCCGAAGTTTTTCTTCCGCTAAATGGAAATTCCCATCGTTATTTGTTCTTTTCCTGCTAATGATACTTGCGCAAAACGTGACGGGTTCTATATTTGAAGCAGGCTGTTAGCACTCACCCTTAATGAGTGCTAACAGAAATATTCCTGAGTAAATACATGAACAGGGTAACAAGGAGGAGTAGACATGGCCCTCAAGGTGAAACCGCTTGCGGACCGTGTTGTTGTCGAGCCTCTCGATGAGGAAGTACAGGAGAGGGGAGGCATCATCATCCCGGATACCGCAAAAGAGAAGCCCCAGCAGGGGAAAGTTGTGGCCGTTGGGCCCGGCGCCGTTGCGGATGACGGGTCACGGAAGCCGATGGAAGTCAAGGATGGGGACAAGATCCTCTACGGGAAATGGACTGGTAGTGAGGTACGCATAGGCGATACCGATTACCTGATCATGCGTGAGAGCGACATCCTCGCCATTATCTAGGCGTTGTGCTCCCATGCACCCGAAGATTAGACAGAATTACTGTTAACGATTCAGGAGAAAGTGAATCAAGATGGCCAAGATTATTGAATATGACGTGAAAGCCAGGGACAACCTGAAGCGTGGTGTCGACCAGCTGGCGAACGCGGTCAAGGTCACATTGGGTCCTAAGGGACGCAACGTGGTACTGGACAAGAAGTTCGGTTCCCCGACGGTCACCAAGGATGGTGTAACTGTCGCCAAGGAGATCGAGCTCGAGGATCCTTTCGAGAACATGGGCGCCCAGATGCTGCGTGAAGTCGCCACCAAGACCAGTGACATTGCCGGTGATGGCACAACGACAGCAACGGTTCTGGCCCAGTCGATCTACAGCGAGGGCCTGCGCAGTGTAACCGCCGGTTCCAACCCGATGGATCTGAAGCGCGGCATCGAGGCAGCAGTTAACGTGGTGGTCGGCGAGCTGAAGAAGTTCTCGAAGACCCTGACCTCCTCAACGGAGATCGCACAGGTCGCTTCGATTTCTGCAAACAACGACCATGAGATCGGCGAACTGATTTCCGAAGCAATGGATAAAGTGGGCAAGGATGGCGTCATCACGGTCGAGGAAGCAAAGTCGATCGAGACCCACCTCGACATAGTTGAGGGAATGCAGTTCGACCGCGGATACATCAGCCCCTACTTCATCACCGATCCCGACAGCATGGAAGCTGTCATGGAAGAGCCGCTGATCCTGATCCACGACAAGAAGATCAGCGCAATGAAGGACCTTCTGCCGGTGCTGGAGAAGGTCGCTCAGATGGGCAAGCCGATGATCATTCTCGCCGAGGATATTGAGGGCGAAGCTCTGGCCACTCTCGTAGTAAACAAGATCCGCGGTACACTGAAGGTTGCAGCCGTCAAGGCCCCCGGTTTCGGTGACAGGCGCAAGGCCATGCTCGAGGACATCGCTGTCCTGACAGGTGCCCGCGTCATCAGCGAGGATGCCGGTCTCAAGCTCGAGAACGCGACTTCAGGTGACCTTGGAACCGCCAAGACGGTTATCCTCACCAAAGAGGACACAACCATCGTCGAGGGCGGCGGCAAGAAGGAAGAGATCAAGGGCCGCATCAGCCAGATCAAGAAGCAGGTCGAAGACACTTCAAGTGACTACGACCGGGAGAAGCTCCAGGAACGTCTGGCCAAGCTGGCCGGCGGTGTTGCAGTGATCAATGTTGGTGCTGCAACCGAGACGGAGATGAAAGAAAAGAAGGCCCGTGTCGAAGATGCCCTTCACGCTACCCGCGCTGCTGTTGAGGAAGGGATAGTCGCCGGTGGTGGAGTTGCATTTCTGAGGTCAATCGGTGCTCTCGACAAGCTGAAACTGGAGGGCGATCAGGCAATTGGTGTCAGCATCGTAAAGAAGGCACTGACCCACCCGACCCGCCTGATAGCTGAGAACGCCGGTCACGAGGGTTCAATCGTCGTCCAGAAGGTACTCGAAATGAAGCAGAACGAAGGCTTTAACGCCCGTACCGAAGAGTACCATGACC
>VAPA010013405.1_pt1 | contig 12950 bp, 13 predicted proteins | sample 3395041 | NCBI WGS metagenome assembly VAPA01 (sample SAMN08290432, study PRJNA428436) | hydrothermal vent metagenome | isolation source: Deep-sea hydrothermal vent chimney | place: Indian Ocean: Southwest Indian Ridge | depth 1973 m m
CCTTCTTCTTTGGACTTCCTAACTATCCCTTGTGCTATTGGATGTTCAGAGTTGATCTCAATGGCCGCGGCTTTCTCTAAGATTTCATCCTTACTCCAGGTTCCTAGTTGAACAATGTCAGTGACTCCAAACTCCCCCATGGTTAGTGTCCCTGTTTTATCGAAAACCACAATGTCAATCGTCTTTGCAATTTCAAGAGCCTCAGCGTTCTTGACCAGTATCCCTTTGTGCGCGGCCATAGTTGTTGATATTGACGTTACAGCAGGAATAGCTATGCCAAGAGCATGAGGACAAGTAATGACTATGACTGTAATGGCTAATGTCAAGGCGAAAAGGAATCCCGCTCCTATTCCAAACCAGAACATAAACGTTCCTCCACCAACAATTATTGCAATAAGAGTCAGATAGTGGGCAGCCCGATCAGCCATTTTTTGAACTCTCGGTTTGGAGGTCATGGCTTGCCGCACAAGCGTAATAATCTGGGCAATGGCAGTTTCTTCACCAGTCCTAGTGACTTTTGCCTGAATTGCTCCCTCAACGTTAATAGTCCCCCCGATTATTTCATCCCCTTTCTTCTTGGTAACTGGCTTTGACTCTCCAGTTATCATCGCCTCATTAACTGAAGTTTCTCCGTCTAACACAACTCCATCTATTGGAACTTTATCACCTGGTCTAACAAGAATAACATCATCCACTTTCAACTCGGATGTAGGAACCTCAATAATATCTCCGTTCTTCATAATGTTGGCTGAAGGTGGGATGAGTTTCACAAGCTCCTTCAATGCTCCTGATGCAGTTCTTTGAGCCCTCATCTCCATCCAATGCCCAAACAGGATGAAAGAAGCTAGAGTACTAATCTCCCAGTAGAAGTCTGGGGCTTCAAAGAGAAAGGTAGTTCCCACGCTGTATAGATATCCGGACAGTAATGCAATGGCCACTAAAACACTCATGTCTAGTGTGCGTATCTTCAACGCTTTTACTGAGTTTTTGTAGAAAACAAGACCGCCATACATTATCACGACAGATGCTGACAAAACGAGCAAGATATCTAGGACAATATTCTCCGGCAGAGAAAACCCAAGCCATTGCTGAATTGATGGCGATAATATCAATACTGGAATCGAGAAAATGGCAGCAACCAGAAAGTGTCTCTTCATCTCTACTTCCATCATCGCATGGTGGTCGTGAGCAGCTGGCTTATGCATTCTAGTTGCTTCATGTTCGATGTGAGCCATTTCATGAGAGGGTTTAAGTTCTTCACAGCGAATCGAACATTGTCTGAGCTCTTCGATTACATCTTCTGCTGATACCCTGTCTTGATGAACTTTGACGCTTAGCAGGTTGTTTACAGGATCGAAACCAGAGTCAATTACATGAGGAATTGCGTTAACCATATCTTCAATCTTGCAGGAACATTCCGGCGAGATGTAGTCATTAACTTTCAGATCTAAGGTATTATAATTTCCATCTTTCATGAATAGCACTTCACAATTGATTCTTGAATAACTGTTTCACAACTCTCAGTTATTATTAGCATTCATTAATAGAAGTATGGAATCAGTTTCTCGGTCTTCTCAGTATAATTCAGGTATGCCACTCCAAACTCCTCGACAAGCATTTTCTCCTCGATTCGAATCCTGAATATTATTGCAGGGATCAATGATAATGCGATGAGAAAGCCGTATAGACTACCGAAGATTAACGGGATTCCGAGGACAATCATGATAAAACCTGTGTATGCAGGATGACGAATGTGCCTATAGACACCATTTTTCTTCATTTCATGGTTGGTAATAATCCTGAGGGGGTATGAGAAATGTTGACCTAATGCTTTTCGTGCCAGTTGTCGCAGAATTGCTCCTGACACCGTCAGGAAGAACCCGATTTGAGCATGTGGGTCGAGTCGAAACATCATTTTTTGAATCACAAGGAAATCCCAAGAAGTAATGTAGATTGCAGCTAAACCTGTTCCCACAGCTACTAACCAGAAATACCAGTCTTCATACTTGGTTCTAAACGTAATCGTGACCTCCTCAAATCTCGGGTTCAGTTTTCTGTTTCTTACCGTCCTGCATTATCCTAAATGCCTGATCTAGGTCTTCCGCGAGGTCCTCCGAGTCTTCAATACCAACAGAAACTCTCAGCAGGTTGTCGGTGATGCCAAGACGCTCTCTCTCCACCTTCGGAATGCTTGCATGAGTCATCGACGCAGGATGTTCTATCAGTGACTCAACTCCTCCCAAGCTCTCGGCAAGGAGGAAAAGCTTCAATCCTTCTAGAAAGGTTCTGACCCTCTCATTGTCCCCGTCAAGTCTGAACGACAACATTCCTCCAAATCCTCTCATTTGTCTCTTGGCCAGATCGAACTGTGGGTGATTTGACAATCCAGGATAGAATACTTCACTTGCTGACGAATGGTCTTGTAAGAAGGTCGCAATTCGAAGGGCATTCTGTTGATGTTTCTCCATTCTCACAGCAAGAGTTTTGCAGCCGCGTAAGACCAGGAAGCAGTCAAAAGGTGAAGGTACCGCACCGATGGCATTCTGGTTAAATTTGATTTTCTCGAAGAGCTCATCCTCTGACACCATCACAGCTCCCCCAATCACATCGCTGTGTCCACCAAGATACTTGGTAGTACTATGCACGACCATATCTGCCCCAAGTTCGAGTGGAGACTGGAAGAATGGACTCATGAACGTGTTGTCCACAACCGTCAGGATGTTCCTGTTCTGAGCAATCTCAGATATTGCTTTGATATCACACAGTTTCATCATCGGGTTTGTAGGAGTTTCTAACCAGATCAGTTTAGTTCTCTGATTTATGGCTCTCTCCACATTCGAGGGTTCTCTCGCATCGACATAGGTGAACTGCAGCCCAAAGTTGACAAGGATTTCGTTGAAGAGTCTTCTAGTACCTCCATATAGGTCATCAAAGGCCACAACATGATCTCCTTGCTCAAGCAAAGAGAGCAACAGGGTCGTTTCGGCTGCCATGCCAGAAGCAAATGCTAGAGCATATCGGGCGTTCTCAAGCGAGGCTAGACGTTCTTCCAATGCATGCCTTGTGACGTTTCCAGAACGTGAGTATTCGTACCCTGCAGTTGGAATGTCCACTCTATTTCTTGCATAGGTAGTGGCTAGATGGATGGGGACAACAACATCACCGTATGCACCATCTTTCAAATTGGGCTCTTCACCAACACGGACTGCTCTTGTAGCAAGCTTCACTGGACTACCTCCGACTTTATATGATGAAGGAGATCAAATGCTGTGATTGTGTCTCTCACCCTGTTGCAATCATTCACAACAATCAGCAGTCCAGAATCCCTCAACAGTGCTGATACAGCAAGTATCGTTTCATTAGGGTTGATGGTAGGGAGAAGCCCGTTCATCATTTCCTCAACTCGTTGATCATTGGATGCTCTGCGGTTCTCCAATCTTTAATCAGCGAAAGACCCTGAATGCTGCCGCATTGAACACCTTGTTTCACGATTGGGACAAGAGAGAGGTTGTGCTCCTCCATCAACTCGATGGTAGATTGATGATTGTTATCTGACTCATTCAACACAGGTTGTTTATTCCTCTTTGATCTGTTTTTCAACAGATCAGACACCGGAATTGTTCTCTCATCTCCATTCAGGAAACCCTTCTCGATCATCCATTCGCTGTCATAGATTTTGCTGATGTAGTTCTTACCTGTGTCGGGAAACAGAACCACAATAGTCTGATTCCTGTCCACACTCCTGGCTATTTGTAGAGTGGCGAACATGGCTGCTCCAGAAGATCCACCGACCAGAATTCCCTCTTTCTGTACTAGTTCTCGTGCCAAAAGCATGGAATCTCTGTCGCTGACAGTGACGATCTCATCAATAATATCAATGTCAAGTGTGGACGGCATAAAGTCCTCGCCGATGCCTTCTACTAGGTAGGAGTGTATGTCTCCCTCAGTCTGGTGAAACTCATGATGATACATTGAACCCTCAGGATCAGCGCCAACAATCCTGATTTCTGGATTCATTTCTTTTAGGTATTTGCCGACCCCACTGATTGTTCCCCCAGTTCCTATTCCAGCTACAAAGACATCTATTTGTCCATCAGTCTGGTCCCAGATTTCAGGCCCTGTTGTCTTGTAGTGTATCTCGGGATTTGCGGCATTGAAGTATTGATTTGGCATAAACGCGCGCTGAGTTTCTTGTACGATTCTCTCTGCAACTTTCACATAACTACGTGGGTCGTCAGGCTCAACAGCTGTCGGTGTTATAATCACCTCGGCTCCAAGAGCTTTCAAAAGGTTGATCTTCTCGGCGCTCATCTTGTCAGGGATTGTAACGATCATCTTGTAGCCTTTGACTATGGCGGCTAGAGCCAGACCTATTCCCGTGTTACCTGACGTTGGTTCGACAATTATATCACCGGGCTTGATGAGGTTCTGTTCCTCCGCAGCTTCAATCATAGCCACACCAATTCTATCCTTAACACTCCCTCCGGGGTTGAAGGACTCCACTTTTGCTAGAACAGTTGCTTCGACATCTTTTACGATTCGCCCCAGTCTTACGAGAGGGGTATTACCAATTGTATCTAGAATGTTTTGACGAATACTCATAGTAGATCACACTATGTGTAACGTGGCCAAAATTATTAAAAGGATATTTGCAAATTTTGCTACTATCACAATCGAACGATGCAGTTTTTATGACAATTCTCAAAACACCTATCTTGGGTATTCACACTCACTGCAGGTAACGAGTAATGGTTGAGCATGATCTATTCTTTTGATACACTCGGCATAATCCAACTTCTCAATAGAATGGCTCATCAAGCATACCTTGCCATGATCCCCTACCCTCATACCTATGTACATCGCTCATGAAATTGTTCCTGCATGTTGAGCTGCAGAAGTAATGCTTCTTGTCTTCATGCACAAATGTCAAATCTGTATCTTCATCGACAAGCATCAGACAGACTGGGTCAATCATGAACCCCTTCGACCATCGCACACGTAGCTCTCCGTCCTCTAACCACAAAACTCTATCAGCAAGATCTCGAAGTCTAAGATCATGAGTTGCGATGATGACTGTCTTGCCCAGATCTTTAGCAATCTTTCGCAGAAGCTCTATAATCTTATGACCTGTTTTAGAGTCCAGATTCGCGGTCGGTTCATCAGCGAGAATGAGTTGTGGGTTATTGGCTATGGCCCTGGCTATTGCCACTCGCTGCTGTTCTCCTCCACTCAGTTGACTTGGTTTGTGGTTGAGTCGTTCACCCAGACCCAAGAGCTCTAACAGCTCAGATGCAAATTTCTCTGCTTCACTTCCGTGAGTCCCTGCCATGTTAAGCACAATCTCCACATTCTTAGAAGCGGTGAGAGCTGATAGCAGATTCGGATTCTGAAAGACAAATCCCATCTCCTCTAATCGAAGTCTGGCAAGTTCTCCTGATGATAGTCCAGTGAGGCTTCGACCATTGATATGTATTTCACCATCTGTAGGACTTAGCAAAGCACCTATTACCTGAATGAGCGTTGTTTTTCCCGAACCGGATGGTCCCATAAGCACGACAATCTCGCCTTTCTCGACGTGTAGTGACACATCGTCGATTGCGGTAACAGAGATATGTCCACTGCCATAGATCTTTGTGACGTTGCATAGATCTACTACATATTCAGGTTCAGGATAAGCTTTGTCTGTCACTTTTCATACCTCTTTGAAAACTTGCGCGGGGTCCAGTTTAGCCAGCTTCCGGACGGGTGTTACCGAAGCTATGAGGCCCGTTAAGAGGCCAAGAGCTGATACAGTGATGATCATCTCAATTGTTATTTCCACGATGAATTCTGGCACTATGGTTTCTAAGAGAGACAGGAGTGGGGGGACAATCAGAGAACCTGTCACAAACCCGATTAGGGCGATCGCTAGTGCTTGGCCAACGACTACTTTGTACAGGTAGTTGTTGTTCGCCCCGACAGCCTTTAGAATCCCATATTCTCGCGCCTTGTCCATCGTCAGACTATATACAAGAACTCCGATAACTTGAATACCGACCAAGAAACCAATTAAACTCAGTAATAGGAATATAGGCATGAATCCTCCAAGCAGTTCATCCTTGTATGCTTGAGATGTCTGCGTAGTTGTGCTGATTGAAACATCGGGCAACTCATCACTGATTGATGCCTTTACAGTGTCCACATCATATGAGGGTTCAACTGTCACAAGATAATAGTTGGTGATGCCATCTAGTAGAAATCCCTTTGCATCCTCGAATGTGACAAAGACCAAGTGTGCAATCATAAGGTAGGTTTCAGATGAGATTCCAACGATTTGAAACTCGCGACCTTCAATTGTAAAGTTACCGCCAATCTCCAAATCATATTTCGATGCGAGTACCTTATCAATAATAATCTCTCCGTTATTCACTGTCGAATTGCCCTCTATAACACTCCAGGGGCCACCCATTCCGGTATCGAGATCATGACTATTGAGGTATATCAAGACTTTTTCTTCATTCATTTCTATTGATATTGGTGTCCTGATGAATGGTACACTCTCCGCCACACCTTCGATTACAGTAATGTTGTCTTGGAGAGTTAGTGGAAGAAGTGAAGGACTGTGCAAAGAACCACTTGCTCCTTCTGATGTCACCCAGAGATCTGCACCAGTTCCAACTGCCATGTCATCCATCATGGTGTCAAATCCCTGATACAGCCCCACCATAGTCAGAATGAGGAAGACGCTGATTACCACTCCTCCAATACTTATTGCCACCTTCTGTCGATCGTGTTTCAAGTTTTCTTTAGCCAGTAGAACCATGCTATCCACCTCATCAGTTATCATTTCAGTCCAGCTGATTTCTCCAAGAGAAACCATGTCATATCTTCAGAGATATATCCATCTCGACATATTAATATGCATATCGCTTTTGAATGCAATTACTTCGTCATTTCGCCAATGCAATTTTTCCACTCATCGAGATGTGTCAATGCTGAATAACATGGGCACCTTTCAACATTCAAATCACTAATATATCTGCGTCGATATATTTATAGGAATTGGCGGGACCATTTGATGTGCAATGTGTCATATTTGTTTCTTTTCGACAACTCCACTTCAGTGGAAAAATGGATGTGATTCAACCTAACTCCATAAGTTGGAATAGAAAGATGATTTATGACATAGAGAAGAGGAAGTTGTGAAATCATGACGAAGATAAGAAATGGGCTCCTGAACCTTATCTGGGGCTTGGGGTATTTAGCGATGGGTGAAAGGATCCTTGGAGTTGGATTGTTGATTGTACTGCCCTTCTTGCACTGGCCGTTACTTGTGGGAAATTGGGCACTTTACTTTACGTATCCATTTGTGATAGCTTTCATTGGACACTTTATCCTGTCTTTTGTGTTTGCGATAGATGCATACTCGCGAACGCCTGACTAATTTGTTTCATGGAAAACGAAGATCATTGATGGGTAGGAGCCAGGAGAAATCGAAAAATCCGACATGAGGATCATTTCCACTACAGGGTATGCAACACAAGTTAAAATGGCTCATCTAACGTATTTCGTCCACGACCACAATTTGATCGTCATGTGATAACATCAAAGTTGATGTTTCTCTTGAGCTGGTTACAGAACAGTTACGTTGCTTACACAGTGTAATCTAATCATTATCTCATATTTTGAATCTGTATCACTAACCTTATTTTGTATCGAGCTTTGGGTTGTTAGTAGTTACGAGATATGGGAGGGCTTGCTAACTACATCTCAATGTCATGGAGACTTAAATGATGCGGGACCAGGACGACGGCAGTAAAATCATGAAAGCTGTCTTAATTGGAGATGGAGCCGTCGGAAAGACAAGTATCCGGCGTAACTATCTTGGAGAGGACTTCATCGAAGGACATCTCGCTACAATTGGTGTTGATCTTGCGACAAAACGGGTTCTTTTTGAACAGGATATTGTCAAGTTTATCATTTGGGATTTAGCGGGACAGCCCACATTTGAGAAAGTGAGAGGTCACTACTATGCAGGGTGTAACGGAATCCTGCTCGTGTATTCTGTGACAAACCGCGAGTCCTTTGATAATGCCTCAAAATGGCTCGTTGAGGCGTTTAAAAACATGGGTCCTTTGCCACCAACTGTCATCATCGGCAACAAAATAGATCTCCGAGAAAGTTTGGACAAGAGCAAATATGTCACACCTGAAGAAGGTCAGCAGTTCTGTGAGTACTTTATAGAGAAACTTGGAGTACCAGCAATCTTTCGCGAGACTTCAGCAAAGACTGGTGCCAATATTCAGGATACATTTCACGAGCTTCTTCGGATGATGGATGAAGCCAACAAAGAGAAAGAAAGCGAGCACTTTGTTGGATAATTCTGAATGCTTTTCACACATCCCTCATTATTTCCAGGATCTTTGAGAGCTGAAATTCGAAAGTTACTTCAAGGACCGTTCAGATATGCCTTTGGGACTGTGTAGTAGGATGAGTGTGTATGAGCGGGTTATAGTCAGGTTTGCTGGTCCAGAAGACCTTGAATGGTGCGTTGTTGAAGACAGTTATGTGACTGAACTAGTGATTCGAAACAAAATTGTCAATGATGAGATTGTCATTGCAGAGCTTGATGGACAACCAATTGGGTATCTTCGTCTGGAATACCTTTGGTCAAATATTCCATATATTGGTGTAATCTTTGTCATCGAATTATACCGAAACGAGGGAATTGGTAGAAAGATACTCGCCTTCTTGGAAACTTATCTACGGAGTAGAGGCCACAATCAGCTTTTCAGTTCATCACAAGCAAACGAACCTGAACCACAAGCATGGCATCGCTCAGTGGGATTCACGGAATGTGGAATTATTTCTGGATTGAACGAGGGTGGTATTGGAGAAATTTTCTTTAGAAAGCTATTGTAATTACGTACACTCGTCTTGATTCACTTCAACATGAATGCTATAGTTCAATATCCTAGCAATAGCTGAGTCTACGGAAGGTAGAAGGTGCCTTCTGCAATCAATCTGACTTCACCAGAAACATAGACCTCAGACATTTTCTCGTTTGGTATGCTTGCGACTAGTTGACTTGGACGATTGATCTCAAATCCTTGTTCAATAAAAATAGGTTCTCCAATCGTATGATCTCCAAAGATTTGATACTTCTCTAGATATGCAGCCAATGGACCAGCTGCACTACCTGTGGCTGGATCCTCAACGACTCCTATTTCTGGTGCGAACATTCTAGCATGGACATGGGAATCTGAGAATTCAGTTTCGGTTGAGAAGATGAGAACTTGTTGAGTTGATAGGTTTTTTAATTTGTCACCAAATACTGAAACTGGTGCTGCACGTTTTACAGTGGTTAGTGTCTTAACTGGGACAATCAAAAACGGGAATCCAGTGGAAACAACCTGGACTGGAGATTCCGGATTAATGTCTGATGAAGTCAATCCAATTGCTTCAGCTATTTTGATGATGTCATTAGGAATCTCTCCAAATGATGGTTCTGGTTGAGTCATCTGAATTGTACATTCTCCGAGGATTTCAATACGGATTGGACCGACCCCTAGTTGAAGGAGACTAGTCTTCTGTTCTTGTTGAATTAGATCTTTATACTTCATTACGAATGCTGAACCTAAGGTTGGATGACCTGCAAATGGTATCTCCCTAGAAGGAGTGAAAATTCGGACTTTTGCTGAACAACCTTTCGTGGTTGGTTTTTCAAGAAAAGTTGACTCCGAGAAATTCATCTCGAGAGTCATACCCTGCATCTCTTCCTGAGAAAGAGAAGCATTCGCAGTTATATCCCAATAAGTAGCTAATTGGTTACCACCAAAAGGCAACCTCTCATCCACAAAGACGCTTGTCTGAACATAAGGAATCTCGCGCATGAAAATCCTGCACGAATTTCATCTTATGCAAGTTTTGGTTCAAGGAGAATCTTTAGCACTTGATTTTGTCTAGCTCACCTTGACTGATTTTTTTGTCTTCCTCACCCAGGGTGTCAATAACCTTTTGGGACAGATTTTTGTATTTTTTACAATTGTCTTTGTCACCCTTAACAGAATACGCCTTTGCGAGAACCTCATACGCAAAGCCCATATCGAAGTCTGCTTTCCCATATCACTCAATACACGAGATACCATGTACTCTCCACGTGCGATGTTGATAGGCTTACCAACTTGTTTCCAATGGTACATTGAAGTGTATGCCATCTCAAGTGCAATACCAAGTTCTTCTTCCGAGGGCGATGTTTTGTCTAAGACTGACCAAATCCCACCATTTGTTTTGATTGCGATTTTTTTGGGAAATTCGTTCAGCGTCATCTTTTCGTCGTCTGACATTTATTTTATCTTCGAAAATAATATGCATTGTCAATGGGATGGACATTTAACTATTGTTATGCATCAAAAGGTAGTCACATGTTGTGACCACAATTTGTGCCCCCATTTTATATACAAAATATAGTGGAATATCTTGGAAATACCCAACGCAAATGGCTTAAGGAGATTCAATCTCTTGATTTCTCTGCGTTGGATTGGAGTAAAGACAATGAGACCAATAGATGAAGATGAGGCTCCTACTACTGATGATGTATCTGAGGATGTGGAAGAAGAGGAGACCGACATTGAAGAAGAGGTCACAATACGTAGACGCGGAAGAAGACGAAGAAGATCCAAGGGTAAACAATATGGATCTTTAGGCAGTATGATTGCATGGATGTCTTTCCTGATAATCTGGTTATTCTTCTTTGCAAGCGGTTATGGACTTTTTGAAAACATTGCAGTTGTTCTGGTAGCCCTATTAATTGTTGGAGCTTTGAATTCATTGATGTGGATTCCACGTGAAGGAGGCGGATGGAAAGCTCGTACAAGTGCAATCAGTGGAGTTATCTGGTTAATCTTTCTAATAGTGTGGTTTGCATTCTTCTCAAGTGGGTTTGGATTGTATGAAAACATTGGAATTGCACTAGCATCATTATTGATGATTGGTGCTGTCAATGTAGGGCTATGGGTCCCATCTACCAAAGAAGGTGGTGCAGGCGCTCGGACCAGTGCATTTGTAGGAATAATATGGTTGATATTCATTGTACTTTGGCTTCCATTTGCAAATGATTTCTCACTCATATACCCAATCAACCCTTACCAGAATATTTCGATCGTGATGACATCATTCATGTTGATGGTCACTCTTGTAGTAGCTCCTTGGAGAGGGGAAATCAGAGTGGATGTTGACTCTGAACCTGGACTTTATTCTCGCGTTAAAGGTTCATTGGTCGGATTTGTTCTGTGGATAGTATTCATTGATGTCTGGTTTTGGTTCCTCGCTGGGGGCTTTACTGGAAATCAGAATGTTGCTGTAATCCTACTATCATTTGCGATATTCTGTGCAATCATGTTTGGATTGTGGTTACCCTGGTCACGTCGAAGAGGTGAAGGTCCAGAGAGTTGGTTCTCGATTGGAGTAGCATTTGTTTGGGTGATAGTCCTTGCACTCTGGTTCTGGTTCTTTGCTGACTCATTCGATGCATATCAGAATTTTGCAGTATTCCTAGTGTCACTATTGATCGTGGCTGCGATAAGTGGTGGTGGTCAATGGAAGAAGTACCGTGACTTTGAAGCCATGGACTGGGATGACTGAAGAATACTCTGTGAAATCTTGGAAAGGCAGGATTATCCTGCCCTTCCTTCTTATTTTATTTCGTTAATATGCAAGCCATCCGCCATCAACAGCCAGTGTGTGCCCTGTGATGTATTTAGCATCATCACTCGCTAGGAAACAAGCAGCTCCGCGGATCCATTCATTCTCAGCAAACATGGGTAGTGCTGTTCGTGGAGCAACCACCCGATTTCTGAGTTTTTCATCTTCCATTACTCCAATTGACATTGCTGTTGGGAAAAATCCTGGTGCGATGGCGTTCACGCGTATATTATATTTTCCAAGCTCAACAGCCAACGCCTTAGTCATTGTGACCATTCCACCCTTCGACACGTAGTAACTTACCTCAGTGAATTCAGTGCCACCAAATCCAAATGTTGATGATATATTAATGATGGATCCTGATTTCTTTGGAATCATTACTTTTGCAACCTCACGACTTCCTACGAAAGCAGAAGTCAAATTTACATTCATTACAAGGTTCCAGTCATCTAAAGTCTGTTCAATCAGTGGTTTAACGACGTACATACCTGCGTTGTTAACCAATACATCCACTGTCCCGAACTCTTTCACAGTACGTTCAACAAGTTTGATGATGTCGGATTCTTTTGATACATCCGTTTTGATGGGAAGTGCCTTTACGTCATATTTACTTGTCACATCATCTGCAATTTTCTTCAAGAGCTCTTCTCTTCTTGCACCTAGGACCACATTTGCACCAGATTCAGAAAAAGCATGAGCAAACTGCTCACCGAGACCAGCAGATGCACCTGTGATGATTACAACCTTTTCATCTAGATCATATTTTGTCATGTCCTACACCTGTACAACACTATGATTAAATGGCAGGGGCAGACTCCCTATTAAGTATCAACTTCATTCAGGAGTTCATTATTCGAAAGGTTACTCTTCTTTACTTTCCGAAGTTGATAGAATCTAAAGAGACCAATAGGAATCACAATTATCAACCATATGATAATATCACCAATTGTTGACACGAGGATACTGGCATCCAATGGATCAAGCCACATCTGACCCAGTTTCATCATCTTAACCAATGGAAATACAAGAACTAATCCGAAAAATCTTTTCAGCTGAACTGAATTGACTTTGAATGCAAGCCTGGAACCTACTTGGGCTCCGAGAAGCATTCCAACACCTAGTGAAACCGCATAATAGGGATTGATGAATCCGTTAGCAAAATTCATTGCTGTTCCAGCTGAGGCTGTAAACATCATAGTAAACATCGAAGTGGCAACAGCAGCATGCATAGGTAGGCCCATCAGAACAGATAGAACCGGAACGATGAC
>VAPA010206121.1_pt1 | contig 12933 bp, 10 predicted proteins | sample 3395041 | NCBI WGS metagenome assembly VAPA01 (sample SAMN08290432, study PRJNA428436) | hydrothermal vent metagenome | isolation source: Deep-sea hydrothermal vent chimney | place: Indian Ocean: Southwest Indian Ridge | depth 1973 m m
ATACTGTAATCGATGTTAATATCTTTGAGAGCGGGCATATTATCATCCCTTTTTCTTAGTCTTTCACTTAATCCGAATAGCTTTAGCACTTCAACAATTCTTTCAATACTATATTCAGGAGGCACAACAAAGAAATTTTTTTTAAAGTTAATTGAAAGAACTGCGCCATGGAAAGAGTTAGTTACAACTATTGATGCTTTGTATAGATATGACAGAAACTCTAAAGGACCGGAATCATTAACATATGTAATTGACTTATCAAAGTATTCTTTTGTTCTCTGAAAACTAACTGGATATAAAGATAATCCCACTATTCTGAATCCTGTGATTTTTGAAAGGTGCTTACTCAAGGTTATTAATGCAGAGTTGTCAAGAAGTGCATAATAAAAAATATAAGGCCCGTTAATTCTGTTTTCAGGAATTATTTCTCTCCATTCTTCATCACTTAACAAAAGAGTCGGATCTACCACAACGTATGCATCCCGGTTTGCAATATTTTTTATCATTACCGCTCCCACAGCCTCCCTTACAGATAAGTGTTTAATACTCTGAAGTTCAGGGGCAATTTTACTTTGAAAGTCTTCAGGAACACTTTCGGTGCCAAAGCTGGCTGCATAGCTTATTTTTTTATTGCCATTACTTAAGAAGTTTAAAAAGTATACTAAATCGTTTTGTGTAATGAGCGGGTTCCAGACCTGATCACTCCCTGTTATCACCCCGTCATAAAATGATTCTATGCTTTCTAAATCATTATTAGTATGATATGAGTTCTTTGATATTTTAAGATATTTATCTTTAAAAACACTAAAAGATTCATTTTGTTTTTCTAAATCTTTTTTAAACAAGAAATCCTCGGTTCTTTTTATTAATAAAACTTCAACTCTTCTCACTAAATGCTTACAATTGCTTACAGATTTAAGAATATACTTCAATAATTTTTGAAATATATTTTCCTTTATAGAAGGAAATGTGACATCAGCAGCCCCTATAGAACCATAATCAATTAATTCAGTATCGAATCCTAAATCTACTACTTTCTTTTGTAAAGCATATGCCTGCAATGCTGCCCCATAATTAACCGCTCTATGAAATGTCAAAATCCCTATTTTTTTCATTTGGACTTACTCAAAATAATGATTCAACGAAGTGATACGACCTGTTACAATCATCTTGTGAGATAATAACTCTGGTAGGCTAACGTAATTGGGGTGTTTGTAAGAACAGATAAGATCAATTATTAGTCTCTTGACTCCATTGCTCATCAATTATTTGCAACTCTAATACGGCTTCTATACTTGATTTACTTTTTATGAATTTAATGTAGTCATAAAATATTTTATCGTCATATGCTTTATTTTTATTCCAGATAAAACAATTTATTCTTTTTTCAGAAATATACGGGTAAAGCTTTAGCTTATTGAAATAAGCAAGTATGAGCATATTTTTTGTTTTGTTTTGAATGGTAAAGGGCAATAATATTGTTACATATCGATGGATTTTTAATAATATTTCCAGCAGCACATGCCCTGACACTATATCCATCCTGGAAAATACCGTGCCCAGATTCTGTTCATAACTTTCATAGTATTTTTTTCTTATCGCTGTATATTCGTCCACCATAGACTGTAGAATCTCTGGTTTCGTTCTGGATTTTGCAGACAGTTCGATTCTTAACACACACCCCCTTACCTTCCCGCTCTTTATTGCAGAATCTCTATAGGAAAATTCCATGTCATTATTGGTTAGCCAAACCTTTTCGCCACTTGCCAATAGAACTTCAACTCTTTCGACTAGCTTAGACATTTCACATTCATAAGCACCACTATTATGACACACTGCTGCACCAACTGTACCAGGAATCCCTGCTAAACCCTGATAACCTGCAATTCCTTTTTCAACACACGTTTTTGCAACTTTTGCTAAAGATGCTCCGCATTCACAGATAATTTTATTTCCTTCAATAACAAAATTATTGACCTTTCTCGTGCTCAGTATAATGGCAGGATTATATAAATTAGAAAAAAATATATTAGATGTATGGCCAACAACAATATATTTTTCCTGTAATTTTGATAGTTTTAATAGAACACTTTCAAGCTGACTTACATTCCCTGAAGTTATATATAACTGTGCAATACCACCGTTTTTTATCCATGTTTTTTTAGCTAAATCTGCATTTAATTCATATTTAATATTATTCTTAACCAACCATTGTGACATATCAGTCACATCTTTAATATACATACAACTTTTAATTATACCTTTTTATAACATTTTTTATATAATCGCGCTCATTAGATTTCAAGCCAATCAAATAAATTGCTACCATATTAACCACAACGCTGACAATCAACATTACTGCAAACCTGCTGATACTTTCTTCAGTTCTTAAAACAACAGGTAAAGTACATGTCAGCGTTAAAAGTACAATTATTATCACTCTCGCAACAATTTCTCTCATATAGTCCATTACTGGAAACTCTATCATTCTATGTAATAATCCCAGCCTGAACGCAGTTGCAACTAAAGAAAGCATAATGCAAATGAGCAATACACTATAAGGTGGAGCGCCTGATTTTAGCGCTATGTAGCTAAATGGCACATTCAACATAACTACAGAACCAACCACGATTTGATAGTTTCTAATTTTTCCTGTTGCCAGAGCTGCATCTATCAATGCTGATGCAAAAGAATTTACCAGAGAAATAATTATTATCAGCCTGCAAAAAAGTACAGCATAGTCGGGAACACTTTTTAACCATACATTTAAAATAAAATCAGCCTCTAATAAAATGGGGAGTGCTACTATATAAAGCATAAAAAAAGTAAACTTAGATGACAGAAAAACCAGCGCCATGAAATCGTCTTTATTTCCTGTACCATAATTTTTTACGATCTGAGGAGAAATTGCCTTTGCGACACTTGATGAAAAATAGGAAAGCTGAGCATTAATTCGATTTGCAACCGAATATGCTGCATTTATAGCTGGACCTAAAAACATGTTTAATAAAATTACAGCACCCTGAGTTCTTCCAAGATCCGCCAGTGTTCCAAATAAATTCCAACCAGCAAAACCGGCAAGCTCTTTATATAATGATTTTTCTTTAACAATCAAGGGCTTACATTCCTTATATTTCAAGTAACAAATGATGCTATAAATTAATAATGACACAATAAATACGCAACTCATTAATACTGCATATAATTGCAGTTTATCAAAATGACTGTCTATAATCATAAATGCTATTACAAGCTGCAAAACCGCTTCAACAACTCCAACAATAGCAATAACTACCATACATTCTTTTGCGTTTAAGATAGATTGAAAAGGAACGCTGATTATATTGCACATGAATGACAGCATTGAAAAGTGAAAAACCCAAACCGCAATATCCATACGCTCTGCCGGAATAGTCAAATGATTCCCGAGAAACCATATCCCAATAGATTCAGCCAAAATAAATACTGTTATTGCTATACATATGTGAATAAGCAATCCGGCATTAAATATTTTTCTTACAGCCAACAAGTTGTTTTTCCCGATTTCAAATGCCAAATGCCTCTGTACCGAGGCAATCATGGATGCATTGAGAAAACCAAACATAACCACGACACTCGCGACAACGCTATATATTCCGAAATCAATAACACCTAATGCATCAAGAACAACACGTGAAGTATACAGCGATAGCGCGATCGTAATGAACATTTTTATATACATCACGCCTGTATTAAATAAAATTCTTCTGGTGTTTTTCATTTAATCTGTACTGCTTTTTAAAAAGGTGATAGAGTAGAGTTTAATTTTTTTTATAACTAATACGATGAAGAAATTAAATACTTTAGTAATAACGCAATTTATTTACTTTTTCACCATAAATTTCTCGATTATGCATTAAGCGTTTCAATATACAGGAAAGCTTATGAAAGAATTTTTTTATAGACATCCAGAGTATGCTCAGCAATTATTTTCCAGTTATATCTTTCAGCAATCATATCAATCTGCCTCTGCTTTTCACCTTCGCTCCAGGCACTGTTCATATACATATCCAATTTTGAGGCAAGTGATTTTACATTCCCGGTTTTAAAGTATCTGCTCTCTTCCAGTTCAACATTCCTGTTTGCCGGGATATCACTTGCAACACATGATAACCCGTAACTCATCGCTTCAAGCAAAACTATCGGTAGTCCTTCATGGTAAGACGGAAGCACAAAAAGACCCGCATTACTATAGAGCTCATGCAACGATTGACCAGTTACAAAGCCTGTTAATACAATATTCTTATTTCGTTGTGCTTTCAACTTTATACTGCGACTGTAATCATCTTCGTGGTCAGCATCTCCTGCAATAACAAGTTTCCAATTTTTCAGATGCAATCTGTTAATGGCATCTATTAAGTCATCAAATCCCTTTTCGGGAACAAATCTACCCACTGTAAGAATATATATTTTTTTTTGCAACTTATATTTTTTTAAGATCCTATCTGTCTCTACCAAGGAAGGTATAATCACACCATTAGGAATAATTGTTGAATTCCTTCCATACTTATGCTTAATGTCATCAGCAATATTGTCCGCAATAGCAATAATTTCATTCGCATACTTCATTCCCATCCACTCACAAAACTTCAGGAAGAGTTTGGCTGGTAACGTCCATTTTTTTCTCTTATAATCGGGACCGTGACTTGTAACTACAACCTTCATGCCAAGAGCGCGGGCAAACGGCGCAAATAAGGACGGGCCTATAGCATGAATATGCAGAATAATGGGATTAAGCTCTCGAGCTTTTAAAACGCTCTTGAAAGTGTGTACAATAGATTCCAGAAATTTATTTTTCGGACAACTTAGGGGTAATAGCTTAATCCCCATGTAGTTTGATCTTTCTGATCCAGTATATGGCTTTCTTGTAAAGACCGTTATATCACAACCTTTATTTACGAGATTTGGATATAAATTCTCACAATGATTTTCAATGCCGCCTTGAATACCGGGAAAACCTCTGGTACCGGTTACTGCTATTTTAAGCATAAACTTAAAGGATTACATCTAAAAGAGGATCAAAGTTAATGGAGAAGTTTGTCAATAAAGTGAAACAAAACTATATTATTTTGAGCCAAAACTTATTTTGCCATCCGTAGGGATTGATTTTGCAGGGATTCCCATTGCCTTTGACGAGTCAGGGATGTCTTTGTTAACAAGAGAACCAGCACCAACTATGCAGTTTCTGCCCACAGTTACCCGCAATATTGTAGCTTTTACACCTATAAACGTGTTGTGTCCAACTTTAATATTGAACAATTCAGTCCTGTCAGTAACGTCATTATAGAATCCAATGACTTTATATTTACAGGTATGGAGTGAGGAATTTATGGTTTTTATAGTAGCGTAAATTACTTTCGCTTGTCCGCCGGCTACCAAGATTACTAAATTAGAATTATTGCTCTTTGCTTAAAATAAAACATATTTTGGAAACAATTCCGAATAATCTATCCCTTTCCTTCTTATTGTGCTTAACATTTCAGTTGCCCTGAATCCCATATGAAGTACATCATCGACATTGGCATAGCAAAAAAGCCCCTGTCGCCCTAAAGTAATTACATTTTCAAGAGTTGATAGATAATCAAGTATTTTTTTAAGCTTCTCATCAAAGCCAATCCTGAAACGGGGATACGCATGAGAAATCCTTCTTATTAAGTATCCTTCTACATCTTTGTGTTCTAGCATTCCATAATGTTCAAGTACTTCTATTGCATAATTGAACAGTTCTTCAGAAGCGGCTGTCCATATTTCATCACCAATATTACATGTAAATTCAATACATATAGCAGATTTATCCGGAGGGACACACTCCTTACTAAAAGAGCCGACTTCATAAGCACGATTAAATTTAATTTTGGAATCTGAAAAGTATGTTAAAGGTGTATCAAATATTTTTGTTCGGGATGATTTGATATAAAGCAACGTCTCTGAACAGTAATCCAGCATGGATGCTGCTTTTTTTACTTCTTCCGGTACATTTAAATTTAGTATCCTTATAAAATCATTTATAGGTATAGTTGAGAAAAGAAAATCTGTCTCAACTGTTTTAATAACACCATTTTGTTTATAAGTCACAGATTTCACTTGTCTATCTCTCCCATCGACAGATATAATTTCGACATTGTTTTCAATATTACCATTGTTATCAACAATTCCTTTTTTTAAATAATCAGTGATCTGTCCGATTCCTTTTCGGGGATAGTAATCGATTATTTGCTCAGCAAACTCACTATGAAATGTCTTTGGTGGCTTTTTAAATACTCCTCTAATATAATCTCTGATACTCAGAACTGGAACTCTTTTCTCTGCAACATAACTCGATATTTCGGATGCATTAATTTTCCATGCCTTTTGAGCATAAGGTCCAAAATAGTAATTATATAAAATTCTTCCAAACCGGTTCTTTATCCAACTCTCAAAAGAATCGTCATCCATTGGATTACGTAAAAACATTTTCATGCGTGCCCAGAAAAAGCTAAGGCCTGCCGGGATTACGATTATGAAAGGCAAGGCTTTAAATACATATATCCCTTTCAAAGGATATGAAACAAGGCTATCCCTAAACAATATTTTCACTTTTGGATTATGCTGATGCAAATCATCTCGTAGTGTCTTTTGGAGAAAATTAATTATATCCGGGTAAATTGAATGAATATTGTGAGGCCCCAAATCAAATAAATAACCATCATCACTGAATGTTAGAGAAAGGCCCCCGGTCTCACTGGTTTTTTCAAGAATTTTAACCTTAATACCATCTAAAGCCAAATTCCACCCAACACATAACCCAGCTGGCCCAGCCCCTATAACTAAAGGTTTTTTAGGAATATTTATCATATTGCAATTAAAAAAATAATAGTTTAAAAATACCATTCATTTATTATTAACCACCTTTGTTTTCGATTACTATTTTTCTTTTAAAAGCTCTTTAAGATAATCATCCATTTTCCCAAAAAGATCAAACTTAATCCGACCCAAGGAACATATGTCTTCACAATTAAAATTTGTGGGAACATTGCCCGATGACTTAAGTGCTTTATTCTCAATTATCAAATCTTTTATTTTCATGTTTAGAAAATCAGCTATATCCTTAAAGTTCGTTTCTTTGCCGGATACTATATTTAGAGTTTTTCCCATGTACTCTTTATTCCTTAATAACTTGACTATATATTGAAACGCAATATCTAAGGGAAGAAAATCCCTCTTAGCTTCCCCGTTGTTAAATATGGTAATTTTTCTATCTTTAACCGCATCATATATTAATCTAGAAAGTCCATCTCTTGATCGATCCTTATAAAACAAGGTAGAAAATCTCACAATAGTAGTCGGTATTTTGTATAGTGAACACAAAATTTCCGATATATATTTAGACAATGCATAAGGACTCATATAATGAAAGTTAGTATAGTCATAAGATGACACATTCTCTTTTTTATGTAGAAGGCTCATCGAGCTTAAATAGATAAAATGAACGTTAGGATTGTTTTTGTTAAGAAAGTCTAAGATATTCTTTGTCAATAATACATTTGAATTAAATAAATCATCAAAACTTCCATCTAGTAATGCCCCGCAATGAATAAAGACATCACAATTTGATAATTTAGTTTTGTTTTGTTCATCAATCCTTCCATATCTTAATGATACTGAGTCAAAATTATCTAAATGTTTAACTAATTCTCGAGCAAAACCTCCGCTTGAGCCACTTATTAATAATTTTATAATTTTACCCCTCTATTATGAATAAAACCGCTTGATTTCATTTTATTGATTTTTGAATAACTAACTACCAATTCGTTCCAATATCTAAAAATAGCAATTTTTTTAATATTAAATCTGGGATTATTTATATTTTTGAAATAATAATCGCAAATCATTTTGGGTTCGTTGAATCCCGCAAGAACACGACTTGCCGTAGTACCCGAACATCTTGCATTAATTTCAAATATATAAGGTATATTATCTCTGGTCCTTAACTGGACATTACACGCACCAAAGACTCTTAATGTATCGACAACATTAGTAACGAAATTTGATAGTTTATTATCTTTAATAACAAAAGCTTTATAGGTATCTCCATCACGCAATATTCGTCGCATTAGTATCGCACCAATGCAGCAGCTTTTAAATGAAACGGTACCGCATGTATATTCATCACCATCTATATAGTCCTGAACAATATAATTATCGACTTTAATATTGTTAGTAATGGAATTAAATTCGCTCTTGCTTTTGGCTAAAAAAGTACCAATTGAGCGACGTCCTCCTTTTCTAGGTTTCAAAATGACAGGGAAATCCAGGTTAAAAGAATAGTTTTTAAGTAGATACGTATTGATATAAGGTAAATTGTTTTTTTTCAGAAACCTTGAGGTTTCCAGCTTATCATCACATATTTCTATTACTTCGGTATTACTGACAATAGGCAATATTCCACTGTCTCTTAATTTATTTATATTACGTGAAAGTATTGTTAATTCAACATCTAATCCTGGAAAAAGAACCTTACAGTTTTCCTTTTTACAGACTTCTATTATCCTGTCAATGAATTTTTTATCGTTTGCATACATTCCTAAATAAGATTTTGGTGTGGCATACAAACCTGTTCCCAATACTTCACTATCAATACCTATTACATTATAATCTGTACCTTGTAAAGCCTTGGCGATACTTTGTCCAACTCCTCCGCCAACTCCTGTAACTGCAACATTCATAATATTGCTTCCAAATTCACAAATTTAATATTGTTTCCATGAATTGTAGCGTAACTCCTATGGAATCCCTTCCTGCCCTTTGCAATAGACCCGGGGTTAATTACTGTTTTATTGTCATACTTATATATTACTTGTTCGTGGGTATGGCCGAAAAATATAAATTTGGTATTTTCATTTTCTTGTTTGCATAATTTCTTGAAATCATCCTCATTTCTTAAATAATCATCACCTATTGAATGCGTTATAAATATATCTTTAAACCTAATTTCCCTTGGTAAAGACATTAGTGCTTTGATCTGTGTTTCCGACAACTTCCTTCTTGTAAATAGAATAGTTTCTTTTACTACCTGCGGTTGCCCTTCCAGGTCTTCATCAGTAATTGCTAATCTATCATGGTTACCTAATATTGCAAGATCTACATTATTTAAAACAAAATCTATGCAGTAATCGATATCTCTCCCATAGCCCAAAATGTCCCCGCAAAAAATGCTTAGATCAAACTCTCTAATTACTGATTTAATCTCCGACAGCGCTTTCCTGCTTGCATGTAAATCTGAAAAAACCAGCATTTTCATTCTCTAATCTTGCAATAGTTATAATAGTCCGAATCGAGTTATTCTTATATGATCCGCCCGCTACACAAGCAACCGATCAGTCTGCAAATCTCTTTATTAAAAGTTCCGCGATAATGAGTTATAAATATTAACTTTTTAAATTGAAGGTAAAACTAATCTTCTTATTTCCGGAGCATTATTATGCAGTAAAGATAGCACCTCCACAACTTTTTCAACATCTTTATCTTCTAATTCATCATATAGGGGCAAACATAAAACTCGCGAAGCAAGCATGTTGGCATCAGGAAGAAGCTCTTTTTTTGCAGAAGAAAGTGCACTATAACATGAGTAATTACTACATAGTGGAGAGAAATACTTTCTTACCATAATGCCTTCCTCTCGCATGCAGGTAAACACATCATCACGACTAAGTCCAAATTCATCCGGCAATATTTCAATAGTTAAATAAGAGTAGTTATAGTGTGTCCTCTCGCTAATTTTTTGAAATTTTAATCCTGAAATCTCACCTAAAAGAGAATGATATTTATTAAAAAGCTTTTTTCTTTTTGCAATACTGTCATCAACTTTTTCCAAATTAAGAAGACCAAAAACTGCCTGAAGCTCATTCATTTTTGCATTGATCCCGGGGCTTACAATCTCTTCTTCGCTTCTGATTCCAAAATTTCTAAGGTCTCTTAACCGTTGATGCAAATTACTGTCTGAACATGTAACTGCACCGCCCTCCAGAGTATTAAAAGTCTTTGTTGCATGAAAGCTGAACATTGAAGCATCGCCAAAATTGCCGATTGGTTTATCATTTATTTTCGTTCCAAATGCATGGGCGGCATCGTAGATTACTTTTAATCCGTGATAATCGGCTATCCTTTCAATATTTTCTATATCACACGGATTGCCAAAAACATGAACGGCCAATATACCGGTAGTCTTGGGAGATATAAGCGACTCAATACGCTTAGGATCAAGATTGTATGTATCAGGATCGACATCACAAAATACAGGGGTAATATTGTTCCAATAAAGCACATGAGGCGTAGCCGCGAAAGTAAACGGTGTTGTGATAACTTCTCCGGACAATCTCAAACCACGCACACAAAGTTGTAACGCCAACGTACCATTACAATATATTGAAGCATAAGGCACACCTAAGTATTTCCCTAGAGCCTTCTCAAATTCCCGTGCATAAGGGCCATCATTAGTCAGCCATTTTGCTTTAAGAATGACCTTGAGGAACGGTTCAAGTTCTTTCAATGAAGGCACAATAGGCCGGGTAATATAAATTTTATCCTTAAAAGTCGGAGTGCCTCCTAAGACAACAAGTTTTTTGCTCATTGTATATCCAATTTTCTAATTTTTAATAATTACTTTTAGTTTTATAACTAATTATAGTCCCCCTGTTCATTAAAGCACGGCTTTCCTATAGGAACTGTCATGTAATATATCTATATTAACAAGACGGGTCAATGTATAGGATATCCACAACATAAGTATGGGAACAAGAAGTGAAAAGTATCGACTCTCTGCATAAATAATTGAGCTGCCTCCGAAGTAAATCAAAGCAAACATACCTAATCCATATATTTCAGAAGGGATCAAAACGCTTCTCATATAAGAAGGATATAGGCATAGAATGCAAAAAACCACCAGAAATATATTAGGTATTAAATAGAAATACGTTGACAATTTCTGATACTCATAAGCATATGGATAATTAAACAGCAAGCGACCAACATTAGCTATCCAATTCTCAAAATATTTAGCAGGATTATTAATTATATTATTGATAGCTTGCTTTTTCAGCTCAATATCCCATTCAATGCCTGAGAGATTTCTTTTATCAAGTGCATCAAAAAATTCTTTATGATTACTTGACTCTATTACATTAAACATTCTCAAACCGCCTAATTCATCCTCATATGGCGTTGACATCACATATAGACTAATACCACCGGAATTCCCCCAGTAAAATATTTTGCCTGTTAGAGAGTATGTATAAATAAGGTAAGGTATACACACGAGGAGTGCTAACGAATATACGAAGGAAGTTTTTATTAGTACAGTTTTCCTTTGACATATATACAGAAACAAACAAAGCAGTAATCCTACCAGAATCACGTATCCAAAAAAAACTTTGGTTAAGGCTAAGTATCCCAAGTACAAAGACGAAATGAATATTTGAAACCATGAAATACTTTCTTTTCTACACAATTTCGAGAAATGAAATGAAAAACCGCATATCAAAAATATAGCGACTTGTTCAGTAAGCAAAAAATGAATATATCGGCAAAAGGGTGGATAAATACCCAACAGATATGAAAAAAATATTGCAGATTTGTCCTTCATATAAAATCGAAGTGTATGAAAAAAATAAAGAATTGCTCCAAACAAAAAAAGAGGATTTAACAACTTAGCTGCTAACAAGGGTAAATTAAACTTTACAAATGGGATCAGAATAATTGGATAACCCGGACCATTCCAAAGATATATTATATTTTGAGGAGAGTAATGGCCATTTAATAAATTTTTCGAATACATTAAGTAACGACTTTCATCTCCCCAGAAAGTATCAGTATGGGCCACCAGGACAATCATTATGTAAATCATTAAAAGTGGTAAGAATTTTATACTATGTTTCATGGTTTTCCCTGTAACCATCTGTTTTTATTAAAAATAACCATAATACTCTTTCCCTGATGCATCTAATTATACATAGAATTTAATCAGGAAGGTTCTTGAATTATCTCTATTTTCAAAAGCCTGGTTAAGGTAAATGATATCCAAACCATTAGTAAGGGAACAAGAGGTGAAAAGTAGCGGCTCTCTGCAAACACAAGTGAGCTGCCCCCAAAGGAAATTAAAAAAAACAAACATATTCCATATATTTCAGTAGGGATCAAGCTGCTTCCCACATAAGAAGGATAAAGACATAGAATACAAAATACCACCAGAAACATATTAGAAATGAAATAAAAATAAGTAGACAACTTCTGATGATCGTAAGAAAAAGGATAATTAAACAACAAGCGACCAATATTAGCCATCCAATTTTTAAAGTATTTTGCAGGGTTATTAACTATGTTATGAATTGCTTGTTTTTTTAGCTCATCATCGATTTGAATGTTTGTGAGTTTTCTTTTATCAAATTCATTAAACAAATCTATATGATTCTCGGATTCATATAAATTTTTCGTTCTTAATCCGCCAAATTCATCCTCATATGGGGAAGACATTGTATATAAACCAATACCCCCAGCATTTCCCCAGTAAAATATTTTTCCTGTAATAGAATATGTGTAATAAAGATAGGGGATACAGATAAGAAGAGCAAATAAATAAACTAAGAATATCTTCTTGAATACATTGCTATTTTGCCATACATATAAAGACATAAATATAATTATTCCACTTAAGATGACAAATCCAAAAAATACTTTAGTTAATGCCAAGTATCCTAAAAATAAAGATGTTATAACCATTTGAATCCATGAGAACCTATTATTTCTACTCACTAAACAGTAATGATATGTAAAACCGCATATCAAAAATACAGCGATTTGCTCAGAAAGCAAAAAGTGAATATATCGGCAAAAGGGGGGATATAAACCCAACAGATATGA
>VAPA010387535.1_pt1 | contig 12932 bp, 12 predicted proteins | sample 3395041 | NCBI WGS metagenome assembly VAPA01 (sample SAMN08290432, study PRJNA428436) | hydrothermal vent metagenome | isolation source: Deep-sea hydrothermal vent chimney | place: Indian Ocean: Southwest Indian Ridge | depth 1973 m m
ATATAGGAGTTCTTGTCGCACTGGGAGCTGGTATGATCCTGTGTATTCCGCTTTTGAAAGTGAAACCGGTCTACCTGATTGTTATAGGTCTGGCTCTGTTTATCTCCCAGGATATATTAACTCCCTCTCCTGATCTTTGGGGTATGAATTCTGATTATTTGCCGGGAATCCTGCTGGTATATGGCGGCGGCCAGGGAAACTTTTGGGTGAACTATCCTCTTTTTGCCTGGTTGGAGGTGACTGTTTTCGGTTTGTTTTATGGGAAATGGATCCTGGAAGAAAACCGAAACCCCTCAAAATATAATTTGGCAGGGGGATTTATTTTTCTGGCAGTCTTTCTGGTCCTGAGATTAAATAACGGTTTTGGGAATATTCGTTCCTACCAACCTGGTAGTTGGACAGAATTCCTTAATCTTGTTAAATATCCTCCCAGTATGACTTTCGTTTTATTTACTTTGGGATTAAACCTGATCCTGTTGGGGTTGTTTTCAAAGATAAAGCCAGAAATTCTCAATCCGGGGAATCCACTGCTGGTTTTTGGGAGAGCTCCCCTGTTTTCTTATCTCGCTCACCTGGGGATATACGCGATTTTGGGTCGAATACTGACCCCACAAGGCTCTGGCCTTTTGGTGATGTATATTTATTGGATTTTGGGTTTAGGAATCCTTTATCCAATGGCTCGCTGGTATGGTACGTATAAGGAGAGCCAACCAGAGGGATCCTGGGTGCGTTTTTTCTAGGAACTAACCCTTGATTTTTTCTAGATCCCGCTTGGCTTGCCGCAGCCGTGTGCTGTGATCCAGAATTCGCTTCCTGATCCGTAAATTCTTTGGTGTGACTTCCAGCAGCTCATCATCTGCCAGGTATTCAATAAATTGATCAAGGCTCATTTCCCGGGGAGTGACCAATCTATGATCGATTTCTCGGATATTGTTCCGCATATTGGTTAAGTGTTTCGTTTTGCAGACATTGATCTCAATGTCATCCGGGCGTTTGTTCTCCCCGACGACCATGCCCTGATAAACTTCCATGCCTGGTTCAATAAAAAGGATGCCGCGCTCCTCGGCATTTTTTAAACCGAAGATAGTAGCCGTCCCGGTTTCCCAAGCAACCAGGGATCCATGAGAACGGATATCGACTGAACCAGCTTGAGGTGCAAATTTCTTGAAGGTTGTGTTTAAAACGCCGGTCCCTTTAGTCATGGTCAAGAATCGATGGCGAAATCCAAGGATCCCTCTGGTTGGAGCTAAAAATGTCAGTAATACAGTCCCCGTACTCGACTCTTGCATATCCTGTAAGGTCCCCTGCCGATTATTGAGGGCTTCCATGACTACACCGATATCATCAGGTTGGATTTCGATCCGGACCTCTTCGAATGGCTCAAGAATCTCGCCGGACGGAGTGGTTTGCAGAATGACTTCCGGTCGGGATACATGGAATTCATAACCTTCCCGGCGCATCGTCTCGATTAAAATGGCCAGGTGTAGTTCTCCTCTGCCAGAGATCAGCAACGAGTCTGTTGATCCTGTTTCTTCTACTCTGAGGGCAAGGTTGCTCTTTATCTCCCTGAAGAGGCGCTCACGGAGTTTTCGGGATGTTTTCCAAACTCCTTCTTTGCCAAAGAAAGGAGAAGTGTTCACGCCAAATGACATCCGGACAGTGGGGGCTTCCACCTTGATCCTGGGGAGAGGTTCTGTGTAATCGGGAGAACTGATCGTATCGCCGATGGTAATTTCATCCAGTCCGGTAACAGCTACAATTTCACCTGCTCGAGCCTGGTTAATTTCCCTGCGTTCCAATCCCTGGTAATCATATAAGTAGGTAATTTCTCCCGGGATAACTTGAGAGTCTGATGTCAGGTAAACCACATGTTCTCCCACGGTTATTTCCCCGGAAAATATTCTTCCTATTGCTATTGAGCCACGGAAGTTATCGTACTCCAGAGAAGTTACAAGCATTTGGAGTGGATGATCTACTTTGACCTTTGGGGATGGAATTGCTTCCAGAATCGTCTTAAAGAGGGGCTGGAGATCTGACCCTACCTCGGGGGTAAAGCCGGCTCGATGCTGGGTTGCGATTGTATATACCACGGGGAAATTTGCTTGATCCTCTGTGGCCCCGAGCTCTATAAACAAATCAAAGGTATCATTTAAGACCTGATCAATGTTAGTAAGTTTTCGATCTACCTTATTAATAACAACAATGACTTTATGGTTAAGCTCCAATGCCTTTTTTAGCACAAAACGTGTCTGGGGACGTGGGCCTTCCGCTGCATCAACCAACAGCAATACACCATCGACCATATTCAGCACACGTTCAACTTCACCGCCAAAATCTGCATGACCAGGAGTGTCGACTATATTGATTTTTACCAGCTGTCCACTTTCTGGATCGGTGATTTCGATCGCGGTGTTTTTGGAAAGGATCGTTATGCCCCGTTCCCGTTCCAGATCATTAGAGTCCAAAACCCGGTCTCTAAGCACTTTCTTTTCGTGAAAGACACTTGCCTGGCGTAAAAGCCCATCAACCAGGGTGGTTTTCCCGTGATCCACATGGGCAATAATTGCTACATTTCGTAAGTCGGTTCTGACAGATTCCATAAGTTTGTTCGTAATAAATAAAAAAACCGACCGATCGTGGCCGGATTTTGACTAAAGACTGGCACAAGTTTACCAGAGTAGTGGATTTCTGAACAGGCTGTCCGGGAAAATCGGATTCGGTCCCTGAACAGTCATTCAGCCTCGTAATCCATATGGAATAGTCTGGGTCTCAAGCCTATCCAGGACCTCCGAGGTCTCTTTCTCCGTATATAATATTATAAATCATCCAGTCCGGGACGGAGAATCTTATGAACAAGATCGATTTTAAGAAAGAATGGAAACATCTTTACCTACCATCTAAAGTGGAATTTCAGGTTGTGGAAGTACCAGTGCTCCAGTTCCTGATGGTAAACGGCCAAGGAGATCCGAATAGTGCCCCTGAATATACAGAAGCCATTGAAGCTTTATACGCTGTGGCATACAAGATGAAGTTTTTCAGCAAGAAAAATGAAAAAGATTACGTGGTACCTCCCCTGGAAGGTTTATGGTGGTCTGATGATATGGGTGATTTCACAACCAACCGGGATAAAAGCAAATGGGATTGGACCATGATGATTATGACCCCGGATTGGATCACAGCCGCTGTCTATCTCCAAGCCCGGGAAGATGTAACCAAAAAGAAAGACCTGCCAGCTCTTGGAAAAGTACGATTGGAAAATTACCAGGAGGGCAAATCAGTTCAGATCCTTCACCTCGGATCCTATAATGATGAGGGACCTGTTTTACTACGGCTTCATGAAGAATGGATGCCCGAAAATGGCTATGATTTCAATGGCAAACATCATGAAATCTACCTGAGTGATCCCAGAAAAGTGGACCCCGAAAAACTTAGGACTATTCTCCGCCAGCCTATCAAGGAAGCCTAAACTTGTATTCTGATAAAATGACTGACCCTTTTATTATTCCTTCTCTAGAAACCGAACGGTTATGCATGCGGCCTTTCAGCCGCCATGATCTGGATCCATTTGCTGAGATCATTGCTGACCCAGAAGTTATTCAATACGCGACTTATAATGGGGATGTGATGTCCAGGGTTCAGGCCTGGAATTGGCTCTGCCTGATGATAGGCCATTGGCATATGAGAGGTTTTGGAATCTGGGCAGTTGAAGAGAAGGCAACGGGAAAGTTAATTGGCCGGATTGGACTCCAGTTCCTGGATTGGTTCGATGATGTCGAGTTGGTCTGGATGTTAAGAAAAACTGCCTGGGGAAAAGGATTTGCAGCCGAAGGTGCCCGCGCTGCAATCAATTATGGTTTTAACTCACTGGAACTGCCGCGGATGACTTCAGTCATTCATAAGGTTAATGAACCATCGATCCGGTTGGCAGAACGTTTAGGAATGATATTTGAAAGACAAATCGAACGACAGGAAATCCAATTTCTGGAATACAGCCTAAATAACTTGGACAATCACTAGTAGGAAAATTTGCCGGGCAGGTCTATTTGCTGGGATTTAGGTATTTTTTTTAGAGTACAATAAATATACTTGCTTTATACTCACAACGCATAATGGGCAGACTCCTTGTATAACAAATCAGGAGGTTTTTCAATGAATGACTTGCTGATGCTAGAAAGATATTTCCCGGACGGCAATCTCGAAGGGGGTATTGGACTGGCAAATCGTCTGGATTGGGGGCTAACTGTCAAGATGGCAGGAGATTCCTATGTTGTTACCAGCGGAGATGAACCCATTATACGCACAGATGACAAGGATGCCCTGCAGTCCTTTATTTACGGTTTGGGGCTGGCATACGCAATCCTGCCCGATGAATTATTCTCCAATTTGGAACAAGCACTGAAAGAATTATGATTGATGATCAATAACAATTCCAGCGATCCTGGTGTCAAGGAGAAATTATGAGGTGCAAAAAACAAATAATCTTGAGCAAAGACCTGTTTTCAACACGCATCTTCTTGATTGTTGCAGTGCTGATATTGCTTAGCATTGCCTGCAATGTGCCACTTATGGCCAGCCAAAGCAACCAGGAAAAACCACCGGGATTTGTAGAAACCAGTGTAGCCCAAACGATGATTGCCTTTGATGGTTCCCAGGGACTAAACGGAAACGGACAATCTGATCCAAATGATAGTGAGGTTGCTGTAACAGACACACCAGATGTAACGGACACACCAACCCTCACGCCTACCGTGACAGATACCCCCACGCCAGAAGTAGCCATGATTTACGCTTCCGGAAATACGAACTGCCGCAAAGGGCAGGGAACGGAATTTAGCTGGTTAGTTACTTTACAAAAAGGTGATCAAGCGGAAGCCGTAGGTGTAGATACCTCGGGGGAGTACTGGTACATTCGCCGGCCGGACCAGCCAAGCACTTTCTGCTGGTTGTGGGGAAAATATGCCACACCATCCGGTCCTTATCAATCGCTGCCTGTTTACACTCCTGTTCCAACACCTACCCCGGGATTTGATTTTAAGGTCACATATCACAGCAAGGTTGGTCCCTGCCCCAAAACAGGTTTGCAATACAAGATTGAAAATATCGGTGCTTTTACTTTAGAATCCTGGCGTACAACAGCGATAGACCATACGGGTGGATCCAGTCCTGAAGCGACCGAACATGATGCTTTTGTGGAGTTTTCACCAGCATGTGCAATGGTAAATCAACAGCAAGATTTGACCCCAGGAGAGGCTTATTATTTGGTGATGGTTTTTGCGGGTGACCCAACTGGGCATGACATCACCACCACAATTCAGATCTGCACCGAGGATGGATTAGCCGGGGATTGTCTTTCCAAAACAATCCGGCACACTCCCTAATCCTGAGATACGGACGGTATTACATTACGGATAAGGTTCGACCTAAAAAGCTTGGGTTGCAGCCACTGTTTCTCGGAAGGCGCCTTCTCCAATGTGCACATAACGAATATTTCCTTGATTATTGATCAGGTATTGAGTTGTCCAATATCAGGTTTCATTAGTGCGCCAGATGATTCCTTGATTGTCCTGGGCAATCGTGTATTTTGTTTCTAGCTCACAGACAGCTTCCCTGAGATTATTTAGATCTTTTTCGATACTTCAATGCCATGTGCGTACAATAATCCATGCATGTTGATGAGGATATTACGATGAGCATCGATGTGGTAAACATAGTTAATAAATTTTCATTGATCACAAAACAATGGGATCCTAAGATTATCGCCCAGCTTAATGACTACCATTTAAAGATTGCAAAAATTCAGGGAGCTTTTGTTTGGCACAGCCACCCAGAAACTGACGAAGTATTTCTTGTGGTAAAGGGATCTTTAGTAATCCATCTGCGTGATGGGGAATTACATCTTGATACCGGTGAGTTATGTGTGATTCCCCGGGGAGTGGAACATAAACCTGTCGCTGAAGGTGAATGCCAGATCCTGATGGTGGAACCCGCCGGCACATTGAACACAGGTGATGCCGGAGGAGATCAAACAGTCGAAGATACTGAATGGATATAATATAGCAAGAGTTAAAAAAACATGATTAATAAATCACAGATCTGGATTAACCAACTGCCTGATGCTTACGTTGGAATATTAATAATTAATAATGCTCCTAACTTGCCTGCTCATGAAGCTTTGGATTCTGCGCGTCTGGATTTGGAAAACGAATTACGGGATCGGTTCGGTTCCCAGGACAGAAAATCCCTCCGAAATGATCCTGTCCTGGCAGCTTATGATGCTTTTTACCGATCTTTTCGAAAGACTTACCATGTTCAGCTTCAGCTTGAATCGGTAATCTTTAAAGGGAAAAACATTTTCTCTCCATCTTCACTGGTTGCCTGTATGTTTATGGCGGAATTGAAAACAGGGTTGCTTACCGCAGCCCATGATTTTTGTTCAATTGATTTTCCCCTCAATGCAAATATTGCCTCGGGTGAAGAGACCTATCTGAGGCTCGATAATACAGAACAGGAGTTAAAAAAGGGCGATCTGTATATTAAGGATCAGCAGGGAATTCTTTCATCGGTGATCTATGGCCCGGATAAGCGCACCCAAATTCAATCCAATACAAACCGAGCTCTCTATACTACCTATGGGCCTCCTGGTATCAGCAAGGATCAGATTATTGATCAATTGGAAATTTTAGAAGCATATGTGAGATTATTTGCTCCTCAGGCAGTCCGAGAGGAATTGTTAGTGGTTTAGCAGGACTTGATTTAACTCCCGGACATAAAATCTTGCAGGTTTACTACTTTATTTGACTTGGCAGATTGATAAAAAGCCAGGGCTGTCAGAATATGATTCTTGCTTTCACTCAGGCTGATCGTAGTGGGAGAAGCATCAAGGATGGCTGCCTGTAAGTCTTCTACTTCACCGAGATATAGTGATTTCTTAGGCACCCGCAATTTGCTGGATTTCCCTTTTTTGGTTGTAAAAATTACCTGCGCACCCCGATCCAGATTCGTAAAAGGACGGGTTATATATAGTGTGCCTTCGCTTCCAATGATCTCAATATACGTGTGTAAGGGAGTATTGAACGAACAGGATATTTGAGCCAGAACCTCTCCTTTCCCGGATCTTGAATAACCCATCTGGCCAACAAAGATCTCATCTACTCCGGTGTTTCCTGTTCGCTTCCTGCCAAAAACCCAATCAGGAGGACCGTCAAGTAAATGCTGGATAAAACTAATTGGATATATCCCCACATCCCAGAGACATCCCCCACCGTATTCTGGAACCATACGAATATTCAGATTATCAGGTTTGCGCTGATGATCAGGTAATAAATAATTAAATGTGCCGCGGATTACTGAAATATCTCCCAGCCTCCTCTCTCTAACCCATTCCTTGACCATTGTTGTTTGAGGGTGGTGTCGATACATGAACGCTTCTGCAAGGACGATGTTGTTTTCATGACTGGCAGAGATCATGGCATCCACATCTTTCAGGGAAGTAGCAAATGGTTTTTCACAAAGAACGTGAACACCAGCCTGCAAAGCTTTTATGGTCCAATCGGCATGTAAATGGTTCGGCAAACTAAGGTATATGGCGTCTACTTCACCACTATTAAGCATCTCCTGATAGCTCCCATATGCCTGCGGTATATCCCATTTACGGGCATATTGATTGGCAGAATCCAATGACCGGCTGGCGACGGCAACCAGCTCTCCCCCGGTGGAATGGCGAATTACTGGAATTAACGCCTGATTGATATTGGCTGTTGATAACAAACCCCAATGAACGATATTCACGATTACTCCTGGATCAGTGCTTTGTTAGGTTTAATGAAGAATCTGGTTACCCTTTGATATAATCAAATCCTAAAAAGGTTTGCTTCTAATGAGAACTTCTAAAAAGGTATTAATCATTTTATCAGCTGTCGTGTGGTATATCGGCGGCATCATGCTTTTCAGGAGCGGTTTTGAATTACTCCTGCTATCTACAGGCATAAGACCGGGCGAAAATTGGCCCTGGGTCTTTATAGGCCTGGGTATTCTATTGGGTGTTTTTCAAGCTTCAATGATCTTTAACCGCAGCTGTCGAAAAAATATTACCCGCATCAGCCAGCTTGAAGATCCGCGGATCTGGCAGTTTTTCCGCCCTGGATTCTTTTTAGCCCTGGCAATTATGATCAGCAGTGGAATTCTTCTGAACCATTTATCTCAGGGAAGATATTTCTTTATGTTGGGGGTGGCAGCGGTTGATTTTGCCCTCACTATCTCTCTGCTGGGTTCCAGTTATGTCTTTTGGACTGGGAAACTGGCTTCAGATTAGTTGAACTAAAGCTATCTCTGTGCCTTGGAGATGGTCCCATATAAGACCAAAAAGCTTTTCGCCTGAATTGGAACAGTACTGGCCGAATCCTAGTAGATACTTGTTTATTGCGGGAATTAGATCCAGCAGCTCATCAACTTTGCCCTAACACTTGACAAAACAGACTGGCAAGTGTATAAAGATAGCAATTGAAAATTCAAATAGATCAAGACTGTGATGAGGACTAGTAAACATCGGAAATGACGGCACAGAGAGTGAGCGTAGGTGAAAGTCTCACCCGTCCGAAGATGTTGAATGGACCTTGGAGTCGCAGGGCGAACGGAAAACCCCCAGTAGCCTGAGCCGGAGATGCCACCGTTATCAAGGTAAAAGATATCACCCCGGATTTTCCGGACCGTATCTGAAAAGTGAGGCTGGCCTTCAGGGCTGCCAGAAATGGAATTCCCGTTGCATCACTGACGGGTTTTTTGGTTAATACTGAAGCCAGGCTAATTTGGGTGGCACCGCGAGATTATTTAGCCCTCGTCCCTTAGTGGATGAGGGTTTTTTATTTCTAGTTGACATATTAGGAGGAAGGATGAAGACAAAAAGATTACTTACAGGCGATCGACCAACCGGACCGCTGCACCTGGGCCATTATGTCGGCGGTCTGCAAAACCGAGTGACCTATCAATCATTACACGAGTGTTTTTTTGTGATTGCTGACCTGCACACTTTAACTACCAGGCCAGAAAAATCTCATATTTCCCAAATGAATGAATATATCCAACAAATTGTCCTGGATTATTTATCTGTGGGTATTGATCCTGACCACTCGACAATCTTTGTCCAAAGCAGTGTCCCTGGGATAACTGAACTCAGCACCCTGTTAGGAATGCTGGTTTCTGCCCCCAGGCTGGAGCGGATTCCATCCCTGAAAGAGATGGTCCAATCTGCCGGTCTGGATTCCATGCCCTTTGGTTTGCTGGGATACCCGGTCTTGATGGCCGCTGATATTTTGCTCCCTCGGGCAAACCTTGTCCCGGTAGGAGAGGATAATCGCGGCAATGTTGAATTGGCCCGGGAACTTGCCCGAAGATTCAACCATATGTATGGAGATGTATTCCCCATCCCAGAAATTATCGCTGAAGGAACGTTAATTGGGACTGATGGGCAATCCAAAATGAGTAAAAGCCTTAATAATGCCATATTCTTGTCTGATGATCCGTCAACCGTGGAAGCAAAAGTGATGGGTATGTACACTGATCCCAACCGGACCCGGGCTGATATCCCCGGCAGGGTTGAAGGTAATCCTGTATTCATCTACCATGAGCAATTTAATCAAAACCAAAGTCAGGTTCTGGATTTAAAAACCCGGTACAAGGAAGGCAAAGTGGGTGATGTAGAGGTAAAACAAAAACTGGCCGCCGCCATTAACCTGTTTCTGGAACCGCTCCATCAACGTAGAGAAAAGTATGCTGAAGATCCTGGTTTTGTGTTGGATGTGTTAAGCGATGGGGTTAAACGGATGCAAATTGAAGCGGAAGAAACTTTACTTCAAGTAAGGGAGGCTATGGGACTGCAAAAATATCTTTATATGTCCACTGGGAAGGATCTTAATAAGCATTCCAGCGAAGTTCTGGGCGGATTGGCTTTTGTGTGATTTTTTTATTATGTGTTCTATTAATCAAGGAGGAAGATTATGAAACAAACTAAATATATTCTCAACGAAAGCGACATACCAAAGGCCTGGTATAACATAAATGCAGATATGCCGATTCCCCCACATCCTATTTTGCACCCGCAGACCCTGGAGCCAGTCACACCAGATTTTTTATCCCAGATCTTTCCGATGAGCCTGATTGAACAGGAAGTCAGTACAGATAGGTATATTCCTATTCCCGAAGAAGTGAGAGAGATCTATAAACTCTGGCGGCCAACCCCATTGGTTCGAGCCAGGCAGCTGGAAAAAGCCCTGGGAACACCAGCCCATATCTACTTCAAGAATGAAAGTGTATCACCTTCAGGAAGCCATAAACCCAATACAGCTGTACCACAAGCTTTTTATAACAAGGCAGAAGGGATTAATAGCTTAACGACTGAGACCGGTGCGGGACAATGGGGATCAGCTCTATCGATGGCAGGATCGTATTTTGACCTCAATGTTGAGGTATATATGGTCAGGGTTTCCTACAATCAAAAACCTTACCGCAAACTAATGATGGAATCTTTTGGTGGAAAAGTATATCCCAGCCCATCTGACCGAACGGCCTATGGGCGGGCTGTCCTTGCCAATGACCCTGATACTCCCGGTACATTGGGTATGGCAATATCAGAAGCAGTAGAAGCTGCGGTAACTTCTGGTGGCAAGAAAAAATACAGCCTTGGATCTGTTTTGAATCACGTGTTAACCCACCAATCGATTATTGGAGAGGAAGCCCTGAAACAAATGGAACTTGCCGATGAATACCCCGATGTTGTCATAGGCTGTGTAGGGGGTGGTTCTAACTTCGGAGGAATCGCATACCCATTTTTAAGGGAAAACTTACTCAATGGTCAAACAACCAGACTTGTTGCAGTTGAGCCTGCTGCTTCTCCATCGCTGACAAGAGGAAAGTACACTTTTGATTTTGGTGATACTGCCAGAATGGCTCCAGTATTAAAAATGTTTACGCTGGGTCATGAATTTGTGCCTGCGCCCTTGCATGCCGGAGGACTTCGCTATCACGGCATGTCAGCCAGCGTCTCAGCCTTATATAATGCTGGATACATCGAAGCTGTTGCTGTTCCTCAGCTGGGAACCTTTGAGGCAGCATTGACCTTTGCCCGCACGGAAGGCATCATCCCAGCCCCTGAATCAGCCCATGCTATCAGAACAGCTATCGATGAAGCTCTGGAAGCCAAGGAATTAGGAGAGGAAAGGGTGATAGTATTTAACCTTTCTGGGCATGGTTATTTTGATATGAGAGCTTATGAGGATTATCTGAGTGGCAACATGCAGAATTATCAGCATCCTCAAGCTGCGATTGATGATGCTCTGTCAAAAGTGCCAGAAGTGACTTTATGAAAACAAAGCTGAGGATGGAAACTCCATCCTCAGCTACTTCTTGTATTTGGTACGTTGTATGAGTTAAAATCAATGATATTTTATGCTGAAAACCCTCCTATTCCAGAATTAGTAAAGTTTCTTTCCGTTCAACATTATCGTTCACTGATGCCTGGATACTGGTAATTTTGCCCCCTCGAGGAGCACGGAGCTCATTCTGCATTTTCATGGATTCCAAAATTATCAAAACTTCCCCCTTTTCTACTTGAGCACCTACTTCCACTGGAATATCAATCACCATGCCTGGCATGGGTGAAAGCAAGACATATTTGCCTGTCTGCTGGGATGTTGAACCTGACGCCAGACGAAGCCGTCTTGCTATTTCATTTTCTACCCGAACATTGAATAACCTGCCCTTTAAGAGGACTTCCCAGTCTCCATTTTCATTAAACGCGGTAGGTTCAAATGATCTTCCGTCGAATAACAGCGAGCATGATGACCCTTGTTTTAGGGTGTGAATATCAATTTCATGGGGAGTGCCATTAATGACCACTCTCGATTCAGAGATGATCTCAATTTGATATTCTTTTCCTTCAACCTCGGCAAAGTAAATTTCTTTCGTCATCTTATTCTTTTGTGCGCTCCCATCTTCCTACCCATTTCCAGTTGCTGGCATCTCTTTTACCTTGCTGAATAATCATGGCCGATTGCTGAGTAAGTTTATGAGTAGCAAGTACAGCCGATAAGGCGGCGATTTCCGGCAAAGATTGATCCTGTTCAGTGGCGCTTTCAGGCAAACTGCCGTCTTGAATAAATTGAGTGTCAAATTCTCCTGCCAGGAAATCATGATTCGCAAGCAGGGCTTGATGAAAGGGAATATTTGTCCGGATCCCAATCACCCGATATTCTTCCAGCGCCCTTTTCATGCGGGTAATAGTGTCTTCCCGGGTTTTCTCATGAACGATTAATTTTGAGATCAGGGCGTCATAATAAGGTGAAATCTCAAAACCGGAGTATACCCCGGTATCAATCCGGATCCCCGGGCCGGCCGGGAGCAGGGATTGTGTGATCAAACCGGTGGAAGGCATAAATCCCCGGAAAGGGTCTTCAGCGTTAATGCGGCATTCCATTGCCCAACCCTTAAAAGTTATATCTTCTTGTTTGAGTTGGAGGGGTTTTCCCGCAGCAATCCGAATCTGCTCTTTGACTATATCGATCCCGGTCACAGCTTCTGTCACAGGGTGTTCAACCTGGAGCCTGGTATTCATCTCAAGGAAATAGTAGTTTTTATCTTTATCAACCAGAAACTCAATTGTCCCGGCATTAATGTAATCTACTGCCCGGGCCGCCTGAACCGCTACAGATCCCATCTGATTCCGTAGATCCTGGTCGTCTCCCAAGAAAGGAGAGGGAGCTTCTTCCAACAGTTTTTGATGGCGTCTTTGTATTGAACATTCCCGTTCGCCCAGGTGGATCACATTCCCATGCTGGTCCGCCAGGATTTGAAATTCAATGTGCCTTGCTCCCTGGATGAGTTTCTCAAGGTAAATATTGCCATCACCAAAGGAGGATTCTGCCTCCCTTCGAGAGGCAGCC
>VAPA010751245.1_pt1 | contig 12928 bp, 9 predicted proteins | sample 3395041 | NCBI WGS metagenome assembly VAPA01 (sample SAMN08290432, study PRJNA428436) | hydrothermal vent metagenome | isolation source: Deep-sea hydrothermal vent chimney | place: Indian Ocean: Southwest Indian Ridge | depth 1973 m m
ATTCATTCCGTCAACATCTTTATCCTCATAAAAGGATGCCCTGTCTTCTGTAGTTTCGCCTACCAATGAGGGAATAAGTCTGACGTTCCCTATATCATTGTATTCGAGGTGTTTCACAAAGAGGTCGCAGTTTCGTTCAGCAGGCTCAAAGGCATAGATCATGCCGCCCTGTTTTAAGACCCTGCTTACAGGCAGTGAATACAGGCCGATATGGGCGCCTATATCAAAGAAAATGTTCTTTCCGCGGCATAACTCAATACATTTTGCAAATCCGCAGTTATGGGCCCTGCCCCAATTCTCAAAACCGGCGAAAGCGAACTGATGGTCAAGCCTTATATTTCCCGTTCCTCCGATATCGACTTCAACCCAGGCATTCTTTGCCACAATCCTGACAAGCTTTTTGCCGATAAATCTTAAAAACCGGTAAATTGGGTTAGAAGGTTTAATTAAACCGCTGTTTCTGACGCTGCCGCCAAGGCTGACTAATAAATTTACGATCTTCCCTGTCATTTTATATTTTCGGAAACAGTCTGATCGTCCACCATTTTCGCAAATTCACCGCCCCGGGCGTATAACTCGTTATAATTTCCCTGTTCAACTATCTCCCCGTCCTTAAGCACAAAGATCATATCGCTGTTCTTAACTGTAGAGAGTCTGTGAGCGATCAGTAAAATGGTCTTTTGTCCCCTGAAGTCATCTATATCCTGCTGTATCTTTTTTTCAGTATATGAGTCCAGATTGCTTGTAGCCTCATCAAATATCAAAATATCAACGTCCTTGTACAATTCCCGTGCTATGCTTATCCTTTGTCTTTCTCCACCCGATATATTGAGTCCACTGTCCCCGAGAACTGATTCATACCTGTCGGAACTCCCATCTATAAAATCTTTTATGTGGGCCTGCTCGCAAGCCTGCTCCATCCTTTCTCTGCTTATATCATCACTCCATAGAGTTATGTTGTTCTCAATACTGTCATTGAATATCACATTCTCCTGAGTTATATAGCCTACCTTGCTCCGTAGGGCCGACTGGTCAATTTCCTCATAACTTACATCTCCGAGGAGCAGCCTGCCTCTGTCGGGTCGCAATATGCCCGTAACAAGGTTTGCTAATGTAGATTTTCCTGAACCTGTCCTGCCGACAAAGGCAACTGTTGATTTCGGCCGGATGGACATATTAATGTCTTTCAGAATTGACTTGCCGCCGTACCCAAAATAGACACTGTCGAATCTCAACGGCTGCAATAGATCAGGGACAGATTTTCCATTATCCAGATCCTCTTCATTTTCTGTCAGCTCTTTCTCTAAATTGGTAAAAACGTTTATGCTTCCTATAGACATCAGGAATTTCCCGTAGATCTGCGGGATACCAAGAAGCTGGGACCCTGCCCTCTGAAATAAAATAAGGATAAATGCTATCTCAATTATTTCTCCTCCTACTATAATGACGTGATAATATATAATTACTGCCATTACCATAATAACGATCGGTTCAAATCCATACTGAACAACAGCAGCCAGGAATGTCTGCTTGTACATAAGTCTTCCCAGTTCTTTGCTTCTGTTGAATATTTTATTCAGAATGTTTTTGTATGAATGTGTCGCTTTGAAATATTTGAAACTTCCGAGCGCCTGTATCAGGAAAGACTGGAGACCTGCGGACTGGGATGAAGTTCTTACTGAGTAGTCGATCACGCGGCTGTTTATTCTCCTCATTATCAACATAACAGGCAGTATCACTATACCTACCAGAACAGCTACCATAAAATTCATCATCAAAGGAAGGGCAAGATACATAGAAGCAAATACTGTCCTTATAAGGACACTGGCAAACATTTTAAAAGCAAAGCTTACGTGCTGAAACTCTACAGTGACGGCATTATTCAGATAGCCGGTTCCCTTCTGGAGAAGGTATTTATACTTTGCCTTAAATATTTTTGATATTATTTGATATCTTAATTTAACGAGAAGGTCTGCCTGTATCTTTGCCACGTAAGCGCCGTGAATGATCAGGAAAAAGCTCCTTATCAGAAAGAATATGACCAGAAACAACAGAAGAATAACCAGCGAATATTCAATATTAAACGCTTCAAACAGGGCAGAAATCCCTTCTGTCACCGGATTTTTAAAATCACCGGCTCCGCCTTTTTGAAGGATTGGCAAGAGCATAGTTACTCCCAATCCCTCGAATAATGCAGCCACAAACATCATGGACAGAAGAAAAAAGAGTTTTCTGCCTGCTAACCTGTAAAAAAGCCTGAAAAATCTAGTAAATGTTTTCAATTAGTTTTCACCATACCTCTGATACGGCGGTAATATTCGCCATCGATTATCTCGGTGGATGCAGCAGATAATATCTCTTCAGCTTCTTTATCCAGAGTCTCCTCAGGTATTCTGCACGCCGCCTGAATTTTTTCTGCAAATATTTCAGGCTCAAGCTCAGAAATATATCCGCTCTTGCCATCCTTGATCCAGGAATCTGTTATTCCGGGGATATTCGAGGCTACAACCGGCACTCCGCAGGCTATGCTCTCAAGCATGGGGGTTCCAAGGCCTTCTTCCTTTGTCGGAAATAGATATACATCAGCCATCTTTATAAACTCATCCACATTTTCGATAAATCCGGTCTCTATCCGCACTCTCTCATCCAGACCATATTCTTTTGTCTTAAACCTGATACTGTCCAGGTATGCTTTATCACTTTCATACAAGGGCCCTTCAGTTACAACAGGCCCAGCTATCAGCAATTTGAAATTATCAGGCAGATATCTCATTACATCAATCAGAAAGATCTGATTCTTACGCGGTATATACTTTGAGATATTGACAAGTAGTGTATCATCATCTCTAAACTTTGAGTGCTTATGCCTGAGTTTATATTTCTCCTGCCGCTCGACAAAATATGTTTTTTCATTAACCGGATTCGGCCTGCACCAGAGGTTATTATGATACCCATAACTGCTGCATACTCTTTTCTGCCTTTCAGAAATACATACAATAGTAGAGCTTTGAGGGAACCGTTTACCAGTGAGCAGCCTTAAGATCAAAGGTTCATACTGGTGCGGATTACTCGTCTCGTTTACCAATTCAACAATGAAGGGTTTTTTAAATATCCTGGCAAAGCTGATAGCTGCTGATGTAACAGCAACATTTCCGAACACATGGATAAGATCATACTTCTTTCTGTTGGCATAAAGATATCGGAAGGCCGGCAAAGCCTCTCTAATATAATTGAGACGGAATACAAATGCCCTTACGATTCTCCTGAAAAGGTCCATTTTTGTTCCTGCCGGCGACAGCATAGATATCTTATTGGCAATCTTTATTACTTTCACACCGTCAAATTCATAAGTTTCACTTTTATTTGAAGTAATAGAACTCGCAAGGACCTTAAATCCAAAATTGAACTTTGCAGACAATCTCTTATATGTGTTGTAAGCCCTTAATCCTGAGCCGGAATACTCAGGAGGAAACTTTGAGGAAACCAATAAGATATTCATTTCAGATATAGTATTTAATCCAGTTGATATTGAATTAGTCGGGCAAAGACGTTAGTACCTCTCTGGACAGATAAGAGTACGGATTGCGGTGCCAGTATGAATCCTTAAGATACTCAGAATAGGTTTTTTGATTATAAAAAGGAGCGTAGTCTCCAAAATAATGCAGATATTTCCTTTTTATCATCTCTCCATCTTTTTCGAATATCCTGCTGTAAACAAATAATATCTTGCCCAGAAGCGCGAAGATCTTCTTTACCGGATGGGGTCCGATATCTGTATGAAAAATATTCCCCGGATTTTTTTTGTTCAAATATGATCTAAACAGTTCCTGATTGAATTTTTTCTCCCAGCTTATATTTACCCAAAGATTCATGTACTGGTCACTCCACAAGGGCAATCTCCAGTCATAACCAAACCACTCATATGCTCTCTGTCCATTTACTACAAACTTGCTCTGCCTCTCCTGACATTCCCAAAGTTCAAAGTACTTGACAGCGTCCTCCCGTGTCAGTTCAGTGTCTGCTTCAAGGTTTAGTATCTTCAATATCTTGTCCTTAACAAGCCCCGTATTCTCGTCACTTTTCAGGTCAGCCCATAAAGAATAATGTTTGCCGATAATCTCGTTCATAATGAATTGAACATCATGCTTTATATTGCTGTCGGAAAGATCTTTAGGTATATGCCCTCCAGACGTAAAATCACCTGACTGACCATTAATGAAAACAGCGTCATCCGTAATCATCTTTTTCTCCCGCATGATCCGTAACGCGTAGAAATCACTTAAAACAGGAGTCGTACATAACCCGTCAGCAAACTGAAAGTATTCTTCCCGCTCCCTGGAATAGAACATGTTCCTGGCTTTCTTCGGACTGTAGTTGATCTTATGCCATTTGACGCCTGCCATTTCAGCAATCCTTTCCGCCCTGATAACTTCAGGGTGCCCGGCATTGCCATAAGAAAAAGTGGTAATATTGTCATACTTGAGCTCCATCAGCACGGCTAATATAAATCTGGAATCAAGACCTCCGCTGAGTGGGATCCATACAGGTCTGCCGTCCAGTGTGCTGACCATATCTGTAAACGTCTTTACTGTAGTTTCATGCAGTTCTTCTATTAACTCATCTTCTTTTTTATCAGAAATGGCTCCTGGCTGGTATGTGTAATAGCGCACCATTTTCAACGATAAACTTTCTTTACCCCACAGTAAACATTCACCGGCCTGCAGCTGATAAAGGTCATGAAATAGTGTTTCCCTACCGGTCACATAGCCAGCCATCTTAAATTCTAATATGGATAAGCTGTCCTTTTTACCAAAGTTCAATTCTGACCTGATCTCCCGGGCTGAATTACTTATATATAATGCTTTGCCTCCGGCAGTTGAATAAAATATTGGATAGGAACGTATCTTATCCACAGCGGCAAGTACAAGCTCAGATGTTTCAACTATAAAAGAAAAATGTCCATTTAGCTTAAGCAGTTCAGCTTTCAGTCCGGCCTCATCTAACAAGCGAAGAGATGAATTAATTTTTCCGCAGGAAAATATTTCAGCTAATTTGTGACATGCTGATCCATTGCGGTAGTGCCGCCCTTCATACCATATTAGGCCGCTGATAGATATATTCACGTCCTCTATTTGCATGGTATGCCATGGGTGTGTCTCCTGATTGATAATTTTAACGCTCATATCATTCTTTGAAATGTTTTCCCCTACTCTTATACGCACCCCATAACATAGTAAATGCCTTAGAAATTTTGCGTATCAATGATGCAACTGTTAAGCTTTTTAAAACATCGGCCTTAAGGTTCTGCCTTAACGCCATTTTGATCAGTTCCATATCCGAATAACATGTCTTGGTTATTTTATCAAACTCATCAAGCTTTTCTTTAACATCCTCGGAACTCAAATGTTCGAGATAAACAGGTATGGATTTATAGAGGGTCCCTGATATATTGTACGGGTCGGAATACGGCTTAAACCAACTGAACTCTTCAGGAAGAATACATCTTTCTCTGGCTATATTATAAAGAGCTGCATCAGGTAATATTCTTGTGGCCTGCATGCCGGCTCGATAAATATATGGGGACAGTCTCTCAATCAGTGACAGAGTCATATCAACATCTTCAAGCTTTTCATCAGGAAGACTGATAAGACAGAATATATATGTTTTGATCCCAACCTTATGCGCTTCTTTGCAGAATTTCTCAAACTGTTCTATATTGATCCGCTTACCGACTGATCTTAATATTCGGGGCGAACCGCTCTCAAGCCCTATTTCAACAGATACAAGCCCGGATCTTTTCATGAGCTTAAGAATCCCGGTATCAATATTTACTCTGCTGTAACAGTTCCATTTTATATTCAGATTCTTTTCAATTATTTTTTCACATAAGTCAGCAACAAATTGTTTCCTGTGCGTCAGTGACGAATCATTAAAAGAGACATTGCGCACACCCGTAACTCTAATTTTATCTTCAATTTCTTTAATGATGCTGTCAATGCTTCGAAGTCTTACCTTGCTGGATGTTAATGAACAGAAGACACATCGATTTGGACATCCCCGGGAAGCTGAAACTGTAAAATAATGGCTCTTTTTGTCTACTTTTGACGGGAACAGTAAAGTTTTTCCATTGGAAGGCAGATTGTTTATATCAAAGTTGCGAAATTTGTCTAAATTCATCTCTATGGGCCTGTCAGAATTGTGGATTATGCCATTTTCCCCTTTATATGAAATTCCTGAAATGTCCTGATATCCTTTATTGTCATATACAGAGTCACAGATCTCTTTGAATGTATTTTCCCCCTCACCTCTGACAACTATATCGACATCAGGCAGTTCCTTCAGGCATTCCTCAGGTAAAAAACCAAAGTGATGACCTCCAACAACTATCAGGCTGTCCGGAATTTCTCTGCGTATCCTTTTGATCAGTCTGTACGCGTGAAAGCGCTCCCGCGTATAAGCGGTAATACCGATGATGGGTCTTTTATCCTCTTTAAGAAACTCCATGACGCGGTCATATTCGCTGTCATAATCAGCGCAGTCTATTAACCTCACTTTATATCCGTTATCAGTTAAATAGAACCTGATATATTCCAGACTGCTCTCGGGAAAACGGGATTGGTCATCATAGTAAGGTGAAAGCAAATAGATATTGTTCATGTCCAGTTCTTTGTCCCTGCGCCGGCGTCATCAATGAACATCCGGTGCCAGATTTCAAATTTAATAAGATTCATCAGATCTTTGGACCAGTCTTTTTCTTTTTTTAAGTGCTCGTCAACAGCTTTCGAGACAGCTCTTACATTATAAAAGCCTCTTTGACTGAATGTGCTGTCCGTCAGAAGGTCCAGGTACCTTCCAAGGTTCTTTTTGTCTCTAAGCCATGAATCTATAGGTAGTAAAAAACCGATCTTCTTACGATAAATAAATTGTTTATCATAATATTTCTCGGCCATTCTTTTTAAGAGCGCTTTAGGGACAGGGGTGATCTTGCTCTTAGGGTCTATCGCATTAACAGAGTTAAAAAGGGGATATGTACAGAAAGGAACTCTCGTTTCTACAGACATCGTCATCGCCATTTTATCCTGACGTTCAAGAAGTGAATTGAGATAACTTGTCTGGTCGGAAATTATTATTTTTCTCAGTAAATCCGGAAAGTTATCGGCAACCTCATGCCTGTACGGAATATTTTTGTTCAGTCCTTCGAATAATCCAATCGATGCATTCTGGTCAAAATCGATCTGCTCATCCACGCCAATATCTCTTGACATCATGGATTTCAGAGTACGGAATTTCCAGAAGTTCGGGATCATTTTCGGCTGAGAACCTATGGCTCGTTTAAGCTGAAAAGCAAATTTACGGCGGAATGGAATGCTGTAACGGCCGTAACCGCCGAATAGTTCGTCAGCACCTTCACCTGTCAGTATTACTTTCGAATGCTTCCTTGAGTGCTCACAAAGAAGCATTAAGAAAACGCAGGCGTCGTGAACAACCGGCATATCCATATGCCATGTGGCCTTTGGCAGATTTTCAGCCATGTCTGTTCCGCTCAGCTCAAAGCTATGGTGCTTGGGCCCGTAAAGATCTGCTACGATATTTTGATATCTGCTTTCGTCTTTTTCAAAACCTTTCAGCGTCACGGAATACGTATGCAGGTCCTGTCCGTAGTCTCTGGCAAGAACCGCAGTTATATAACTTGAATCAATACCCCCGCTTAACTGAATGTTATATCCAACATCGCTCTGCGTATGCATAAAAATGGAGTTCTTCAGGTCAGTCTCAATCGATCCAGTATTAATTTCACATCCCGGATTTAGCAGGCCCTCTGCAATGTCATAGTACCTTTCTTCCCGTATAACACCCCTTTTATCAAATTCCATGTATGTGCCGGGAGATAATCTATAAATGTTTTTAAAGATCGTCTGCCTGTCACTTACATATCTGTAAAAGAACTGCTCATATAAAGCATCCTCGTTAAGGCTGAATTTCATGAACTGCCGCAGACTTTTGATCTCGCTTGCAAATATTATGTTGTCCTTATTCTGATAAAAATAAAGAGGCTTAATACCAAGATGGTCTCTTGCTGTAAAAACCCGGTCGCTCCTCAGATCAACAATTATAAAAGCAAACATACCGATGAATTTTGAAAGGCATTCAGGTCCCCACTCGATAAAAGATTTCAAGACAACTTCTGTATCTGAACCGGAAACAAATTTATATCCTTTTTCAGAAAGCTCCTGACGTATCTGTTTAAAATTATACAGCTCCCCATTGTAGACGATCACATAGTTCCTATGTTCATCGAACATAGGCTGATGGCCCGCACTGGAAAGGTCAAGAATTGAAAGCCTCTTAAATCCAAGGCCAAACCATTCGCCAAAATAGTAGCCCTCATCATCAGGGCCCCTGTGACTGATATCCTCAGCCATCGCTCTGATACGGGCTTTATCAGGCGGTTTGAAATTCTTACTGAATTGAGCTGCTATTCCGCACATTAAGAAAACATGTATTTTTCGATAAACTCTGTATTGGGGTCTTCTGGTTTTTTTGCCAGAGCTTCCAGAAGCCGGTCCTCGTCAAAGGAAAACCTGTTTCTTTCATCTAAGCCGCCCTGAATAACCCTGCACCGCTTCTTTATCAGACTGAACGCTTTATCGGTTATTCTTAAGCCAAAATCACAATCGATGAAAATTACCGTCTTATTTGATAAAAGAGAATAAGTAAAAGGCGTTGTACCTGAATAATAGAATAAGACCGCATCTGCAATGTTCATAACCTGTTCAAAAGGCTCACTGACAATTTGCACCTGATGTTCTGGATAATTACTGAAAAAATCGTTTTTATATTTATATCCGTCAGGATGCGCCTTATACAAAACCTTATATCCTGCCCTGGTTAATGTCCGGACCAGCCTGATCTCCATATCCAAATTAATCAGATCCGGGAATCCTAAACTAAGATTCCCGTCTGCCAGGTATGGTGAAGACATAAGCATTACACTATTTATTTTTTCGGGAATAGCCAGCCTGGAATTCTGTCTCCATAAGTCATGGTAGTCGTCCACCTCCTCAGAAATGATCTCTGGGCTATTATTGTTAAGTGGAGTAAACATCTCTCTGCAATCATTGATTGACCGTGCCGATTCATTGTTGTAAGTGATGAATTCAGTTGCAATAGCAAGTTCCGGGCTATAATCCCGGTCCCTCGCAACATCATTGCCGTGATTAAAAACAATTAATTTGCCACCAATTTTTGTGTTAACTAAACCTAGCAATCTGTTAAAATAAGCTCCTTGAGTCCCTCCTAATAAATGCCAAGGCCCTATACTCGAGAACTTTTTTTCAACGGCACACAAATCTTTCGCTGCATGTATAAGATGTTCTATGGTGCAATTTCTCATAAAGGAAATGATCTTATCACTTAACACGATGGAATATTTGTCGGCAATATCGCATACTTTGCTCATGATGTCATTGCACACATCGTTTATGCTATCAATAATATTAGCCGAAAGGCTGGTTGGTCTTGGTATAGAATTCCAATCATTTTCAGTTGTTATACGAACTTTACAGTTCAGATCCCTTATATATTTTTCTTCTAATATGTCTGAGTACGGCCTTGTAGAAACTACCTGCATGCCTGCCTTCACAGACCTGAAGTAATACAACAGACTATTGTTTTTTTTCACACCCCAGAACAGTATGTCTTTTGCCTTTTTCCCAATGCGGAGAATGGTCGTTGTCGGAACGGGGATAGTGTAAGGTAATCGAGTCCCGTAAGGGACCCCTGTTTCAATTATTCCCCTGAATATCATCGAATCCCTGCTGTATACTGCTTTCTTTTTCTGCCTTTCCAATAACTGCAGATACCTTAAAGCTACAAACACCTGACCGTATTCGTGATGGAGTTTGTATTTAATTAACAGCATATCTCCGATAAGACTGCCAGAATATCCCCTAACCACGTCATAATAGGCTTCCTTCATCTCTTTATGCATTTCCCATGATCTTACCGGAGAATCCTCAAGACAGAAGTTTTCATGCCATTCCCTGATCCCGTCTTTAGGAATAGCTAATATGTCCAGAGGATACAGATTACTATTTGCCTTCAAATATCATTTCCCCATCTGATAAACCATTCATTATAGGATCTTATGTTAGGACAAACAGGTCTCCAATGTTCAGTTTCTATCCTTATGGTCAAAGCCTCTTTGCCCTGTTTCACGTTCGCCTTAATCTGGAAGCCCCCCCCCTAACCCGGACGACATCCATCCTTATGTTTATATGCCTTTACGAATAATAGCCAGGCTGTCCGGGCCTTCATTAAAAAGCAGATCAATTATTGAAAGGTGCGATCTAAACTCACCATGGGGTTGCCTGTATTCAGGATGTTCATACATGTTATATAAGACCCTAATATTCTTTTCCTCAAACGCATTAGACTTATCAATGTAACCGCTCGCACCCGGAGGTGAAATATACGTATTTGCTGATAATTTTTCGCATATATCGGCAAGAAGATCCGCTCTCTTTCCCGTAACATCCATTGAACTGCTTTTAATATATTCACAATTGATCCCAAGCATGTCTTTTATCTTCAAGATTAGGGGGACGGTCAGATCGCAGAGTTGTCCGGAATTCTGTTCCAGTACGGAAAATATTTCCGGAGCATACTGTTGATAGAACGGGGCCTTTGAATATGCCAGATTAATTGCACTGACATGTTTCCTGACAAAGTTGGATGAAAGGTTGATCTTTACATCGGCAATGCGCTGATCCCGCAGGCCTTTATTTATAACCGGCACGGTCAGCATCAGTGAACCGCCAGATGATTTTATCCGGTTTCGCTGCTGCCAAGACCGTCTTTCAAATTGTACTGAATCTAAAAAAACAAAAACATCCGCCCGGTCCATGAGCGCAAAATAACCGATCCAAGGGAGATAGGTAGGCTGCATAATGACAACCTTTTTGTCGGGAGCGTTCTTCATTGTCTGATAAAGACAAGTGACTTATCAGTGATATTTGGGGATATATGATTACTCTTCCAGTACAGCCAGGCCGATGCCGGTGGTGCCGTAACCATTGCCGTTATAAAACATATATTTTTTGCCTTTGTGGTTGATAACAAAGGCATATTCTATCATTTCAGAATCCCAGCCTGACTTTGAAACATCAATACCTGCTCTGCTGTCCATCCTCTGCCAGGCAACGCCGTCCCTCGATTCGGCATAGCCTATCCGGTAGGAAGTTTCTACTGCTTTTGTTGAATACCACATACGGTAAATCTCGTTCTCTTTCAATACGCAGGGGCGTGCCAGTGCCGTCTCCTTTTCGCTTTCAGCATCAATGCAGACAACAGCCTGCTGATTCCAGGAAATGCCGTCTTCAGACTCGGCATATTTAACGTTGTATCTGGGCAGATCCGGACTCAGCCATTTTGTCCCTGAGACATACCACATTTTCCATGTACCGTTATCTATCATCACACAGGGGGCGGTCAGGATTAAAAACGGTTCCATGTCAGTCTGACGCAGAATGGAAGCTCGCGAAACCCGCGAAAATGTTTCACCGCCATCAGTGCTGACCGCCAGACCGGCAATAAGACTCATCCTTGTGGTTGAACGCGGTCTCCAGCCAATATAATAAAGAAACTTTTTCCCATCGTTGTCTAGAACCCAGGAAGGCGTCACTCCGTTATCATCAAAACAGCCCAACTCACCCAGCGTCAGAACAGGTTCCCGGCAGTATTCGAGAACCTTCACAGGGGTGCCAATATCGATCACTGCATAACCGATATGAGAGCGGTTTTCTTTATCACGCCCGGAAAAATAAACCCTGAACAAAGACCCCTCAAGATGGTCAAGAGTAGGGATCATCGCATGTGTCTGCATCCACCACAGATTTTTCTGCGGTGTAATTATCAGGCCGCGTTTTTCCCATTTCGATATTTTTTCAAACATGGAAGAGTTCTCTCAACTTATCAGACCTGACATCTCATAAAGAAAAATACCGCTTTTTGAGGGCTTTTGCTTCTCTGCTGTCAGCCTTGAATATAGAGCCGGATTCAGCAATTACGACAGACCCCTCATCGGTATCCCTCGTAACAGCTGCACCCATTGCCACGAACGTTTCCGGACCGATGTTTACAAAGTCCCTGATAGTCGAATTAACGCCCAGAAAAGACCTTTGACCTATAGATACATGCCCGGAAATAACAACATGTGAACTGATATAGCTGTGATCATCTATAACAGAGCCATGCCCAATATGATTGCCGCTCCATATCATCACATTATTACCTATCTTAACCATTGGCTGAATGGTCTGGTTCTCAAGAATAAAGCAATTATCCCCTACCGACAGATCGTCCCAGTAAACGGATTTTGAACATACGTACGAGGGAAGATTGTAGCCCAGGGCCTTGACCTCAAAATATTTCTCAGCTCGAATTCGATTAAGCTTCTTGTAAGAAACAGCTACGTGCATTTCAAATTTTTCCGGGGGAAACTCCTTCTTCACCCGGCTAAACGGGACTAACGGCAGCCCCTCAAATGAGTTTTCAGAAATAAACTGATCGTCAGCAGTAAAACAAGCCACATTATATTCACTGTCCCGGTCAAAATAAAATCTGGCCAAAGAGCCGATCTCTCCTGTTCCAAAAATTATAAGATTATTGTTTTTAGCTGTCATAATGACTTTTACTCTTTTTCAACCGGCAAATAACAACCGGGTTGACATAATTCCCGTTACTGTCCGGCTAAATATCCCTCCAAGAAACAGGTAAGCCCTTTTTAATGTTCTTTTTTGATTTTTGCCCGATAACAGCCGACAGGAACCTTGGTTCAATACCTGAAGCTGGTCTGCTGATTATAACCATGTCTTCTGATATTATCGTGCCTTTAGGGAGATCTTTTTTTGCGATCAGAACGCTTCTC
>VAPA011006789.1_pt1 | contig 12873 bp, 9 predicted proteins | sample 3395041 | NCBI WGS metagenome assembly VAPA01 (sample SAMN08290432, study PRJNA428436) | hydrothermal vent metagenome | isolation source: Deep-sea hydrothermal vent chimney | place: Indian Ocean: Southwest Indian Ridge | depth 1973 m m
GACAACGTAATGTTGTCAGTGGAGTTAATAGGTTCAATAGCTATGGAGAAGGAGCTGAGGTTTGCAATAAGAGAGGGAGGCAGGACAGTAGGCGCCGGAGTCGTGGTAGAAGTCATAGAATAAAAACTGTGTAAGTGTAAGTTGACAGTGCCAGAAAATCTTTTTACCGACACTGACACAAAGCACTGACACTAGCTGTTTAATGAAGGGAAAAACATAAGAAATGCGTGAAATAATTCTTTTACAGTGCACCGAGTGTAAAAACAAAAACTATTCAACAACCAAAAACAAGAAAAACACTACTGATAAGCTTAATATTAAAAAATACTGCAGAAGCTGTCAGACACATCAGATACATAAGGAAACAAAGACATAAAAGGACCGTTACAAGTAAAAAGTTACGCGTTACATGTTACGTGTTACGGATGAGATAGGCCAGTAGCTCTAACGGCAGAGCACCGGACTCCAAATCCGATGGTTGGGGGTTCAAATCCCTCCTGGCCTGCCATTTTTGCCGGTTAAGCCAGGATTAATTAAAGGAGATGATTTGATGTTTGCCAAGACAAGGGATTTTTTGAAAGAAGTCAAGATTGAACTGAAGAAAGTCTCATTTCCCGGCCGCGCAGAAGTAATCGGTTCAACAAAAGTTGTAATTGTAACCGTACTGATAATATCAATGTTTTTAGGGGTTGTGGATATTACTCTTACCAAGATTGTAGGAATAGCATTAAAGTAGCCTGCAATCTGTCCGCGATTCGTTAGGTTGAGGAGAGATATGGGAACAAAAAAGTGGTATGTTGTGCATACATATTCAGGATTTGAAGAGAAGGTTAAGGCAACTCTTGAAGGAAATATTCAGAGAAAAGGTCTTGAGGAAAAAATTTCACAGATACTTATTCCTACTGTTAAAGTCATTAAACTGAAAGCCGGGAAAAAACATGAGTCTAATAAAAAATTCTATCCCGGATATATTCTCATTGAGATGGAGCTGGATGATGATGTGTGGCATATTGTCAGGAGCACACCTAGAGTTACCGGATTTGTCGGGGGCAAAAAGCCTACCCCGGTTCAGAATGAAGAGGTTGAAATAATTCTTCAGCAGATTGAGAAAGGCCCGGCTCAACAGGCATCGACACAGTTTGATAAAGGGGATAGCGTGAAAATAACAGACGGACCGTTTGCTAATTTTAACGGTCTTGTAGATGAAGTGGATACAGATCACAGCAAGTTGAGGGTTCTGGTAACTATATTCGGCAGACAAACGCCTGTTGAACTGAATTTTCTTCAGGCAGAAAAAACATAATGAAAAACAAAAATTCTAATATTGAAACTCTAAATTCTAAACAAATTCTAATGACACAAATTGTAAATTCAAAACTGTTTGGGACATTGGAGAATTGAAATTTAGATATTGTTTCGGATTTCGAATTTAGGATTTATAAAATTGGAGGTATAGATGGCTAAAAAACAGGTTATGGCTTTGGTAAAGCTTCAGATTTCTGCAGGGAAAGCTAGCCCTGCTCCGCCAATAGGGCCTGCGCTTGGACCGCATGGAATCAATATAATGGAATTCTGTAAGGCGTTTAATGCTCAGACCAAAACAGCGGGTGATACAATAATTCCGGCAGTACTTACAATATATGCCGACAGGTCATTTTCATTTATTTTAAAGACTCCGCCTGCTTCGGAACTGCTTAAAAAGGCAGCTGGAATAATTAAGGGTTCCGGTGTGCCAAATAAGGAAAAAGTAGGGAAAGTTACATTGTCCCAGATAAGGGAAATTGCAAACACAAAAATGCCTGACCTTAATGCATTTAACATTGGTAAGGCTGTTGAGAGCATTAAAGGTACTGCCAGGAGTATGGGAATAGAGGTGGAGGGGGAATAATGGGAAAGAAGTATAAAGCTGCCAGAGAAAAAGTTGATACTAATACAAACTATAAGCTTCAGGAAGCTATTGAAATGGTAAAACAGCTCGCTTACTCAAAATTTGACGAGACGGTTGACCTTGCTGTAAACCTCGGGGTTAACCCGAAAAAGTCGGATCAGATGGTAAGGGGTACCGTTGTATTGCCCCATGGCCGTGGTAAAAAAGTGCGGGTGATTGTGTTTGCCAAAGGCGAAAAGGCGATGGAAGCTGCAGAAGCCGGGGCTGACCATGTTGGAGCAGAAGACCTTATTGAGAAAATAAAGGGCGGCTGGCTGGACTTTGATAAAGCTGTAGCTACCCCGGACCTTATGGGCATGGTAAGTAAGCTTGGTAAAGTGCTTGGACCGAGAGGACTGATGCCAAATCCCAAGACAGGGACTGTCAGCTTTGATGTTGCAAAGGCTGTTAAAGATATAGCAGCCGGTAAGGTAGATTACAAGACTGAAAAAGCCGGTGTTGTTCATATCCCTATAGGCAAGGTGTCTTTTGACAGTCAGAAACTTGTTGAGAATGCTAAAACGATTTTAAAGTCGATAATAAAGGCAAAACCGTCAACGAGTAAGGGTAAATATCTTAAGAAACTGTCTGTTTCATCAACTATGGGAGTAGGGGTTTCTATAGATATTTCCGACGTAACATAAATATAAGAAAATGGTCAGAGACCGCAGGTGCTGTGTCACAGGTATTTGTGACAGCATAATCGGAACAATGTTTTTCGGCCTGCATAGACCGGGGAAAAGTTTGAAGTTAAAAGTTTACATAACTTATAACCTGCCTACGGCAGGCAAGCTCTTAACTTTTAAATTATTTTTGGTTGCTGGAGTCTCTGCCAAAGCTCATTAGGTATACTGCTTTATCTAACGGGCCAAATAGACAGGGGTGAGATAGACTGAATAAAAAAGAGAAAACTCAGGTTGTTTCAGAACTTCAGGACAAATTTACAAAAGCTACAGGAGTTATATTCACGGATTACAAAGGCCTTACGGTCGAGGAAATTTCTGAGCTTAGAACGCAGTTGAGAGACGCATCCCTTGAATACAGGGTGGTGAAGAATACTCTTGCCAGGAAAGCCTCCGAGGGTACCCCGGTAGAAATTGCGAAAGATACTTTTACAGGACCTGTCGGTGTTGCTATGAGTTACGATGATCCGGCGCTTCTTGCAAAAAAAGTTCTCTGGTTTGTCAAGTCAAATGAAAAACTTAAAGTCAGAGGCGGGGTAATTGAAGGTAGAATCTGCGAAAATGAAAGCATCAGGACGATTTCAGCACTTCCATCAAGAGAAGCGCTTCTTTCCATAATAGTGGGTACGATGCAATCGCCATTAAGTAAATTCGCATCAGCATTGAATGCTACTCTTTCCCAGTTTGCTTATGCTATGGGAGCATTAAAGACTAAAAAAGATGGCAGTGAGTAGTGTCTGTGAAAACAAAAATAAGTGCAAGTGTAAGTGATTAGTGTCAGAAAGAATCGGTGTAAGTGTAAGTGGCTGGTGCCAGGGAAATCCTTTAACTGACACTGACACAAAACACAGGCACTAAAAACTGACACTGACAACTGGCACTGACACTGAATACTTAAAATAATAAAGGAGGATAAGATGTCTACTTCAAAGGAACAGATTTTTGAATTTATTGACAAGATGACGATTCTGGAAATGTCAGAGTTTATAAAGGAATTTGAGGATCGTTACGGGGTTACAGCAGCGGCTCCTGTAGCAGTGGCCGCAGCCGCAGGTTCTCCGGCTGCCGGGGCAGAGGCGGCAGAGGAAAAAACAAGTTTTGATGTTGTTCTTACCGCTGCCGGAGACAAGAAAATCCAGGTTATTAAAGCCGTTCGTGAGCTTACAAGCCTGGGTCTCAAGGAAGCCAAAGAACTGGTGGATAGTGCTCCAAAGCCGGTCAAATCAGGCGTATCTAAAGAAGATGCAGATGCGGTGAAAGCCAAGCTTGAGGAACAGGGCGCATCTGTAGAGTTAAAATAATATAAAAAAGAGAGAACACAGAATTATGCATTCCCCTGTCCTGCTTTATGCCATACTGACGACAGGTGAGTGTAAAGCGGGTCGGGCATAATAGAGACAACAGGTCTTTATTGATCCTGTCCCCTAATACCTGTGTTCAGGAGAAGGAGAGCTATGTCAAAGGCTTTAAGAGTGAGAAAAGATTATGGACGAGTACGGCAAATCCTACCCATACCAAACCTTATTGAGATCCAGAGACGTTCTTTTAAGCGTTTTTTGCAAAAAGATGCATTGCCTCATAAACGTGAAGACAGGGGACTTCAGGCAGCTTTCAACAGTGTTTTCCCCGTACTTGATTATAATGAGACGGCATCAATCGAGTTTATTGAATATAAGCTGGGAGAACCCAAATATGATGTCAAGGAATGTCTTCAGAAGGGTATTAATTATGCCGCACCTCTTAAAATAAAAGTAAAGTTGAATTTATGGGGTAAAAACGAAGCAGGCAGCAAGATATTAAAAGAATCCCGAGAACAGGAAGTTTATTTGGGTGAACTTCCTCTTATGACTGATACGGGCACGTTCATTATAAATGGCACTGAAAGGGTTGTTGTCAGTCAGCTTCACCGCTCACCAGGAGTATTTTTTACTCATGACAAAGGCAAAACTCATTCCGGCAAGGTCATTTATTCTGCCAGAATAATACCTGCAAGGGGGTCCTGGTTTGATTTTGAGTTCGATTCTAAGGATATCCTTTATGTAAAAATTGACCGAAGAAAAAAATTGCTGGCTTCAATAATAATTAAAGCCCTTGGTTATACAGATGAACAGATACTGAAAACGTTTTATCAGATAGAGGAAATTAGTATTAAAAAAGGTGTGGTCCTCCAGCCTGTAAGCAATGTGATTGTTGGTGTAAGGCCCTTAGATAACATCCTTGCTCCGAAGACTAAAGAATTAATTGTTAAAGAAGGCAGCAGGATAACCAGAAGCACTCTTAAGAAAATAGAGTCTTCAGGAGTAAAAGAAGTTCCAATCCCTAAGGAGGCGCTTATCGGCAGGGTGACCCTGAACGATATTATAGACCCGGGAACAGGCGAGGTTGTTCTTGAGAGCAATGAGATGATTAATGAAGATGTTGTAGAAAAAATAATGACATCAAAAATCTCCTCTCTCAATCTGCTTGTAATTGACGGAATAAACTACCTGTCTTCAATAAGAGATACTCTGGTCATGGATAAAGTTGATTCCGTAGATAAGGCATTAACAGAGATTTACAGAAAACTGAGGCCCGGTGAACCTCCAACAATGGCTGATGCAAAGGAACTGTTTAATGGACTGTTTTTCAATCCCAGGCGTTATGATCTTTCTCCTGTAGGAAGGCTTAACCTTAACATGCGGCTTGGTCTGGATGTTTCTCTTAATAAAAGAGTTTTAACTGATAAAGATGTAATAGAGATTATTCGAGGTCTTTTGAACCTCCGGGTAGGCAAGGGAGAAGTTGATGACATAGATCATCTTGGCAACAGAAGGATCAGAGCAGTAGGTGAGCTTCTTGAGAATCAGTTCAGGATCGGTCTTGTTAGAATGGAACGGGCTATGAAGGAGAAAATGACACTTGCCGAGCTTAGTGAGGCTATGCCGCATGACCTTATAAACGCAAAGCCTGTCATAGCTGTTATCAAGGAATTTTTTGGCTCAAGCCAGTTAAGTCAGTTTATGGATCAGACGAATCCACTTTCCGAGATAACCCATAAACGAAGATTGAGCGCCCTCGGCCCCGGAGGACTAACAAGAGAAAGGGCGGGCTTTGAGGTCAGAGACGTGCATCCTACTCATTACGGCAGGATCTGTCCTATTGAAACTCCGGAAGGACCTAATATAGGACTGATAACATCTCTTGCATCATATGCCAGGGTCAATGATTTTGGTTTTATTGAATCACCTTTCAGAAAAGTGCAAAACGGTAAAGTTACCGAGGAAACAGAGTATCTCTCTGCGATTGAGGGTCAGAAACATTTCATAGCTCAGGCCACTTCACCTATAGATGAAAAAGGATATCTTGTCGAGGAAACCGTATCTGCAAGAATAGGCGGAGATTTTAAACTTGTAGACAGAAACAAGATTCGTTATATAGATGTTTCTCCAAAGCAGATAGTAAGCATTTCCACCTCTCTTATCCCTTTTCTGGAAAATAACGATGCTAACAGAGCGCTAATGGGCTCAAATATGCAGAGACAGGCAGTTCCGTTATTACAGCCGGAAGCCCCTATAGTAGGCACAGGGATTGAACATATAGCTGCGAGAGATTCAGGAGTTATGGTGTCTGCTAAAAGGACAGGAGTTGTAGAATCAGTTGACGCATCAAGAATTGTTGTGAAGTGTGATGATGGGGTGGATATCTTCAAGCTTACCAAGTTCAGCCGGTCGAACCAGGCCACGTGTATAAACCAGAAACCAATCGTAGATGTAGGTGAAACCGTGAAGAAGGGACGGGAAATTGCAGACGGTCATTCTACAGATATGGGGGAACTTGCTCTTGGAAAGAATGTTATTGTCGCTTTCATGCCCTGGGGCGGATATAACTTTGAAGACGCGATTATTATAAGCGAACGCCTTGTAAAGGAAGATAAATATACCTCAATACATATTGAGGGGTTTGAAATAGAAGCAAGGGAAACAAAGCTTGGCCCTGAAGAAATTACAAGAGATATCCCGAATGTCGGTGAGGAAGCTCTGCTCAACCTTGATGAGAGCGGGATTATAAGGATTGGGGCTGAAGTAAAACAGGGAGATATACTTGTCGGTAAGGTTACTCAAAAAGGAGAGACTCAGCTGACCGCTGAAGAAAAACTGCTCAGGGCGATTTTCGGGGAAAAAGCTGAGGAAGTAAGGGAAAATTGTCTCTATGTCCCCCCGGGGATTGAGGGGACGGTTATTGACGTAAAGCTGTTTGCAAGGAAAGGCGTTGAAAAAGACGCCAGAACCAAAAGCATTCAAAAGAGCAAAGTTGAAGATATTCAAAGGGATTTAAAAGAAGAAGTAGCGATTATCGAAGAAAACAAATACCGGAAAATTAAAGAACTGATTCTGGGCCAGCAGGTCTTGGATGATGTAAAACTTCCCAAAAGCAAAAAAGCCCTGTGTCCCCAAAAGAAGAAACTTACAAAAGAACATCTGAAAGCTATACCGGACCAACATCTCCACAAGATAAAATTTTCAAGCCATGAAGTGAAAGAACAATTAAAGCTCCTTGAAAAAGAGATGCAGCAGCGCATTGATACTATTGAGAATTATTATCAAGAGAAGATAGTCAAAGTCAAAAAAGCTGATGATCTCCCGCCGGGAGTTTTGAAAATAGTGAAAGTCTTTATAGCCATGAAGAGAAAAATTCAGGTAGGTGATAAAATGGCGGGCAGGCATGGCAACAAGGGCGTTATTTCCACAGTAGTGCCTGAGGAAGATATGCCTTATATGCCTGACGGTACACCTGTTGATATAGTCCTTAATCCTCTTGGAGTTCCCTCGCGTATGAACGTCGGACAGATACTTGAAACACATCTGGGGTGGGCTTCCAAGGTACTCGGTGTTCATATCGCTACGCCTGTATTTGAGGGCGCACGGGAAAAAGACATAAAAGAAGCTCTGAAAGAAGCAAAATTGCCCCTTAGCGGACAGATAACCCTTTATAACGGTAAGACAGGAGAGCCCTTCAGAAGAAACGTTACTGTGGGTTATATGTACATGCTGAAGCTCCACCACCTTGTAGAAGATAAAATACACGCAAGATCTATCGGACCCTACTCACTGGTTACACAGCAGCCTCTGGGTGGTAAGGCGCAATTCGGCGGGCAGAGGTTAGGAGAAATGGAAGTCTGGGCACTGGAGGCTTACGGTGCCAGCCATACGCTTCAGGAATTCCTTACTGTTAAGAGCGATGATGTTATCGGAAGGGCAGGGATGTATGAAGCGATTGTTAAAGGAGAAATCAATCTCAGTCCCGGGGTGCCGGAATCTTTCCATGTTTTAATTAAAGAACTCCAGAGTCTTGGACTCGATATTGAGCTTTTGGAAGAAAAACCACAGCCAAAAGACGAAAAACGGAATGAAAAACGCAAATCAACTGCCTCAGGTAAAAAAGCATAATGATAGATAACACGGATATAATTAACTTTATATCAAGGGGGATAAATTAGTGGAAGACATATATTCAATTTTTGAAAAACCGAAAAATCCTACGGAATTTGAAGCTATAAGAATAAAACTGGCTTCACCGGAGAAAATAAGGGCCTGGTCTTATGGTGAAGTGCGAAAACCTGAGACTATAAATTACAGGACATTCAGGCCTGAGAGGGACGGTCTTTTCTGTGCAAAGATATTTGGTCCTGTTAAAGACTGGGAGTGTGTATGCGGCAAATATAGAAGGATGAAACACCGTGGTGTTGTTTGCGATAAGTGCGGTGTTGAGGTTATACAATCCAAGGTACGGCGTGAAAGGCTGGGGCATATTGAGCTTGTCACACCTGTTGCGCATATATGGTTTTTAAAGGGGATCCCTTCCAGGATCGGAACGATGCTGGATATGACGATGCGTCAGCTTGAAAAGGTTCTTTATTTTGAAAACTATATTGTTATAGATCCCGGCACTGTTCGTATGAAGAAAAAAGAACTTCTGAGTGAAGAGGATTATAAAAAGAAAGTGCAGGAGTTCGGCGACAAGTTTAAGGCTGGGATTGGAGCAGAGGCTATAAGAGAGCTTATAAGAGATGTCGATCTCAATGCTCTTGCAAAAGAGTTAAAGACCAAAATACACGCATCTTCGTCTCTTGGGATAAAAAGGAAACTTACAAAAAGATTGAGGGTTGTAGAGGCATTCAGGAAATCAGGCAATAAACCTGAGTGGATGATCATGGATGTAATTCCGGTTCTTCCCCCCGATCTTCGTCCTTTGGTCCCTCTTGAAGGTGGAAGGTTTGCTACATCAGACCTTAATGACCTTTACAGGAGAGTTATAAACAGGAATAACCGGTTAAAAAGACTCATTGAATTAAAAGCTCCGAGTGTAATTATACGTAACGAAAAGAGGATGCTCCAGGAAGCAGTTGATGCGCTTTTTGATAATGGCAGAAGAGGGCGTGTCCTTAAGGCCGCTACAAAACGACCGCTTAAATCATTGAGTGACATGATAAAAGGCAAGCAGGGACGTTTCAGACAAAACCTTCTCGGGAAGAGAGTTGATTACTCCGGCCGTTCTGTTATTGTTGTAGGCCCGGAACTCAAGCTTCACCAGTGCGGACTGCCGAAAATAATGGCACTTGAGCTCTTCAAGCCCTTTATCTTCAGTAAGCTTGAGGAAAAGGGTTTTGCAACTACGATCAAGAACGCCAAGAAAATGGTAGAACAGGGCGCGGAAGAAGTATGGGATTGTCTCGACGAAGTAATACGTGAACACCCTGTCCTTTTAAACAGGGCTCCTACTCTGCACCGTCTGGGGATTCAGGCATTTGATCCTCTGCTGGTCGAAGGTAAAGCGATAAAACTGCATCCCCTTGTCTGCAGCGCTTTTAACGCAGACTTTGACGGTGATCAGATGGCAGTACATGTCCCTCTCTCTCTGGATGCGCAGGTTGAGGCGAGGGTATTAATGATGTCAGTCGGGAACATTCTATCGCCTGCCAGCGGAAAACCTATTACAACCCCTACGCAGGATATGGTGCTTGGGATTTACTATCTTACAAAAGAAAAGACCGGAGCCAGGGGCGAAGACAAGTTGTTTGCGTCTCCTGAGGAAGTGAGAATTGCTTGTGATACCGGAGAGATTAGTGAGCACGCAAAGATAAAAGTCAGAATGGACGGAGTGCTGGTGCCTACAACAGTAGGCAGGATTATTTTCAGTGAGATTTTACCAAAGGAAGTGCCTTTTTCAATGGTTAATAAAGAAATGACTAAAAAAGAAATGGGCAGACTTGTTGAGCATTGCTATAAGCACGCAGGCAGGCAGGCAACAGTCGTTTTCCTTGATAATGTAGAACAAATGGGATTCCATTATGCGACCCTTTCAGGGATTTCAATCTGTATTGACGATATGCATATCCCGGTAAAAAAATCTGCCCTTATAAAAGAAGCAGAGCAGGAAGCAATCGATATTCAGAGACAGTACTCGGAAGGACTTATTACTAATGGAGAGAGATACAACAAAGTTATAGATATTTGGGCACAGGTTACCGAAACAATCGCTGATGAAATGATGAATGAACTGGGCGCGGAGGATATAAAGAAGCTTGATAAGGTCTCTGAATCGGAACTTGAAGAGCGCCGGTCCTTTAACAATATCTTTATGATGGCAGATTCCGGAGCAAGGGGTTCTACTGCTCAGATAAGACAGCTTGCGGGGATGAGAGGTCTTATGGCAAAGCCGTCCGGAGAAATCATTGAAACTCCGATTACAGCCAATTTCAGAGAAGGATTAACTCCACTACAATATTTTATCTCAACACACGGCGCCAGAAAAGGGCTGGCGGATACAGCGCTTAAGACCGCTAACTCAGGTTATCTGACAAGGCGGCTTGTTGATGTTACACAGGATGTTATCATTAGAGAAGATGATTGCCGTACCACAGATGGAATTATTGTAACAAGCCTTATTGAAGGCGGTGAAATAATAAAGCCTCTTGAAGAGCGGATACATGGAAGATATGTTGCTGAAGAGTTGAAAGACCCTATGACAAAAAAGATAATAGTTCCAAAAAACACTGAAATAGACGATGCATTGGTTCAAAAAATTATTGAGTCCGGCGTAGACAGGGTTAAGATTCGGTCGGTTCTTACATGTCAGGCAAAATTCGGTGTTTGTAAAAAATGTTATGGAAGAGACCTTGGGAGAGGTGAGCCTGTAGAGATAGGCGATGCTGTTGGTATAATCGCTGCGCAGTCTATCGGTGAACCAGGGACACAGCTTACAATGAGGACCTTCCATATAGGCGGTACTGCTACCAAGTTTGTAGAGCAGAACATACTTGAAACTCGGCATAAGGGATCTGTAAAATTTATCAATCTTTCAACTGTTAAGAACAGGGAAGGCTTACATGTTGTGATGAACCGTAACGGAAGCATCGCTATTGTGGACGGGAGAGGCCGTGAAAAGGAAAAATACACTATTGTGTACGGGGCAAGACTCAAGGTTAAAAATGGCAGCAAAGTTGAGTTAGGGCAGAAAATCGTTGAGTGGGACCCTTATTCAACTCCTATCATAACCGGGTTAGGCGGAAAAATCGCGCTCGGTGACGTGGTTGAGGGTGTTTCGGTCAAAGAAGAAGTGGACGAGGTAACAGGGCTTGCACACAAAGTTATTATAGAATACCCTGGTCATATGAGACCGAGAGTTTCAATAAAGGATCTGCACGGCAAAGGCACATTAAAAATACCCGGAACAAACAATCCTGCCAGATACCTGCTTCCTTCAGGGGCGCACGTGCTTGTTGAAAAGGGGGCAGTAGTTCATCCCGGCGATGTTATCGCTAAGATTCCCAGGGAGACTATGAAGACAAAAGATATCACGGGCGGGCTGCCGAGGGTCGCTGAACTGTTTGAGGCGAGGAAGCCCAAGGAACAGGCTATAGTAAGTGAGATAGACGGTGTTGTTGAGTTTAGAGGTTTTCATAAAGGTATGAGAGTTATTATTGTAAAAGGAGCTTCTGATTCAAGGGAATACCTTATACCTAAAGGCAAGCATATAAGTGTGCTTGAAGGTGACTGGGTAAAGGCTGGTGAGCCTTTGATGGACGGCTCGGTTAACCCTCACAGCATTCTTGAAATCCTGGGGCCCAAAGAACTTCAGCGGTATCTTGTTGACGAGGTTCAGAAGGTTTATAAGCTTCAGGGCGTTTCAATAAACGATAAGCATATAGAGATTATTGTAAGACAGATGATGAAAAAAGTGATGGTTGAGGATTCCGGAGATACCGACTTCCTCGTTGGAGAACAAGTGGATAAAATGATCTTTGAAGAAGCAAACAGAAAAATAACGAGCAAAAAAGGCAAACCTGCTCAGGCAAAACCAATGCTTTTAGGTATTACAAAAGCCTCTCTTACTACAGAGAGCTTTATCTCTGCTGCTTCTTTCCAGGAGACCACCAGAGTTCTTACAGAGGCGGCTATTAATGGCCTTGTGGATGAACTTAGGGGACTTAAAGAGAATGTAATTATGGGAAGGCTTATCCCCGCAGGAACCGGCATGAAGGAGTACAGGGATACTTTTGTAGAGACAGTAGAAGAATAAAACAGGTGTCAGTAGTCAGTTGTCAGTGATCAGTATAAATGGCAATTTTTTAAATGAGGTTTATCGCGGATTCAATGCTCGGCCGTCTTGCAAGATGGCTAAGGCTTTTAGGCTGCGATACGCTTTATTATCCTGATATAGAAGATAGTCTGCTCTTAAGAAAAGCCCGCGAAGAAAAAAGAATACTCCTTACAAGAAATACACACCTTGTGAAAACCAGAGGGGTGCAGAATTTTCTGCTCCTCAAGGAAAATGACCCATTTAAACAGCTTAAAGCTGTCATCGATACTTTTAAATTAATCTCTGACAGTGCCGAACTTCCTGGCAGGTGTGCGCTCTGTAATGCCGGGCTTAAAGAAGTCTCAAAGAAAGAAGTAAAGAATTCCGTTCCTTTGTATGTTTTTCAAACATCTGATGTTTTTAAGCAGTGTTCCGGATGCGGCAAGCTGTACTGGAATGGGACACATCCGGGAAGATTCAAAAAGAAATTATCGGAGATCCTGAGCTAAGACCCATTTCTAATGACCGGGTTAAACGGTGAGCTTTTTTGCTTCTTCTGGTGAGATATCAGGATTTATTTGTATTTAGGTCTAACATCCTCATCAGGTACTGTCAACTATTATGTGTAAATTTGATATAGCGGCAAATTGGGACGCACCTTTCCTACGGCATTTGACCTCCAGCCTAACTCCATCTTTAACGATA
>VAPA010097679.1_pt1 | contig 12857 bp, 10 predicted proteins | sample 3395041 | NCBI WGS metagenome assembly VAPA01 (sample SAMN08290432, study PRJNA428436) | hydrothermal vent metagenome | isolation source: Deep-sea hydrothermal vent chimney | place: Indian Ocean: Southwest Indian Ridge | depth 1973 m m
AAAATCGTTTTATCTTAATTTTACCTCTTCTTCCAAATATTTTTCATAATCCGATGAATCCATTAGGTCATCAAGCTCTGAAACGTCCTCCAACTCCAGGACAGCAATCCATCCACTCCCATAAGGGTCTTCATTTATTATTTCAGGAGTCTCAGAAAGATCCTCATTTACCTCTGATACAGTTCCGCTTACCGGACTTATGACAGAGAACGTTGTCTTTGTAGATTCTATTTCAGTTAGCTCTATATTTGCCTCTACAGTGGTGTCTAATTCAGGAAGATCGATATGCATAATGTCACCGAGCGATTCCTGAGCATAATCAGTTATGCCTATAGTAGCTTTCCTGCCTAAAGCCTTGACCCATGTATGCTCTCTACTATATTTAAGGTTTTCAGGATCCATATTACCTCCTTTTCCCCCTCATCTTAGTCTGAATATTGAGGTAATTCCCTGACAGATTTGACTTACATGGCGTCGTCGGCGGGTAAACTTCGCTTTCGCTACGCTTACCTTTTCACACGCCTTCTGTTATTATACTTCTCCAAGGCTTCTTTAAATAGGTATAAAAATTATGCAAGCTTTTGCGAAGTATAATGGTGGGACGCTTAGCGTCCCCTCAACCATGCTAAGCATGGTGCCGGCGGTGGGAGTTGAACCCACACGGGCTTGCACCCACCGAATTTTGAGTCCGGCGCGTCTGCCATTCCACCACGCCGGCTTAAGTTACTTAGCATCTTCAATAAGTTAACGACTTAATATAACCCCGGCCTCTAAATGTAAGGAATTTTATTTATCGTTTATATTCACTCGCTTTACTCGCTGTGCATTTAGGAGTCCGGCGCGCCTGCCTGCCGGCAGGCAGGTCTGCCATTCCACCACGCCGGCTATTTACCTGTGCATTTTGATAAAAGCTCTTATGGAGCGATCGTATGTGCTTTCAACTTCTGAATTAAAAAAACATGCCGGCAGTTCCCCGCTCCGCCTGTGATAATGCAGACACTCACAGCATTTTAATTTCCTGCTGCAAGGCTCATACGTACAGTTGCAAAAGGCTTTGTGTTTTTCCATCTGACACTCTTCCATAAATCATCTCCTAGTATAATGTTCATTATACTTGATTACACAGATTAAACTGGTAAAGTTATAGAATAATAAACCGAAAGTTAATAATCAAGTCGACACTACTCCACCCTGAGGGAAACAATTTTAGCCATAAATTCAGAGACAAAACCAAGAACTAATAAGGTAGATAGGGAAGGCTGGTGAAGAATTTCTATACGACACCTTATAAAAAAACGTTGGGGAACTGGCAAAAAACATAGAAACAAAAAAGCTAAAACAGAATATAAATAATCTGTCGATTATAGAAATTACGAGACAGCCTTCCCTAGCTCAAATTTTGAGTTTCAGTTAAAATAGATTTGCTAATTATGAAAACCAATCTCAAGGCTCTATCAGCAAAAGAAATATCAGAATTTGTAACGGAATTAGGGCAAAGCCCTTATAAGGCACGACAGATTATCAGCTGGATATATAAGAAACGAGCCATCTCTTTTGAAGAAATGACCGATTTGTCAAAATCCTTCAGGGAACAGCTTAAGAAAACCGCTTTTATTAGTAATTTAAAACTCCTGAAAAAACAGATTTCAAAAGACGGAACGCAAAAGTTCCTCTTCGAGCTTGAAGATAAGGAGACAATAGAGAGTGTCTTGATACCAGATAATAATCGACTTACGTTATGTATTTCTTCCCAGATTGGATGTGCCATGGGATGTAAATTCTGCATGACGGGTAAATTGGGATTAAGGAGACACCTTAAATCTTACGAGATAATTGACCAGATAATAGCTGTGCAAAAACTTATCGGTGACAGCGGGCTTAAAATCACAAACATTGTTCTTATGGGTATGGGTGAACCGCTGCACAACTTCGATGAAGTTATTGAAGCCATCCGGCGGATAACAAATCTAACCGGCTTTCCCAAAAGAAAAATTACTATTTCAACAGTTGGCATCATACCTAAAATTTTCGAACTTGCTGAGAAAGGACCACAAATAAATCTTGCGATATCTCTTAATGCCACAACAGATAAGATAAGAAACAAAATTATGCCGGTTAATAAGAAAAATTCATTGGAAAAACTCATGAAAGCCTGCAGGAATTTCCCATTAGCACCGGGAAGACGAATAACTTTTGAGTATGTACTCTTAGCAGAGATAAATGATTCAAAAGAAGATGGATTAAGGCTTGTAAAATTATTAAAAGGAATTAAATCAAAGGTAAATCTAATACCTTATAATCCAATAGGAAAGACAATACGAGTTTTCAGAAAACCTTCAGATAAAAAGATACTGGTCTTTCAAAAAATTTTACAGAATGCAGGGCTAACGGTTACACTAAGAAAAAGCAAAGGTAAAGATATCTCTGCAGCATGTGGACAGCTTGGTACGTCACACGACTCGTAGAGAATCGTACCGACTGAAAGCCTCTTATTCCCCCAGGAGCTTTTTAACCATTTTTAAAAGCTCCTGAGTCTGAATTGGTTTGGATAAATAAGCCGTAGCGCCTGCTGCCATAGCTTTCTTTCTATCTTCTGCTGTTCCTTCAGTGGTAATAATAATAATTGGAATTTTTTTGTATTTAAGATCATTCCTGAGAAGTCCTATGAGTTTAAGACCGTCCATGACCGGCATATTGATATCAGCAAGAATCAGATCAAAGGGTTCTGAGGAAAGTTTTTTGAAAGCGTCCATACCATCTACAGCCTCAACCACTTTATAGTCAGGCAGTCTTTTTAAAGCAAATGTTATCAATTGCCTCATTGTCGGAGAGTCTTCAACAACTATTATATTAGGCATAATCCCCTCTCTCTTCCCTTACGCTTTTGCACTTTATATAAGAATTTTATCAATTTAGCACTTAATAAAATATGTTTCATAGTATACCAAATATCTTAGTCAGTCCTTTTCCTGGTTTGAACAGAACGGGGTAAACCCTTATAAAGCTCCACAGAACCTGTAAGTGTCTTGAGTTTATTTTCAGAACGGGCATAGAGCATGGATAAATAAATTGCGTTAGCTGCGTGACCTGCAAGAAGATTGAATAATTCGTAATCCATATTAGAAAAATTTTTCTTATGGCTAAAGAGAGAATAAACCGCAATAATACCTATAACCCTGCTCTCTATTTTAAGCGGAATACAGACAATAGGTGTATTGAGGTCATCAGACGACGTGTTTAATAATGCGGTTGTGAAGTAGCTTTCACCTGTGGCAGCAACATTCCCGATAATACCTTTGCCTATTTCTGTAACTGACAACGTATCAAGGGACATTCCTTCTGATGCCCTTGGCACCAACTTATTGGACTGTTCATCAATTAACATTATGGTAAATCTCTCTGCCCCTATCAGGTTTGTTATTATCTCAAGTAGAATCCTTAAAATTTCCATAAAATCAATAGTTGAGTGAAGTTGATAACTCGCCACATACAGGTTGGCTAAATTATTATTTTCTTCCTCAAGCTGGGCGTACTTTAATGTAAGAGCCTTTTTTTCTTCTTTAAAGATTCTTATATTTTTTTTAAGACGTACATATTTATCCCTGAGTTGCTGGTTTTCTTTTAAAATCTGCTGGACGCTGCTGTTTCTCCTCAACTTAAGAATCCTTTTTTGTTTTTTTTAAAATTTCAACAGGAATCTCTTCTAAAGGAATAACCATATTAGCACCACCCGACATAATAACTTCCTGCGGCATTCCAAACACAACTGAACTTTCCTCGGATTCAGCTATTGTAAAACCTCCTCTCTTTTTAATCTCTAACATTCCTGTCTTTCCATCACTCCCCATGCCTGTAAGAACTATGCCCATTGTCTTAGATCCATAAATTTCAGCAGCACTTTTCATCATCATATCTATTGACGGTATGTATCTATCACTAGTAGACGATTTCTTTATGGACGCAAGAATTTTTTCTCCCGACTTTTCCATGGTTATATGGTAACCGCCAGGGCATACAAGTACTTTGCCTCTTTCAATGGGTTCACCATGCTCAGCCTCCTTGACTTCTAACTTTGAAATCTTGTTTATCCTGCTGGCAAATTGCTTGGTAAACCCGCGAGGCATATGTTGACTTATAACCATTGCACATGGAAAATCGCCTGGAAGTCGGGTCAGAATCATCTGGATTGCAGCAGGACCACCTGTTGAGGCCCCTACAGCGATTATCTCTGCACCGTCCTTTTCAAACGTATGAAAACGGCTTACTGTTTCATCACGACCCAAAAGCGATATAGTCTTTTTGAGCTTGTCAATCCTGAGTGATGTAATGTCTGTGAACTTCCTCATGAGGTCACTCTCAATTTCTTTAAGTTCGCCTGAAGCCCTTTTAGTCGGTTTAACAACAAAATCCACTGCCCCTAATTCTAAAGCTTTAAATACTGTGGAATTGTCGCCATAAGAACTTACTACTATAACTGGCAATGGTCTTTCTTCCATAATCCATCGAAGAAGAGTAAAACCGTCCATTCCTGGCATTTCAAGATCAAGTGTAATAACATCCGGCTTAAACTTCAGGATTTTTGACATACCATCATGGCCATCAACAGCCACACCCGCAATTTCTATATTAGGGGCTTTCTCTATAATTCCTTTTATCGTCTGCCGGCTGAAGGCAGAATCATCGATTATCAAAACTTTAACGGGTTTTAATTTATTGTCCTGCATTATCCTACAATACCCCTGTTGAATAACAAACGTCTGAAGCTTTCTCCGGCTTTTGATAAACCATATCATTTTTTAAGTGTTTAAGTGTAAAAGCCGTACTTATATTTATAAGTGATTCTGTATGACCCAGCAAAAGGTAACCCCCTTCTTTAAGCACGTCGGAAAAATTTTCAACAACTTTTCTTCTTGCATCCTGACTAAAATATATTAAAACATTACGACAAAAAATTACATCCATTTTTCTGACAAGTTTAACCTTGAACGGATCAATAAGGTTTAAACAGCTAAAATTCACAAGTCCTTTAACTCTGTCAGAAATCTTTTGATCTCCATTTCTCTGTTCCTGAAAATAATTTTTAATGAAATATTGGCTTATAGCTCTAAAGGAATTCCTTTTGTAAATGCCTTCTCTGGCAACCTGCAGGACCCTTCGGCTTATGTCGCTGCCCAAAATATTTATATCCAAATTATTCTGAACCCCCTTTTCAAGGGTGAGCATAGCAACAGTATATGGTTCTTCTCCAGTAGAGCATCCTGCAGACCATATATTTATGCTCTTTTTATCTTTATTTTTCTTCATCAATTCCGGAATAATCTCTTCGCTAAATGCTGCAAGTTGATTTTGCTCCCTAAAAAAATAAGTTTCATTTACAGTCAAGATGTCTATTATTGCCTGCAGTTCTTCGTCGCGTTTCTTATCATACATAAGGAGCCGATAATATTCTCTAAAGTCCCTCATGTGGTGGATCTTCAAACGTCTGTTAAGCCTGCGCTCGACTATATATTTTGATTTATCATCAAAATATATACCGCAGTAATCATTCAGGAAGTCTCTTATCAGTCGGAAAACATCTGTTGGAAGCAGTATAATATCTTCTTCAAACACAAATATACCTCGCTGCAGCCTCTCTCACCTGAAAATCTTCATCCATATTTGCAACTTCTTTTAGATATGCATAACTCTCGTCCTTGAAAAATCCGCCTAAAACATCGACTACCTTTTTCCTGACTGCCCATTCTTTATCTCTTAAAAGTGGTATTATGTCCTGTGCAATTCCATCAAAAGACGCTAATGACTCTACTGCAGTACTCCTTATCTCAGCGTCTCTGTCATTAAGAAGTTGCAAAAGCGTATTCTTAATCTTCTCGTCTTTAAAATTGCCAAGTGCTTCTATAGCTGTTGTTCTTACAAAACCTGATTCATCAGAGAGCAGTTTTATTAGCGGTTTAATTGCTTTTTTGTTGCCTATAGCGCCAAGACCTCTTGCCGCTCCTGCCCTGACCCATACATCCGAATCACGAAGAAGAAGAATCAAAGGCTCTACTCCTTCGTCAGCACGAATTTTGCCAATAGCAATAGCAGCAATACGGCGCACCTCAGGAAATTCATCTGTAAGAGAAAAAAGTAAAAATTTTACAGCATTGGGTCCGTCAACATCCCCCAGTGCATCAACAGCCGCTACCCGCACTCTGGAATCACTGTCTTTTAAAGCAACTCCGAGAGCCTCAACCGAACTCTGTTCTCCAATAAACCCGAGAAGTATGACGGAGTTCATTCTCAATATGGGATTTTTATCAGAAAGCCCCATTATTATTTCATCTAAATCCAGCCAATTCTTTAACGTTGAAAGTCCCCTTACTGCAGCCTCCTGCACATCTTCGTATTCATCAAGAAGAAGCGGTTTAATATATTTTACTGCCTTTGGGTTATTCAGATTTGAAAGGGCAATGACTGCTTTTGACCTTACATGCCCGTCTTCATCCTTAAGGCGTCCCACAAGGGGTCTAAAAAATGTATCAGCCTTAATTTTACCTGCTACTTCACATATAACCCTCCTCTGATAGGAATCGCTTGCACTAAAAAACGTTATCAGCGATTCTGGCATTGACTTCCCGATAAATACTAAAGCCCTTATTATAGATTCTTGAACGTCTTCTTCTACAGACGCCTCGAGAAGAGGGGCAACAGCCTTTTTATCCTTAAGAAGCCCCACAAGAAGTATGGCAGCAATTCTCACGTCTTTTTTATTGCTCTGCGTGTGTGGCAGGAGGATTTGTACAGCCTCATTTCCAAAAGTGTTTTTTATCCTCTCCACTATTATTTCTTCAAGCATTCCTTTTTGGAAGAATTGTTCTATAGCCTTTACTGCTTCCTCTCTGACAGTTTTAGACTTATCTTTAAGAAAAGGAACTATCAAGGCAAGCGAGCTAACCTCAGTAATCTGCCCAAGCGCCCTTATTGCAGGCTTCCTTAAAACTTTCTGGGATAATACAGAAACAAGTGCATCTACTGCTTTTTTATCGCCAATTCTACCCAAGGCATCAATAGCAGGAAAAGCTACCCACATATCACCTTTTTTCAAAGTTGCAATTAAGGCTTTAACAACGGATGGATTTTTTCGGATATTGCCAAGGTGTTCTACAGCCGAGGCCCTTACATTCTCGTCTTTGTCTCCAAGTGCTTTCAGCAGCAAAGGAAGTGCCTTTAAATCTTCCGTACTTCCAAGGATATCAATAATAAATTTTTTCACACCCGCGTTGGGCCCCTTAAATGCCTCAATAAGATAATCCGTAGCTTCATGCCCCAATGCTACAAGGGTGTCAATTGCTGAATTCCTTGCGTTAGCGTTTTCTTCACAATATAAAGTATTAATAAGCTCTTTTATCACTCGCTCTCCCTTAATATTAAGGAGTATCTCAACCGCAGTTTTTCTGACCCGCCAGTCCTCATCCTCAAGACTCTTCATGAGAATAGGGATAACAGTAGAAATATCTTCCTCCTGCATGCATAAATCTTTTATAGTCTGTCTTCTAACCTCGGCATCTTTATGCCTTAGCAGGTTTTCTAATTTTTTTAACAATTCTATCTTCCTCCAGTGTTAATGTTCATTAAACCTGATTACACTGATTTTTAAAGACGATTACACAGATTGCTTTTATCTATACTATCTTGTCTTTATCTACAAAGATTCTCTTGAGAGGTCTTCTTTACGTTCCCCTAATAATATCATTTCCTCAGAAGTCAGCAGGCTGTCAAGATTCAAAATAATTATCAGCCTGCCCATTATTTTACCTATACCCAGCAGGTACTCTGGTTTAAGCCCCTTGAAAATCGAAGGTGGACGTGCTATTTGCTCCTTTTTAATATTCACTATTGCCTTAACACTATCCACAAGAAGTCCTATCTTTTCTCCGCGCATCCTCACAATTATAATCCTTTCTTTGAGAGGAGAAGGCTTCACATTTAAACGCTCTCTCAAATCCATCAAAGGGATCACATCATTTCTAAGATTAATTAGTCCTCTAATGAAAGTAGGCACTTTAGGGATGGACGTAACCTCCAGTGGCTTAATGATTTCTGCAATCTTATCAATCTCAATTCCAAATTCTTCATCGGCAACAGTAAATACAGCAATTTTATTCAAGCTTAAACCCTTCCATATCTCTTGTGAGGGCCTCAGATTCCTGATAAAGAGAATTAAAAGACGCTGCCATTTCCTGAGCAATTACAAGCGTATTGTAGCAAATCACCCTTATCCTCTCAGCTGCAGAAAGTATATCCTTATTAGTCGTTCCCTGCTCCGACGTACCATCAGCAATTTGCTTGATTCCTTCATTAGTGAATTCAAGGTTTTTTGAGATCATGCGAATTCCTGCAGTCTGTTCCTGCATACTTCTCTTTATAAGGTCTGACACCTCTTTAACCTTTTCTGAAACACCCAGTAAATGTTCTGAGCCTGTTTCCTGTTCATGAGTAGCTTTTGAAACCTGTTCAACTATTACCCCTATCATCCCCATCGCTTCCGCTATTTGTGCAATTCCTCTCACCTGTTCTTTTGTCGCCCTCTGGATTGTCTCGGTCATCTCAGATGACTTTTGAGAACCTTCCAGAATACTGCCGAACGCACTGCCTATTTTTATAACAAGCTCCTGACCTTTTTCAACAACCAGTTTACTGCTTTCTGTAACACGAGTGGTCTCAGATATTACTTTCTGGATAGACTTAATTATATTCTTTATCTCCTTTGCAGAAGCCGCTGTTTTACCTGCAAGTATTTTAATCTCGTCTGCTACTACTGAAAACCCTTTGCCATATTCACCTGCCTGAGCTGCAAGAACAGCAGCATTTACACTCAATAAATTAGTCTGCTTGGTTACATCTGTTATTACTAAAAGAATCTTCTCTATATCCTTGGATTTTACCCCAAGATTTCTAACCAATTCGAGACTTTCATTTACAGCTTCTTCTATCTTTTCCATACCGTCCATAGCATCAGTCAGTGACAACATGCCCCTGTCAGATGCAATTTCCCTAACCTCGGTTGCAAGACGGGCAGACTCCTTAGTGCTGCTTTCCACCTCTTTCAGGTTAGCACCTATCTGCTCCACAGACGCCGATGTCTCTTCTGTGGACGTCGAAAGATCCTCTGCGTTCTGGGCAATTGCTTTTGCTGCAGCAGACATCTCAGCAATTGTGGAATACGCATCTGAAGAAGACTGAAAAAGCAGTTCTGTGTTTTCAGTAATTTCTTCAGCAGTAGACTTTATCTCGAAAAGTGAGGCTAAATTTTCTTCTGAAAATTTAGACAGTTTTTGCGTGCTGTCTGAAATTTTCCCTTGTGACTGGTCAGCATTTTCCAAAGCCAGGATTACCTCTTCTGTAGAGCCTACCTGCTTATTGGTTCCTTCTGTAACTTTTCCAATAACTAAATTTATCTGTTTGATTGCCATCGTTACATTACTTATTGTGGAATGCAATTTTTGCATGGTATCTCTAAGTCTGGCTGTTAATGAATTAAAACCCTTTGTCAGAATCGCCAATTCCAAACCCGCTGCAGGTTGCATCATGACCGTCAGGTCGCCGGTGCCTACCTTACTTACAGCGATGCTAAAATCTGACATTGGTCTTCTGATATTCCTATTGAAGAAAGTTGACACTAAAACAATGACACCTATCAACAAAACACCCTGGTATATAATAACAAAAACCATGCGTCTGAATATTTCATCGTTTATATTTTTAGCAGATGAAGTAATGACTATATTCCCGATTTTTTCATGTCCCAGAAAAATAGGTGTTTCATTTTTAAAAAAAGGCTGAACGTAAAATGGGTTAATCTTTGAAGATTCCTGTGTAAATCTTCTTTTTTCCTCTAAAAGATTTTTATTTCTATCAAAGACAGCAAGGGAAACAAAATCTTTGTCCTTAAAAATCTCCTCCAAATAAGTATTTAACAATACCGTATCATCAGACGAGATAGGTCCCACGCTTATTCCTGCCAACAGACTTCCTGTCCTCTCCATTTTTTCATTAAGTGAATCTACCAGGCTATCCCGCATAGACAAAATAAACAGAACTAACCCTAAGCTCTGACCTATTAAAAGGATTATTAAGAGTGTTATCGTAAACTTGGTCGCTAAGGATTTACCGTTTTTCATAATTCTGTTAATGCAAAACCCGAATTAGCCCGTTAGAAAGCCTTACTAATTTTCTAACAGGGGTCACAGTAACCCAAGTTTTTGCATTATCTCCCTTATTGTGTCATAATCTTCATTCTTGGACTCAATAAATCCTGTGTATTCAGGATTTATCGTCAAAAGAATTTCTCTGTCCCTGTCGATATCCTTATCTAAACCCAGAAAAGCCTGTTTTATAAGTAATTTATCTTCCTCAGACACATCTCTGTTTACACAGATATTAAATTCAGGTATCTCAGGTGAATATTTAATAAACTTCAGGCCCTGCTCCTTAAACTTCTCTGCAGTGGATTCCATAACGCCGCCGGCATCAAATTCTCCCTTTAAAACTGCCTTTACAACATCGTCATGGTGCCCCAAATGGTCATAATAACTCAGGTCTTTAAGGTGAATTCCAGCTTCGCGAAGCATTGCCCTCGGCACGATGTAGCTCGACGTTGAACGCCTGTCTCCAAAAGCAAAAGAACAGCCTCTTATGTCCTCTATGCTATTGACTTCCCCCCCCTCCTTTGCAATTATCACCGTGTGATGATACGGCTTGCCTTTTCTAAGCGCTTTTACAAGAACTTCAATGTTATACCTGTTCTTTGCCTCAATATATGTTGAGGGAGTCATATAACATATACCTGTGATTCCCTCACCGATATTCTTCACTGTCTCGGCAAAATCCAATGCAACCTTTAGTTCAACTTTTTTGTCCAGTTTCTCAGTCAAATAATTCTCCAGAGGACTAAAACGCTTATACATATCTGCAGGTGACTCTAAAGGCATAACTCCCATCTTTAGTATATCTACTACTTTTTTCTCAATAACAATCTTAAACCTGCTAAGCTCTGACATAAGAAGTTCGGCATCCTGAAGAAGACTTCGCACGTTCCTGTTCATATCAAACGCCCTTTGTCGATTTTCATCAGGAAGGTCCTTTATCTTTTCAAGCGAAGCCAAAATATTGATAGTGCCAGATTTTTGTTCGTCGATTGCCTTTGATATATCATTTATCATCAGGGACACCTCTCCCACTGCCTTATAAATTTGCTTTCCGCCTTTGGACTGCTCAATAGTGGCATTTTTAACATGCTTTGTTATATCCCTGATTTTTTCTGCGGCCGACATTATTAGAGTTACGCCTTTTGTCTGTTCAGAAGTGGCCTCTGCAATTTTACCGATCATGTCTTTTACCTTTTCCATTGCATCAGTAACAAATCTGACTCCTTTTGTCTGCTCAGACGTAGCATGTTCAATGGAAGAAGCCATTTCAGTTGATTTTTTTGAGGTCTCAACAATTTTTCTAAGCGCATCTTTAGCTTCCCTTGAAAGTATGGAGCCTGCCTCAACAGTCTTCACCCCTTCTGACATTGCAGTTACAGCCCCTCTAACTTCTGATTGCAATGCCTGTATAAGGTCTGATATTTCCTGTGTTGAGTAAGATGTCCTTTCTGCAAGGTCCTTAATCTCGTCTGCAACTACGGAAAACCCTTTTCCATGTTCTCCTGCCTGTGCAGCCAAAATCGCAGCATTAAGGGCAAGCAGCGTCGTTTGATCGGTTATTTCGTTTATAACGTTAAGAATCTTCCCTATCTCTTCTGACCGCTCTCCGAGCTTTTCGATAAATCCAGCAGTCCTCTGGACTGTAGTCTTTATCCTCTCCATACCTTCAGTCGCCTTGTCCATAGCCGTCATACCAAAGGTTGAAGCCTCTGACGTTACTTTTTCTGAAAGCCTTGCCGATTCTCTAGTACTTGACCCTATTTCTTTTGTGGCTGAATTGATTTCTTCTGTTGCAGTTAAGGTTTCTTCTGCTGATATCGTCAACTCTTCTGTCTTTTCCGCCACTTCTCTTATGCTTGTTGACATCTCTTCAATAGAAGATGAAGTTGAATCAACAGCACCGGATAACTCAATGGTACTTTTGGTTATTTGTTCGGTATTGGCAACCATCTCATCAAGCGAGGCAGCTGTCTGCTCTGCAGAGACAGAAACCCCTGAGACACTTTCAGCAATGCCGCCTACTGACTGATTGAGCTGTTCTATTGAACTTAATATGTTACTTATAGCCTCACCCTCTAATTGTGTTCCTTCCACAACCTTTTTTGACTCCTTCTCAACCAAACCGGTTACATGGGCAACTCTTTTTGACACTTCGCTTTCCCGCTTGATAATATTGCCAATCTCTCTGATGGCGCTTCCCATGTCTTTATATAGTTCCCCCAATTCATCTTTTGAGCGGATGTTGGTACGAAAGGAAAAGTCACCACTGGATAAAGCACTTGTAGCATCCTTAAGCTCCTTTATGGGACTTATTACTGTTCTTTTGAAGACCAGCCACAGTACTGTCCCAAAAAGAAAGATTCCAAATAATAGCGTTACCAAAACAACCCTCGTCCTGTAAACTACCAGTTGATTGGCATCTTTTGTTGAAATGGAAACCTTCACAGCCCCAAGCACACTGCCCTGGTTATCATGACACCCAATACAACGACTGGTGTTTATAAACGGCATATAGTAAACCATTGAATCCCCGACTCGCCGGCTAAAAGTGGATCTGTTCTTCTTGATTTCATTTATAATCTCAACATCTTCCGGCTGGCTTCCTTCCCCAGTATAAAATGCCTCTCGTCCTTCGGCATCAAAAACCATGATAGACTTAACCCCCTC
>VAPA010510278.1_pt1 | contig 12795 bp, 10 predicted proteins | sample 3395041 | NCBI WGS metagenome assembly VAPA01 (sample SAMN08290432, study PRJNA428436) | hydrothermal vent metagenome | isolation source: Deep-sea hydrothermal vent chimney | place: Indian Ocean: Southwest Indian Ridge | depth 1973 m m
GAGGATTACAACGGGTGAACTTGCGCCTAACGAACGTTTGCCCTCCGAGCGAGAGTTGAGCAAAACACTGAACGTCAGTCGCATGACGTTACGGGCAGCTTTGCGTGTGCTTGACAATAAAGGTCTGCTGGTTCGCCGTCCTGGGGATGGAACATATATTGCGCAACCCAAGATCGAACGACAGGCGGGAAAATTAGTACCCTTCACTGAAGGCATGCGCTTTCGCGGCTACCAAACGGGCGCAAAAATCATCACACTCGAACAACGGCTGGCCAAGGTGTCAGTTGCCAACCAATTAAAAATCGCCGTTTCGTCGCCAATTTATTATATTCAACGCTTGCGTCTTATCAATCGAGTGCCAGTGATGCTAGAAAAATTCATCGTGCCGGTTTCTCGCTTCCCAAATCTTGATATGTACGATTTGGAGACACGATCTTTTTACGAAATAGCGGAAACTGAATATGGCATCACAATACATCAGGCGCAACAAAGCTTGGAGGCAGTCTTGGCTACAGAATTCGAGGCCGAGTTATTAAAAGTTGTTCAGGGTGCACCTCTGATGTTAGAACGACGCCAGGCCTTTGACCCAGACAATCATCCTGTGGAATATGGCCAGGATTTATATCGAGGAGATCGTTTTCGTTTCATCACTGAAATTGCTCCAAAGGAGAAGCTGCCATGAAGGAGCAAGATCAAGAAGATGGTATCCAGCTGCGGTTGTGTACCCTGGCCCTGGACGACAACACTTGTGTCATCTACGGTGGAGAAGAAATTTATACCAAAGATAAATTCGTAGGGCGTGTGTGCAGCAGGGGCTACAGATACACCGCTGGAAAAATATTGCCATCTCTTACCTGCCGCTCGAATTGGCAACTCAGGGGACTCAGGTTGAAGTAGATATCGGTGAGCGTTTGCGCGCCTAAGCCAACGAAAATAAGGAAATCAATAGACACACCAGAAAACCAGTAGATAAGGAAGTCTTATGAGCTCAGCAGAAAAAAACACTGACGATTTCAGTAGGATACAACAGAAATACCTGATGCAGAGCTGGGGCGTCCAGGGTCGATACAACCCCATTCCTGTGAAAGAAGTCGAGGGATGTTGGATTCACACCACAGACGGGAGAAAAATATTTGATCTCCGCAGCGCGCACGAGTGCATCAACCTCGGGTTCAGACATCCCAAAGTTCTACAGGCCATGCGTGAACAAATGGAGAAGGTAATCTACGTCACTGACGACTTCGCAACCGAGCCTACGGCCCGATTAGCCAAGATATTAGCGGAACTTACCCCTGGTGATCCGCGCAAACGAGTATGGTTCGCACAAAGTGGCGCGGCGGCGGTCGAGGCTGCCATCAAGACAGCTCGGCTTTATATGTACAACAAAATGGTTAAGAAGGGTGTTGCATCGGAGACAGATTCTCACCTTTACCCGTATCCTTACAAAATCATCTCTCGCTACAGGTCATACCATGGAGCCACTGCGGGCGCAATGAGCGTCAGCGGTGATCCGAGACGATGGTTCCAAGAACCTTTTGTTGTTCCTGGTGTCGTCCATGCTCCCGATGCCTATTGTTATCGTTGTCCGTTTAATCACACATACCCTGGTTGTGGCATTGCCTGCGCCGAATATATTGATCAGATGATCGAGCTGGAAGGCGGTTCGCAAAAAGTTGCCGCTGTGATTATCGAACCCATCGTGGGATCCAATGGCATCATCCCGCCTCCTCCCGAATATCTCCCGAGATTGAGAGAAATTTGTGACAAGTGGGATATCCTCTTAATCGTCGACGAAACCATGACTGGCTTCGGAAGAACGGGGAAGATGTTTGCCATCGAGCACTATGGCGTCATCCCCGACATTCTGGTAGTAGGCAAAGCGTTAGGAATGTATTGCCCGCTCACAGCTACGATCTTCAGCCATAAGGTTGCTATGAGCTTTGAAGAAAACCTGTTCGGTCATGGACAGAGTTACTCAGGGCACGCGCTGGCATGTGCCGCCGCCCTGGCCAGCATTAAAGTCTTGCAGGAAGACGGCCTTGTGGATCATGCTAGAGAGCTGGGTGAATACTTGGGCCAAAGGCTGACTGCTCTCGCCAAAAAACATCATGCTGTCGGGGACGTTCGAGGGCTGGGGCTGTTCTGGACACTCGAGCTTGTAAAAGACCAAGACACCAAGGAACCAGTGCGTCTGGCAACCGAGAAGTATGCAAATACAGCAGTGAGTAAGATTGCCAAATACCTGTTGCGGGAAAAAAACATATATATCCCCACAGACAAGTTTGGGCTTTGGATTGTGCCACCCTTGGTTGTCACAAGAGAAGAGATAGATTTCCTTGTGTTGGCCATTGATGATGCTTTGAAATTCGCAGCTCTTTAAGGTTGAAAAATGGATTCATTTAACAATAAATCAGAAGGTGATATAAACACCTCACCCCGCCGGGATGAGTGGCAGGCGGCCAATATTGATGCCAAAACACGCACTCTATTGGATGAGGATGCGCGCTACTTCTTGCACCAGTCACTCTCCACCCCTTGCCTCAACGTCATGCGTTCCTGCGATGGTATCTATATTGAAGACTTGCAAGGGCGTCGTTATATGGATTTTCACGGCAATAACGTCCATCAGGTTGGCTTCAGCAATCCAGCTGTGATCGAGGCCATCAAAACTCAACTCGATGAACTGTCTTTCTGCACCCGGCGCTACACTAACCGCGTCGCCGTTGATCTAGCCAAAAAACTGGTGGAGATCGCACCTGGCGATTTGAATAAGGTATTGCTCTGTCCTGGCGGTACCAGCGCAGTGGGGATCGCTCTAAAACTAGCGCGATTAGCCACCGGACGACACAAGACGATTTCGATGTGGGATTCCTTCCACGGCGCTTCGCTGGATACCATCTCCATCGGGGGCGAGGCCATCTTCCGGCAGGGAATCGGACCCCTACTCCCTGGAACTGAGCACGTCCCTCCTGTAGACGAATATCGCTGTTTGTGGGATTGCCATCAGCGGGGAGGCTGCGATTTAAAGTGTGCCCGCTACATCGAGTATGTGCTGGAGAAAGAAGGAGATATCGCCGCAGTGATTGCCGAACCGGTTCGTAGCACACCGCACATTCCCAAACCAGAATACTGGCAGACCATTCGGCAGGCTTGCGACCGTCACGGCACGCTACTCATCTTCGACGAGATTCCTCACGCGCTGGGTCGCACCGGGAAGATGTTCACTTGCGAGAACTTTGGAGTGGTGCCCGATATTTTGGTGATTGGCAAGGGACTGGGAGGTGGGGTTCTCCCCCTGGCTGCCGTCATCGCCCGCGAGGACCTGGATGTGGCTTCTGACCGCGCTCTTGGTCACTACACACACGAGAAAAACCCGGTCGCTTGTGCGGCTGCACTGGCAACCATTGAATACATTGAAACGCACAATCTTGCCGAACACGCTCACGAATTGGGCCGCTATGCTTTGGAACGCATGAAAGCGATGATGGCTGATTACTCCCTCATCGGCGATGTGCGCGGGCTGGGTTTACTGATGGGTATGGAACTTGTTCGAGATCGAACCACCCGCGAGCGCGCTACTGATGAGACTGAAGCGGTCATGTACAGTGCGTTGAGTAAGGGCCTAAGTTTCAAGATAACTATGGGTAATATTTTGACACTTACGCCACCGCTGACGATCACACATACCGAGATGGCTCAGGCTTTGGATATTCTTGAGCAAAGCTTGATTGAAATTCAACATGTTCTGAATGACGATACCTTCACTAACAAGGAGAAATATGGATACTAATCCTGCAATCTCCAACTGGAAAGATAAAATATTGTTCACCCCCGGACCTCTGACTACCAGCCGAACGGTCAAACAGGCCATGTTGTGCGATCTGGGTTCGCGTGATTATACATTCATTGAATTGGTTAGAGATATTCGTAATCGGCTGCTTGAGATAGGGCAAGTCCGCAAAGGAGATTATGAAGCCATTATCATGCAAGGCAGTGGCACTTCTGGCCTTGAAGCGGTAGTTTCATCCACCTTGCCGCCAGATGGAAAGATGCTAGTTATCATCAACGGGGCTTACGGACGACGGATCGCGTCGATTGCCGAAATTCTCAATATCGATATAGTTAGTTTGGTTTATCCAGAGAACAGCACACCTGATTTAACTGAGATTGAGTCCACGCTGGCAGCGGATGATGTGATCACCCATGTTGTTGTTGTGCACTGCGAAACCACGACTGGCATCATTAATCCCATCAAGGAGATTGGCGCTATCGTCAAAAAGTTTAGCAGAAAATATTTCGTGGATGCCATGAGCAGCTTTGGCGCGATCCCATTCAATTTGGCTAAGTGCGAGATCGATTATCTAGTTTCTTCAGCAAATAAATGTATCGAAGGTGTGCCAGGCTTCTCAATTATCATGGCAAAACAAAAGACACTGCTTGCCACTGAGGGCTATGCCCGCAGCTTTAGCCTGAACTTGCTTGCACAATGGAAAGGACTGGAAACCAATGGCCAGTTCCGGTTTACGCCGCCCACCCATACACTGCTCGCCTTTCACCAAGCACTGCTCGAACTAGAAGCTGAGGGCGGCGTCGAAGGTCGTGCCGATCGCTATCGAACCAATTACGAAACACTGGTCGCCGGGATGCGCTCCATGGGTTTCGAAGAGTACATCAAACCTGATGATCAAGGCTATATCATTACCTCGTTTCCTTACCCCGATCACCCCAACTTCGATTTTGAGGAGTTCTATCGGTTGTTGAACGAGAATAACTACGTTATCTACCCTGGTAAAGTCAGCAAAGCCAATTGTTTCCGTATCGGCAGCATCGGGCGCATTTTCCCAACTGACGTACGCGCACTATTAGCAGCTATCCGGGAGACACTGAAGGAAATGGAGGTAGCGTTTTGAGATTGCAGGCTGCCGTCAGTCAAGAAAAAACCAAAATCAGCACTGAAAATCTAATAAAGGAGATATTTGATTATGGATAGAAATCCGCTGTTCAAAAGGAAAACAGCAATCGCCTACAAAACAGAAGAAAAGACCGTCTTGAGAGGCTACAATTTGAGCGATCTGGCCGAAGAGGGTTATTCTTTCTACGATGCGATGTTCATTCTGTTTCAAGGGAGAATCCCCTCTCTCCCGGAAGAAAAAATGCTGAAGTACGAGATGGGCGAATTCATGGAGCATTCCATGTCGCCGTCGGCTGCTTCGGCTATTTCCGTGATTGCGGGCAGACCCAATTTGCCCGTTGCCTTAGCGGCATCGATCATGACTTTTGGGGGCGTCCATGGTCCTGGAGCTGCCCACGGATACATGATGAACAAATATTTAGAGAAAGGATGGAAAGAAGGAAAGAAACCTGAAGAGATGGGCAAAACCATGGTGGACGATTATATGGACGCCGGGGAAAAAGTCATGGGCATGGGTCAGCCCCAGCACCGCGATGGCGATCCACGAGCAGAACCTACTCACCTAAAACAGGAAGAGTTGGAGATTGACGGTGTCTACCTTAAACTCCAGCGTTCTGTCGAAAAACACTTCCACGAACGGCGTGCCAGGGAAGGACGCCGCTACGTAGGTGTGAATGTTGTCGGAGCGGGTAACACAGCGCTGATGGATATTGGCTTTTCACCCAACGCGGGGTGGTGCATTGGAAGTGTCAGCCGCGGCTTCAGCTGCGCAGCCCATGCCCTTTACAACATGAAAAAGGGACGTGCCTGGGCTGCATCCCGAAACGAACCGATGGTACAAATGTTAGATCTCTCGATGATTAAGTACATCGGCCCCGATGATCGGGAAGTTCCCAGCCAGAAAGAACGCCAGGAATATGCAAAAAAACAAAAGGAATCAGGAGAATATAAAAAATGGGTGATCTAAAGAAAAAAGTGATCGGCAATTTAGGAGATCCCCAATTGCCCTATGATTACTCGAACAGACCATATGGAACAGTGCCCGAGGACACAACTCGCCCACCCTTCCGCTGGGTTTCGGAGATAGCCTACAAGAATATGCACCGCATCGTGGCCAGAGGATACGACACAACCGAGTTGATGGAAGCGGGCTACGGACTCGTGGATTTACTGTTCATTGACTTTCAATCCAGGATTCCGTTGGTCGAAGAAGAAAAGATGTTGAACTATGTCATGATCCTGGCTTTGGAAGACGGCCTCTCAATGCCGGCTATGTTGTCCCGAATCGTCGCCCGCTCGAAGACTTTTCTTACCCAGGCATGTGGCGCTTCCATTCTTGCCTTTGGCCACGCTTACGGCGCATATTCAGCCTTTGGAAATATGCTGATAGATGCCCTGGACGAAATAAAGCAAGATGGAAGGCCGATGGAGGAAGTCGCTCTGGAATTTGCCCAGGATCATTTAGGAGATCCGGCGTTGGGTGTTTCCGACCTGATGATTAATGACCCGGCTGCCAAACGCATGTTTGCGCGAGCAGAGAGCCTCGGGGTGTCTGGCAAGCATATTGCTTTCACCAAAGAACTTATCAAAGCAACCCAGAGAATCAGTGACAGCCCTGTAAACCTGGATATGCTCGGCGCGATCGGAGCTACAATGATGGACCTGGGCTTCACACCCGAAACAACCTGGGCCATCCTTGCCATTACGCGCTCATTTGGGGCAGGTGCTCACTATATCGAAGAGGTCGAACGGGAAAGCATGACAGCCCTGGGCCAAGAACTTACCCCCAAGGAATTCTATGACGGCCCAGAAGACCGACCTGTTCCCCCATTAAAAGATAGGGGAAAAATCACCAAAACCGCACAAACCTTTGACCTCGAGTCGTGGAAGCAGGCTTTCGAAGAAAGGAAAAAACTCCACGGCAGCGGGTTTGCCATCGTAGAAGAAGTAGAAGACCCAAGTGAAAAAACATAAAGGAGCGGGTGAACGAAATGTCGAAAAGCAATGAATTAACACCCGAAGAAATTCAAGAAGTTGAAGAACTGTATCAACGGGCGAGGAAAGCCTTCGAAGAGATTGAATTCTGGCCCCAAGAAAAAGTAGACGAAATGGTCGCTGCGGTTGCCTGGGAGTGGCAAAAGCCAAAGGTAGCCCGCGAACTTGCCCGTCTCGCAGTAGATGAATCTGGAATTGGTGTTTATGACGATAAAGTTGCTAAAATTCAGAGCAAAACGAAAGGCACCTTATGGGATATGAAAGACGTGCAAACCTGCGGTCTGGTGGAGGAAGACAAAGAGAGGGGACTTAGGATCTACGCCAAGCCCATGGGTGTGGTCGCCAACGTGGTTCCCTCCACTAATCCCGAGTCCACGGTCTGCTGCATCGGGTTGAGTCTCCTGAAAACTCGTAACGCCACGGTCGTTTCACCCCACCCCAGCACCCAGGGCAGCTCTTCTCTTACAGTCGAATATGGACGCAAGGCGCTGCGTAAGATCGGTGCACCTGAAGATCTGATGTTATGTCTCCCAAACACTAGTCGCCTCAAGGCTCGCGAGTTGATGTCTAAGTGCGACTTCGTCGTAGCGACGGGTGGTGCGGCGTTGGTAGAGGTGGTTTACTCTGCCGGCAAACCGTCTCACACCGTCAGTTCAGGAAACGTGATATCCATCATCGATGAAACGGCTGATTTGAAGGCCGCGGCTGCCAAGATCGTCAAATCGAAGATCGCCAATAACTCTGCCTCTTGCTCGTCAGAAAACGCCGTCGCTCTGGAAACCAGCATCTTCGATGAAATGGTCGAATGCCTGAAAGCTGAAGGCGGTTATATGTGCAGCACGGAGGAGCGCGAGAAACTGCGCAAACTCATGTGGCCCGACGGAAAAAACCTAAACCGCAAGATCGTTGCCCGGACAGCGCTTCACATAGCGGAGATGGCGGAGCTTGATGTGCCAGAGAACACCCTCTTCCTGATGGTGTTAGGCGAAAAGGCCGGCTCTGAAGACCGTTTTTCCGGTGAGAAGATTTCCCCCGTACTCACAGTCTGGAAATGGGATGACTTTAGCGAGATGGTCGAACGCATGAAGGTGATGCTCCGCTTCTCTGGTGAAGGTCACTCCTCTTCCATCCACTCTGAACGTGACGACCGCAAAGTTGAACTTGCAATCAAAGCTAACGTCGGCAGAGTCAATTGCAATATGCCTCATGCCATGGCTAATAGTGGCAGTTGGTTCAACGCCAATCCCTTCACAGACACACTGGGTGGAGGAAGTTGGGCTGGAAATATGACCAGTGAGAACATAAACTGGAAGCACTTCCTCAACTACACCTGGCTGTCCGAGCCGTTCCCGGAGTATGTCCCAACCGAGAAAGACCTGTTTGGAGATTATATTGCCAAATGGGGCAAAGATTAATAAGTGCCTGTAGAACTTGCGCGTAAAGATTGACTGTCTGGTGGGGTAAAGTCCCGCCAGGCAGTCGAAAAAATGACAATGATAAAAGCAATAATCTTCGATTTTGGTCAGACCCTCGCCGATTCAGCCGAGGGTTTTCGCTTGGCTGAAAAGCAGGCTGAGACCAGGATTTTCCAAGACCTTGGGCTAAGATCCTGGTCTGGTTTTCTGACCGATTACCGCCTGCTGCGGAAAAATTTCCACTCAAAGTCCAACTTTTCCAGAAAGGCTCTCTGGCAAGCGGTCTACCGGAACTACGACCGGGAGCCGAACACTACTCTCATTTCTGCGGAGGAAGATGACTATTGGGAGACGATCAATTCCAAAACCAGTCTTTTCCCTGAGACCAAAGCGGTTTTAAGGCAAGTGGCACCTACATACCAACTGGCTCTAATCACCAATACCCAGGGACAGGAGTCTTCGGGAAGGCATCGCATCAGACTGTTTCCCGATCTTGAAAGCCTTTTCGAGGTCGTCATCATAGCAGGCGAGAATGATATTTCCCCCAAGCCGGATCCAACGCCTTTCCTCATTTGTTTGGAAAGACTAGGGATTGATCCAACCGCTGCAATTTACGTTGGGGACGATTGGAGAATCGACGTTTGCGGCGCACAAGCGGTAGGAATACAACCCGTTTGGCTCAAGCACCATTCGATATCCCGCAATTGGCCGTTGATAGAAACACTGGTACCGATAATAACCAGCCTCGAGCCGCTGCTCGATTTGGAGAATCTTAGGTTTCCGTCCCGTGGATGACATAAACTCCCGGTTGGCAAGCAGTGATCGAAAGTAAGCCGGGGACATAGGTGTGAGAGGCTATTCAATGATAAAAAAACTAAAAATCTTGATCACAGGCGTTGATTGGCGATCGATACTAAAAGACTACTTGATGCTGACGGTTGGCGCATTCTTATTGATCGTCAGCATTGATATCTTCTTCGCCCCTTCCAATATTTCGCCAGGAGGTGGGGTGACAGGGTCAGCAATCATCCTCAATAAATTCACTAACTGGCCAATTGGGCTACTCATGCTCATCCTTAATATCCCTATGCTGATCCTGGGGTTTTACCGTCTGGGGCGTTTCAACTTTCTCATCCGCACTCTCTATGTTGTCCTTCTATACAACCTGGGTGTAGATTTCCTGGCGGTCTGGCTTCCTGCCGGAATAACCGACGACTTGCTGCTCAATGCCTTGTATGGCGGTGTAGTGGGTGGAGTAGGTACAGGTCTAATCTATCGCGCGCGCAGCACAGCCGCCGGTTTGGGCATTGTCTCCCGGATTCTGCAGCTTAAAACCGGTGTTCCCATCAGCCAAATGTATATCTTAACTGATGGCGTCTTACTCGTGATCATTGGTCTGGTCTTCGGCTGGGACAGGGCACTGTATTCCCTGATGGCGCTATTTGTTTTTGGTCTGGCAGCAGATTATGTTTTGGAAGGACCAAGTGTTGTACGCACAACTTTTATTGTGACTAACTCGGCAGATGCAGTAGCGCAGGGATTGCTCAATCGCCTGGGCGTGGGAGTTACGGCCTGGTCTGCAAAGGGCATGTTCACCAAAGCTGAGCACGTGATCTTGTTTTGCACGGTGATCCGATCCGACGTAAATACACTCAAGGCAATCGTGTCCGAAATTGACCCGCACGCCTTCCTGGTGATTGGTCAGGGTCATCAGGCCATCGGGGGTGTGCTTCGGCAAACTTCAATGGATGAAGTTAATGCATAATTAAAGGACGTTTTCGTCAATTTCTAGCCAAAATAGCATCGGTTGGTTTATGACCAGGCATATCCATTCGTCTCTGGGATATTTGACCCCAAATGAGTTTAAGATTGCTTGGCAGGAAGAGAGGCGACCACAGCCTCTTCTACCCAATATTGATGGTTTTCCTGGCCAATTGTGGGGCCACTACACATTACTTCCTATTCATCCGGGTAAGGAAAAAGGCATAATAGATGAAAGACCAAGCGCAAGTTGTTATCGTTGGCGGCTGCATCTTCGGTGTCAGAATAGCTTATCCTCTTGCTTAATTGGGATGGGCAGATGTTATCTTGCTGGAGAAAGACGAGATTGTTAGTGGCGCTACTGCTCACGCGGCAGGCATGGTGACCCAGTTTGCCACATCTCAAACCTTGATGCAATTCAGAAAGTACAGTATTGAGTTATACAGCGAATTGGGGCTCTTTAAGAATGAAAACTGTCTTCGAGTTGCCTCTAGCGAAGTCCAACGCAAGATATTGCAGCGCGGCGTTAGCAATTCGTTGTGGAATCGGTAAATGACAATATCACCAACCTGGTATTAAGGGAGGGTCACCCATAGAAAGAAAAGGAAGTGACCATTCCTGTGTCACAGATTGACCGCACCAAGGAATAGGATGTTTACCTGATAATTGACAAAAAACCATCGCCTCAATGCCAAATGTTCCTGTGAAACGGTGTTGAAAGTAGTTTTGTCTCTAGACCAAGGAGCAAAAAAAAGTCTTTGCGGATATAAAACCGGAAAGACACTTTTTATTCATTTCTTGATCCTCCGAAGAATTAAAAAGAGTATGCACTCCTATATTTGTAATGTCCTGAGTGACTTTCTTTTTGCTCGCTGAACCGATACCAGGAACACGACAACAAAGATGCCTGCGCTCGATATATATAGACTTTTTATTCCAATCAATGGCATCAATGCGTAGGCCAGGAGCGGGCCGATGGCACTCGCAAAGTCGCCAAATGTGAACAGCATGCCTAGCCTACGGCTTTGTTTTTTCCCATTACCCAAATCGCCAGTTAATGCAGTGGACAGTCCTTGAGTACTGCCACTGGTCATGGCTATCAGTGGAATACCAAACAAAATGGTCAGCGGCAGGCCAAGAGCCATCAGGCCGAAACCAACTATGCCTGGTATCAAGCCGCTAGCTGCAACCTGCCAACGGTTGCCTACGCGATCTGAAACTCCTCCCATCAGGGGAGCTGAGACCATTGCAATCAACGTAGACAAGCCTAACCCCAGCCCTGTCAGCGTGGCTATGCCAAAGGAATGACTTGCAATATGAATCTGCTCCCCGATTTGATTTTTTAAGAAGATACTAATGGTGGACATCAAAATACCGGCCATTACTAACCGGTTAGCACTGAATAACGCAGTGATAGAGAGTATATCTACTTTCTCACTTGAACTTGAAGCTAAAGGTTGCTGTGGGTTTCCCGCCTCATGAGATGGATGCTTCTTCGAAACCCGGGTTTCTGGCAAGAATATCAGGGCGATGACGGCGCCCATGAACGTCAAGGCTGCGCCGACTATCATTGTTTGGTGGAAACCCAGCAAGTCTGTGAGTACACCACCAATCATTGCTCCGGCAGACGCTCCCAGGAAGAAGGAGAGCTGGTAAATGCCAATCAAACGCCCCCGGTTTTCATCATCCACGATGTCAAGGACAATGGTGTTCCCACCGATCCAGATACCGGACCACGCCAACCCCCAAAGCAACCGCCCCAGTAAAAGGGGCCAAAAGCCCTGGGTAAGTCCATAGATCGCGGTGGAGCATGCCCCAATGAATAAGGCCGACACAAATAGGGGGCGGCGGGCCCAGCGATCATAAGCCATCCCTGCTGGGCCGTTGAGCACCAGCCGGATGAAACGGTTGGCGGAGAGCAGAATCCCCACACTGGCTACGGATACACCAGCGGCCGCTGTGTGCGTTGGTAAAACGGTGTAAAGCGACGAATCGCCAAGTAGCGATAGACAAGTTCCAATTCCTAGAGGGAGAAGGACGCGCCAGGGGGATAATGGTTTCATTTTTAAGTTCCTCTGTTGCCGGGGAGTGTGAAACGTGAAATTATCATTCACTTAAAAGGAATTCCCGTCCCGGCATTGGTTGCTATTGAGCGTTTGTTAAAGGAGTGGACGCGAGAATTTTAAGCTACGCTTGATAGGAAAAGATTCATCAGGATAAAGCGAATCGTCTTCTCCGAGGTATCGATTTTGTTCAATTGTAATGACCATATGCGTGAACAGCCTCAATGGCGGCTTTGACATTCTCTACCGGGGTTGTTGCACCCAGGTTGCACAGGTAAAGCGCGAAACAACCGTTCTCCCCTCCCACTTCAACGTATTGCTTCACCCGCTGGTGAATTTCCTCTGGTGTGCTGGAAGCCATAAAGCTGGCTCCCACGCCTAATACCAATGGCACATCGTGTTCCTCGGCATAGGTTTTGTAAAACGCCGGACCAAGAGCAGCTACGTCGGGGTCTTGTCCCTCCAAAAAACTCGGGGAGACTTGTAACTTGAGCTCCAGCAAATCTTCTGGTTTCTTCAGGAGTTTTTCCCCCACCCAGTTGGGCACGTACACCTCGGAGCCGCAGATCTCTCGCAAACGCAAGATGTAAGGTACGACCCACTCTTCGAGAATCTCCATGTTTAAAGTCGGCAGCGAAGCAAATGCATC
>VAPA010608275.1_pt1 | contig 12784 bp, 11 predicted proteins | sample 3395041 | NCBI WGS metagenome assembly VAPA01 (sample SAMN08290432, study PRJNA428436) | hydrothermal vent metagenome | isolation source: Deep-sea hydrothermal vent chimney | place: Indian Ocean: Southwest Indian Ridge | depth 1973 m m
GTAATGAGACCTTTGGGATATTCACCAGCTCTTTTGAGTCCTTCACTGGCTGCTATAGGACCAAAAACCTGTAGAATCATGGTTGTGAGCGCAATCACATTCAGGATGAGAGTTCCGTAAAAGATTGCCTCAGCTGATCCAAGTGTCAAGAAGTTTTGTTCTACTACGAGCGAAAGCCCCACGGCCACTCCAGCCTGCGACATTAGACACAGACCCAGATATTTTGCCGTGGGTGATGGAGTATTTGTGATTTCTGCTCCTCCACGAGCTCCAAAGTACTTTGAAAATGTCCTACCTATAACATAGGCGGCAGCAAGTAGTATCACAGTGAGCTCAGCAATGACAGATAGATTGATTGAGGCTCCTACAATCACAAAGAAAATCATCACTATTGGAGACATCACAACTTTCAGAGTGTGGCTCACAGGATCTTTATCTGAACTTACCCAGTTACCAACGATAAACCCAAACACCATGCACGCGAGAAGAGCACTAAGATGTAACCATGACATGAGTCCCACTAGAAGAATTATCATCCCAAGCTCGAACTCCAAGATCTCTCTACGGTTATCCTCTCTATTTACAAAATACACCATGATGAAACCAAGTATTGCGCCTGCAGCAATTGATGCAACAATCTCAAATAACATAACAAAAACAGCACTCAAAATGGTCACTGTTCCAGGTGCAGAATAGAATAAGATTGCTATCGTGATAGCTGCATTAGCCAGGAGAATCGCGATTACATCATCCATGGCTAAGATGAACATGAGTGTGTCAGTGAGGTTCCCTTTGGTTTTTCGTTCCCAAATCACCATCACAGTAGATGCAGGATCGGTTGCACTAGCCAGCGCACCAAAGACGATTGCGATGTGCCAAGCTCCGAGAATTATCCCAGTTAGCACCGTTACGACTACAAAAGTGAGTATAGACTCTGCAATGAGGATAACAGACATTCGACGCGCATGCCCACGGAAGATGTCCTTTCGAATTTCTAGTCCTATATTGTAGCCAATGAGTCCCAGAGCCAAATCAACTAGAGGAAACAAAGCTGCTCTTGTTTCAGATGTAAACAAACCTAACATACCAAGAACTAAACCTGCAATCATGAAACCCAGAATCCGAGGAATTCCAACCCGATTCATTATTTCGGCACCAAAATACGACATCACCAATGCTAATCCGATAAGAAACAATGTATCTGGTGTGAAGGCTATCTGCAATTGTCAATTTCACTCCGGCGTGCTTTGAATAGGTGTTCGTTTAAGGAAACTTTGGCACCCCTTTAAAAGATGTTGATAAGATACTGTACTTCGATAGTAATTTTGAAGGCTGAATGAATATCTGGGTCTGTGAAGTAATTACCTGTCAAGTCTTTGTACTATAGTAATTGCAGATATCACGAAGAAAACACTCACCACATTTTGGATTTTGTGCACGACAGACCTCTCTACCGTGCTGAACTAAGTTCTTGTTCAGAGACGGAATACAACTCCTAGGCATGATCTGTTCTAGGAGAACGTGAGCTTTCTCACGAGAGACTTTGTCCCCAATCAAACCAAGTCGCTTAGTGACTCTCCAGACATGAGTATCAACTGGCAACACAGGACGCTCAAAAGAGAAGAGTAGAACTATCGCTGCTGTTTTCGGACCAACTCCATGAAGTGATGTTAGCCAATTTTTTGCTTCCTCCAATTCCATAGTTTCCAGAAGGGACAGGTCAAGTCGACCAACTCTTTCATTAATCTCTCTGAGTGCGGTCTGAATTCGCTTTGCTTTTAGGTTGTACATCCCTGATGAACGAATGAACAAAGCTATCTCCTCTTGAGGTGCGTCAAGTACTTCCTCCCATGTAGAGAATCGTTCCTTCAGAGATTCATAGGCTCGAAACATGTTAACATCATTTGTATGCTGACTCAGGATTGTCATCACAAGCTCATCAAGCGGTGGTAGCTTTCTTGCACTCACTGCCTTACCATAGTAACGAATTAGAACATCGCATACTTTCTTGGCCTTCAGGCGAGTCTTGACAGTGATTGTATCATCGCTCATTATTGATTCAATGTAAGTCTATTCAGCCTTATCTACGCAGTGGTTCTATCAAATTAATAATCCCATTTCGATACTCTTTTGTTTGATAGTTTCTTTCTTCGCAGGAATCATGATGAAAGTAGCAGTAGTATATGAAAGCACTAGAGGCAGGACAAAGGCTATGGCAGAAGCCATCTGCGAAGGCGCAACTTCAGCGGAATCTGAATGTATCGTATTTGAGGCTAAGGAGTTCCCAGAACTTGATGACATCTGTGCCCTAGCAGTGGGAAGTTCAACCCGTATGAAGAGAGTCCTCCCAATGGTCAAGAGGATCATGTCTGAACTTCCAGCACTGAATGGACTTCCAGTAGGGGCATTTGGTTCATATGGATGGAGCGGAGAAGCACCTGACGAGATTGCAGCTAAACTAACAGAACTTGGCGCAATTCTAGTTGACCAGAAGCCTATCAAGGCAAAAGATTATCCGAGTGATTCTATACTTGAGGAGTGCAGGGGTCTTGGGGCTAAGTTGGCTGAGAAGTGCATCAAATAGATGACTTTGGTCATACAATATTTGTGCATGCTACAAAAGTCTTATCATCTATGTATATTTCGACCTTGAACGGAGTTGAATAAATGGGCCATATCAGTAGGTTGCTGGGATATTCGCTTAGACACAAAGGAATTCTATTTGGTTTCCTATTCTCAGCTAGTATTGGCATTATGTTCAACCTCATGACACCAATTGTCCTGATACATATTATTGACAATGTGATTCTGGCGGATAATTTAGACCAACTTTTACCATTCACGCTACTATATGTTTCACTCGGAGGTCTTTATTCCCTGTTCGATACTTTTGGAAGATATGGGGCCGCGATTTCTTCACAGAGAGTGATCTATGACCTTAGAAAGGACATCTATGAGAGTCTCATGGGTAAAGATCTTGCATTCTACGACGAGAATGAAACAGGCCAATTGTTGGCACGTGCAACCGCCGATGTCACTACAATGAGAGAGTTTCTCTTTTGGGGGCTCCGAGTTGAATTCATCGGTCTTTCAATGCTCATCGGCACTTTCTTTGTTATGTATACCATCAGTCCAGAACTCACAGTCTACATGCTCATGGTAATTCCAATCATGATCGGATTCATCTACGTCTTTGTCAAAAAGGTGCGACCAGTCTTCTATGCAGCTCGAAAGCAGTATGGTGCTCTAAGCTCAGTATTAGCAGAGAATGTTGTTGGACACAAGGTTGTACGGTCATACGCCCAGGAAGAAAAAGAGAGAAAAAGAGTAGAAAAAGAGAACCAGGGATTCTTGGAGCTACGAGTTGAAGCTAGTAGACTCCTTTCATTCTACCATCCTATGCTCCCCGCATTGTTTGGTGCACTCATTGGATTCCTAATCTATATCGGTGGAGACCTGATCAACCAAGGGTCATCCTTATTGACGATGGGAGAGTTTGTTGGTTTCGTTTCTCTCGTGGGAATGTTGATGATGCCTGCAAGGTTTCTCAGTTGGGGCGTCGGAATGTATCAAAGGGCATCAGCGTCTGGTGAGCGGACATTCTACATCTTAGATGCTGCTGAAGCAGTCACTAATCCGGAAAACCCTGTTGAGGTGTCCGACTTCGCAAGTGCTGTTGATTTCGACAATGTCTACTTTAGCTATACCGGGGACAACTTCATACTACGAAATATTTCAATGAGTGTTAAACCGGGGCAAATTGTTGCATTACTGGGAGGTACAGGTTCTGGTAAGACGAGTCTAATCAATCTCATTCCAAGATTTTACGATGTTGACACGAACAGTACAGTCACTTACCAAGGAAAAACATACAGTCTGACCGACAAAGGTTCAGTGAAAATTGGGGAGAACAAATATACGATTGATGGAAACTATATTGAGATAGAGGGCGAGCGAGTCAAGGTCGAAGCTCCAGGTACGGTATGTGTCAATGGAATTGATGTACGACTTTATTCAATAGAGGACCTAAGAAGCCGTATTGGAATTGTACACCAAGACCCCTTCTTGTTCTCAGCCACCATTCGCGAGAACATTTCTTTCGGTAGACCTGAGGCTACTCTAGAAGAAGTTCAAGATGCCGCAAAAGCAGCAATGATCCATGATTTCATTATGACTCTTGAAGAAGGGTACGATGCGGAGATTGGTGAACGAGGGGTCACTGTGAGCGGCGGTCAAAAACAGCGAATAGCCATTGCACGGGCACTCCTAGCAGACCCAGGCATTCTGATACTTGATGATTCTACAAGCTCGGTTGACGCAACTACTGAGATGCTAATTCAAAAAGCATTGGAGAATTTGATGAAAGATAGAACCACATTCATCATAACACACCGCTTGAGTACCGTCAGGAATGCTGACCTGATTGTGATGCTGGAACGAGGGCAGATTGTGGAGATGGGGTCTCATCAGGAATTGGTAGCAGCAGGAGGCCTCTACTCAGGAATACACCAAACTCTTACGGAGATGGAATTGGCAGCCGTAATCTCAGATGATTCTGGAGCAAAGGTGAGCATACGAGGAGGTGACAGTCCTTGAGCTTGGATAGAGATGATGACCCAGATGCAAGGACCTACGAATATACTGACCGCACCCTCCTCTGGCGAATGGTTCAGTATCTTCTTGTTTATCGGAGATTATTTGCATCAGTGGTCGTATTGACTGTGTTCGGCATTATAATTAATGTGTGGACTCCATTTGTTCTGATGCATGCAATTGATGTAGACTTTCCAAGCGGCAACTTACAAGCAATCCTATTTACCTCATTATTCTATATTTCACTACAGTTCTTTGCATGGCTCTCTGCCTATGGTCAAGAGTATATCATGGCATTGATGGGACAGAGAGCGGTTTACGATATCAGACAAGAACTCTATTCGCATGTTCAGGATATGTCAGAGGAGTTCCATGATCATTCATCAAGTGGTAGAATCATCTCAAGATTGACGAACGATGTCGATCGAATGAGTGAGCTTTTGAGTGGAGGTCTCATCAGTGCATTTGCTCAGATTTTCGTCGTGTTTGCTATTGGAGTAATAATCTTCACTGTGGATACTAGAATTGCTCTTGCTTCTCTATCTGTTGTACCGGTGCTTTTGATTACAACACTCTACTTCAGAAAGAAACTGAGAGAGGCTTATCGAAGAACACGAAAGACAATTTCTAGTATCACTGCCAACTATGCAGAGAGTATCTCAGGTGCAAAAGTCACCAAGAGCTTTGCACGAGAGCGAATCAGTGCAGAGATATTTGATGAGGTCAACAAGAAAGACTATCAGGCTAACGTTGATGCTGGAAAGGCACAGGCAACCTTCTTCCCGATTATACGGTTCATAAGTGGGTTGGGTATTGCCATTATTCTTCTTGTTGGGGGTTTGCTGTACATTCAAGATTCACTTTCAATCACTCTAGGAACCATCGTTCTCTTCCTCCAGTTCAACGACCGCTTCTTTAGACCCATTCTTATCATCGCTAACTTCTACACTTCAGTCCAGAGTGCTTTTGCCGGTGGCGAGCGTGTGTTCGCGGTTGTTGACACAAGACCTGCCGTAGTGGACAGCCCTGACGCAACACCCATGCCAGAAGTAGAAGGACACATTCAATTCGAGATTGATGAATATAGATACGGTGATGGACCGATTGTTTTGGAAGATTTTCAACTTGAGATTCAACCTGGTGAAACGATTGCCCTTGTGGGAAACACAGGAGCTGGTAAGACAACTGTTGTGAGTCTTCTGAATCGGTTCTATGAGGTGATTAACGGTTCTATCATGATAGATGGAATCGATATTCGGTCAGTCACACAGAAATCACTACATGCAAGAATCGGGCTAGTTCTCCAAGATGCGTTTCTGTTCATGGGTACAATCAGAGAAAACATCAGATATGGTAGACCTGATGCGACGGATGAAGAGATTATCGCAGCTACAAAGGCAATTGGAGCTCTGAGAATTTTTGAGGGCATAGAAAATGGTTTTGATACTGAAGTTGGTGAGCGAGGTAGCAGACTGTCAGAAGGGGAACGCCAATTGGTTAGTTTCGCTAGAGCATTGCTTGCAAATCCAAAGATTCTCGTACTTGATGAGGCCACAAGCTCCGTTGACATATACACTGAGCATGCAATTCAGAAAGGAATGAAAGCACTCCTTGCTGGAAGGACATCAATTGTGATTGCACACAGACTATCCACAATTGTCAATGCAGATAGAATAATCGTCATTGAGAATGGCAAGATTGTGGAAGTTGGAAAGCATGCTGATCTTATGCAACGAAAGGGCAAGTACTATTCTCTTTATGAACTTCAGATTAGACCTAGAGCTATCAGAGCATCATAGTAGAAAGAGAAAGGGGGGCCCGAAAAAGAGCGGACCCCGAAACATGCTTACTGCTAAGTTTGTGCTTTAATCTTCAAGACTAATGTCACCATAATTGCGGTGTTGTGTATCAAACGGGATCTGGAGTATGTATTGGATAGCATCAGTTTCAGGTCGTGGAATCACTCTATGTCCATTCATGCTTGTTGGCGCGATTCGCCGACGCCAAACCACGCTATAGCCGCAACGATGCTACAACTGGAGAATATGGTATGTCAACATCTAGAAATGGTTCGTCTGTTGAGGTCGTCCTGTAGTGATTACCAACGACCATAGGCCACTCATTGAGAACAAAAGTTGCATCTGGGGCCTTCAAGTCAGCATTCAGACCATCAGGAAGATCTATGTCTAAGAAGACAAAATCCGGATTGGTTGGCTCAGCGCGAATCCTCATCCCATGGTCAGTGAAATTGACATTTTCGGTCAGTCTGAACCTAAAGATACCCGTCGCAGTGAACATGTGTGTCTGAGAACCCAACCTAGCACCGTTGTCATATACGACGGTGGCATTGACATTCTCGCCAGCGATGGTGATGGCGTAAACAGCACCAGTCCCGAGCACAAGCATAATGTCTTGAATCCGTCCCGCGGTCACATACGTCCCAAGATACAGGTGTGTATCAAATCTGATAGCTTCTATACTATGACTCTTCCCCGAATTGTACTGCGTTATATCCATCCGATACCAGAGAGTAGGTTCAGCTACAAAAGTTATGGTGACGTTTGTGTCCTCCAAACCATCAAGAACCACACGAACGCCATCCGGATCCGATGGACTTAGATGGTCCTCATAGTGGAATTGGGAAGAGGTGGCGGGGATAACGAAAATGATACCCAAAACACTAGTGACTACCACTACTGCCACTACTACCCCTACAACCTTCCTTCCTTCCATGTTAATCACCAATGAGGTCGGTATGGGACTATTTTAGGCTGCCTCATCTTAGTACCGCCTGCATTACCGGAATCCGTTGGAGCAACTGCGCAACTACAAGGACTAAAGAAACGGAAGGAGTAGTTCATTTCTGTTTAGAGTGGGCGTAGAGTCAGAGTCTTTCTTCCTTTTTTTTTTCTCGTGCTATGGACGCGTTTGATTGGCGCGACTCGAGTTCACTATCATTAATCCTTCCAATCAAATGAGTCTAACTCAGAATAAGCCGGAATACCGCTCATCCTGTGCCTCATGGATTTCAATGACTTTAGACCCTTCATGACACCAGCTACGGATCGTGTGACTATCGGACCTATGTCTACGCAGCTGTCCAGACCGATAATTCCATCCTTGTTGACAATGAGCTGCTTTCCATCAGAGTTTGACACGACCACTCCAGATTTGCTCACTGACACAAGATTATCATCGCCAACCACATGGACCAACTTTCCGTAGATGAAGACAAGGCCATTCTTCTCACTCAAAACAAGGAGGATCTTCTTCTCAGAACTGTCCTTGCCAAAGAATATCCAAGTCTCCTTCTTTATGTCGAACCTTGTCTTTGTGTCTTTGTTATTCACAAGGTCCTCTATAGTGGAATCGACAGCTTTGGTGAATGCGTCTGCATTGCTGTATTCCTGATTCTGTAAATCAGAGTTGTCAGCACTCTTGGATATGTTCTCCAAGGAGGAAGGACCAATGAACAACTGAACTCCAACAAGTGTGCCAGTCACAGATTCTCCTATGGCCCCTATCTTGGTCTCAGCGATCGCGTCAACCGCGAAACGAGAGGGTCCAGAAAATGCGACTCCAATCCTAGCTCCATCCTCGAGAAGGTATGACCAGACACATCCGGCCTCTAATCTAACGTAGGCTTTCTCATGTGAGATGATTTCTATCTCCTGTGTTGTTACCATTACAGTGCTATCAGGTGTAAATCTCTTCATTTTCTTGTCCTCCTTATTCCTTCCAGTCTAGGTCATCTAGATCATCTGTATCATCGTCTTCATCTTCGAGTTCTTCAGCCCGTGCTTCTTCTTCTTCTTCTCTAGCCTCTTCGATTGCCTCTCGATGTTCTTCAATGTCGTCTCTCTTTTCTTCCAGCTTATCTGCCAGTTTCTCAAGATGTTCTTCAGCCTTTTCCAAAGCTGATTCATCATCAACAAACTCAACAGCAACCTCGGCATCACCATTGTTTCCGTTCTGTTTCCTCTGACTCTCAACTCTATGAGTCAACCACTGTGCTAATCGATAAGCTAACCGTCCTTCCACTGTGACATAGTAAGTTCCACGGACTTCGCCTTTGACAACATAACCTGCTTCAACCAATGGATTGAGGTGATGGGTCAGAGAACTACCAGTTTTTCCAGTGTGGTTCTCAATATCATTGAAGCTCTTGCCACCAGCCTTTAGAAAATCTAGAAGTCTCAATCTTTCTTCGCTTCCAAGAGGTGCGACTATCTTAGCCACTCTTTCAGGAGCTATTGACTCAATCATAGCTTGGTGTTTCCTTCTCTTCTTGGTCCTTCTACGACCCTTCTGTATCCGTATGCCAGGAATCTTCAGACCTTCAACACTTTTCAGGCTCATCTCGATTTGATCTCCGAGTCCGTCCATCATAGTCTCAAGAGAATCAGTTAGTCCTTCAAAATCTAAGTTGAGTCGCGCTAGTCTCGGTACGCGGGGTACACGAGGTGGTCTAGGTGGTTTAGGGGGCCTATGTACATCAGCTCTGCGTTGTTGGGTTTCTTCCTTGTCACGCCTAACTTCATCAACTTCTCGTCGCAGCTCTTCTTTGAGCTTTCGAACCTCTTCAAGTTCTTCGCGAATTTTATCTAAATCATCACTCATTGTTTTGTTCGCCAACTGTAAATTATTACAACTGTAAATTATTACAGTTTACATATAAAGTTTTTCTACAGTGCAAAATTACGTGTCAGCCTAATCCGAAGTCTTTATTCAAACTCAAATTCTGCTATTTCTCCGCCGACAATGTGATAGTGAATATCTATCCTTTGATCCTCAGGTACTTTCTCTTTATCCATATCTTCAGCGATATCTTTTTTCAGTCTAGCAAATTTAGCAGCAACTTCAGTAAAGAGACTAAAAATCTGAAATAGATGTCGAGGTTTTGAAATCTTCATGTCCAAAGGAAAATTGGATATACTTCCAAGGGGATATTTTTTGTTTTTTGGTTTTACTCCCATTTTAAAAGCTGTTTCAGCTGTTTCCATATTGTTTAGCATTATATTTTCTAAAGTGTGATTATACGCGATACTCCTTCTTTCCTTCTCTGTATTTTTACCCAGATCGGGATGCTCGGAAATCAGTTTCACATACATTCGAACGATTTCTTCATCTGTCTGTTCTAATATTTGCCTGTATGCGTCCTGCATTTTTGTTTCTAATATTTCGAGAGGCGGGTCCCCAAAATTCTTTTCACCTATTTTAGAAAGTTTATAGTAAATTCCTTTATTCTCCCGAGTCATCTTGTTGTCAACAACTAGCAATTCAGGTTCTCTGGTTAAATCTTTCAAATGATGGTAAATCGTAGCCTCATTCTTACCCAGAATCCTAGCAAGTTTCTTAATATTTGATGGACCAAAGTTATTGATTACAAGAATAATTGCATACCTGGTTTCAACTTTGTAAACTTCACTCACTCTATCAAGAATTTTTTTCCCTTGTGCCTTCAGTTTCTTGTAGTCTACTTCGATTCGTTCTGATTTACTCACTTCTACGCCGCCTTACTATTGTCTTCACTATAAGTTTCATAATGACAATATAAATTTAACCATCAAATTATTTTGATACCCAAATGTTTAAATGCTGCTTGAAAAGAGGAGATTTGATGATTAAATTATTGTAACGACCAAATATAAGGATGGTTCAATAATGAGTATGAAGATTATGCATGCAAACAGCGAATTAACGATGCGTGAATGGGATTTTGAGGAGGATCAAGAAGATGTCATAAAATTACTAGATATTGTTTTTGAAAAAGAATTAGAATCAAAGGGATTGAATGTCAAAGTGATTTTTGATGAATACAAATCTATACGACCCCTCATGAATTTCCTAGGGATTTTTTCGAAAAACTATAGACATAGTTTTGATGGATACGTCTTTGAAAATGATGATGGAGAGATTGTTGCTTCAGTGAATATTGGTTATAGTATCTATCATTGGGAAGTAGCTATGGTTGCTACTCATCCTGGTTATAGACGACGAGGATTAGCGAAACAGCTTGTAACTACTGCAATCAATCATGCAATGGAACTAGGAGCTAAGCTGTGTGTGTTAGAAGTTTTGGAAGCAAATGAACCTGCATACAAATTATACCGTAGTTTGGGTTTTGTTCATTTTGACAGTCTAACTAGACAAAAATTAGACTTTGGTAAACTTTCTGAAGTTTCTATAGTGAATCTCCCTGAAGGGTACGAGTTTCGAGAGTGTGATAGGAGTAAGAAATCTAATCAAGCTAGATATGATTTGGACGGGAGAGTAACTCCTAAGGATGTTCAAGTTTTTCATCCTGTAGACAAAAGGAAATACTTCAAGCCTCTATTGATCCGAATGATACGACCAATTGCTAAACGTATACTCAAGTTTAACCATCAGGATTGGTTAATCTATCATAAAGAAAACGTTGTGGGGCATGTTTCTGTATCTCCAACCCGAAAAGAAGGTTCTCCTCACAGAATAGAGTTGATGCTTGATCCTACTCACAGCCAAATTCTTTCAGAACCAATTGTCACTCATTGTTTAGTGACTCTCCAGAAGAATACAACAATAGAAGAAAACATACTTGTAGAGTTCAGAACTTCTGAAACAAAACAATTGGAAACAACAAGAAAGTACGGTTTTGTTGATATTGAAACAATGCACCTGCTAGGATTGAAAATTGAGGTCTGAAAAGGTCCTATTTCTTCAAGTCCAGAAACTTGCCATCTCGAATCCGAGCAAGATACTGTCGCTCTCTCATCACCCACATTATCTGATGCCCCGATTGAGCCTCCCTCGCCCACCTTGACGACGTGAATGGATTCTGCTCGATGAATGTTAGGTCACCATATTTCACCAGCCGGACCTTGCTCTTTGATGTCTTCTGAATCTGATATTCCTCTCCATCAATATCCACTGATGATTCATCCTTAAAGATGGCATCATAGATGATTTGAGCAATCTTCTCAATCTCCGCTTCTTCAGACATCACTCATCGACCTCGTGTTATAATTTCTCAGTAGTTCTTGAGTCTTTTCTCATATAAAATCTGAACTAGATGGACAATTCACATCTCTGAATATGAGAGAGAAACGGGTTTATTCATCATTTGCAAATGGATAGAAGTTAATTCGAAGGCTTAGAGTAATAACCTTTCAATCCAATAGAACCCCAGGGAGAGTTTCAATGGTAAAATTACATGTCGTCACTCCAACTATTGAAGAATTCATTTCATTATTGAAAAAGTATGAAACCATCAGATGGAGTAAGATTTGGCACATCGGACAAAGAACAATTGGAGTGTACTTCATCGAGATTATTCATCCAATGTCAATGGATTCAGCTTTGCTCAATGTCGTGATTGATCATGATAAAGAGGAGAAAAACTGTCTGATTTGGATCGAACCTTTTGGTACTAGAATGCACTCTCCAGACAAAACCATGAGGGAGATAATTCGGGGTATCGGTAATATCGCAATGAGCAATGGTTGGCACTTCGAACGTTTGCTGACCAAGTACAGAGGAGATACCTGTCCGCACTGTAATGCTACTTATAGATACAAAAGCGAGCTGGATCAGCATACTTCAACTCGAACATGTCAGAATTGTGGGAAACAGTTCGACTCAGATGAACCAATTGAGGGGGAAAAAGAGCGGGGACAAATAAGATTCAGACAAACCCCTTGTCCCTATTGTGAAGCTACTTACACATATAGGAAAAAACACATTCAAGATAACAATACTGTGGTCTGCCAGAATTGTGGTGAATCGTTTGTCTTGCAGATTGATGACTGGACCAGATATTCATACGAATGGTATCAAGAAGAAGATGATATTTACCAAGATTGAAAGTGCAAGAAGCATAAAGATGGGAAGATAGAGGTAATACCTCTATCTCTTGGCTTGAAGTTCCTTAACAGCCTTAATGACTTTGGGCAAGACTGTGAATATATCGCCAACAATACCAAAGTCTGAACACTGAGAATAGGAGCATCTGGGTCTTTGTTGATTGTTACGGTGATATCCGACGAAGACATCCCCGCGAGATATAGCTAGTTCTCACTTTGTTTCACTTACGGCCCTGTCAAATAATTCACCTCCCCGCACACCCCAAGAAGTTGAGTCGTTCGATGTTGTGTAGAACCACTCGAATCAGCAACTCTCTCCGCCGCTGCATGTGACTCCGTGAACCCAGACA
>VAPA010055147.1_pt1 | contig 12737 bp, 12 predicted proteins | sample 3395041 | NCBI WGS metagenome assembly VAPA01 (sample SAMN08290432, study PRJNA428436) | hydrothermal vent metagenome | isolation source: Deep-sea hydrothermal vent chimney | place: Indian Ocean: Southwest Indian Ridge | depth 1973 m m
CTGTATGGCTATGTGTCTGCCACCAAGTGGCTGACCGAGATCGAACTCACCACCTGGGATGCGTTCGACGGGTACTGGATTCCGCGTGGATGGGCGAAAGAGGGTCCGATCAAGACACAATCGCGGGTCGATCGTCCGAGAAGGGGTGCACGAGTCGACGCCGGATCATACGTCTTCGGCGGTGTCGCGTGGGCACCAACTCGCCGTATCGATCAAGTGGAGGTGCAGATCGATGACGGGCCGTGGCAGGTCGCAGAGCTGTCAGCGCCTCTTTCGACGAATAGTTGGGTCCAGTGGGCCTTTGAGGCCGACGTGAGTGAAGGACAACACACGATCAGCGTCCGGGCAACCGACGGTACCGGAACGACTCAGCCGGAGAGCCGTGTCCCGCCGAGGCCGGACGGTGCCGAGGGTTGGCACACGGTTCGATTCGAAGCTGTCGCTTCGCAGTAGTACGTAGTAGGTATTCCGTAGTACGACCAACTGCTTGGATCGTCATACGTACTTCGTCATACGTACTACTTCTTGGTGCTGTTCCCGTCAGGGAACCAACACCATGGTCGCTTCAGCATCCGCCTCGACATCTGTCCTGTCCCACAGCATCGGCACGGTCTCGCCCTTCAGCCAGAGAGGGATCATGTCGTCGTAGTGCTTGTCATCGACGTGCCCTGACTGACCCGTGGTGTGGATCGCTCGCGAGTTCGTGAGATCGCCGAGGTCGACGAGCATGCGCATCGAAGGGAGCCAGTTGACATCGTATCCTTCGACCGCGTCCCATCCGACCGCGTTCACAACAGATGTTGCTCCGCTTGCTGGGAACGGGCCACGGTTGAATCGGTCCTCGATGATGCCGATCCCTGACTTTCCGAGGGATTGGTTGACAAAGACCATGCGGTGGAGCTCGCCCCACGTCCAGCTGTCAACGTTTGAACCCATCGTGTCACGCGCCTCGTCGACTCCGGCATGGAACGCAGCGACAAGGATGTCGTCCCTCGTCTCAACCTCAGATGTCCTCACGTCGTCCCAGAACTTGTCCTCGGGGCTGTCGACCAGGCTGTACATCACCTCGAACCATCGTGAACCACCTTCGGGCCACAAGTCCTCCGGCAGCTCGTCGTTGAACGTCAGATCGAGAAGGTTGCGCCACGTGGTGTTCCACACGGCAGCGCCGGTGCTTTCTGCGAAGTTCTGGAGATCCCAGTCGAGTAGCGCATTGAGCGCATCGCGCTCGACATCATCGAGATCGTTGCCGGTCGTCGTCATAGCGGCCTCGAGGAACGGGAGGATACGCTGAGCGTTGAGGTCGTAGCTGTCGAATTGGATTGTTGCCTGCCCTCCGATGCCGATACCGAAGTTCGAGGTCACGAGATCGACGATCCTCCGGGCCCTGTAGCCATATGACCAGTCTTCGGTGATCTGGTAGGGATAACTGTCATCGATCACGGCGTTGTTCGCCGTAACAATGTATCCGGAGGGTGGGTTGTACACATACGGGAGCTCCTCGTACGGGATGAAACCCGTCCACTCGTACTCCCCGGTCCAGCCGGGTACCGGCAGCGTTCCGTCACCCTTGGAGCGGATCGGGATGTTGCCGGGCATCTGGTACCCGATATTGCCTTTCGTGTCCGCATACAGCAGGTTCTGGGAGGGAACAGCGAAGAGCAACGCAGCTTCCTGGAACTCCTCGAAGTTGGCCGCAGAGTTGATACCGAGGATCGGACCGACGATCGAAGGGACATCATCGAGCGCCGTCCACCGCATCGCGATCGCAAACTGCTCCGGCTTCTCCAGCCCGGCATCGGCGAAGTCCTCGAGGGGCTCGTAGACGCCGGAGATGATCGGTCCGTGGATCGTTGACCGCACGTCGATCTCCACGTCGTCACCGCCGGCAACCGCGAGTGTCTCCGTACGGACGTCCATGTCGAGCCACTCGCCCTTGTACTCGTACTGGTTGGGGTTCTCCGGATTGATCTTCTCGATGTAGAGGTCCTGGACATCCGGCCCGACGTTCGTGAAACCCCACGCAATGTCCGCATTGTGCCCGATGACGACTCCCGGCACACCGGCGAAGGAGAACCCTGCAACATCGAATGGGCAGTCATCCGACACGGAATTGCAGTGCAACCCCACCTGGTACCAGATCGAAGGCATCTGGGACGAAAGGTGTGGATCGTTCATGAGGAGCGGACTCCCGGTGTCCGTGTATCGCCCCGACACCGCCCATGAGTTCGAGCCGATGCCGGACTCCGAACCCCCGCCGGCAATCCGATCGAGAGCATCGATCGCATACGCAGCGGACTCGAGCGGCGCCTGAAGGGCCTCGGGGGAGACCCCCATCGTCTCGATCGCCGTGGCCTCGGATTGGTCGGATCCCACGATGTAGGGATGGCGGTCGCCTGGGTACGCCGGATAGAGCTGGCCGACGCGCTCGGGGGACATCACGCCGAGCGCGAGTGCCCTTCCGATCTCGGCTTCGTGGTTCCCGCCGAGATCCCACGACATCACCTTGCCCCACGCAAGGGACTGGGCAGGTGTCCAAGGTTCGGGTGTGTAGCCGGGGTTCGTGAGTTGGAGAATCGAGTACTCGAAGGACAGATCTGACGGAGATTGTGTGGCGAGGTAGGCGTTGACACCGGCGGCGTATGACTCGAGGAGTGATCTCATCTCCGGTGTTTCGGAGTCGAATTGAGCTTCGGCCTGTCGGCCCCATCCCATCGTGCGAAGAAAGGCGTCGGTCTCGAGCGAGCTGTCACCGAACATCTCGGACAAGGTGCCGTATGAGATGTGGCGCCAGAAGTCCATCTGGTAGAAGCGGTCCTGGGCGTGGACGTAGCCCTGGGCCATCATCAGATCCTCGGGTGTGTCCGCGTAGATGTGTGGGATGCCCATCGAATCCCGGATCACCTCGACGGAGCCCGACAGCCCTTCGATCTGGATCGTCCCTTCCGTCTGTGGGAAGGCACGGCGCACGGAGTACTGGCCGAAAGCGATCCCGAACACGACGAATGCGATGATGAGCCCGAGGAGTGTCCATAGGGACTTCTTCAAGAAGCCTCTTTTCGCTGGTTCGTCCCCGTCGGGTGCAACGGACTGTGTTTCGCTCATAACGCGGCATCGTACCCGTCACGCTGAAACCGCGTCGCCGTATGCTTCGACCATGGATTCTGAGATCAAGGCAATCACAGCAGACACCGTAACCCCCGAGGTCGTGGACGGGCCCGAGCAGGCCGAGGACCGCGAAGACTCGCGGCCTCATGTTTCCGAGCCTTCGAAGCTGATTCGCATCGCTTCGATGACTCGGGCGATGCTCGAAGAGGTCAGGGAGGCGCCACTCGACGATGCCGGAAGGCAGCGATTGGTCGCTATCTACGACCAGTCCATCGATGAGCTGCGTGAGGTCCTGTCGGACGATCTTGTCGACGAACTGAACGCTGTATTCATACCGATAACCGAAGTTCCATCCGAGGCGGAACTGCGGGTCGCTCAGGCCCAGTTGGTCGGATGGCTCGAAGGGCTGTTCCACGGTATCCAGGCTTCGCTCATCAGCCAGCAGATGGCTGCCTCGGCTCAACTCGAGCGCATGCGGTATCAGAAGGCGCTTGAAGGTGGCGATTCCGACGGTCAAGGGAATGGCCTGTATCTGTAGAGTTCACGGTTCACGGTTCACGGTTCACAGTTCTCGGTTCACGGTTCACGGTTCACGGTTCACGGTTCACGGTTCACGGTTCACGGTTCACGGTTCTCAGTGCTCTGCCTGCCGTCTACGGGCTACCGTCGACCGTCGACCGTCTACTGTTAGAACATGACGCTTTACACGCTGCACACTCCCCCGCCGATGAAGAGCCCCGTGCTGTTGTTCGGACTTGCGGGATGGGGAGACGCTGCTTCGGCCGCGAGTGATGCTGCCGACTGGCTCGCAGAGGACGGCCAACCGATCGTGACGTTCGACCCCGACTCGATCTTTGACTACCGGTCCAACCGCCCGATTCTGAGATTCAACTCACGAGATGATCAATCGCTCACATGGCCACGCATGGAGATCGTGCATGTGCGCCCGTCGGGTCGCGATGTTCTGGTTCTGGTGGGGAACGAGCCGGACTATGCGTGGTCGCGCATCTGTGATGCGCTCGGAGATCTCGTGCAACATCTCGATGTCGCTCATCTCGTGACACTGGGAGCGGTCCCCACCCCGGTACGGCACGGGCCAGAAACCGCAGTTTTCTGCACAGTGTCAGATCCGCGGTTGCTGCTACCGGGAGATGAGCTGCTCATGGACGAGATCGTTGTCCCTGCATCTGCGGGAACGGTGTTCAGATCTGCAGTCGAAGACGTTGGTGTTCCTGCCGTCGGGTACTGGGCGCAGGTGCCTCAGTATGTCGGTCGACCGTATCACCCTGCGGTCCTGGGTCTGTTGGGGAGGGTCTCCGGCCAACTCGAGGTGGAGTTCGACGTCGAGGAGTTGGAGGAGGAATCGCGAGTACAGATCGATCGTCTCGACGAGATCATCTCGCAGCGCTCGGAAGCTGCCCAATTCATCGAAGGACTCGAAGGAAGCGTCGGTACGACGTCGAAGATCCCAGATGACCTGCCGACTGCCGATGAGATCGCCGAAGAGGTACTCAAGTTCCTCGAGAGTCCGGACTCCGAGGAGAACTGACTCTTCGGTTATCAGCCATCAGGCCCTGATTCGTGTCAGGAGCCCAGGATTCCCACGAAAAGGGTCATGACGGCGAGGACGGCGGTGACTGCGATCATCGCCCAGATGGACCATGTCAAGCCTTTGACCGAGCTGATCTGATCGCGCAGAGCTGCGGTGAGGGCAGCAAGTTCCGCATCCGATGCGCTCGCGACAGATACAGGTTGCACCTGGGTACGTTCGATGACAGCAGCGGTCGGAACGGCGGTTTTCTCGGACTTTGCCTTGACAGTCCTCGGCTCCTCTGTGATGACGAAGGCGTCGATCTCCTCCTGGATGGAGTCGCTCGATGATCCGTTGGCACCTGTCAGGGGAACGAATGAGATTGCCTCCCCGTCGGTCGGATGGCCGAGATAGAGTGTGGTTGGGCCACTGATAACCGTCGTCTGGATCCGCTGTCCGTCTGCGAAGATTCCGTTGCGGCTCCCCGCGTCCTCCACTTTCCAGGCGTTTCCATCGAACGAGGCAACGGCATGCTTGCGGGAGATGCCTGGTCGTACGATTCGGATGGTCGAAGCCGCGTCCGAGCCGATGAGCGCAGTGGCTTCATCGTCGACGGCTGTCTCTTTTCCTTGATAGATGATGTTCAGTGGCAAATCGGTCCCCCGGGGTCACTTCGCTGTAGGTCATATGAGCGTAGTGCACCTTTGTTTCTGGTACGAACTTCTGTCGACTTGGTAGCCTGCTGAGCACAGAATTCTACGAGGAGGTTCGTCGGTGATCGTCGGGGATGTAATGAGCACAGAGGTCATGACCATCGGAGCGGACGCGCCGCTGAAGGAGGCCGCAACCATGATGGTGAGATCGGGAGTGAGCGGGCTACCCGTTGTCGACGATGATCGCAAGGTCATCGGAATCATCACCGAGGCAGACTTCGTAACGGCGGAGGCCAATCGTTCGTGGGGGCGTCAGCGACGCCGCCTGCTCGCCAACTTTCTTGGTGACGCACCACCACCGAACGCAAAGACGGTTTCTGATGTGATGAGCGTCGATCCGCACACGATCGACAGCGGTTCGTCGGTCACCGAGGCCGCCCGGATCATGACCGACCTACGCGTGAAGCGACTGCCGGTTGTGTTTCCAGACGGGACGCTGTGCGGAATCATCTCTCGAGCCGATGTGATGGCTGTTTTTGCGAGGCCGGACGAGGACCTCGCAGACGAGATCATCAACGCTGTGGCGATAGGCATCTTGCAGCTCTCGCCCGGCGACGTTGCTGTCGCTGTTTCTGATGGCGTTGCCGAGATCTCGGGACATGTGCCCTCTCGGTCCAGAGGCAGGATCCTCGTTGAGCTTGCGACCCGAGTTGAAGGCGTCGTTGCAGTGGAGTCAACGCTCAGTTGGACCCACGACGACAGCAAGCCTGGAACACCCACGGGAATCTGAGTACAGGACTCAGGACCGAGGCTATTGACATCGTCCGCTTCTGAAACCTGATACCTGAAACCTGTTCTTGTCGTACCCGTTTGCCATCATGCAAGAATATGGAATACACACACGGCCGTAGTTGTTATAAAGTTCTCGGAGAGAAGAGGGATGGCACTGTGCTTACGTTGAGCGATCTGATGTGGGAACCAGACGTCGGCTGGAGGGAAGCTGCCGCATGCAGCGGTGTCGAGAGCGACACGTTCTTTCCAGCGTCCGAAGAGGAATCCGCGGCCGCGGCTGCAAAGAGAATCTGCGCTGAGTGTCCGGTGAGTGAGGCCTGCCTGCAGTATGCGCTCGTGACCAACCAGGCGGCTGGTGTTTGGGGCGGCCTCGATTCAGGAGAGCGCAGGCGCATGCGCCGCAGGCTGCGTGACCGCGAGCGCCGGAAGGCGTCGTAGTCAGGCTTCAGGTGACGGGTATCAGGTTTCAGGAAGAAGCGTGGTCGCTCGCAGGTCTGTGTTCTTGATTCCGAGGTTTGACTTCGTGCCTCAGCGACTTTGTCGCCAACACGAGGAAGAACAGGACAATCGGGATGAGGGCCATCGTGGCTGAGCCCGACGTTCCGGCGTGGTAGCTGATGATGAGTCCGCTCACAACGGAGAAGATGCCGATTACCCCTGCCACGACCATCATCGTTGGCACCCGACGCACGAGAAGGGCCGCTGTCGCCGGCGGACCGACCATTAGCCCGAACACGAGCAGTGTCCCTACTGTCTGAAATGACCCGACGATCGCCAGCGTGATCAGAACAAGCAGGATCGCGTGGGTTGCCCGGGGCCGCAGGCCGAACAGCGCAGCCTTCTGTTCGTTGAATGCCAGTACCAACAACCGTCGGTGAAGAAGCATCGCTCCACCTACGGCGACGACCGCGACACCACCGAGTACCGCGATGTCGGATGTTGACACTCCCAATGTGTTGCCGAACAAGATCGCTGTGAGAGTTCCACTTGCGCCGTCTGTCGTCGAGATCAAGATGACACCGAGTGCCAGCATTCCGGCAAAGAGCAGACCGATACCCGTGTCCTCCGAGAACTCCGTCTGGCGATGCACGAAGTTGATGCCCGCGACCATCACAAGCGCTGCGACAACGGCACCGATGAGCACGTTGAAATCGAACAGCACAGCGAGAGCGATTCCGGGTATCACACCATGTACGAGAGCGTCACCAAGGAAGGTCATCCCGCGGATCACAACCCACGTGCCAACGACGGCAAAGATGATCGCCGCAAGCGAACCTGCGATGAGTGCCCGCTGTTGAATCGCGAGCGAGAAGGGGTCGAGCAACCAGTCCATTGAGAACCCACGGTAGCGAATCACCAGATGCCAGACACCAGATACCAGACACCAGATCTCGGATTAGGAACCCCTGCAGAGGAAGTACTCTTTCAGGCCTCGGTGATTGTGACTGAGTTGATCGCGACAGGATCGTGTGGACGGTCCTGCGCTCCGGTCGGAGCGCCTGCGATCGCATCGACGACGTCGAGACCTTCGGCGACCTCACCGAAGATTGTGTACTGGTTCGGCAATCCGTAGTCGGCGTGCATGATGAAGAACTGTGAGCCGTTCGTGTTCGGGCCGGAGTTCGCCATTGCGAGCGTTCCGCGGCTGTAGCTCGTCCTTGTGTGGGTTTCGTCGCGGAACTTGTATCCGGGACCGCCACGACCCGTGCCCGTCGGGTCGCCTCCCTGGACCATGAAGCCGGGGATCACCCGGTGGAAGATCACATCGTCGTAGAAGCCGTCGTTCCCGAGGAACAGGAAGTTGTTGACCGTCTGCGGTGCGTCGGATGCATACAGATCGATGGCGATGTCGCCGGCGCTCGTGTGCAGGACCGCCTTGTACGTCTTGGACAGATCGATCGTGAGGTCCGGTGCGGTGTCGTACTGCTGAGCCATGGTTTCTCCTGTTTGATGTGGGTCATCAGAACCCGCGGCGTTTGCGCCTCTTGATCGACTTCGCTTTGAATGGCGCTTCCTCAGGCGGTGGCTCCCAAGAGGCCAGATCGCTGAGACGTTCATCGTTGGAGAACATCTTCACGATCGGTACGTTGAGGTCGGCCCTCCGCTGAATGCCGAGAACTTCGTTCACCTGATCCCATTCGACCAATGTCACGACGAGGCCATCCTCGCCGGCCCGAGCGGTTCGCCCGCTGCGATGGAGGTAGGTCTTCGGGTCGTCGGGTGGGTCGAAGTGGACAACGACGTCGATACCGTCGATGTGGAGACCACGCGCAGCAACGTTCGTTGCCACGAGAACCCTGACATCTCCGTCTGAGAACCGGCTCAAGGACTGTTCCCGCTTCTTCTGTGGAAGATCACCGTGGATCGGCGCCGCGGCGACGTCGAGTTCATGGAGATCGCGTGAGAGACGATCAGCGCCGGCCTTCGTACGAGTGAATGCGAGCACGCGGTCGTTGTGTCTGGAGATCTCCCTCACGACCTTGGCCTTGTCCATGTAGTGGACCTTCAAGAAACGGTGCTCCATGCTCTCCACCGTTTCGGATGGCGAGTCAACCTCGTGGTTCACCGGATCGGTCATGTAGCGGTCGATCAACTCACGGACTTGATGGTCGAGGGTCGCCGAGAAGAGGAACGTCTGGCGTTGTTCCGGTAGCTGGGACATGATCGCCCGGACCTGGGGCATGAATCCCATATCGGCCATCTGGTCGGCCTCGTCGATCGTAACGATCTCGATGTCCTGGGGATCGACGGCCCTTCGCTCCAGCAGGTCGATGAGTCGCCCCGGAGTTGCGATGACGATGGAGGCACCCTTGTTCAGTGCTTCTGTCTGTGGGCCCATTGGTGCACCGCCGTACACCGATACCGCGGCGAGCCCCCGAAGTCTCAGGAGTGGTGTGAGGGCTCGGGTCACCTGGACAGCGAGTTCACGCGTCGGTACGAGGACGAGTCCCTGGGGTCGTTTCGGCTTTCCCTTGGTGACCTGCATGATCATCGGAAGGCCGAAGGCGAGCGTCTTTCCCGAACCGGTCTCTGCCTTGCCGGTGATGTCTTTGCCCGCGATCGCGTCCGACATCGTCATCACCTGGATCGGAAACGGCGACGTGATGCCCTGGCTGTCGAGCTCCTCGACGAGGTCTGCGTCGACGCCGAGTCCTGCGAACGTAGCCGCGATTTCAGTGGTTTGGTCTGTAGTCATTCCCTGGGGCGAGGTAGACGAGGTGGGGCCCTGACAGGGAAGGTAGCTGGACGGAGGGAGTAGTCCGAGGGTTTGCCGTTTACGGTTGTCGTCCGTCGCCTATCGGTTTCTGCCTTGTCTCCGTCCCATGGCATAGGCGGCGGTGGCGAGGACGAGGGCTCCGGAAGCTGCGGTCGTTCTCTTGATCACTTTCTTGCGTGTTCTGGAAAACTCAACGATCGGCCACCCTCTGTGGTAAGCGATTGCTTCGAGGGCGCGGTCCGGATTGACGGCAACCGGATGACCCACCACTTCGAGCATCGGCATGTCGCCGGCTGAGTCGGTGTAGGCATAGGAACGGGAGAGGTCGTAGCCCTCGGTGTCGGCGACAGCGATGATCGCCTCGGCCTTACCCTCGCCGTAACAAAATGGGGCAGCGAGCTCCCCCGTGTAGACGCCGTCTACGATCTCGGACACTGTGCCGATGCCGCCCGTCATCTCCATGGCCTCTGCGAACTTGCCAACGATCTCAACAGGCGATGCAGACACGATGTACGTGTCCCTTCCGGCGTCGGCGTGAAGATCGATGAGACCTCTCGCTTCTCTGCGGACGTCGTCCAGCAGCTTTGGGATGACGTCGTCTGCGAGGTCTGTGAACGCATCGACCGGCACACCTTTGATGGCTTCGAGGATTCTGGCCTTGACAGCCTCGGTCTTGTCATCGGACGCTCCTGACATCTTGAACTTCACCGCTGAACCTGCGTCCCTGAGCAGCTGGGCGGTTGGCACCATACCGTTTCGGTACGCAACCCATCCGAAAGTGAACACGGAGGAACCGCCGATGATCGTTCGGTCGAGATCGAAGAACGCCGCCGCCTTCGCCCTCACACAGACGCACCAATGTATTCGTCGTCGACTGCGAACAGCAGATCGGGCCCGTCTGTCACTCCAGCGAGCAGACCATGCACCTTGGGGAGGAGGTTGACTGCATAGAACCGTGCGGTTGCGACCTTGGCAGCCATCCATGGATCCGAGTCGACATCCGGTAATGCTGCGATAGCTTGCCTCGCCAGGTAATAGCCGCCGGTCAGAGTGCCGAGCAACTCTTGGTACGGTGTTGCGCCGGCCATCCGTGCCCCGACGTCATCGGACGAGTTGAGCCATTCCGTTGCCCGGCGCGCAGCTTCGACTGCCGCAGCAAGCTGGGTCCGCAGATCTGCGAGATCATCGCCGGCATCCCCGAGCGGCCCGTCGAGTGCCTCGATTTCAGCCAGATACCCGTCGATGACCGACCCGTTGTCCATGGGGAGTTTCCTCATGACCAGGTCAAGTGCCTGGATTCCGTTTGTGCCTTCGTAGATCGGAGTGATCCGTGCGTCGCGGTAGAACTGCGCCGCTCCTGACTCCTCGATGAAACCCATACCGCCAAGCACTTGTACCCCGATAGAGGCGACTTCGACCCCGCGGTCAGAGCACCATGACTTCGTGATCGGTGTGAGCAGCGCCAGACGGTTTCCGCCTTCAACGCGGACCGTCTCGTCCTGTGCGGCATGAAGTCTGTCCTCAGCTGCGACGGCGTCGTATACGAGACCGCGCATCGCCTCTGTGTACGCTTTCATGGTCATGAGCATGCGTCGGACATCGGCGTGGTCGATGATCGGTGACGGTTCCTGAGAGCCGAGTGCCCGACCTTGGATTCGCTCCTTTGCGTACTCGGCGGCGTGCTGATACGCCCTCTCAGCAACGGACAAACCCTCGAGCCCGACCTCGAGACGCGCTTTGTTCATCATCGTGAACATGTAACGCATGCCTTGGTTTTCTTCGCCAACGAGATGACCCGTTGCGTTGTCGAACGACATCACACAGGTGGGGCTTGCGTGTATCCCGAGTTTGTGCTCGATCGATACGATCTCAACGTCGTTACGGTCGCCCGGCGCGCCGTCCTCGTCCAGGACGAATTTCGGCACGGCGAACAGCGAGATTCCCTTTGTGCCGGGCGGCGCATCAGGGGTGCGTGCGAGCACGAGATGGATGATGTTGTCGGTGAGGTCGTGATCACCCCATGTGATGAAGATCTTCGTGCCACTGATCGCGTAACTGCCGTCATCCCTCGGTAGAGCCTTCGTCCTCACCGCGCCGAGGTCCGACCCGGCTTCTGGCTCGGTGAGCACCATGGTGCCCGTCCATTCGCTCGAGATCAGCTTGGCGAGGTACTGATCGCGGAGTTCATCACTGCCATGCCGGGTCAACAGTGTGATGCCGCTTCCCGTGAGCATCGGGTTGAGTGAGAAGGCGAGGTTCGCCGATGTCATCATTTCCGAGATGCTCAGTCCGATCGTCTTGGGGAAGCCATGACCCCCGTACTCGAGTGAGCCTGTGACGGCGGTCCAACCCGCTTCGACAAGTTTGCTCCACACAGGCTTGAACTCTTCGGGTGTGATGACGTTGCCGTCCTCGAGCTTGGCGCCCTTCTCATCACCGATTTCGTTCGTGGGCGCAAAGACCTCAGAGAAGAAACGAGCGGCCTCATCGAGAACACCATCGATCATGTCCGGGTCGACGTGCTCGAAACCGGGTAGTTCGATGATCGATTCGACATCCGAAATCGTGTTGAGCACAAATGTGATGTCTCTGACAGGGGGTGTGTAGTTCGGCATACACCCAGAATACAAGGACGGCGAGACCTCGAACCGGGTGTCGTATTACGTAAATACGTACTACGTAATACGACCTGTAACCTCCCTCGCAACCCCAATACCTCTGGAGTCCTTCATGCGCCTGCGCCACATCGCTTTTCTCGTTCTCGCCATCGGGCTGATCGCCGCTGCGTGTGGAGGCACGGCAGAGGATGACTCGCCGGCTGCGGACGGGTCAACAACAACCGAAGCGGGCGGAAGCGTGACCGAGACGACTTCCTCGACCCGGGCCATCCCGGAAGAGGGACTCACGGTCCAGGACGGTGACCTGGTCGAGGTCCACTACATCGGAACACTCGACGACGGATCCCAATTCGACTCGTCGCGTGACCGTGATGTGCCATTTTCGTTCACCGTCGGGACCGGGCAGGTCATTGGAGGTTTCGACGAGGCAGTACGCGGCGGCAACGTCGGTGACGTCCGCACCGTGCGCATCGACCCGGAGGACGCGTACGGTGAGTGGAGCGAGGACAACGTCATCGAGGTCCCCTTCAACCCGGAGCAGGGTGATGTGAAGGTTGGCGACGAGGTCTTTCTCACGAGCGGCCAACCAGCGGTTGTGCTCGAGGTGACCGAGGAGATCGTCAGGCTCGACGTCAACCACCGACTCGCCGGTGAAGCACTCACCTTCGAGATCGAGATCCTCGCGATCACTCGGGGCTAGTCGCCAAGGCACCTTCCCAGATCGCCTTGAACGTGTCCGAGGTTTCTTCGAGCTCCCCGGCCGTGCCGACAGCGACGACTCGACCCTTCTCCATCACGATGACGCGGTCCGCCCGGGA
>VAPA010449621.1_pt1 | contig 12707 bp, 9 predicted proteins | sample 3395041 | NCBI WGS metagenome assembly VAPA01 (sample SAMN08290432, study PRJNA428436) | hydrothermal vent metagenome | isolation source: Deep-sea hydrothermal vent chimney | place: Indian Ocean: Southwest Indian Ridge | depth 1973 m m
CAATCTTATCTTCATCAATATTGGATATTTCGTCTGCTCTTGAACGGAATTCGCTCATTCTGTCTTCAAGCATTGTATAGCTTTTAAAAAGATTACCACTGGGTCTTAATATTGACGACGACGGAGGAGTAACAAAGAAATTGCCCAGAATCAGCAAAACTGTCAGGACAATCACAAACCTTGAAGACAACTTGTATAGAAAAATAACGATTATTACTAAAAGAGGAAGAACACTTAGCATGTTATGTCTGGCATTATTCCCCCCGATGATAAACCATAAAAAAGTTGGAGCTGCTGTCCATGAAATAATAAAAAAAATAATATCCAGTTTTCTTGTAGATAGATAATAGATAAATGAAACAACTCCCGCACAGAAGGTGACTATTCCTGCTCCATACATTATGGGAGTTATTTGAATTTTAAAAAGAGCAGGAGATGTTATAGTGCCAAGACCGGTAAAAAATAAATCAAACCACTTTGACATGCCCTCAGCGGACATGGTCGTTCCTCCGGTAGGTCCAAGTATCAAGTGCCTGAAAAGTAAAAAAAGAACACCTGAAATGAAAACAATGATAAAAGCGCTTGCTATTTTTTCCCGGTCTCTTATATTCCTCATTAAAAGAAAACCAAAATAGGCCCCGGAGACCAGGACATAATCTGATTTGAAAAGAAAAGCAATTGTTAAAAATACGCAGGACAGAAACATCAAGAGATATACAGTACTGTTAGTGTTGTGATCAAGCCCTGTAAGATAAACATAAAGAGACATTAAAACAAAAAAGAAAGAGACCATATGAGGGAATCCCATAATAGTGGCCTGGTAAAATGAAGGAGCAAATATCAATGCAAGAACAGAGCAAAAGGCTACTGCGGAATTGTTGAAAAGTTTATTAATTAATAAATAGGCAGGAATAATAGTCAGTGTGCCCAGAACAGCATTGGTATAATTCATCACAAGCGGCAGATATGAATAATTGTTGTTAAGCAGTTTCATAGATATTTTCATATACAAAATATACAGAGGGATAACATCTGAAAAATAAAAATTCGCAAATGCTGCTTCAGATCCATTATTTATGATATCAATTACACTAACTGCAATTTTTGTGGCATCCATTTCGCCGAACCAGTTTAAGACAAAAGGAAAGTGAGTTAATATTGAGATAATGAGCAGGAGGAAAAGACAGGCAGATTTATTTTGAAATAGTTTTAGCATGTACAATGTTATACTAAAAAATATGCCATAATATTATATCAGATTTACTACTGAATCTGCCTACTGGTAGCCAAGCGAAGTCAAGAATCTAATTAACTTTCAACTGTGCAGAGATTTTTCGCTTTGCTTAGAATGACACGAGTCTGGGATTAATGTTGCTGTAACAGGAACTGGTCATTGTTCAAGTTTTTTAATATGAGTAGTCTGGAACGTTAATATTAATTGATTTAGAATGACTAAAAATATTATTGCTTCGATCATAGGGGTTTTTTTAACCATATGTATATCCGAAATTATTTTACAGATACTTGACCTCCCTTCTCGTCCTGTTAGTGGTTGGAAGAACTGTAAAACTAAGCATCCTGGAGAATGCAATTCAATGGGGTTCAGAGGCCAGGCGATAGTGTATTCACCTGATGATTTTGTCGTGCTTTTAGTAGGGGATTCCGAGGTTTATGCTCCGAAAATTCCATTTGAACAAAGACCAGAGGAACATTTAGAGCACTACCTTCAGAATTACAGAAATAAGGTAAAGGTATTTACCATTGCTGATATGGGGTATGGTCATGATCAGCAGTATCTGGCGCTCAAGGATTATTATAATAAGTACCGGGCGGATTTAGTAGTGCTGCTGTTTACGGAAAGGAATGATGTCGAAGACAATATGTTTCCAACGTCAGGCTTAAATAATACGATCAAGCCGACTTTCTGGCTTGAGCATGGTGAACTGAAAGGGCCAACTCAGGGTCTGCTGGAACCGGTGGGTTCAAAGATAAAAATTGCTTTACTCTGGCAACGTTACATCAGAAAAACAATGGGTGAATCATATCTGAAAAAGTGGGCAAAGGAAAAATTACCTCCTCCTTATCAACCTCAGGATAATTATCAGGGAAATGTGGACTATTCATGGCATGAGTTATGGATTACGGCTCCGGAAACTGCATATAAATATATTGGATATGAAAGGGAAGGGCCTTCAAACCAGTATACGCCGAGAAGTAAGAGGCGTGAATATGGTTATGAGTTAACACGAAAACTGTTTTCTGAAATTAAAAAAATAGTTGAAACTCATAATGGGCACTTCATTATTTTTAAAGAAGAAAGACCATGGGAATTGCGGGACATGGAAATAGAGAAAGCGTATTTTTTAAAAGATAAGTATTACAGGGTGTCGATGAAGCAATATCATAATAACATGAATGAACTCTTTGCAGGATTTGAACATTATAGAATACCCTTAAATATGGAGCATATTACACGGGAAGGAAGAGATGAACATTTGAATCATGAAGCGATAGATACTTTAATGAGAGAGCTTGCACATCTGATAATGTCAAAACATTCTTATTTTAAGGTGACCATTTCTGAATGATACCCGGAAAATCCGTTAATAAGTCTAAAGACTTTGTTCTTGAAAAAGAAGCGCGCTTATTTGCCCGCTACCTGCTGGACTGTGATCCACCCAGGGAGATGGTCGATCGTTATATCAGTGCTAACAGGCACTTAGGATTAAATGTAGTTACTGCAGAAAATGAGCACATATCGAACTTTTCCTTGTCTCATCCATGGTCCATTCCTTTTCTGGATGCTGCTACTGGATTCTTGCAGCCTGAGGCAGCATTAAGAAAGAAGATCTACATAATGGCTGCGGTGCTTGAGGCCTCGCCTCGATACGCAAAGGATTTTTTACCAGATAATCTCTCCCCTCTGCTGCTGTTTGTTCGATTAATTACTAATGGGCTGACTGCCGGCATAAAAATATTAGTTGGTCTCCCGATGTTTTTGATTATCAGGAGAAGCAAGAATGATTGATGTAATAATTGTTGGATCCGGGCCAGGAGGCGTGAACGCAGCATATCCTTTATGTGAAGCCGGTCTGAATATTGTAATGCTTGATTATGGTAACACCGACAAGAAATACAGGTCACTTGTGCCGTCAAAAGACTTTACTCAGATACGAATGACTGATGAACAGCAGCATCGCTATTTTCTCGGAGAGGATTTTGAAGGTATTTTGCTGGATGATGTACGTGTGGGAACGAAGTTGACACCTCCCCGGTTGCATGTATTGGCAGACGCGTCCGATCATATGCCGGTAAACAGTGACACATTTGTTGCGAATGAAAGTCTCGCAATGGGGGGACTTGCCGCTGCATGGGGGGCCGGTGTGATGCCATTTCACAAGGAAGACTTTTCCGATATGCCGATTTCTCTTGGGGATCTTGAACCTCATTATAGAGCGGTAGCCGAAAGAATAGGTGTTTCAGGTGAAAGAAATGAACTTCATTCGCTTTTTGGTGATTTCGGCGCGATTATGCCCCCGCGGGATCTTGATAGTAATGCCGAACAGGTACTTAACAGATATAAACGAAAGGAAGATGAATTGAAAAGGCATGGCTTTTTCCTGGTACCTGCAACAATGGCTATTTGCACTCGGCCTTATCGGGGGCGCGGGCCACACCAATATCACGATATGGATTTCTGGACAGATACGGATGACAGTGTTTACAGGCCTCAGTATACACTGGATGAATTAAAAAGGTTTTCAAACTTTTCCTATATAAATGACAGATTTGTCCTTTCTTTCACGGAAAAGAAGGAAAATATGGTTGAAGTCACAGCCAGAACAAAGGAAGGCTCTGAAATAGAGCGCTATCATGCCCGTGCTATTGTATTGGCAGCCGGTACTATGGGATCAGCTCGAATAGCTCTCAGATCATTGAATAAATATGATGTAAAGATTCCGGTTCTTACCAATGCATATACCTATATTCCATCAATTAATTTGAATATGATTGGAAAAACCGCAAAGGATCGCCGCAGCAGCCTTGGACAACTTCACCTTTATTACTTTCACGACTTATCCGCTAGCGGACCGGTGCATTCCAGTCTATTTTCGTATCGGTCTCTTCTTACATTCAAGCTCTTGAAAGAGGCGCCGTTGCCGCAGCGGGAATGCCTGAGAATCATGAGAAGCTTACTGAATATATTTGTCATTATGTCAATTTTCCATAAAGACAGTCCCTCTGACTCAAAATATTGTGTTTTACGCAAAGCTCCGGTTAATGAGCCGGATCATCTTGAGATACATTATCGTAACTCATATAATGAATTACTTGAAATGGAAAGCACTGAAAAAACAATCAAGAGGTTTTATCGCAAGCTTGGGTGCTGGCCGATCAAGATGATTCGCCGGGCGCCCGGTAGCAGCATCCATTATGCAGGTACCCTGCCAATGTCAAGGGAGGATAGGGAACTTACTTGCAATACAGAAGGGTGTCTATCTGGAACGCGGTCAGTCTATATTGCAGACGGGTCATTGATATCTCCCCTTCCTTCAATAGCCCTGACTTTTTCAATTATGGCAATTGCTAACCGCGTGGGCACATTACTTGCGAAAAAATTGGAACAATGAATAAATCAACTGATCACAAACAGACGATCGCAATAACCGGAGCAACCGGGCTTTTAGGACGTCATCTTTGTGACTATTTTCACGCAAGGGGATGGCGAGTTCATGCCCTTATCAGGGATACTTTGAAATACCCCTTTAATGAGAAAGGAATTAGAGTTTACAAATGCGACCTGCCGGATAATATAGATCCAAATGCTTTAGAATCTGTTAATGTGCTTATTCATTGTGCATATATGACTCGTTTTACAAATATAGAGGAAGCCAGAAGGGTCAATGAGGAAGGGACCAAAAAGCTCTATAAGGTTGCAAAAGATGCAAGGATTAAGCAATTTATTTTTGTTTCAAGTAGAGCGGCCCGTCCTGAGGCACAATCGTATTATGCTCAAAGCAAGTATAAGCTGGAATTAATGATGGATTTATCAAAAGATTTGATAGTTCGTCCGGGCCTTATCCTGGCTAATGACGGGGGTTTATTCTTTAGAATTGTAAGTCTGGTGAAACGTTTGCCATTTGTTCCGGTTTTCGGAGGAGGACAACAAAAGTTGAACACTATTCATGTTGTAGACCTTTGCAGAGTTTTTGAATGGGCGCTTGATAAAAGGATCTGCGGTACTATTTCAGCTGCGGAATCAGAAAGTATTACGATGAAGGAACTGTTACTCACTGTGCAAGCACAGCTGGGACAAAATAAATTCATTATATCTGTTCCTGGAAAGCCTGTGCTTTTACTACTTCAACTCCTTGAGTCACTTAAGATAAAAGCCCCTATCTCTTCCGAAAGTCTTCGTGGTTTGCTTAACAGAGAAGATATGGGAATTGCATGTTCTGAAAATCTTAAACAGTCTGGTATTAGAATCAGAGATGTTCGTGAAAATATCATTGACCTTATTTCAAAATAACAGCAATATGTAATTTGTAAGTTTTTTGATAAACCAATAAATTCACTACGCAATGTTATCATGATGAATTCAGCTACAACTAAAAAAATAGTATGGGCAGTCTTTTTGTCATTAGCATTCATGTATATTTTACTCCATAGAGTTGATTGGGCAGATTTCCGAGCAATTGGAGATAGGTTAGTTATAAAGAACCTTCTCATTGCGTTTGTAGCGATCTTATCCTCAAACCTTATAAGATCTTATCGTTTCTTAATCCTTGACCATGTAAGTAACAAATATACTCCATGGTTCATTATGAATAATATCTATAATTTTTTGACCGCAACATTGCCTGGCGGGGTTGGAGAAGCTGCAACAGTTTATTTATTGAGACGCTATCTTTTTTTTGATATGTTAAGCGCCCTTAGAATATTATTAATCTCAAGAATTATGGATGTATCCGCACTATCTATGCTATTGCTTGTTGTCGCTATTCAGGCAAGCGGAAATATTTTCTATAGTGAAATGGCAATCTGGTTTTCATGCATAGTATTACTGTTATCATTAATAGCTATTGTCCCTGTCACAGAACACTTTGTCCTGAGACAAATGCAAAAGCTGCCCGGAAAAAACAGAATTATGAAAAAAACACGCGAAAAGCTGAATGAATTAATAGAGATCTCCGAAGAATATCAAAGCAGAAGTGCATTTACAATAACTATAGTTCAGTCTGTAATGATGTTTACTCTTACTGCCTTATCATTACATTACATGCTTCTGTCTTTTAAATCAGATTTTACTATTTTTCAAAGTTTTTACTGTTATCTGCTTTATACTTTTTTTCAGATGATACCTATTCAGGGGTTTGCGGGAGTGGGAACGCAGCCAGCCAGGTGGTTAATAGCGCTTAATGCCGCAGGTTATAATGGGTCTGACGCCGTCGCTCTCAGCATAGCTATACACGGGGCATTTTATCTGTTTCTAACGATTCTGGCGCTGTCTGCCTTAGCGATCTGGCAGGTGAGACGAAGAACCTTCTTAAATAAAGTATAAGGAGTGCAATTGTTATAAATGGAATCTAAAGTATTATCCGCAAAGGCACAGTTGGCCGTAATCTTATTTATATATATATCTTGTGCATCAATATTTGGGTACAATTATAAATATGCAATTAATCCCGATGGCATATCACTCATTCGTTTAGCCGGTTATATAGCAGAGGGTAATCTATGGCAGTCTGTGTCTGCTTCCTGGTCCCCTTTGATTACATGGTTGATGGCACCTTTTATTTATTTAGGGTTTGAGGGATTAACTGCTGCAAGGATAGTAATAGCCTTAAGTGGAGGACTGTTTGTTGTTTGCAGCTGGTTATTGGCGTTAAGGTTTGAATTAAGCCGGAACATGAGGTTTATTGCGGTGCTGATTGCCGCATTGTTGATTTCCGACTGGACAATCAGAAATATAGGTGCTGATATACTTATTGCTTCATTGCTGGTGTGGTATTTCTATCTGGTCACAAATCCAAATATTTTAAAAGATAATAAAGTTGCACTCCACGCAGGAATAATTGGTGGACTGGCATATTTAGCGAAGAATTATGCATTACCTTTTTTTATAATACATTTTCCGTTGATGCTGCTATTAAGATACCATCTAGAAAAAAAAGAAAACAACTTTTCAAAAAGCAGACTAATGCTCTCATTAATTATCGGTATATCAGGATTTGTGATCGTGTCGTCTATATGGGTTTCTATTCTATCTTTAAAGTATGAAGAATTTACTATAACCGGAAAAGCTAAGATTATAAAGGCACTTATGGCTCCGGAAGATATTAGGCACCCTCCAATGTTTGGGGATGGACTGCACAGGTTAAACAATTCTTATTCTATTCATTTCTTTGAAGATACCTCGGGACTATCAGTTAAAACATGGTCGCCATTTGAAAGCAAAAAATATTTCATGCACCAGCTTAACCTGATAAAGGACAATTTAAATTATATATTTGATCACTTTGTGAATAAGAGTCCTTTTTTTACGAAAGCGTTTGTGATAGGAATTATCGCTTTTGTACCCGTTATTCTTTCATTAAGCACGCTGAATAAATCCAGAAAATATCTCTATATCTGGGCAACACTTACCTTTGTTATTTACAGCTCCGGCTACATATTGTTTCTTGCAAGGGCCCCAAGGCGTTTTTACGCGCTTATGGTGATATTTCTTCTCATGTCATTTCACCTTTATGAAATATTTTATGACGGCTTAAAAAACATTATGTCATGCCGGAGAAAAAAGTTTTTGACATTATACTTTCTGGTAATAATTTTCGCTGCTTTCACTATAAAACCAGGTATTCACTTGTTATCATCCATAAAAAATATTGGTACAATCGAACCTGTTAATCCGTATAAAGAGATAGCTGATCAGGTAAGCACAATTGAGTTCCCCACCCCTTACGCAATTGTAAGGTCAGCACAAAAAGCTTATACAGATTATTATCTGGCTTACTATTTGGATAAACAGTTTTTAGGAAGACCGTTGTCTTTAGATGTTGACGGTATAACGAACGAACTCAGGTCAGTTGATGGAAAGTCTCTTCTCGTGTTTGACAGCAATGCGATTGTAGAAAATCTCATTGAAGATGAAAGATACAAACATACTGCAGTATTGAAACTGAAAGAAGATAAGCGATATTCAAACGCAGTAAATATCAGGCATGATTATATTGAGGGATGGGACCGTGAAGTGAATATTTTTATTTTACGATAATCGCGTTTCTCCTTTTTTTCACATTTCAATTATCCCTGATTATTCATGAGTAATCAGTCAATCGCCAATTTTGCCGCATGGCTGCGTATTCTTTATTTTTTCTCGATCAACGTACCGAGAGTACGCCTCATTCGAAAAAAATGCAGGGGTAATTCATGAATTACCCCCCTACTTAACAATTGTCCCTCATTGTTAATGGATAATGTGGGTTATAACCGAATAATTTGTATATAATAATATATGGAATATCTTATTTTAATACGAGTAATGAGTGGAGCACTTGGTTTATTCGTTGCTACCAGGGCATTTTCCCAGTTCAGACATCATCTAATCAAGCGGCGTGAATTCTTTTTATTATTAATTATGGGCATTGGCATTTTTACTGTGTCGCTTTATCCCGATACCATAAATATAGTTGCGGGTATGATGGCCATGGACAATAGGCAATACGGCCGTCTTATCGCATTGCTTATCCTGTCCAATCTGTTGCTATGGGTATTAATCGTTAGTCAAAGAAGCAAGGAAGCAGTCAAAGCAAAACAATTTGATCTCCTTGTTAGACGTTTTGCGAAGGAGAATTATTTTACAAAGGAAGTCCATAAGACACTAAAGGAAATAACCGTGATAATACCTGCCTTGAATGAAGCGGAAAATTTGGAATATATCCTTCACAAGATACCTAAAAGTGTGTTGGGACATGCACTGGGTGTGCTTGTTGTTGACGATGGCAGTATCGATGACACAGTTGAAGTCGTAAGCAAACATGGTTATTCTGTTATATCCAACCCTATTAACCGGGGTTACGGTGCGGCTGTCAGGCTGGGTTATGACATATCAATGGCTTCAGGGGCTGAACTCATTGTTACAATGGATGCAGACGGACAGCATCTTCCCGAGGAGATAGAACAACTGGTCACCCCCATTTTAAGCGGTGACAAGGACATAGTGATTGGGTCAAGAGTGCTGGGACATCGTGAGAAGGATAGTGTTATTAGATTGATGGGTATTCACCTATTTAATTTTGTTATAAACCTGCTTGCTGGAACTCGCATAACGGACTGTTCGAATGGGTTCAGGGCATTTCGGATGGATGCTTTAAAAAATGTACTTTTAATACAGGATCAATTTCATACAGCTGAACTGATTATAGATGCTGCACGAAAAGGATTACGAATTGGCGAGGTTCCGGTAACTGTCCTTCGAAGATATTCCGGAAGAAGCAAAAAGGGGACGGACTTATCATACGGTTTTAACTTTTCCAAAACAATACTTAAAACATGGCTTAGAAAATAAACTTTCGCTATAAATATGATACTAATGTCTGTAGACATTGAATCCTGGGTTCATCGACCGATATTTAATATCCCTTTGTCTGAGCAGACAAAAGAACTTGACGGAGCACATGTTTTTAGATCGACTAAAATGATTCTGGAGCTTTTTAAAAAGTATCGTACAAAAGCGACTTTTTTTGTTTTAGGAACTGTAGCGGAGTGGTATCCGGAACTTATTGAGGAGATGAGAAAGGACGGCCATGAAATTGGCATTCATGGATATACGCACAAGCGTCTTTGTCATCATACCAGGGAGAGCTTTGATGTAGAAATAAAAAAGACGGTATCATTATTAAGCAGTATGGGTGTGAAACCTCGCGGATACAGGTCTCCCTGTTTCACAAGGTCCGATTTTTTATATGAAATTCTGAATAAAAACGGGATCACATATGATTCATCGATATTTCCCATAAAAACGCCACTCTATGACGGAACGTCTTATAAATGTCGTCCCTTTATAATTGATCGGGGTATTGTTGAAATTCCCTGCAGTGTTTTAAAGATATCAAAACTAAGAATGCCAGTTGGAGGATTTTATCTAAGACTGTTCGGGGGTCGAATCAACTATATTCTGCTTAAGAAAATAGAGAAACGATATGGGATTGCGGTTATGTATTTCCACCCTTGGGAAATAATGAAAATTCCTCATGATATTTATTTAGAGAAAGACAAAAGCATGCGGTTGTCATTTTTAAAAAGGCAATTTGCTTATCATAAAATTCCAATGTTAAAACAACTTGAATATATGCTTGGAAAGATAAATTTTGTAAATTTTGAAGAGTCAAAAAGCTACATTGATGAAAAAATTTGGGCGGAAAATTAGAGTCTCGCCCGCAAGACTGCTTTGTTGGGTACCGGATAAGTTACGAAGACGTTTATGAGAATTGAAATTTGCATATAACTATGTTAGTATTTATTAATAAATCAAAAGAGTATATATATCTAACTCTTTTCCTTTATAGTGCGTATAACTAATCAAGAACGATTGAATAAAGTATTCCCCGTCAAATCTCAAAGAGTATTCTCTAGAGTATCCCGATTGGTTTATTAACTAATGGAGTTGCTTTTGAGGTCGCCATTAATGGTGGAATTAATGAATTATCATAGATAGTTATGACTTATTGGAATATATTTCGATTAACATTTATTGTATCTTCACTATATCTAATAGGAGATGCGTTCTATCGCTTGGATGGGTTTTTATATTACGCATCTTATTTTGAGTTTCTCCCCACTTTTGCACTTGTTTTTATTTTTTGGAGTGTTGTAGCAGTAGCGATTTCTTTTCTGATATGGCTTGTATTAAAATTCATTGAGCTCTTCCTCTGTTATTTAGGCTGGAAAGAAAACATGGAAAACCTGCTCTTGTTCTTATGTTTATTTATAGCAACGGGAGCTCTAATGTGGTTTGGCAAGGTTTATTTTATTGGTCGTGGTTCATCATTCCTATTAAAGATAGTAATGTTGTTGAGTGTAGTTCTGACATCGTCATTATTGACATGGTTTTTGCGTGGAAAGTTTAATGCTCTTAATGAGAGAATAACACCTCTGGTTTGGCTCTTTACCTTATTGTTTGTACTATCAGTGCCTCTTGTTGCATATTATGCCTGGAATTATGATTCATTCATAACCTCAAAAGATATGTCCTACCACACAACACCAAAAACAAATAAGCCTAATATTATATTGGTGACCTTTGATGCATTAACTGCTCGTGACATGTCTGCCTTTGGCTACGAGAGAAGTACTACACCATTTATTAGTGAGTGGGCAAAATCAGCTTCATTATTCAATCATGCTGAAGCAGAAGGTAATTTTACGTCTTCCACAGTGTCAAGTTTGTTAACAGGCAAACGAGTATGGACTCATCGGGTTTTCCATATGCCCGAACATAGTAAGCCTGTAAATAGTAAAGTTGAAAATCTGGCATATGTATTGAATGAAAATGATTACTACACTATTGCGTATGTAGAAAATAAAGCTGTCACACCGCTTAAACTCGGAATAGAAGATAGCTTTGATGAAATATCTGATATTCCTCATGGCAACTATTATCATAAATGGCTATATAAATTCTTCGGTAATATCAGGTTATATGATTGGATCATTCATGTTACATTCAGGCCGGGTTATTTTATTCGCAAGATACTGGACCAACAATTTTTAGTAAATTTATTTAATAATAATGCAACTCCTGATCTGCTTGATTACCCTGAAAATTTTAGATGGTTTTTGTCTCATAAAGAACTTCCGGAACCTTTTTTTGCCTGGATTCATATAATGCCCCCTCATCAGCCATATTTACCTCCAGAACCTTACTTAGGAATGTTTGAAGATATTAATAAAGAAAAATATGAGAATCAATCTGTTGCATTTGAGACTATATCTGAAGCATTAGAGAAATATAATCATTTTACAAAAGATGTGCTGCCGATAGTTAATTCACTTAGAGCCCGGTATGATGAGTTTATAATGTACTGTGATAAACAATTTGAGGAATTAATAGCCAATTTATCAAAAAAAAATCTAATGAAAAATTCTGTAATTATCGTATCCTCTGATCATGGAGAAAGTTTTGAACATGATTATATAAAACATGGTGGGCCCCATCTTTATGAGCAGTTAACTAATATTCCTCTACTAATCAAAGAAGTTGGACAGACAAAGGGCCGTGTTATTAATGAAGTGGTTTCTCAGATAGATATATCGGCTACGATTTTAGAGTTAGCTGATTTGGATATACCGTCATGGATTGAGGGTCGTTCATTAGTTCCTCTTTTGCAGGGCGACCAACTGCCGCCTGTACTGTCTTACTCCATGACTTTTGAGAGAAACCGCAGCCTGCATCCAATTACTAAAGGTTCAATTGCTGTATGGGAAGGTGATTATAAATTAATATATTATCTTGACAATAATGATAAACAATATCTCCTTTTTAACTTGAAAAGTGATATTGATGAGTTAGAAAATCTTATTGACAAAGAACCTGAAATTGGTAAACGTCTTTTAGGTTATATTGAAAATAACCTGAGCAAGATTAATAAAAATTATATTAAAAGTGAATAATCATAATTTGACTTGATGTAGAAATAAATAAGACG
>VAPA010492989.1_pt1 | contig 12622 bp, 10 predicted proteins | sample 3395041 | NCBI WGS metagenome assembly VAPA01 (sample SAMN08290432, study PRJNA428436) | hydrothermal vent metagenome | isolation source: Deep-sea hydrothermal vent chimney | place: Indian Ocean: Southwest Indian Ridge | depth 1973 m m
AATTACAGCGGCATTTAGTCCGACAAAGACAGGGGCATTAAACGCGCTTATAGGCATAGGCAGCAACGATCCCGACACACCAAGGCTTTACATAGGATTAAACGGCGCAGGGTTTTAGGATAAAGATTGAAATTTAAAGACTTTATTTGATAAAATATTAGTATGAGGCTCTTGCAAAAGTCGTCATTCCCGTGGAAACGGGAATCCAGAGTATTGTGTAACCCATTGAAAACACTGGATTCCCACTCCCTGCTTGCTGCCTGCTGGGACAAGCTTCGTGGGAATGACAAACAATTCTCTTTTTCAGACTTTTGCAAGAGGCTCAGTATGTATAAACATATACGCATAGCCTTACACAAAGGGTGCGGCTTCCATGTTTTTATCGCCGTTTGTATCCTGACCTCGGCGCTCCTGTTTAATCTTGTCTTTGCTGCACCCGCACACGCCTATATCTACCCGAACACAGGAGGGTTCTTTTTCCAGACGGTTGCCCCTTTTATTTACGGACTCCTGGGGGTAATAGTTGTGTTTTGGAAGCGGATAATCGGGTTTGTAAAAGGGTTAATGAGTCGATTGAGAAAGGCAGGATACCCCACCACGATAAAGCAAGTCCATTTTTGGACACAGACTTCGACGTGAGCTCAGTCGAACGATGAACTCAGATAATCAAGATATTAAATTAGACAGGATTTACAGGATAAACAAGATTAATAATTAATTAAAAACTTAACATTTAACTTGTTTATTTAAAATCCTGTTAGTCCTATCAAAATATTTTTATAATTTCATAATTACATTAAAAATGCTTTACGAAGACTTAACTGAGAAAATTATTAGGGTTGCTATGAATGTTCATAATACCCTTGGGTTTGGATTTATGGAGAAAGTTTATGAGAATTCTCTTATGATTGAACTTGAACTCTCTGGATTAAAAGCAATTCAACAACATCCAATAAAAATATTTTATAAAGGGAAAATAGTAGGGGATTATATTGCAGATATAGTAGTAGAAGATAAGATTATTCTTGAACTTAAATCTATAGAGAAGCTCGATAAAATCCATGAAGTACAATTGGTTAATTATCTTAAAGCTGTTAATATGGAAGTTGGCTTACTTTTAAACTTTGGTAAAGAAGAACTTGAATTCAAGAGGAAAGTTCTAAATCTATAAAATTAGACAGGATTTTTTTAGACAGGATTTACGGGATAAGCAAGATTAAAGATTAAAAAATATTTGAAAATAAATATATCCTGTCCATCCTGTTAATCCTGTCTAATATTATCTGTGAAAATATGTGCCCTAATTAACTGGAGGTAGCAAAACAATGGCATCTGTAATAGCATCTTACTGGCAAATATTTCGAGTAATCTTTGTGCTGTTTTCCCTTTACCTCATGGGAGATGCATTTTATCGCTGGGACGGGTTCAGGTACTATGCATCATTCCTGGAATTTCTGCCGAATGTTGCCCTTGTAGCCATTATCTGGAGTATTGTGGCTGTGTTTATTGCGTTGCTGGTATGGCTGCCTGTTAGGGCAGTGGAATGGTTTTGCCAACGCAGGAGATGGAAAGTCACGGTAGAACACTTGCTGTTGTTTATATGTATTTCTGTATTTTTGGGAGCAGCGGTTTGGTTAACTAAACGATTCATATGGGAAAGTACGCCAACGACACTTGAATTGAAACTAATAGCGCTTTCAGGTGTAATTTTCGCAGCAATATTTCTAACATGGCTGTTTCGCAATAAGGCAGCAGGCGTTATCCGGGAGCGAATAACACCGTTGGTATGGCTATTCGGCATCTTAGTTCTGCTTTCTGTGCCTCTGGCAGCCTTCCAGATGGGTGGGGGGCAAACAGACAGGGTTGTATCACAAAAAAGTTCAGAACCCCCAAAACGGCCAAATATTATTTTGGTTACTTTTGATACCCTGACTGCAAGGGACATGTCTGTTTATGGCTATAACAGACCAACAACGCCCTTTATCAGTGAATGGGCAAAGGCATCATCATTATTTACAGGGCTTCAGGCTGGGAGCAATTTCACAGCGTCAACCGTTGCCAGTCTTATGACCGGCAAGAGGGTCTGGACTCATCAGGCATTTCATATAGGTGGTTCCAAGCCTGTCAGAAGTGATATTGAAAATCTGCCATTAGTACTGGAGAACAATGGCTACTACAACATGGCGTTTGTTGTAAACCCTTTTGCCTCGGTTGGGAAAATGGGTATTTCCGGGAATTTTGAGATTGCTCCATTCCCGGCTGAATTTCAAGAGCCTGCTCATTTATGGGGAACCATTGCTAAAAAGCTCTATGAGTTATTTGGCAATAAACTCCGGTTGTATAATTGGAGCGTAAAAAATAATTTTATTCTGGGCTATTTCCTGAGTAAAATTACCCGGGATTTTTCTAAAACAGAAATGCCCCCTGAAAAGGCATTTAATAAGTTTTTAGAAGTTATTGATAATAATCCTCCTGCACCGGTTTTTGCCTGGATTCATCTCTTCCCCCCCCACTATCTTTACCTGCCGCCTGAGCCATATATGGGGATGTTTGATTCTTCATCTGAAATGAGGACATACAAGAGTCAGGAGAAGGTAGGAGCGGATCTACATTTCCCACAGGAAATACAGCCGGCCGTTGACACGCTGAGGGCCCGTTACGATGAATTCATAAGGTATTGTGACAAACAGTTTGAAAACTTCATTGCACAACTAACAACTGTTAATAAACTGAAAAACACTGTGATTATTTTGTCTTCAGACCACGGAGAGAGCTTTGAGCATAATTATTTGGGACACGGGGGGCCTCATCTTTACGAACAAATGACTTATATCCCTCTTATTATCAAGGAGCCAAACCAGAGGGAGGGACGAACGATTAATGACCTTGTAGGGCAGATAGATATTGCGCCTACAATTTTAGATTTAGCCGGCATACCGGCGCCTTCATGGATGGAAGGACGCTCGTTGGCGCCTCTCATGCGAGGCAAAGGGCTTTCATCACGCCCTGTATTCTCTATGAATTTCCAGAAAAACTCCAGCCTCGGGTATCAGATTGCCAGAGGGACCGTTGCTGTCTGGGAAGGTGACTACAAGCTGATATATTATCTTGATGAAAAAAAATCCCTGCTCTTTAATCTAAAAGAAGACCCTGACGAACTGAACAATCTCTTTGACAAAGAGTCTGTGAAAGGTCAGCGTCTACTCACTTTGATTCAAGACAACCTTAAAAAGGCTAATGAAAAAATCATGAGGGAAAGGTAACGCTGCATTTCCAAACAGGAAGTAACTCAGGTTCAGTATATTTAGTGTGTAATTTTATCCCGTTTCCTGGTATTCTAAAATTAAGAAGTAAGGATAACGCATGAAAAAAAAGCTTTATGATGTGTCTATTATAGGTGGGTTAGGTCATGTTGGACTACCTTTGGGAATTGCTCTCTCGCAATCAGGAAAAAAGGTTGTCTTGTATGATATTAATCAAAAAGCTATAGATACTGTTTCACAGGGAAAGATGCCGTTTATGGAGAAAAACGCTGAAGATGTGCTTAAAAAGGTTTTGGGGGGAAATCTTTTTGTTTCATCCGATAAACATGTAGTTTCCGACAGTTATTTTGTTGTCATAGTAATAGGAACCCCTGTAGATGAACATCTTAACCCAAAGTTCACAATATTTAAAAAGTTTATTGATGAGATAATCGATCTGCTAAACGATGACCAGCATATTATTCTGAGAAGCACTGTTTTTCCAGGCACAACAGAAAAGATAAAACAATATTTAGAATCAAAAGGCAAGCTTACAAAGGTATCATTTTGTCCTGAAAGAATAACACAGGGCAATGCAATGGAAGAGTTACGCAAATTGCCTCAAATTGTTGCCTCTTTTGATGAAACTTCTATGAGGGAGGCAAAAGAGTTATTCTCTGTACTTAACGATAATATAGTATTTTTAAGCCCGACTGAAGCAGAATTAGCCAAGCTTTTTACCAACATATGGCGGTATATCCAATTTTCGATTTCCAACCAGTTCTATCAGATTGCAACTCAGCAAGGCATTGATTTCTATAAAATCTACAATGCAGTAACTTATAAATACCCAAGAACCCGGAACTTACCTTCCGCAGGGTTTACAGCCGGCCCATGCCTGTTTAAGGACACAATGCAACTGTCGGCTTACAGCAACAATAGCTTTTTCCTCGGGCATGCCGCGATGCTGATAAATGAAGGCTTACCTAATTTTATAATTCAAAGGCTGAAAGACAAGTATACTTTAAAGGATAAGGTTGTGGGGATACTCGGAATGGCTTTTAAAGGCGATAGTGATGACAGCCGTGAATCATTGTCTTATAAACTACAGAAGATTCTTGAAATAGAGGCAAAGGAAGTCCTTTGTACCGACCCATTTGTTAAAGACAGCACACTAATTGAAATTGATGAGCTTATAAGTAAGTCGGATATTCTGGTTTTAGGTGCGCCGCACTCTATGTATAGGCAGATAGAAATTGATTTCTCTTCAAAGATCGTCGTAGACATCTGGAATTTTTTTGGAAACGGAGGTTGTTTTTAGCATGAAAATATTTCTTACCGGCTCAGCAGGTTTTATAGGCGGGTATTTAGTTCAGGAACTCTTAGACCATGGACATGAGGTTGTAGGTTTAGATAATTATTCAAAATATGGAAAGGTTGAAAAAAGTTATGATAACCATCCAAATTACAGGTTTACAGAAGGCGATGCCAAAGATGTTGAATTATTAAAGGAATTAATATCTGATTGTGATCAGGCGATGGCTATCGCTGCTATTATTGGCGGAATCTCCATGTTTCATGAGTTAGCATATGAGTTGTTAGCCGAGAATGAACGTATAACAGCCGCTATTTTTGATGCCGCCATATGGGCTTTTCAAAAAAAGAAGTTAAAAAAGATTAATGTTATGTCTTCTTCCATGGTTTTTGAAAGCACAAGCACTTACCCGACTCCTGAGGGAGAGCAATTAAAATCCCCGCCTCCTTTGTCTACATATGGATTTCAGAAGTTGGCATGTGAATACTTTGCCAAAGGGGCATTCGAACAGTATGCCCTTCCTTATACAATAATCAGGCCATTCAATGCCGTTGGTATCGGGGAGAAAAGGGCCAGAATTGAAAAGGAGATACTGTCCGGTAATGTCAGACTTGCAATGAGCCATGTAGTGCCCGATCTTGTCCAGAAAGTTTTAAAGGGGCAAGACCCCCTTCATATTCTCGGCAATGGCAATCAGATAAGGCATTATACTTATGCCGGAGACCTTGCAAAAGGCATACGCATTTGCATTGAGAGTGAAAAATCAGTAAATGAGGACTTTAATCTTTCAACTTCTGTATCTACAAGTGTATTAGAGCTTGCCCGGTTAATATGGGAAAAAATAAACGGGGCCGAAGCCTTTCGATACGTAAGTGACAAACCTTTTGAGTATGATGTTCAAAAGAGAGTGCCGAATGTAGAAAAGGCCGGAAAAATTTTAGGGTTTGAGGCGAAAACTTCTTTGGATGACGCCCTTGATGAAGTTATACCGTGGATAAAAAAGGAGATAGAATTGGGGGGTATTTAGAATGATTAAACCTATAGGTATAGTCATTCCTGTTTACAATGAAGGAGAGAATATTGGAGATACTATAAACGCCATTGAAGAAAAAATTAAAACTCCCCACAGGATATATATTATTTATGATTTTGACGAGGATAACACAATACCTGCAGTAAAGGAGTTTTTTAAAAACGGCATAGATCTAAAGCTTGTAAAAAACCCTGTAAAAGGGGTTGTAAACGCTATCAAGACAGGCTTAAGAGAAGCTGAAGAGGATTACTTGCTGGTGACCATGGCAGACCTGTCTGATGATTACCGTGTTGTAGACAGTATGTATGAATTGATGACAAAAGAATATGATATTGTATGCGGCTCAAGGTATATGAAAGGCGGAAAACAAATTGGAGGCAACTTAGCAAAAAAGACCTTGTCCCGGATAGCAGGAGTGAGTTTAAAGTATATAACAGGACTGCCGACCCATGATGCTACCAACAGCTTCAAACTCTACCGCAAAAGCATGCTTGATATTATAGATATAGAGAGTGATGGAGGGTTTGAAATTGGGATGGAGGTCGCTATCAAAGCGCATTTTGCCGGTTTCAAAGTGACCGAGGTTCCATGTGTATGGATGGATATACAGAAGGGTATTTCGAGGTTCAAAATCATCAAATGGGCGCCTAAATATTTAAGGTGGTACTTTTATGCCCTGAAAAAAAATTTATTGGATGGTAAGAGCCGGCAGATAACAGATGTCAATAGATGACTTGAAAATAAATTCACAAAATGAGAACGGTAAAATGAGAGGGGAAGCTTTGCCTCCAACAAGCCAAAATTCTCAAAAACTGATTCTGTTTCAATGTTTACTTCTAACTTTTACCGCCATTTTAACTCTCCCTAACCTGTTTGCGATTGCTGAGGGGGGGTTAGACCCTTCCTGGATTATCGGATTGCATAAAGCCAGGGCCGAAGGGTTAGTTCATGGAAAAGATATTATCTTTACTAATGGCCCCCTGTGCTATCTTGCACACTCCATATATATCAGCAGAGAGCTTTGGCTGCATACATTAGTCTTCAATATCTCAGTGCAAGTTCTGTTTTTCTTCAGCATTATCAGCTATCTGCAAAAAATGAGAGTTAATTGGGTAAATTCATTATATTTAGTATTGACAATTATAGTTTTTTATTCCCATTGTTTTCGACATGACGTCGTCCTTATTTCTCTCTTCATTTTTACATATCTATATATAAAAAATAAAAACAAGAAGCCGCTTGTTCTGATATTTATTGCAACATTGTCCGGTATTGTAATGTATATAAAATTTTCAATAGGCATAGCGGCATTATTAATGTTGTTAACCTTTTTAATTCTCTTGTTGTGGGAAAAAAGGTCTAAAGAAGCCCTAATATTATTTCTCAGCTATATATCCGCAATGCTCATTTTCGGACTTTGGTTAACAGGTTCTCCCTCTGGTATCATCCTGTTTTTACATAATTCTTTTCTGATTGCAAATGGTTATGTTGATGCTATGGCTATGGACGGATCACGGTTAGAGGTTTTGATAGCCATTCTTTCATGGACAGGGTACATAAGTTTAATTGTTTTCAATATATTAAAGGGAAATAAAGGAGATGTTTTCTTTCTTATCTTAGCATCAGGATTACTTTTTATGAGTTTCAAGCATGGGTTTATAAGACACGATTTGCATGTATTCACCTTTTTTTACACCTGGACAATGATTTCAGTTTTATATTACCTTAAACCATCTTCTAATAATGTTGCGGTTAAAAGGATAATATTGATATTCTCTCTGATATTATTGTCTGTTGCTGTGGTTAGATCTCCTGATAGTTTTCTTAATTGGGGTAATTTAATGCCTGCCAAACTACAGAATATGAAAACAAGCATTAACCTGTTATTAAAAGAAGATTCAGTTAACCCGAAAGAGATAAACCGAAAAGAGATAGGGAAACATTACAATTTGCAAACACAGACAATTGATCTGCTTTCAGGACATACCGTAGATATTTTTCCATGGGATATCGCTATTGCCGAACTGTATGGACTTAAATGGGATCCAAGACCGGTATTCCAGTCATACTCCGCCTATACAGATTCTCTCGATTTGATCAATGAAAAACACTTTTCAACAATTCATTCTCCCGAGTTTTTGTTGTATTCTTTTAAATCTATTGATGAAAGATACCCGATATTTGATGAACCTGCTACATTCAGGACGGTTCTGAAAAATTATCAGCCGATATCAATGGATGGTGAATTTATTGTTTTACAAAGAAATGCCCAAATCGATAAGTATGTTGAGAATATAATTCAGACGAAAACCTCAAAGATTGGAGAGGAAATTGTAATGCCAAAGGGTGTAAACGGCTACCTGTTTGCCCGAATCTATATGAATTACAACTTATTAGGAAAGACAGCAAGGTTATTGTACAAACCTCCTCATGCATATATACAGTTTGCTACTGAAGGGATTTTTACCAAAAAATACAGATTTATACCTTCTACTGCAAGGAACGGGATATTCCTCTCTCAGTATATTGCTGATCAGAACGATTTATTTAACGTTTGGAATGGAAAACTGCTGGATAATTTTGACTCAATTATTATTTCTGCCCGGAATTCTTATTTTTATGATAATCGCATAGCAATAGAGTTCTTTGAGGTTCCCAAAAAGACGGTTCATTCGGAACAAAATTGAAAACACATGATCAGTCTATCATTCCGGCTTGTCCGGAATCTTTCCTGTCGGGGACTCGACTCTACGAGAAGAAGGATTGCGGACAAGCCGCAATGACAAAAACCAGTCTTCAATGTCGCTTTACTTATGAACTCATTAGCAAATTTTTTTTCTTTTATTATTAATATGTTTCTCTGTGATCTCTGTGGTTAATTGCAGTTTTTGGGTTAATCCCAATTTTTTGTAAGAATTGTGCTATTACCTGTCGTTTCTTTAACCCGGTAGTGTTCATATATATATCTAAATACAATCGGTGCGGGGTAATACTTATACTTTGCGTTGTTTATGATTATCAACTTTACTTTTTTCTCCGCCAGACTTCTTATTACCTCTGATTGTCCTTCATCCGAGATTGCATATCTAAAGGTGGACTCATACTTTACTGCATTTTTTCGTCCGGTTGCAAAGGTATACATAAAAGGTGCATGGGGCATGCCGAAAATATAGCCGCCCTTTTCCGTTGCAGTCTCTATAATATTTCTTATACGGTTGAACTCTTCTGCTTTTTTATATGTTGTATAAGCATTTATCCTGGGGTCAGAAATAAATGCAGTGTTTCTGAATCTTATAAAGGATGAACCGTTTATATATATGTCAGAGCTGTAACAGCTAATGATTATCAGAGATAAAAGCGCAAAGTTCACTGTTATTAAAGATAAAGGATAAACCAGACGAAGTTTTTTACGATGCCGGTTTTCATGGTCAGAATAGTATCTTGAAACAAGATACATGTCTGCAATCAAAATAACAGGCAAGATTTGAGTAAAGCGGGGTATTCCGCTTACCGTTGTTAGAAGCTGGGATAAGAGAAGGCCTCCGTATGATAAAAGGAGAACCGGAATTTTTTTGTTTTTAGTTCCTTTAGCAATTATATCCGAGACCACTGCAACTAAAAGCAGCGAATAAATCACAATGGGGACAAAAAGGGTGACATAGGAGATAAAGTTCCACACAGTCCATGTAGATATATCTGTTATTGAAGGCATATAAGACCATCCGCCTTTTGAAAAACTGATAAACCCAATGGTCTGGTTAACGGCATCACCTATTGCCGATTTTGAGAAAAGGAATAATGCAAGGGGGAGAACAGCTAATATAGTTCCCCCGGAAAAAAAAGAGAGGTTTTTAAATGACCTTGCAACCTGTGAAACCCGATTTATTTCAGTGGATAGTTCTATGAACTTTAAAAATTCAATCAACAAAAGCAACATTACAAAAAACCCGAACAGGTCAATCCTGAAGATTAAGGTAATTCCAGCCACGATGCCTGACAAGAAATAAAAGGGCTTGCTATCTATTGACATGAGCCTTATAAGAATAAAGAAGTTGAGGAGTTCAAAGAAAACAAAAAAACTTTTGTGTAACGGGCCTGGAGCAAGCCAGAGAATAAACGGCAACAGGAGAGAAACTCTATACGACAGAAACCTGGCGCCTATCAGGTAGATTAAAACGCAATTAAATGCCCTGAGGACACTCCATGCGATTTTGGCAGACAGGAGGGATACCCCAAAGAGTTTAAAAGATAACGCAGTATACAGGTATATTCCAGGTGTATAGGCTATACTGAAATCTCTATAAAAAACCTTGCCCTGCAAGATATTTTCAGCGGAAGCAACTATCATTCCCCAGTCTCCTCCTGCAAACCCGTAAGAAGCGTAACTCAGGTAATAGAGAAGGGAGGTAATAAATATAACGGCAGAGATATAAAACTTGCTCTTTAAAGATGAAACCTGACAAGACTCTTCAGCCTCTTTAAAGAATGGCGCTGTTTTTAATGATACAGGCATAAGTTCAAGATATCTTTAACACAACGGCTTATTATCTATGTTTGTAACTACTCACCACGAAGAATAAGAAGTTGAGAAGATAAGAAGATAAGCTCAACCTCTTAACTTCTTTTTTTATGTCTTCCACTTCGTGTACTTCGTGCTCTTCGTGGTATTTTGGTTTTCATTAGTTACCTGTTTTTTAGGTTAACGAATATGTTCTTTTTTGTCAAAATTCCCAATTGTAAAACGTATTGTGTTTTCAAGAGAATTACAGTTATAATTTTGATAGGCAGAAAGGAATATTGATGATGCAAAACCGCATACCGCCTCCCAAAGAAATATGCATTATACTCACATACAGGTGCAATGCAAAATGCAATATGTGTAATGTATGGCATCATCCGACAAGGCCGGAAGAGGAGATCACTCTAAAAAATATTGAAAAATTACCTTCAGAATTGCGGTTTATTAATATAACAGGCGGCGAGCCTTTCATCAGACAGGATATTACCGGAATTATCGAGACGCTGCGCAAAAAAACTAAACGTATAGTAATAAGCACCAATGGGTTTTTTACAGACAGGATAGTAAGCCTGTGCAAAAAACATCCTGATCTGGGAATCAGGATAAGCATAGAAGGTCTTCAAAAAACCAATGATGCTATTAGAGGAATCCCTCATGGATTTGACAGAGGACTCAGGACATTGCTTACTTTGCGGAGAATGGGTCTTAAGGACATTGGATTTGGTATGACAGTACAGGATATGAATTGTAAGGATTTGATACCACTGTATGAGTTATCGAATGCCCTTGGCTATGAGTTTGCTACAGCTGCACTTCATAATTCGCACTATTTTCATAAATTGGACAACCGTATTAATGACAGGGATATGGTATGCAAAGAGTTTTCAGGGCTTATAGTAGAATTATTAAAATCAAAATCAGTAAAAAAATGGTTCAGGGCATATTTTAATTATGGGCTTATAAATTACATAAAGGGCGGGAAAAGATTTTTGGGGTGTGAAATGGGCGCTGAGGCGTGTTTCCTGGATACTGATGGAGATATCCTTGCCTGTAACGGCATGGATGTTAAAGTTCCCATGGGCAATATTAAAGAAGAGAGCTTTGATGATATCTGGAACAGTGAACAGGCGGACAATGTCCGCAAAATAGTCAGAACCTGCGATAAGCAATGCTGGATGATTGGCAGTGCGGTTCCTGTTATGAAAAAGTATATTTATAAACCTGCTTCCTGGATATTGAAGAGTAAGTTTAAATTAGCATTGGGGAAGAACATAGTTGGGGGTTAGGAGTAAGGAGGCGGTAGCCCAACTCAAAATATGTGTGCTTGGCACCAGGGGGTTCCCGGATGTTCAGGGGGGGATAGAGGTTCACTGCGAGAACCTTTATCCGCACTTAGTGAAAAAAGGTTGCGAGATAGTAGTTTTTACCAGGAGACCGTATGTAAATCCGGAAGTCAACTCTTTCCAGGGCGTTAACTTAATATCCTTGCCATGTCCGAAAAATAAATTTTTAGAGGCAATAGCCCACACCTTTCAAGGAACATTAGCAGCCAGAAAAATAAGACCCGATATCCTGCATATACATGCAGTAGGCCCCTCACTATTTACCCTATTTGCGCGTATTTTGGGGATAAAGGTGGTAGTTACCAACCACGGCCCTGATTATAAAAGAGGGAAATGGCCGCCTTTAGCCAAGCTTTTTCTGAGATTTTGTGAATGGATGGGAATGACGTTTGCAAATGAAATTATCACCATAGCAGACAACATCTCATATGATATTAAGCGAAAGTTCGGCAGGAGCGCTACAGTTATTCCTAACGGGGTAAAGATTCCTTCTTTGGCAAAAACTGATAATGTCTTGAAAAAGTTGGGACTAAAGAAGAAAAGATATATCCTTGCAGTGGGCAGATTTGTGCCGGAGAAGGGTTTTCGTGATCTGATAGAGGCTTTTAACAAGGCGGGAGGCAAGGGTTGGAAGCTGGCGATAGTAGGGGCGGCTGACCACGAGGACAGGCATAGCCTCAGACTCAAAGAACTCACCAGGAAATATGACAACGTAATAATGCCGGGCTTTTTGAGTGGAGAGCCGCTCAGGGAATTATACAGCCACGCAGGAGTTTTTGCGCTTCCTTCCTATTATGAAGGACTGCCGATAGTTTTGCTTGAGGCAATGAGTTATGGTTTGTCCTGTATAGCAAGCGATATACCGGCAAACCGCTGTGTTGCTCTGAATGAAGAGAGATATTTTCCAGCCGGAGACATAAGCGCCCTGATACATAAGTTAAAAAAATTCATGGATAGTCCCCTTACTGAAGGGGAAAAGAAAAAGCAGATAGGTACCATAGCTGAAAACTATGACTGGGAGAAGATAGCGGATAGGACCCTAAGGGTGTATCGAGCTATAGGGGAGTAAGTAACCATTCAGTTACGGGTTGCAATAATTATTTTAACGTGTCATTCCCGTAATCCTTTGAGCGGGTCTCCCCAGCGACTCGCCGAGGCGAGAATCCAGGT
>VAPA010778875.1_pt1 | contig 12599 bp, 9 predicted proteins | sample 3395041 | NCBI WGS metagenome assembly VAPA01 (sample SAMN08290432, study PRJNA428436) | hydrothermal vent metagenome | isolation source: Deep-sea hydrothermal vent chimney | place: Indian Ocean: Southwest Indian Ridge | depth 1973 m m
CGATTATTCTTCGGGCGAATTCCGTATCTTCCCGGCCGGAAAGTTCGCTGCCGCTGCGGCCAATGCCGGTGTTAAAACGTCCGATCTTCTCGATTATTTTTTTTGTAAAAACCATATTACCGCCAAATATCGCCTTATTTTTTACCTGAAATACTTTGTCTCCATAGTTTAGATAACCCAGAAACCCCCATAGCTCTTCCTTCAGCCATTTAGGAGGTTTTTGGGGGAATTCCAGCAAAATTCTGCCGCAAAGCCCGTCACAGTCAAACTTCTGAAACGTGTCATACACAGTCTTCAGCCAGTTCCTGTCTAAAAGCACATCATCATCTGTAAAGGCAATAATCCTGCCAGACACTTTATTAAGTGCGGTATTAAGAGCAAAACTTTTACCCTGTATGTTTTCCCTGTGATAACACATTATGAAATCTTTCCGTTTTAGAAATTCATGGACTACACCACTTGTATCATCAGATGAGTTGTTGTCTACTACTATTACTTCCCACTTTATATCATCCGGTATTATCTGTTCCCTGAACCGATGGAGAAGATTTTGCAGATGGTCACTTCTATTGTAAGTACAAACAATTACGCTTATATCCATTTTTTATAATCTGGTATACTGATGCCTGAAAAGAAATTTCTATAAATACCCGAGGTTTTTCAGCTGGTTTTGAATACTGGCAACTTCATCATCACTGAAATCATGGTCATTTGTTTTAAGCGGTTTGTTATATGATTTAAAGGTAACAGGATTTTCTGCCAGAAACTTGTCAGTAAAGATATCTGTTATAACCTTCCCGTCCATTTGCTCTGATACAGGGCTACCGACAGAGTAAAGGACTGTAGGCGCGATATCTACAATTTTTGCATCTTTGATAACACCCTTCTTTACAGATTTTCCCCAAACTATTATGACTCCGTTCATTGAATGATGTCCGTTTTGTCCTGTTAATAAACTTTCCGGACAGTTATATATTAATTGACCACTGTTCAGTCCAGCCTCAAGATGATAATCTCCGTCAACTTCAAAAATAATATCCGGAAAACTTTCCACAAAAGGGCCATCATAAACATCTTCACGTTTGTGAGCTCTCACTATGACTTTTTTGCCGGAAGACTTGTCAGTAATCTTCAACAACTCACTTATGATTTCCTCTCTGATACGGTTGTACTCTTTATCATTTTCAACAATACCCTCTTTCTGTCTGCCCTTTAGATTAATACCTATACCGCCAACAGGGTGCCACAACGGAACAAAATATGCTTTTGTTAGCGGCCATTTAATATTTGAAGGAGCAGTATCAATATATCGTCTCTCTGCAGAATTATCACGGTAAATAAGTTTTTTTATTTCATATCTGATTGGAGCCAGATTTTTTCTGATACTTGCTTTGTCTTTCAATAACCCGCTGGACCGCAACCAATGGTTTATCCTCAGAACTTTTGTCGGGCCAAGACACCCTCCATGGTCTGACATAATCATCAGCATTACATTTTCCGGAATTTGCTGAAGAATCTCACCGAGGTATTTATCTATATAAGAATAAACCTCAAAAATATATCTGGAATATTCCTTAATCTCCCCGGCTGTATTTATCCCATTAGTGTGCTCCATATATCTCCAGAAAAAATGCTGGACCTGGTCTGTCTCGCCAAGCACAACCGTAAAAATATCCCACTCCTTCTGCAACAGGTCGTTTACCTGCAGAAACCGCCTGTGAATATTTCTGCGCAATTTTTCAAGAACGCTTTTTCGGTCTTTAAAGTCCACGTCTAAGTACTCAGGGAATTTCTCTCTCCACTCATTAAGCTCTGACGGATAGATTCTCTCTCTGCCAGCGGTGTCCGGGATTGGCCAGCCGGCATTCATAATGCCGTTTACAGGCCATGCCGGGTAAGTAAGGGGAATGGCATGAGCAATAATTTTCTTTCCATGACTTCCTGCCATATCGTACATTGTTTTACCGGCATATTTTTTACTGCTTACAGGCGCATAATCCCTTTTTTCATAATAGCCTGTAAAATCAAATTCCTCGAACTTGCACACTCCGTGCTTGCCCGGGTTCAGACCTGTCATAAAAGAGACCCATGCAGCCGAGGATATTGGAGGGGTTGTTGATTCAAGATGGCCATACACTCCTTCATTGATAAGCTTTCCGATATTTGGAAGCTTTCCATCTCTTACCCATGGAAGGATGATGTCAAGAGATGCGCCGTCAAGTCCTATTATCATCACCCTTGTTTTCATTGATTTCCTAAATAAACCATACCTTGTATTTGAAAGAACCTTTTATTAATCCAATTTTCCAGCCAGTCTCAAATATAAGCTGGAATTCATCTAACGGAGGACTTGCTGAATTACTGCCAGTAATCTTGTTTTTAAATCTGTAAAAAAGCAGTTTTAGCCATCTCCCTGCTATTGAATGGTATTCCCAGTAAATCTTTTTAAGCCGTTTTTTTTCATCCGATCGATATTTTCTATATATATGGTAAAGATTTACATAGCCGATTGCGTGCCGTTTTTTTTGTTTGTATATCTCGTTAATGTTCGCCTCATAAGAATGATACACTATGGAATCAGGAGCATAAGCGACTTTATAAAAAGTTTCAAGCTGCATCCTCCACGAAAAATCAGCATCATCTTCTCCGGTCATCCCGAGTGTAAAATAACCGATTTTATTGAAAAGCTCTTTTCTGTAAGCAGCATTTGCAGTTGCTGCATAAGGAAGAAATGGGTGCTCTATGTGCTGTTTCTGTGCAAGATAATCTTTCTTAAGAAGAAACTTCTCCAGATCAGCAAGGCCTTCTGTTTCAAGGCACTTTATTTCCCCTGCTACAATACCCACCCTCGGGTCGACAAAGCCGGCTACAAGACGCCGCATCCATCCGGATTCTGCAACACAGTCTGCATCAATAATTACAATAATGTCGCCCCTTGCCAACCTGATGCCTGTATTTCTTGCCTCAGCACGCCCCCTGTTTGTCTCGAGAATATATCTGGCGCCGTGACTTTTAATAATCTCGGCAGTACGGTCAGTAGAATTATTATCTACAACTATTATTTCAATTTTATACTTTGGATAGTCTTGATTTTTCAGTGATTCAATACACCGGCCAAGATCCTTTTCTTCGTTATATGCGGCCATAACAATTGACACATATGGCAGCTTTTCATCCGGCACATTGATTTTCCCGGAGACTTCAATGTATCTTTTATTTGTATCCACAGTCATTTTCTGCCCCTCTGAATTAAGTTGTATAATTTCTTTGCACATCTATAAACAAAGTTATCCTTAAAACTGCGCATAAATTCTTCGAGACTCTTTATTTTTTCTTCACGCCTGATATTTGCCAGGTTCTGACTGACAATTTCATCCATAACGTTCAGCATTAATTCGACTTTATGCGGCTCATCTTTGTCTCTCGCCGATGAACACACCTTCAGGTACAGTGATTCAAAGTTTTCTGCATACTGATCTGCCGTGAAGTGTGACAGCACCCTATTCCGTCCTTTAATCCCCATCTGTTTTCTGGCTTCCGGATTATTAACAAGTTTCAATACAGCGCCTGATATCTCCTCCGGAGCGTTAACTGAAACAAGATATCCTGTTTCATTATTTACCACCACTTCTTCAGGCCCACCGCATCTTGTAGCAACAACCGGTATTTTCAGGGCCATTGCCTCAAGACAAACAAGGGAATTACCTTCCCAATCAGAGCATGTCACAAAAACATCAGTATCAGAGTAAACACTCTGAAGATCATCAACAGGCCCGCAAAGTATAAAGTTCCTGTCGAGCTTCAGAAAAGATATCCGGGCTTTTAATTTCTCTGCATAGCGAGGTTTTACAAATTCACCAACTACTGCAAATTTAACATTCCCTCGTTCTTTTAAAATTAATGATGCGGATTCGATTAAATCCTCAAATCTTTTCTCAGGGGAAACCCTGCTGACTGAACTGACGAGAATATCCCCGTTGTCTATGGAAAACTTCTTGCGGAATGAACCTGCACCGTTCTGACGGTCAATACTGAATTGCTTCGGGTCTACGCCGTTAGAGATAACCGGCATTTTATCCTCAGATACATAATTGATAAATGTCTTTTTAACTGCATTTGAGATTGGAACTATCGCATCTGACAGCTTACTAATAAGCGCACCAAATCCCTCAGGGGATATATAATCCGAAAATATCTTATAATCCCAGTCAAATGGGTCATGAACATGCCATATATGCGGGATGTTAGCCCATTTTGCCGCAATCGCACCGTCAATCACGTGTGCAAGATGAGTATGGATCAGGTCGATTTTCCTTGACCTGATAATTTCCTGAAACTCTTTAACCCTCCGGCGAGTATCCTGAAGGTATCTGTAGAATTGAGGCTTTCCATGTATCCAGTCACATTCCAGGGGCACTATAAAAGTCTCAATACCATTTTTTTCCAGATAATCTTTTGCCGGCCCTTCACATGTCACAACTACATAAGGATTAAACTTTTTCCTGTCCATATGCCGGAGCAGGGTAAATGTTGTCTGTTCAATCCCGCTGTAAAAGCGATGCCCGTGAAGAAGAATTAAGATGTTAATCTGACGGTTCATGTTCCAGGTGAGATACGTGATATTTCTTCTACTTACAAACAGCCAACTGGCTATCGGATGATTTTTTCGTATGCTCAACAACCATGCGGAGGATATCGTCCAGTTTCAGTTCGGGAACATATCCAACCATATTATGAATCTTAGTCACATCAGGTACTCTGAAGCGCATGTCTTCAAACCCTTCGCCATAAGCCTGTTCATATGGTATATAGACTATCTCTGAACTGCTGCCGGTTATTTCTTTAATTCTTTTAGCAAGGTCCTCAATTGAGATTCCGTCAGGATTCCCGACATTAAAGATATCGCCTTCGGCATCACTAGTCTCCATAAGAGCTGTTATCCCTTTAACAGCATCGCTGACATAAGTGAAGCTCCTTGTCTGCTTGCCGTCACCGAAAATTGTCATAGGATGTCCAAGCAGTGCCTGCTTTACAAACCTTGGAATGACCATTCCATAACGTTCGGACTGGCGGGGACCGCATATATTGAAAAACCTGACAATAACAGTCGGGACGCCTTTCTCCCGGTGGTAGGCGAATGAAAGAAATTCATCCAGCATCTTTGATACAGCGTAATTCCAGCGAATTGTCTTGCTTGAACCGAAAATTGAATCGGCATTTTCAGTATAGACAGCACTTGAGTTTTTGCCATATACTTCAGATGATGATGCTATTAACACTTTTTTCCTGTCTTTGGCAGCAAGCTCCAGAACAATCTCGGTTCCCTTTACATTGGTGTCCATGCTCTTAAGAGGATTTTCCATAATATATTTCACTCCAACGGCAGCTGCAAGATGGTATATGACCTCACAGGTATCCACCAGTTTCCTCATAATTATCTCGTTTGTAACGCTGTCGTTTACAAAAATGAGATTTGGATGTTTCTTTAAATGAGCTATATTCTGTTCAGAACCTGTCGAAAGGTCATCAATAATATAAACACTGTGACCTCTTTCTAACAGCTCCTCGGCAAGATGAGAGCCAATAAAGCCTGCACCTCCTGTAATTAATACTTTCATTTGTTCCCCCTTTTGCTTTTCAACGAGTTATTTTTATTTAGCCTTTGAATCGGGCTTTCCTGATCGTAATCCATCAAGTTTTTTATATATTTTTCGGACTCCTTTATAAAGAAAATTATTTTTGACCTGCATCACAAAATTTTCAAGTTGTTTAAGTCTTTCGTCATGCTGTGCTGACAGTAAACCAGCAGTTCCCATTTGAGTGTGCATTGTGCTTATAAAATCAGCCTTTATTATGCCCCTTTTATCAGGAGTATATTGCGAAGTTTTGTGGTAAAGTCTCTCGAGTCCTTTTATAAGCTTTTTCACATCAAAGAGTTTAATCCTATCTAAAGACCTGACATTCATGTAAGCCTTTAACTCTCTATTGCCTGACAGTTTAAGAACTGCTTTAGCAATCTTATCAGGACTGCCGCTGTCAACAAGAAAACCTGTCTCTCCGTCAACCACTATCTCCTCTGAACCGCCGCTTCTGGTTGCGACAATGGGTTTGCCTGATGCCATAGCCTCAATACATGTATCCCCCAGCCCCTCATTAATAGATGATGAAACGTAAATGTCTGTCTCTGAAAGTATCCCTGCAACATCTTCCCTCTGTCCGAGGAAAAAGAAAATATTCTCAAGTCCGAAATCTTCAACCTGTTTTTTTAAGCTCTTATACAGGGTTTTATCCTGTTCCGGCCCTACAAGCAAGAACCTGATATCCTTATGCTTCTTAAAAACCTGAGATGCAGCCTCAATATAGCAATCAAAGCCTTTCTCGCTGTCAATTCTACCTATTGAACAGACCAGTTCAGTTTTTAGTGGAATGCCCAGTTCTTTTTTGATTGATTTTACCCGGGTAAGATTAGCGTGACTGAAATCCTTCAGCTCTATTCCGTCATATATTACTTCAATTTTATTAGAGGAGACATATTCTGTAATGCTTTCTTTCACAGCATTTGAAACTGTTATAACACGGTCAGACAGCTCTCCAATCATTGATTGATAGGGAAAACACTCAAAAATCGGAGCATCTGCCGGCTTGAATATATTTCGTATGTGCCATATATGGGGTTTATTTGTTATTCCAGCCGCAAATGCTCCGTCCGGTTTGTATATCGAATTTGAATGAACAATATCTATTTCTTCTTCATAAACAACATCCACTATACCGCGTATTCTTTCTTTTAATGCTGAAAGGAATTTATAGCAACTGGTCTGAGAATACCACCAGTAATCAGACAATGCAGATATATGAACTTTTACATCAAGACTCTCAAGAACATTTCTTAACGGTCCTTCTTCAGGCAGAACCACAACCGGATGAAACTGCTCTCTGTCAAGATTCCTGATTACGTTTAAGAGTTGCCGTTCACCGCCTCCGGTTGTCTGGCTGTTATCACAGATATAAAGTATTTTTATTTTTTTTCTCTCTGTCTTCCCCATATCCCTTTGAATCAGAACCTTAATATTTCCTTGACCCTGTGTTTATACCAGCGAATTGTTTTTTTTCCGGATTCGGGAATCATATCCTGCGGGTATCTCAAAAAGAATTGAACGGCATTAATCCTCATTGCCCTGAAGAAATGCCGGACCGATTCAGAACGGTTATTCTGCCTTGAATAGTTTAAGGCTGCTGCGTACGTAAGTTCGAACAGCCGTTCATTCACCAATTTTCTCCCCAGTATCTTTCTCGCATCAGAATATTCATTGAGAACATTCAAAATAACCTTTAACAGATAATACTCTTCATTTCCCTGATTACAAACAGTTGCATTTGCCAAATGAACCCTGTACCTTAGTAAAGGTTGATCAAGATATCCAATCGGGAAATGCTTTGCCATTTTCAGCCATAACTCGTAATCTTCGGCAAAAGTAATGTTCTCAGTAAAATACCCTACTCTCTCCAAACAGTCCTTTCTTATAACAACCGTTGACGTGGCAATCTTATTCCCTTCAAAAAGTTCCCTGAAGCACATACCTGAAATACCGGGAACAAAATCTGTTTCAGGGCTGATTAACTGACTACTTTCGTTAATGTATTTAATATTACTATGGACAAAAGCCGTATTTTTGTTTTCATTCAGGTATTCAACCTGTATCTGGAGTTTTTCAGGCACCCAAACGTCATCAGAGTCCAGAAAAGCAATCAGTTCTCCTTTGGATTGTCTTATACCATTATTTCTCGCAGAAGATACCCCTTTATTTTCCTGTGAGATATATTTAATTGAAGGCAGATAGGGCTTAATCTTTTTGTAACTGCCATCAGTAGAACCATCATTAACCACAATAATTTCAATGTTCTTATATGTCTGTGCAAGAGCACTCTCCAAAGTCTCTTCAATAAAAGATTCTGCATTATATACCGGGATTATTACGCTTACCTTTGGATTCTGCATAATTGACTAATTTTAATTTCTAACAGATAGAGCAGAGAATAATTTTTGACGTATTTCTCCAAGCGTATAATAATAATTAACCCAGCTTTCGAATTTTATCCCTCTGATGAACCAGTATATTTTTCTCACCGACCTGTTAGAGGTGCCCATTATCTTTTTTATAAGCGTTTTTAGATCTGCAAGTGATTCGACAAATAATACCTTTCTGGGTTTTGGGTTCACCGTTTGTTCAAATGCGATATTTGATATTCCCTGCCAGTAATTTCTCTTGAGTATCCATTTTTTCTGTGTCCTGCTGGCTGGTATTTTATGCTTCACAATAACATGAGGAGAATACACAACCTTCAATTCATCTTTTGCGATTCTATAGAAGAAATCGTGTTCTTCATTGGACAGCAGATTTTTTTTCTTGCGACCGAGTTCTGTATTAAACATACCGACTTTATTGAAAATCTCCCTCCGAAAGGCCATATTGCACCCATAAGGATGATACGGAAATTCCATAATTTTTGTTTCGTCCCCCATTTGTATGTCTCCGTACATACCCAGTATATCCTCATTTATCCAAAGGGGTTTACCCTCAGGGAAAACAGGGATAGTCTTACCGCCAACACTCCAGACCTCGGGATTGTCCCTGAACGTATTAATAAGATTCTGACCCCAGTCTTTATCAAAAATAACATCATCGTCGGTAAAAGCAATTATTTTTCCTTTTGCTTCACTTATACCCCTGTTTCTTGCATATGAAAGACCCGATTTATCCTCGAATACATACTTGATGCGGGAATCCTGCCTGATAAATTCATTCACTACATCTTTCGTGTCATCATCGGAATTGTTATCCACAGCAAGCACCTCAAGGGAGATATTCTCTACCCAGTTCAATTCCAGAAAACTTCCAAGTGTCTCCTTCATGACCTGGGACCTGTTATATGTGCATATTATGACGCTTAGATCCATGTCTACTAGATGTTATTTAAATCTCCATGAAATATATCGATCAGTGTAATGTCTTAGTGATTTTCTCATAATACCGGCTATATCTTTTAGGGCGGGCAGAATTGCGTTATTTGATGGCCTGAGAAGAAATGCCCTGAGACGCAGCATAAAGGACTCAAAATACTCTTTTGTAGATAGTGTTTCTCTATAATATTGATAAAACGTATCTGCTTTGAATTTCTTTATTGTCGATTCTGGTATTTCAAAATATCTTTCAAGAAATTGCTTTATATTCGAATCTTTCAGCCGGCTATAACTGTCAAAACCCCAAATGTCTGATTAACAATACTAAGAACAGCATCGCGGACATATTTTTCTCCATTATAAACACTTATTATGACACTGATTTTAGAGCTCATTGTAAGAATGAACAGTCAAAGTCTGGCATCGTATTTTCGGAGTATATGTCAATATTAAATCGCTCAGTGATTTCAAGAACCTTCCTGACATCACGACTGTCCAAATTCTTTTTCCACGATTCCAGAAGATTGCCTCCCTGGTATATAGGAGCATTTTTTTGAGTAACTGTTGTAGGTTTGCTGATAACATTGCTAAGTTTTGCAGGTATTTTTAAATCTAAATAACGAAATATCCTCTTAATCTCTAATTCCTGCTGCACTACCAAATTTTCATAAGAGCATAATAAGAATTCGTCTTTTTTTAATTGTTTTAAAGGAACTAAATTTTCAACACACCACATAATCGTATGTTTTTCCAGATCCGTCTTTGCATCTCTGATGAATGACTCAAATGGAGCCAGAAAATCCTCCATCAACTCATCCTGGGAAAATAAATCATCTATAAGAGTTCCCCATTTTAGCTGGATTCTTGAAAAAACGATTGCGCATGGATGACGGATAATAAAAACAATGGGATTACCGAATCTGTTTCGAATGTAAGCAAGAAAGAGGTTTGCGCGTATCTCTTTAACAAGATTTCTCCAAACAATATGATTTGCATTTTGAGACAATATCCATTCATTTTTAATCTTTCCTGAAAATATCTTCTTCATAAGCGGTTCGATGGGATGACGTCCATTCACATATGGTCTTATATACGGCCTTGAAAGTTGAATATTCATTTGTGGAACGGTCCTGTAATTAAACGGTTCAAAAAGAACCTGAAAACCGGGACAACACCCTATTATATTTCCTAACCAAGTAGTGCCACTTCGCCCTGATCCAGCTACAATAATGGTGTTGCCCGGCTTATGAAAAGGATTTATAAAAAAAGAATTTTTCATACAGTTTTTTTAAAAAAATTGATAAATCAATACTTCAATTATTGAAAATCTCCCTCCGAAAAGCCATATTGCAACCGTAAGGATGATGTGGAAATTCCATAATTTTTGTTTCGTCCCCTATTTGTATGTCTCCGTACATACCCAGTATATCCTCATTTATCCAAAGGGGTTTACCCTCAGGGAAAACAGGGATAGTCTTACCGCCAACACTCCAGACCCCGGGATTGTCCCTGAACGTATTAATAAGATTCTGACCCCAGTCTTTATCAAAAATAACATCATCGTCGGCAAAAGCAATTATTTCTCCGCTAGTCGCGAGGATACCCTTATTCCTTGCATGCGAAAGTCCTATCTTTTTTTCAAAGATATATTTAATTGAGGAGTTTTGATTCATGAATTGAGCAACAACATCTTTAGTCTCATCTTTTGAATTGTTATCCACAACAAGCACCTCAAGGGAGATATTCTCTACCCAGTTCAATTTCAGGAAACTCAGGAGCGTCTCCTTCATGACTTGGGACCTGTTATATGTGCATATTATGACGCTTAGATACATAAACACATACTCAAATTCAGTAGTCTTTAGCTTTTAGGCAGATTTACTGAGAGAAGATGCTTTATCTTTTTATTAAAAGCCCAGATAATGTATTTCAATAAACTTCCATCAAGAAAATATGTCCAGCTAACGAATCTTTTGAAAGTACCTATCTTGAGAAAATCATTAAAAGTCTTTCTGCCGAACGAAATATTATATGATTTTAAAAACTCCTTTTTTATCTCATCATTCACACAGCCGATTTCTTTTAACCCCAGGTCTTTAGCCTTAAATTCAAGTTTGTGGATTCTTTCAATAATAGGTCCAAGGTATTTTTCTATGGATACAGGGAATAAATACATATTTTTAATTCTCTCAGTATACATGCGAATCATATTAATATCACTAAATGCTAAGTCATATAAATCATGTGCTATCATGATAAAAGCACGCTCATAAAGTCCAATCATCTGAGCCAGTAGATTATCTGGATCATTTTCTAATTGTCTGAAATACATCGTTAGAGGAAATCCTTCATAAACTTTTCTAAATATGGCATTATCATATTCCTTCCACTTGTTTTTTAACTCAGAATTAGAGAAATTATCAGTTTTAGAGCCCCTTCTTCCTTTATGAGCTCTCAAAAAGATAGTAGGAAAATATATCCACATAGCATCGAATTCTCTAACTATTCTAAGCCACATATCATAGTCGACAGATCTAATAAGATTTGTGTCCCAATTCCCCACCTTCTTATAACACTCGTGCCTAACAATAACTGGAGGTCCATAAAAAATATTTCCTTGAAGTAAAAGGTTGAAAATCTTATTCTTATTATCAGTGGATGGTGATTCGAGATAAGAAATTACCCTGTCATTATTGTCTCCATCCAGTACAATCATCTCCGAACTAATCAAACCCACGTGTGGATTCTTTTTAAAAACTCTGATTTGCATCTCAAGTTTCATAGGATGGGCTATATCATCATCATCCATAACCCATATAAAGTCACCAGTTGCAATATCCAATCCTTTATTAATAGCTGCGGATTTACCGGCATTTTCCTGCTTTATATACTTTATTTTCGTAAAATATGGCCCTAATAATTTTTCTGTTGAGTCAGTAGAACCATCATTAACTACGATCACTTCAATATTTCTATGTGTTTGATTAAGCACACTTTCCAACGAAGAGATAATATATTTTTCACGATTATATGTAGGAATAATTACAGAAACCTTTTCTGACATATCAATAGGCTCATTATTTATAACAGAGAAGAACCTATTAAGCTCATCATGGACAGTATCGGTGGTTACATCATTATTTACCATTTGCTTTTTATTGTTCGTAACGTAGATGCCCAACCATTGAGATGGAATTTCATCAATAAAAAAAACCTCGCTATCAAATATTTCATACGCTAATTTAGCAAGCGAGTTTTTAGTGAAAATTATTTTATGATCAGCATCTGGAATTAGATTTTCATTTGGAACAGTTATAATAACACGACTTCCTGACTTACATAACCTCTTAGCTTCTTTAAGAATAGGTATTGGATCATTCACATGTTCTATTATCTCAGGTAAAATGAGAACATCGAATATGCTATCACGCAAAGGAATATTGGAACCATCACAACATGTAAATCTTCCAGTTAAGCCAAGCTCTAAGCATTTAGCTTTTGCCATTCTGATAGCCAAAGGGCTGATATCCACACCATATATTTCTGTACCGAAGCTTGCTATATATGAATACAAATCACCATTACCACACCCGATTTCGAGTACCTTTTTACCTATACAGTACTTCTGGGTAACAGC